>CEVZ01245803.1_pt1 | contig 17048 bp, 18 predicted proteins | sample 361371 | NCBI WGS metagenome assembly CEVZ01 (sample SAMEA2620217, study PRJEB7988) | marine metagenome | isolation source: saline water (ENVO:00002010), including
AATAATTTAAATAATGGATTTTTTTGAATTTAAATCATTAAACACTTAATTAGATCTATCATAAATATTTTACTCAATTGTTTTTGATGAAATAAAGTTTTCAGCATCTTTAAAAAGTTTATTCTTTTTTGAAATGTCCATTTTATTTAAAGATTTTGCTATAATTGATAAACGTGGATTTTTTTCAAAAAAATCTCTATTGTCATATATAAACTTCCAATATAATCCGTCTACAATGTTACACCATTCTCCTCTTTTATAATTACTCATTTTTAAAATATAATTAGAACTGCAGGAATATGGTTTCGTTGAAAAAATTCCTCCATCTGCAAATGTTCCCATCCCAAACACATTAGGAACCATGACCCATTCTGAAGAATCAATAAACATTTCCATAAACCATTTATAAATTTCTTTTGGATGAATCCTAGATAAGTTCATAATATTAGCAATTATCATCAATCTTGGAATGTGATGAGTGTACCCATAATTTAAACAATCATTGATTGCATCATCTAGTGGTTCAATTTCTGTAGAAGCTTTATACCAATGAGGTGATAATCTACGATAATGATTGAAAAAGTTTGCATTTTCTTGTTCTTTACTTTTCAAATGGTAAATCAACCTTATGAATTCTCTCCAGCCAATAATTTGTCTAATAAAACCTTCAACTGAATTGATAGAGATTCCATTATCTTTTGCGTAAATTAAAGCATTTTTTATCACTTCTGATGGAGTGATAAGTCCAATATTTAGCAATGGGCTTAATAAACTATGAAAAAGAAAATTATCTTCTTTTTTTATGGCATCCTCGTAATTTCCAAAATTTGAAAATCTATTTTTAAAAAAATCATATAACCATTCTAAAGCATCTTTTCTGTTACAAGGAAACCAAACATTTTTAATTTTTCCTGGATGGTGAGGAAATTTATTATTAATAATTTGTGAAAGCTTGTTTTGATATTTAGATTTTTTATATCTCTTAAGCAATGGGATATTAATTTTTTTAGGTAATTTTTTTCTATTTTCACTATCAAAAGACCACTTTCCACCAATTGGTTTTTTGGATTCATCTATCAATATATTTAGATCTTTTCGTGTTAATTGGTAAAAGGATGACATTCGTAATGTTTTGCTTTTCGAAAAATGATCAAGTTTATTCTTTTTATTTATGAACATAGGAGAGACGTGTTCAACAAATTTATTTTTGGACTCAAATATGTATCGTGAAAATTTTTCATTAAAGTTATTATCTTCAATTTGAAAATAGTTAATAGTTTGAAATTTGTTCTTTAAAATTTCATTGTCTAATAAATCTAAATAATCTAACTCAAAATTTTTTTCTTCAATGCTATGGTAAATGACATTAAACCCATGCTTGATTAAATTGTCTCTGTATTCACGCATTGCTGTAAGAAAGAAAAATATTTTAAGTTTGTGGTGATGAAAATCTGTACACAAACCATAATCCTCTTTCATAAAAATATTCTTTGAACCAATATTTTTAATATTTGCGAGAGGGAATAGTTGATTTCCTAATATTATAAGCAGATTATTTTTTTTCATTTAATGAAATTGGAGTTTTGTTTATCAGACTTGTTATTTATTCATTTTTTTAAAAAATGCTAGACATTATCTAATAAAAATTTTTATCTAAATAATTTAATTTTATATGATGCTATTATTTTGAACAAAATGATTAAAAAAATTAATTTGCCTGTTAAAATTTGTAAAGTTTGTAATAGAATTTTTACTTGGCGAAAGAAATGGGAAAATGTATGGGAAGAGGTTAAATTTTGTTCTCAACGCTGCAAAAGAGAATTTAAAAAAAAGTATGACTAGTGTAAAAACAATATTTTGCAAACAGGTATTGGTCTTATCCTTATTTATGTTAATTAGTGTAATTTCTAAAAACTTAAATGCTAATAATTTTGAAAATAAATTTTATTTTGATATTCAGTATTCAAATTTAAAAACAGGACAAATTTTTATTTCATATGAAAGAAAAAACAAAAAATTAATTTTAACTGCAAAAAGTATGTCTGAAGGTTTTTTAAGTTTTTTTTATAATTACCAAAGTCATTTGATGAGCGAATCTATACTATATAATAATGAATGGTTCCCTAGTTCACTAATTGTTAAAAGTTTTGTTAATGATGAAAAAAGACTGTCTAAAGTAAAATGGATAGATGGCAAAAATACTTTAAGATATGAAATTAACCCACCTTTGAATTTAGAAAAAGTTTTTCCAATACCAAAAGAATCTCTAGTAGATATTATTGATCCAATAACAGCTTTTTTACAAATAATTCAAAATATAAAAACAAATAAAGATTGTAGCGGTAAATATCGAATTTTCGATGGAAGAAGAAGATATGATATTATTTCAAAGAAATTAGGAAAATTTTTTTTAGAAAATGATAGACCACGTTCTTTCAGAGGTCAGACAGTCATTTGTGGATTTAAGTTTTTACCTATTGGTGGTCACCGGGTCAAATCAAAATGGAAACCTGAAAATGATAAATTTACTGATGTAAAAATTTATTTTGCAAACGTAAAAGAAAATTTAATTTTTCCAGTTAGAATGACTTTAACAAGATGGTTTGGAGAGATTATAGTTAGGTTATTAAATGATGATGGTTGATCAATTTTTTTATGAAGACAAATTTTGACCAGCTAAATAACTTATTTTTCCAGATTTTGGAAAAACTGATCTTGCTTGTAATTTCCAGTTACCATTTTTCTTAGTTACAACCCAAATCCCTCCTGCAACTCCATAAGCTTTTCCAAGAGAATCTCTTCTAGAAAATTCTACAAGAACATGAGCAGTATGTTTTGTTTCATTAATTATTTCTGTCTTGTCTAATGTTGAGTAAGACCAATCTTCCAGTTTTTTCATATCTGTAAGTTGATGAAAAACAAATTCCCAAAAACTATCACCATCTTGATAAACCTCAGGGTCATTGCCATCAGAATGTGTTGCGTGCGGAAAATGAAGGTTTGTTATAATTTCATTTTTATCAAATTTGTTAAATGCAGTAATAAAATCATTCAACGCTTCTAGTATTAATTTAGATTCTGACATTTTTTTCTCTTTCTTATTTTTATCTTTTTTTGTTGTGGTAATTTTAGTTTCATTAAAGGATAATGCAAAATTAAAACTTAAATCATTTTTTGGAAGAGTTTCTATGCAAATTGCAATTAAAAATATTGGAATTATTGTATCAGGTGATTATAACAATGCTTTGTTAGAAGGTGACACAATAATTATCAAAGACAAATTAATTAAAAGTGTTGGAATAGTCCCAGATGATGAAGTTTTTTCAAGCGATGTGGTTATTAATGCAAATGGAGCAACTGCTATTCCAGGTTTGATAGATTCACATGTTCATATTACCTTTGGAGATTATACGCCACGCCAAAATACAGTTGGATATCTAGAGAGTTACTTGCATGGGGGAACTACAACTTGTATTTCAGCATCTGAGGTTCATGTTCCAGGAAGACCAAAAGATCCAGAAGGAGTTAAAGCTTTAGCGATTGCAGCAAAAAAATGCTTTGAAGAATATAGACCTGGTGGTATGCGAGTGCTTGCTGGGTCAATTATACTTGAGCCTGGTTTAACACGTGATGATTTTATAGAGATCAAAGAGCAGGGTGTTTGGTTAGCTAAAGCTGGTTTTGGGGCTGTGAATAATGCAGATGAATATGTTGGCATGGTATCGGAGGCAAAATCTTCTGGTCTTTTTACAACATTGCACACAGGCGGTGCTTCCATTCCAGGGTCTTTCCCAATCACAGGAGATGACTTAATCAATATTAACCCAGATGTTGCATTTCATATAAACGGTGGTCCAGTTGCTATTGAAGATAAATTTTTTGAAACTGTTGCCAAGGAAACTAAAATTGCAATGCAAGTTTGCACAGCAGGTAATCTGAGAACAACTATACTTTGTGCTGAAATGGCAAAAAAATATAAGGCTTTTTCAAGATTTTTAATTGCAACTGATACACCAACGGGAAGTGGGATTATGCCGTTGGGTATGATATACACTATAAGTCACGTCGCTTCTTTGGCAGGACTTGATCCTGAAATGGTTATAGCATCTGCAACAGGAAATGTTGCTAAAGTATATGGTTTAAATAGTGGCTTTCTCAAAACAGGTTGTGATGGAGATGTTGTAATAATTGATGCCCCTCTGGGAGGAACAAAAAATAATGCTTTAGATTCTTTAAAAAATGGCGACCCTTGCGCTATTGGAGCAGTTATTTCAGATGGTATGCCCAGGTTTGTTGGCAGAAGTAGGAACACTCCTCCAACAACAAGGAAAATACATGTTGAGAGATCTGAAATAAAAAACATTTTTAATTAGGGAGATATAAAATGAAAACGCAAATAGAGGGAATAAAAATTAGAAAATGGTGTGAATATTTTGAGGAAGTTTCATGTAATGAAATTAGCCAAAAGATTGACCCAAAACCATTGCATAAATTTGCTGTCGGAGCTGTACTTCTTAATCCATATGCAGGCACCTTTTCTGAAGATTTAAAATTATTAACTAATCCTTCAAAAGAACTTGGAGAAGCTTTTGGGGAGAGATTAATAAGGGCTGCAAATGGCAATGAAATTATCAGTTATGGTAAATCTTGTATTGTTGGAGTTAATGGAGAGTATGAACATGGTAATGCTTGTTTAACCGCAGAGTTTGCAAATCCCCTACGGGAGGCTATAGGTGGTGGTATTGCATGGATACCGTCTACTGGGAAAATTGGAGCTCCAGGAACAGAAATTGATATACCTCTTGCTCACAAAAATGCCTTATATGTTCGTTCTTACTATGACACCTTAACTTTAAGTATTAATGATTCCCCTAAACCTAATGAGATACTAGTTTTATTTGCAGGCGCTTCTAGAGGTAGAATAAACGCTAGACTTGGAGGATTAGATGAAAAAGATGTATCAGGTGTTGATGGGTTAAAATAAGGTTTTTTAAATATTTTTAATTAAAAGAGAAAGTCCGATAATTAAAAGGATGATTAAGGTGCATTTTCTAAAGACTGTATTTGACAGTCTTTTTCTAATTTTTGTTCCAAAAAACTGTCCTATAATAGCTGGAATTATTAAGTAAAAACTCATCAATAAATCAGATGCAGTTCCTAACCCATGATAAATTAAAGAACCATATAAAGGTATAGAGCCAACAAAATACATGCTTGCTACAGTTCTTATAAAAAATTCTTTTTCTAAATTTGCTGAAACAAAATATGCTACCAAAGGAGGGGCATAGAAAGTTGAAAGACCACCAAGTATACCAGAAAAAAATCCAAGGAAAACAGTCACCACTTTTTCATATTCATGCTTAAGGTTTTTGAAACTTAAACCAAAAAAATTGAATATGGTAGTTATAATTATAGTTATCGCTATAATTTTTGAGATAGAAGAAAAATTTAAATTTAAGATTAATTTTCCACCAATTAATAATCCAAAAATCAATGCTATATACATAGGAAGGAATCTAAAACTTCCTATTCCTTTGCGAACATTCATTTGTACAAAATTTGTGACTAATACTGGAAAACATAGAAGCATCATAGCTTTAGTTGGGGGTAATATGAAGGCAATAATAGGAACTGAAAACATTGACATTCCAATTCCTACAGAACCTTTAACTATACCTCCAAAGAGAATAGAAAAAAAAATAATAAATAATGAGTAGTTATCAAAATTAAACATTATTAATTGTTATTGCATCTTATTCTTTTTCGTCAGATTGATAAGCGTATGATTTTTTAGGTTTATAACGTACAACCAAGCATGCAACTGCGATGATTAAAATAGCTCCTGCTTCATACAATAAGGTAATTGGCTCCATGCCTTTACCTTGTAAAATAATTAACCTTGAAATTGCTGTCATTGCTATAAATAAAGGTAAGGTGATTGGAATTTTATTACTAACATAGAATATTCCAATCATTCCTAGCACCTCGGTATAAATAAACAACAATAGAAGATCTGCTAATTCAACCTTGGCATTGTTTATAATATTTAATAGTTCTTGTGTTACAGCAACAATTGTTAAAAGGGCTATTAATGCTAGTAGAGACTTTTCTACAAATTTTATTATGTTTGCAGCTTGTGAATTATACTTTATCATTTTTCAATCCTTGAAATTGAGTTATTTTTAACTTTATATTTAAAATTTATGAAATTAATAAACTATTTTATTTATAATGATACATTAACTATTTCTAGATTAAAGTATAGTGTTGAGTTTTAAAAAGTTTCTTCTAAAAGTTAGAACTAAAAAAGAATTTTTAATTTACGAGAGATGTAATATATTGATAATTTGTGAGAGTAGATTAGATGAATTGGGATATTTCAAAAATATCTATACCAGTATTTGATTTAAAAAAATCAAAAGAGTTTTACGACTTTATTTTAAACGATGTTAAGGGTGATGCACATATAAATGATAATGAAGATGAGTGTTCAGTAAGATCTGGTGATTGTGAATTAAGGCTTTATAGGCTAAAGAATGATTTGTTGGAGCAAAGCAGGAGAACTTTTCCAACTATACTTGTAAAAAATTTGCAACAAAAAATAGATATTTTTAAAAAATATAAAGTTAACTTTAAAATTTTAGACAGAAAATCAAATTTAATTTTAATTCAGGAGACAAGCTTTAATTATATAGAGTTGGAGGATTTTAAAGACTTTAAAAAAACAAATTTTCATAAAGATGTTATTAATTGGGGGTTTCACCATATTAATTTGGAAAGTTATGATGTTAGAGGCTCTGTGAATTTTTTTAAAAAGTTTTTAAATATGGATGAAGGTTCATGGGAAGCTCCTAAATCATTAGGTGATGTTAACATAAAAAAAAATCAATTAGCTGTTTTTCCATTAAATAAAAAACATGGAGGTCTCCATATAAATAAAGCTGACTTTACTTTTAGTTGGAGAAATAAATTTATACATAACCCTACCATAGGTGGACATCCTGCATTCAGTGTAAAAAATATAAAAGAAATTATTGCTAAATTAAAAAAAAACAACATACCTTTTACTGATGCTAAAATTTATGCAATGCCTGATATCTATCAAGTTTATCTTTATGATCCAAATGCAAATGTTATTGAAATCAATCAGTCAGTAGGGTGATTTTCTAGAAATAATTTTAAAATTGATTGATTAAATATTTTTTGTTTTGGTTTTTGTTAAAAATTTAAATTAAGTAAGATGATGAAAGCGCCTGTTTACAATATAAACTTAAATGAATTTTGGATAAACCCTTATCCAGATCTAAAAACAATGAGAAATGAATTGCCAATATGTTTTGTTCCTGAATTAGGGGCAACTTTGGTTACAAAGAGACAAGACATTTTTGATAATGAAAAGAAAGTTGAAATTTTTTCTTCAATTCAACCTGATGGATTGATGCAAAAATTGATGGGGCAAAATCTAATGAGGAAAGACGGTGATGCTCATTTAAATGAAAGAAAAGCTATCTTCCCCACAGTTTCTCCAAAAACAACCAATACCATATGGAAAGAGGAGTTTCAAAAAATTGCAGAACGTATTTTAAAAAAATTAAAAAGTCAAAGAAAAGGAGATATCATAAGTGATTATGCAATGCCATTATCTGCAGAAGCTTTAAAATTAGTTACTGGCTTAATTAATATGGATTTTAATGAGATGAATAGAGTTAGCCAAGGTATGATTGATGGCATAGCAAACTATGCAGGAGATAAGAAAATAGAGGAAAATTGTCATAATTGCACTGAATCTATTGACAATCATATTGAAGAAATAAAAAGTTATTTAGTTAAAAATCCAAACAATTCGCTATTGTCTTCCCAATTAAGGTTTGGTTTAAATGAAAAGCAAATTAGTGCCAATATAAAATTGGCAATTTCTGGAGGACAAAATGAACCTAGAGATGCAATAGCTGGAACGGTTTGGTCTTTGTTAAAGTATCCAAAAGAACTTTACAAAATACAATCTGGAAAAAATTCTTGGTTGGATAGTTTTGAGGAATTTTCAAGATGGATATCACCTATAGGAATGTCTCCAAGGCGTATAACTAAAGATTATAAAATAAAAAACATTGAATTTAGTAAGAATGACAAAGTTTTTTTAATGTTTGGATCAGGTAATAGAGACGAAGAATGTTTTGATCAACCTGAAAAATTTAATATTTCTCAAGATAGGTCAAAAAGCATAATATTTGGCGCCGGGCCTCACTTTTGTGCTGGAGCGTATATTGCCAAATGTTTAATTGGAGAGATAGCATTGCCTAATTTGTTTTTAAATTTGCCAAATCTATCCTTGGATATTAAATCAAAAGTAGAATTTCGTGGATGGGCTTTTAGGGGGCCTTTAGAATTAAGATGTGTGTGGTAAGGCAAATAATTGGATAATTAAAAACTTTTATTAATTATAGATTAGGGATTAAATTAATTAGGAGAGAATATGTTAAATAAAATTGTACTTACAGGAGCAAGTGGGAGGTTGGGTTCTTACTTGAGAAAACCTTTATCAAAGCTTTGTATGAAGTTAATTTCCACAGACATAAAAAATGAAATTGGACCTTTGTTTGATAATGAAGAGTTTATTCAAGCAGATTTATCAAAATTCTCTGAGATAGAAAAGGTCATTCAAGGTTCTACTATGGTATGTCATTTTGGGGCTTTGGTAGATGAAGCTCCGTTTGAAGATTTATTGGGTCCAAATTTTGTTGGCTCTTACAATGTTTGGGAATCTGCTAAAATTAATAAAGTAAAAAGAATAATATATGCAAGTTCAATTCATGCAGTTGGAATGTACTCTAAAACAGAAACTCTTACATCTAAAACATTGCATAATCCAGATACTTTTTATGGTTTGGGTAAATGCTTTTCTGAAGATTTAGCAAAAATGTATTATGAAAAAAATGGTTTAGAGTCAGTTTGTTTAAGAATTGCATCTTGCGCACCAGTCACAACTTTAAGAAGTTTATCAACCTGGCTTTCGTATGATGATTTAATTCAGATGGTTACGAGATGTATTGATACACCATTTACTGGTTTTTCTATTCTATATGGCGTATCAAATAACACTAGAAAAAATGTTGACAATTCTCAAAATTCTCATATTGGGTTCATGCCAAATGATAATGCTGAACAATTTGCAGATGAAATTTTTAAAGGTGATTGTGATGAAGAATTAAATGATGAGGGTAACAAATTTCATGGGGGACCTTTTTCATCAACTCAATTAGGGATAAGCCCTTTATCTAAAATGAAAATAAATAATAAAAAAAAGGAAAATTAATTAGCTTAAAAAGTTATTTGAATATTTACTTTGCATTATATCACCAACCATTGATTCTTCTCCATAAGCCGCTAATAGAATTATTCTCTAAAATATTATATGTTTCATGTCCTGCACAAGTTAAACAAGAATGATTAGGCTTTATTCTAACTAAACTGCCTATAGGGAGGTAATCAAACCACTTTTCATTAGTAATATTTATTGTCCCATGTTCTTGATGCACTTCTGAAACATTAAGGTTCGTTAATGGAATGGCAGTGTTTTTATCACAGACAAGACCGTAGCCAGCATTAGGCATGAATTTGTTAGCACTTATATCTTTAGAAAGAGCTAATGCTCCAGCATCTAAAATTATTCTTTTGTCTTGGTAATTGTGGTTAATAACACTCGAAAGTACAGTTACAGCTATATCTTCAATCTTGCAAACGTTCCTCGATGCTTGTGCAAGATCCCAAAACATATAAACACCGCATCTTACTTCGGAAATGCCATCAAAATTCGATCCAAAAAAAATTGTTGGTGTTGACCCTAAACTTACAATGGGACAAGGGTTACCTAATTTTTTTAGATTATTAGCAGCATGTAAAATGTCTTCTTTTTCTTTATTTGCAATAGCCTTGATTGTTTTCGGATTGTTGCTATTGTAGCTATGACCCGCATGAGTCATGACGCCCATTAGGTGGGTATTATTATTCTGTTTAAGTACGGAAACAATTTCTTTTAATTTCTTGTCATTTGGTCTAATTCCACTCCTTCCTTCTCCACTATCTATTTCAACAAGAATTTCAAGATTTACATTATTTGAGTTTGCATAGTTTGCTACAGCTTTTGCCACTTCAACTGAATCCAATATTATTTTAATTACACAGTTAAATTTATTTTGTATTTTAGCAATTCTAGATAGTTTTGATGGAACGATTCCTACTGCATAAAGTATATCCTTAAATTTTGAAGATGCGAAATACTCTGCTTCTTTTAATGTAGAGACTGTTATAGGACCTGTTTCGTTATTTAAAGCTACTTTGACAACTTCGATGCATTTAGGAGTTTTTACATGTGGTCTGAGGTTTACCTGCAATTCTTTGCATTTTAAAAGTACATTCTTACAATTAGTCTTTAAAATTTCCTTGTCTAGAATTAGACAAGGTGTCTCCAAATTAGCTAAATTTTTAATATTTTGTGTCATGTTTTTATAATATATAAGTTAATATGTTAGCATAAAAAATGATAGGAAAATTATGGAATTAAAAAAACTTGGAAATTCTGATTTAATAGTTTCACCTTATTGTCTTGGTACAATGACGTTTGGGGAAGCAACAAATGAACAAGAATCACATAAACAAATGGAGAAAGCATTAAATTCAGGAATAAACTTTTTTGACACTGCGGAATTATATCCTACATGCCCTTTAAGAGCAGAAACAGCTGGTGATACTGAAAGAATAATAGGGAGTTGGTTAAAAAAAAATAAATCATATAGAAAAAAAATTATTTTAGCATCAAAAGTTGTGGGGAAGGGTTATAAAGCAATTAGAAATGGAGAGCCAATTAATCCAAAAGCTATGAGAAAAGCTCTTGAGGGTAGTTTACAAAGATTAAATACTGATTATATCGACTTATATCAATTACATTGGCCTAACAGAGGTTCTTATCATTTTAGGCAAAATTGGGAATATGAGCCAGGTGAACAAAATAAAGATGATATAATTGATGAAATTAATACTTTGATGGATACTTTGAACGAATTTGTTAAGGCAGGAAAAGTTAGATCGATTGGTTTATCTAATGAGACATGTTGGGGAACTTTACAATTTTTGAATTCAGCAAAAAAATATAAATCTCTTAATTTAGCTTCGATACAAAATGAGTATAGTCTTCTTTGCAGGTTATACGATAATGATATGAATGAGTTGTCTCATTATGAAAACATCCCACTACTTGCATATTCTCCACTTGCAGGTGGGATTCTCACAGGAAAGTATTTAAACAAATCTGTTCCAAAAAATTCAAGACTTTCTCGAATTCCAAAGGTATTTGGAAGATTAAATGAGCGTTCAAATGCAGCGGTTCAAGAATATATTAATTTATCAAAAAAATTTGATTTGCACCCTGTACATTTGGCCCTTTCATTCTGTAAACAAAAATCATTTATGGGTTCAGTAATTTTTGGGGCAACGACAAATGATCAGTTAGATAAGGTTTTACAAGGTTTGGAAGTTACTTTAACAGATGAGATTATATCTGAAATCAACGCAATTAATAAAAAATTTCCGATGACTTTCTAGGAACCTTCTTATTTTTTGGTTTTAAAAGGTTTGTTTCTATTTGGGTAACATGTTTTACATATTTTGCAAGTGGTCCCATCACACCCTCTTGCCGTACAGTATTCCCTTCCATAATAAATTATTTGAAGATGAAGCTTATTCCATAAAGCTTTAGGAAAAACTTTTTTTAAGTCTTTTTCAGTTTGGATAACATTTTTTCCATTAGTTAAGCCCCATCTTTGTGCTAATCGATGAATATGGGTATCAACAGGAAATGCTGGATGCCCGAATCCTTGTGACATTACTACACTTGCAGTTTTGTGACCCACACCAGGAAGTTTTTCTAATTCTTCAAAACTTTCTGGCACATTGCCTTGAAACTTTTGAACTAAAATAGTTGACAAAAGTGAAATTGCTTTTGATTTTTGAGGTGCTAATCCACAGGGTCTTATGATTTCATATATTTTTTCTACTGGTATGTTTTTCATTTTTTTGGGGTTGTTTGCATATTTAAATAAGAGAGGTGTAATTTTATTAACACGCTCATCTGTACATTGAGCACTTAAAAGAACGGCTATTAAAAGTTGAAATATATTATCGTGCTGTAAAGGAATAGGCGTTTTTGGATAAAGGTCCTCCAAAAAATTAACAATAAATTTAGCTCTTGCAGTTTTATTCATATAAAAACAGTAATTTTGTAATACATTAAAATTGATTTTAACTTGAATTAACTCATTTTAAATATAAATAACTAAAAAGAAATAAAAGAGGTTTAATTGAATAAAAATGTTATTGATAAAAGTATAAAGAGATCTCAATTAGGAGAGGTATCTAATTTTTTTAATACAAAATTTCTTAATTATAAAAATAAATCATTTAATTTTGAAGTAACTTTTCCAAAAAAGTCTTTAAATCCATTTCAAACAGTACAGGGCGGAATGATTGCAAGTGCTCTAGACGAAGCAACTGCAATAAGCGTTAGTATATTTACCGAAGACAAAAAGTTACCAAATTCTTCTGATCTACATATTTCATTTCATCGTCCCGTTAAAATGGGAAAGGCGAATGTTTCTGCTAAAATTATAAAAATAGGAAAAAGAATGGTTTCAATTGAGGGTAAGCTATACAATCCTAATGGAGAAATTGCAGCAAGTGTATTACATTCAGCTATATTAGTGGATATGAACTGATCATCCCATATGTTGTTTTTAATTAAAGTGTTTACTTCGTAAATTTTTTCATTGATCATAAGTTTTAATGTTCAACTCTAATTTAATTTTGCTTTAAATTATGGATTATAGATATGATTTGGTGTGTATTGGAAGTGGACCGGCTGGACAACGTGCGGCAGTACAGGCATCCAAGTTAGGTAAGAAAGTTGCACTTGTTGAAAAATCAAGTTGTGTGGGAGGAATTTGTCTGCATACGGGTACAATTCCAAGTAAAACTTTCAGAGAGGCCGTTTTAAAGCAATCAGTAAAAACAAAAGTTAATAATATTCATGGAATAACAGAAAAGTCTTTGGAGCAAATATTTCAAGATGTACAAATAATAATTGATAAAGAAGTTTTGGTTAATAATGATCAGCTTTCGAGAAATGATGTTCATGTTTTCCATGGTGAAGCTGCTTTTCTTAATCCAAATGAAATTTTGGTTAAATCAAAAAAACAGAATATCAAACTTCAAAGTGAATTTTTTTTAATAAGTGTTGGAGCTAACGCAATTAAACCAAAAGGACTTTCACTAAATAAAAAAAATGTAATAACAAGTGATGAAATTTTTGATTTAAAAGTAATTCCAAAATCTCTTTCAATAATAGGGTGTGGGGTTATAGGGATAGAATACGCATCCATGTTTGCAAAATTAGGTGTTGAGGTAACAATTATAGACGGAAGAGATAGACCTTTAGAATTTCTTGATACTGAAATACTTGATGAGCTTATAAATCAGATGAAAAAAATAGGTGTTATCTTTCAATTAAATGAAAATGTCAAAGACATAGAGGATATTAATGATCAACAAAGAGGTGTTTTAATTCATTTAAAATCTGGCAAGAAAATTCTTTCAGAATTGGCGATTCTTTGTGCTGGGAGAAAGGGAGCGACAGAAAATTTAAATTTGGAAAAAGTCAATGTTAATTTAGATGATCGTGGCAGAATAATTGTAGACAGAAAATTTCGTAGTTCTTCAAAAAATATTTTTGCTGCAGGAGATGTGATTGGGTTTCCTAGCTTGGCAGCTACATCATTTGAGCAAGGCAGATTGGCTTCTTTGTATATGTTTAAAAACAATATTAACTTGATGTCTCCAAATTTTCCAGTTGGTATTTATTCAATTCCTGAGGTTTCAATGGTTGGTAAAAATGAAAATCAATTAATAGAAGAAAATACTCCTTATGAAACAGGGATTGCTAGATACAAAGAAATATCTAGAGGTAATATATTAGATGATAAAGTTGGAGTATTAAAATTGATTGTACATAGAGACACAAAACAAATTTTGGGGGTACATATATTAGGAACAAATGCTACTGAACTCATCCATATTGGACAATGCGCGATTGAATTAGAAGGTTGTTTGGAATACTTTTTAAATTCAGTTTTTAATTACCCCACACTCGCTGAATGTTATAAAGTTGCTGCTTTAAATGTCAGTAACAAATTATATATTTAAGAATTTTTAGAATGTCATTTTTTGGAAACAAACAATTAATTATGTCTGTTTTTTTTATGATATTGGCATCAGCTTTTGTCGCGGGTTCAACAATAATAGCAAAAACTTTAGGATCGTTTGATTTTGGTAATCCTTTAAGCCCATTCCAAATTAGCCATTCTCGGTTTTTGTTTGCATTTTTATTTATCTCAATAATATTTTTTAAAATTAAATATAATTTAGAAAAACCTTCATATAAATTACATCTAGCAAGAACAATGTCAGGTTGGGCAGGCGTTACAATATTATTTGGTGCATCTAGTATTATTCCAGTAGCTGATGCAATAGCTATTAATTTTACAAATCCTATATTTGCTATGATATTAGCAGTACCATTTTTGAACGAAAGGTTACGTTTATATAAGGTTGTAGCGATATTTATTACTTTCCTCGGTGCAATTATTTTAATCAGACCCAGTTACAATTTTCTAGATTATGAGCCGGTGGCAATTATTTCCTTATTAGGGGCAATAATATTAGGTTTAGAAGCAATTTTTATAAAGCTTTTGATTAGGTTTGAGCGTCAAATTCAGATATTATTTATAAATAATGCAATTGGTTTACTAATTTCGACTATACCTTTGTATTTTGTTTGGAAAAACCCAACAGGTGATCAGATAAAATTGTGTGTGGCGTTAGGTATGTTGATGTTAATTGGTCAGTTTTGTTTTTTGGAAGCCTTAAAAAGAGCTGAGTTAAGTTTTGTGGCACCTTTTTTTTATAATACATTAATTTTTGTAATCATTTTTGATTATATTATTTATAATTCATTTCCAGATAATGTTAGCTTGTTTGGATCAGCAATCATAATAATTGGTGGAATTATTATATATTGGAAAAAAAATAACTCACTTTTTAATACTTGACAAAAGTTTAAATGGATAATAATTATTAAATGCTGAAAATGATAATGATTATCATTATTATTTAAAGCATCCTTAACTATAGGTTCCAATTTTGATATACAATTTCCCATTCATAATGTAAATCATATTGGAACCTAACTAACAGAAACTCTAATTGATAAAAATATTTTGACAAACAAAAAATGAAATGTATAAATTAAAGAGTATTTTATGAGAATGATTGTCATTCGCATATTTACCTCCTGCAAGGTCTTTATTAGGGATGTTTGTTCCTTTCTTTTTTGCCAAAAAAATCTCTTTTAAAGACCTGCTTTAAATTACATATTTTATACTCTAGCTTGCAAAACCATGTTTGACGCCGTTTTATAAGTAACTTTTACATCGTTAAAGCCGCTCTCATTAAGTATTTGAGTTAGTTTTTTTGGACCAGCTTGTGCACCTAAAGCTATCCCAGATTCTTGTGCTTTTGATGCTGGTATACATGCTATTGTAGAAAATGAATAATACATTTGTCCTATAATATTAAAATTATTTTGAACTTCATCATCCGCTGTAGGTTCTACCAACACAATTAATCCATTTTTATTTAATTTTGTTTTTGCATATTTAAGGGCACTTACTGGGTTTCCCATGTCGTGTAAACAATCAAAAAAAGCTATTATATCAAAATTACCTTCAAAGTTATTAGCAGAAGCGACTTCAAAGTTAATATTTTTTAACCTTTTTTTAACAGAGTATTTTTTTGCCTCTAGGATAGATGGCGCATGTGGGTCAATACCAGTTACTAAGCAATTTTTATAATTTTCAGCAATTAGCGCAGATGAATATCCATGACCACATCCAATGTCAGCAAACTTTCCTCCTTCATTTAAAATTTTTTCAGCTCCTTCTATACTTGGAAGCCATTTTTTAATCAAAAAAATTGAATATGCTGGTTTAAAAAATCTTGCAGAACCTGACAGACAACATGGATGAAGCGATCCCCACTCAGTTCCTTTTCCATTTTTAAAATTCTCTTTTATTTTTTCAATATTATGAACTGCTCCAGCAAGATTCTCAAACCCACCAATCATTAAAGAAGAACTGTTTTCATCTCCTAAAACAGCATATTGTTCATCAGTTAAATAAAAATGACTTTTAGAGTTATCATATGATAAATATTTTGCGGCAGATAAAGAAAGCAACCATTCTTTTATATACCTTTCATCTAGATTTATTTTTTTGCTAAATTCACTGTATGTACAAGGACCTATGTTATAAAGTTTTTCAAAAAGATCTAATTCATCACCAATTCTCATCATGGGTATCAAAGCTCCAGCAGCAATATCCTTCATAATTCTTCCTTGTAACTCTCTAGTTTTTTGAACATCTATCATGATAGGATCTCCTAAATTTTAAAATTAATGAAATAAAATGTTATTTTTTAAATTCTGAAATCACTTTAGCTATTTGTTCTTCTTGATGGTATCCCATTAAGTGAACACCATGCACTCCTTGAATTTCTTGGTATTTTTGAACCAATTCTATGCAAATATTTATACCTTCTTGTTCCTCGTCATTAGAGTCCTCAAGCCTTTTGATAATGTTTTCTGGTATGTTAACGCCAAAGAGATTTTTGTTCATCCAAACTGCACTTTTAGCAGACTTTATTACACCTAATCCAACAAGGTAATAAGCTTTATCAGTAACACCAAAATGATTTAGCCTTTTCATATAATTGGATAGTATGTCAAAATCAAAAGCAAACTGTGTTTGAAAGAAATTTGCTCCTGCCGAAATTTTTGACAATAGCGTTTTACAATCAAAATTGTCATCAATTTTAAATGGGGCATCAGCAGCACCAATAAAGTATTCAGGTGCTGATTGTATTTTTCTTCCAGATGGGAAAACTTT
>CEVZ01144928.1_pt1 | contig 17044 bp, 15 predicted proteins | sample 361371 | NCBI WGS metagenome assembly CEVZ01 (sample SAMEA2620217, study PRJEB7988) | marine metagenome | isolation source: saline water (ENVO:00002010), including
TTTTGCACGACTAGCTGAGGAAGAGTGACAACACTCCTAAATTATACCACTGCTTTCTGGACTGTTGCAGTGATGAACTGCATACAGCCAGTGAACTGGGAGCATTGTCTTCCAGTTCATCAGTGGCTTTTACCAGAAATTTCGTACGGTTATAAACTTTGGACTGGTGAGGTTGTACCTTACCAAAATGAGAAGGACTACCTGGGGTTGTAGTTCAATTGGTTAGAGCACCTGCCTGTCACGCAGGAAGTTGCGAGTTCGATCCTCGTCAATCCCGTTAAGAAGCAGATCTCTTGAGTGATTTGCTTACGTAATCACTAGAAGACTTGTAAGGAAGTTGAAGCTTCATCTCTTCTATGAATTGCATCAAGTATCTTTGACGTAGAATATATATTTTTCTCTTCTTATCATTTTCTCTTGTCTCGAATTCGTGGTGCGTCACAGCATCTACAATAGACGAACCTTGAAGGGTGACAAGGGATCCAGATGGATCTCTGTATCTAAAACTATCTCGTATTAATTTCTCCCAACCTGACGTACCTGTCATTAGTCTGGTCAGTTTATATCTGAATTTGTTTCCATCTTTATCCATCCAAGTAGGTTCGGTAAAGGTGGAAGCATTGAATGTTGTGACGACACCTGTAGCACTAGTATCGGTACCAGTCAGTATCATATCAGGAGTCACTGGGTTGTTAGAATCCCAAGCAGTTAGCTTGATACCCATTGTAGTACCTGTGTATGATGTTACTTCACCAGCAGCACCATTGGCAAACGTTACGGTCTCACCTACCGAGAAAGTGGTAGGACTTTCTTCAGTGTTAGCAGTGTAAGAGAATGAAGTATCTTGGTTGCCACCAGTAGCAGTGATACCTAGTGCTCTTACAGCACCATATGATCCCTGATTTGTGACAGCTATAGAATCTACACTCTTACCAAGTATAACTGAAGCAGCAGCACCTTGACCAACAGTATCATTCACGTTATTGGTGAAGGTTATTCCACTATCACCATAGACCTTTGATGTATCGATGAAGTTGATACTTGTGATACCAAAGTGATCGTACTGAGGACCACTGTTACCTGGTTGATACAACTGGAAGAATACATTAGGAACCTTAAGGTCTGCTGGTATCTCAAAGTCGTATGGTTCTAGTACACCAGTACCAGTACCATTAGGAACAGCTTCGATAACAATACCTAAAGTAACCCACTCATCTGGATCTGGATCTGTGTCAGTTGTAACCTGATATCTTAGACGAAGTTCTTCTACACCTGGAATGTCTGGTGTTTCACCACCATTCATACCATTACCACGGATAGCATAGACACGTACCGTGTTGTAGTTAGTCATATCAACTTTGTTTAATGTGCAATACCTTACACCCCAAGTATCACCAAACCTTAGGTGTGTACTACCTACATTAAAACCACCCCACGCACCTTGACCTGTACCATTAGGTGCAATGGTTGCACCTTCACCAAACTCGTGGATGTTATCAGCTACTGTGGTGTCAAAGGATGTACCATCAAGACGTATGTCTATGACTTGACCGTACGTCATTGAGTTTACATCTTTATCAATGACTGCTGTTGCAGATTCACCTGACATACCACCAGTGAGTGTTATGTCTGGAGGATATGTGTATCCTTCTCCACCACTGAGTATATTAAATCTTTTTAGATGTCCTGTAGCACTGAGGGAGGCAGTTGCTTCTGCTCTTATAGTTGGGAAGTCACCGTTTGCTTGTTGTGGTGCATCAACTACCAGAGTAGGTGCTGATTCGTATCCACTTCCACCACCATCAACAGTGATACCTGTTAGTACAATCTTTCTTTGTAGATCTATTTCAATAGCACTCTCAGGTTTAGGTGCATCACCATCCATAGCATCATCATACTCTGTCCAGTATGGTGCCTTGTAAAAATCCTCACCAACTAACTGTCCTGCTGGTAGTACTACATCACCTGCTGTGTTCTTTACTTCGTTAGTTTCGTAGTGCTTGACATCAAATGGTTTCTCGTATTTCTTATTGATATAATCCTGTAGTACAGGAGTAGGCATTGGCCAATCAAAGTATGGATTGATTATATTATTTGATAGTAATACAACCCAGTCATAGCCAGGACTACCATATACTTTGTGCGATACAATATCTGGACGGTCAGCATCTGTTATTGTATACTGTTTGTAATAAACAAGACTATCTAACGCAGCATCGGCAACCTTAAACCTCTTGAATATATTTTTTGCAGTCTGATACTGTTGTTCCGACCAAGGAAATCTAATAGGTCGAATCGCAAGAGATATATTAGGAAGGTAATTAAAATACGCCATTAGTAGTATTGTTTCGTGTATGAGAAACTATCACCATAATCATCAGCAAGGATAGCTTTCATCTCTTGGAATGAAAGAGATAAATTTACAGCAGTAGGTGCACCATCTTCTAAGGTTGAGTAAGAACCAGCAGCAGTGTAACTTACGTTAAGACTAGTGAGAGCACACGCTTTCATTTTATTTAACCAGTGGTTCTCATTACTACCAGTTTTATATTCTATCTTGAATACGTTTGGTACCTTCAAGAACCATCCAGCACCAGCTATTTCAGGTGCAGATGCTCTTTTGAATTGCCATACTATTTCTTTAATGATCCTTGACTCCCTTTGGTTTCTGGGAACCAACAACCAATCGAATCTAAAGGTTCTTAGTTGTGGAGCGTCGTAGAATACTTCTAGGTTTGGGTTGAGTGTTTGACCAAGAACTCCACTACCAATATCATTTGCATCTATACCTGACATAACAGAAGCAGCTGCTTTAAGTGCTCCTGCTTTGGCAAAACCCTTTGCCATTCCTGGTCCTGGGGTTGCTAAGTTTTTAGCAAGTTCTCCTGCTTGCTCTTTAGTTTTTACACCAGGTATTTTGTCAACGGCATTTGCTGCTGCTCTTAGTGCAGCTGTCTCAGCAGCACCAACACTTTTACCGTTCCATTTCTGTGTAGCATTAACTGATACATCCTCTGGCATATAGAGGATCATCTTTTTAAATTCTGAAGTGTCTAGATCACCACCACCTAGACCTGTGGTATCGTAGTCAGCAAAACGTCCACCCCATATGGAACCACCAGTTTCATCTAGGCATTTAGCTTTCCTATATGGTGGATGATATTTGTATACCGTGAACATCACATAGTCATCAGCAGTCTCTACCTTATCAAGTGGAAACCTTAGGGATGCATTGCTAGATGATAGGATGGATGAAAGATTCATATTATCTTACGCTTGGCACGAAACCTAAACTTCGTAGAAGGATCATTATCAAACCATACTTTTTGAGCAGAGATAGGAGTTTCTAATTTACCTTGTGCCTTCACAAATCTATGGATAGGCATATAGATCGCTGAATCCCAGTCAGTCTCGGCAATTTCTATGTAGAGACCATTCTCTACATCTTCACGTTTGTATTTATGGATAACTTTTCTAGGTACATCTATCTTATTCTTTAGAAGAGCATCAATTGTCTTCAATCTTTTCTTTGGACTGATGTAATGTAGGTTAGCAAGATAGAAATGTTCATTAGTTCTGCTTAACACTACACCAACTGGGAGTTGATCATAGTATGGTAGTCTTTGCTTAGTAGCCTTAGCATCGTACTCAAACAGTACCATAGTACCTACTCTTGGTGTGTACCTGACACCATTAGCATCGTCAGTATTTGATTGCTCTCTAGCAATGATCTGATCTTTAGTTGTTTCAGAGAAACTAGAACGCATTGCAACCTGAGCAGCCTTCTTCCACCAAGAATCTGTCTGGTCTTCACCACCTTGTGCTGCTTCTAGTTTTTCAAAAACGGAGTCCAAGTTCTTTCTCTGTGAACACTAAGAATTCTGCTTGTCTTTTTCTACAATACTTTCTAGCTGCATCCCACTTCGCTTGGTTCTTAGCGTATGTGTTTGCTTCATAGAGGTATTGTTTGTTAGACTTTTTGGATTTGGTTGGTGGTTTAGTTTGTTTGATAGGTTTGATCTCAATAATATATTTCTTTAACCTACCATCTTTATCCCTTACTTTTATATAGAAGTCAGGGTAGTACTTACTAACTCTACGTGTTAAAGGATTCTTGTATGGTATCCATAGTTCCTCACTTCCCCACTCTATAATATGGGGATGGGAATCACAGTACTTCATAAATTTCTGTTCCCAAGAGGAACGATAGAATATATTTCTATGATCACCTCTATACTTGGCCACGTTAGCTGGAATGTACACTCCTTGCTTGTACATAAATAAAATGTATGCCTTTAGCCTATTTAGATGGCAAATCTTTACTCTAAGGTACAGGAACAACTGGTAAAAGGTGGTGGGATTGCAAAGTCCAACCAGTTTCGTGTGGTATTTCCTGATCTAACTGGAGGAATCTTTAGCAACGACTTCCCAGTAAATTTTGATAGAAGAACTCTGGAAGTCCTGTGTAACCAAGTTAACTTGCCTAGTATTACAGCAACTACTTCGCAGGTGAATGGATATTATACTGGGTCATCATATAAGTTTCCATCGATGAAGATGTATACTGACCTGTCATTATCCTTCATTTGTGATGCTAATATGACTGCTTATAAGGTGATGAACTGTTGGTTCGATAGAATATTTCAGGATAAGAGTATGTTTGATATGAAGGAGAGGATACCAGATGAGATGACCCATTACCCTCAGCGTAATAGGAATCGATTCACTAGGTTATCCTATCCCGATGACTATATGAGGACAATTATCGTGGACAAGTTTGAAGCTGGTCCTAGATACAACGAACAGGGTAGAAGTATGAGGTACTTTTTTACTCACGCTTATCCTTACTCTGTTGATGCAGTACCTTTGGATGCAGGAACTACAACTCTTATGACAGCCTCAGTTAACTTCCATTACGAGAGGTTTGAGGTACAGTATGAGGACGCTAGAAAAAATTTGACTAGTGACTCAAATAATATCAAGAGTTCCAACAGACCACCCACCTCTCTAGGTGGTGCGATTGATAATGTTAAGGATGCATTTTCTTCTTTTACCAGCACATTCGACAACCTATTCTAAAAAAACTGGAAAAAAAACTCGGCAAAAATTTTGACCCCTTAGATTTTTTATGTTTGATATAGAGTATGCTTTATCCCTAGCTAACACCGATAAAGATTCTCTCGCGCACGGGCTTGAGTTGTTTGTCGTACAGTACGAACCTGCGATCAAACAAGCAAAGTTATATTTCATAAACGAAACTAGGAACTGTTTGTATAAGTATACAAACGGTAAGGAATCCTATCAGTATTTTGGTGACCAGACTAAGAACTGGAGACGGAATGAACCAGACTACGGTAGTAACTTACAGAAGGTAGCAGATCATATCCAAATCCCTATAAATCCTAAGTCTCAGGTGCACATTGATGTAGTAGAGGATGATGATTATTATATTAATATACAAGCAGCAGATAGAAACACTGCTGGTATGGTAGTTAGTGCAGTGTTGGTAACATATTTCATTGGATCTACTCAAGCTCTGAAGACTATCAATGAGATCAATGGTACTGAATGGCAATCGATTGATGATGCATTGAATGTTGATGGTCTGTTAGGTATTAAAGTACCACTACCACCTTCTAAAAACCCAGTCAAGTTATACTCTAAACCATTTCGTAAACAGATAGGTGGTAACTTAGAGTTTGATGATGACACTATTGATGTGCTAAACAGGATATATAATGGGAAGTTTCATACCAATCGAGATCATATAGACAAGGGTCTTATCGTAGGTAAAGAACCTAGGACTGGTAGGACTGTGATCTACTGTGCCTGTAACCACGTCAGATCACCACGCTAAATAAAGATACTGAACTGAACATACTATGCCTTTACCAAAAATTGAGGTGCCAACCTTTACTACTGAACTACCTTCAACTGGTCAGACAATTAAGTTCCGTCCCTTCTTAGTCAAGGAAGAGAAGGTTCTATTACTGGCTCTAGAGTCGGAAGATCAGAAGCAAATTACTGATGCTATTGTCACTCTCCTTACTAATTGTATTCAGAGTAGACTAAAGGTTAGAAACCTAGCTATGTTTGATCTTGAATTTCTTTTCCTTCAGATCCGTGGTAAATCCGTGGGTGAGGATCTAGAACTTAAGCTCACCTGTTCCGATGATAACGAAACAGTTGTTGATGTAGCTATCAACGTTGATGATGTGAAGGTTTTTAAACCTGAAGAAGCATCTGATATGGTTCATATCACTGATGATATTACTGTGAAGATGAAGTATCCTTCACTAGATCAGTTTATTAAGAACAATTTTACTCAAGAACAATCACAAGAACAAGTGTTTGAACTGGTAGCAAATTGTATTGATCAAGTCATTGAAGGTGAAGAGGTACACGAGTCTACTAACTATAGTAAGAAAGAAATGCAAGCATTCTTAGATGGTTTAACATCTAAACAGTTTGAGAATATGCAAACCTTCTTTGCTAATATGCCTAAGTTAACTCATACTATCCACGTAACCAATCCTAATACAGGTAAAGAGAGTGAGTATACTCTGGAGGGACTAGCGTCTTTTTTCGGGTAGCAATGTCCTATAATTCTTTAGAGAATTACTTTAGGACAAACTTCGCAATGATGCAGCACCACAAATATTCTCTCACTGAACTAGAGAATATGATGCCGTGGGAAAGGGAGTTGTACTTGACACTACTACTTCAACATCTTGAAGAAGAGAAACTAAAAGCCGAACAATCACAGAAGTAATGGCAAACGAAGCTATTAAAAACTCACTAATGAAATCCCTATCGGGGGAAGGTGATGGTAAATCGATACAGGCTGCTCAATTAAAGCAGACTATCATTACCAATAGCTTGCTGTCTGATATGCTTAACATTCAAGTTAAGCAATTTAGATTAGAAGAGAAGAAGTTTGCCTTCGAGAAGAAGCAATTAAGTAAACAGAAACTTGCTGCGCAGTCGTCTTTAATTAAGCAGCAACGTGGACCTCAACCAAAAACAGGAAAGGGTTCGTTTCTAGGCAAAGGTTTTAACTGGCAGGATGCCCTACTTGGGTTGACTGTTGGTGGTTTAATGCTTGGACCTGCTGCTGCTGATCTATTACAAAGAGAACTTGAGAAAGCAGCAGAGAAAGCACGGGGTAGGATACAGAAAGCAGTAGATAGGACTTCTACTGCAATAGATAAAGCCTATAAGAGAGCAGATAGGGTCTGGCAAAGGTATACTCCTTCATTACCTGGACTAGATGACTTTCGTCCCCGTCATCTGGCTACTGGTGTCACGATGGCCAGGGGTAAGCAAGCAAGTAACTTTGGGAGAACTGTTCAGGGTCTTAATAATGCAGGGAGGTGGGGTTTAAATCAGGGTGCTAGAGCACTAAGAGGTACAGGTAACCTCATTAATAGAGCTGGTCGTGGTCTAGTTGATCAGGGTCGTCGCATTGGTGCACCTAGGACTAGATTAACCAGTGACATTATGACTCCTGGAAGGAGGTTTAATGATGCGAAACGTTTTATTGGTAGCAGTTGGGATGATGCTCTAAAATTAGGTAAGACTGCTAAGTTTAATACTTCTACTTTCTTTGCAGGTCTTGGTAATGCAAAGGATTCTACTATATTAAGTCAGTTTAATAGACCATTTCCTAATGTAGCTAGAGGTGGAGGTAGCCTTGCTGATGAGATTGGTGGTGGGTTTAGACTTGGTAGAAGGATAAGAGATTTCAATGCTCTTGATGAGGTTTCAAAAGGGTTTACTAAGCTAGGTAAATCTCTAAAGGATATTAGAATCAATACTTTCACTAAGACTATGGATGGTCTTGGTGATTTTGTAAAAGGACTGAAGGGTATTAATGCTAACACCGTAAAGAATCTGGCAAGAGGAGGATTCGGTGGTCTTACACAGGCTGGTGGTAGAATATTACAAGGTGGTGGTAGAGTAATAGCAGGAACACCACGTGCAATTAGTGGAGCAAAGAATCTTCTTAGTGGTGGTGCCAGGGTTGCCAGAGGTGGAGGTGCATTCCTTAAGAAGGTACCTCTAATAGGTTCTCTTATTGCTTCTGGATTTGGTGCTATGGAAGCAAACACTGAGGAGATGGAGCGTTTGCGTGCAGAGAATCCAACACTCAGTGATGAACAGATCAATGAAAGATTGAAAGATGGTAGACTTCAGAAGAATAAGAATAAGATTGTAAGTAGATCTGTTGGTGCTGGTGTGGGTGCTGGTACTGGTGCTGTTGCAGGTGGTGCGTTAGGTAGTTTCCTTGGACCTGTTGGTACTGTTATAGGAGCAGCAGTTGGTTCTTGGATTGGTGAGAATATAGGTAAGTATTTGGCAGAAGGATTCGGTGCAGTCTTTGGTGGATTTAATTGGGGTGAAACATTTGCACCTATAATGCAACCACTTAGGGATCTAGGTCAGCAGTTGAAGGATTCTTTTTCTTTTATAATGGATGCTTTTGGAGTTGGTGGAGATGGAAAACCAGCAGGAGAAAATGGATTTATTCCTGCGATGCAGAAGGTTGGTAAGGTTATTGGTATTATAGCTAAGTTTCTTTTGAAAGCATTGGTACCAATGATTCAAATAACTATAAAGGTTATACAAGCAGTTGTTTGGACATTAGGTAAAGTAATTAGAGGAGTGATTGAAGTTGTTAAGGGTATACTATGGGGTATTTGGAAAATGGCAGAGACGAGTCTGGGTATACTAAAGAAAATACCAGTCGTAGGGGATTTGATTAATAAGCTTGGGGATATGTTTAGCGGTAAGAGTTTAGATGCCGCAAGCGCAGCAGTAGATAATATGGATCTGTCTCTACCTATGGGTGGAGGAGGAAAAAGAAGTAGAGGTGGAATAGGTGGTGGAAATAAATGGGGTATAGGTGGATCTAATCCTGTTCTTTCTTCTGGTTTTGGTATGAGAATGCATCCAGTTGACAATGTAATGCGGAAGCATCAGGGTCTTGATGTAGTTATGGGTACTGGAAATACTGCTGGCACACCATTATATCTTCCTGATCGGGCTAAGATAGTTGATAACAGATCAGAAAGTAACGGTGCTGGATATGGTAATTCAATTTACTTTACTACATTAGATGATAACATCACTCATATGTTTGGACATATGCAGAAATTTGCTAGTGGATTAACAATAGGGCAGACTTATCCTGCTGGTACTAAGGTAGGTACTGTAGGTAGTTCAGGAAAATCTACTGGACCTCACCTTCATTGGGAGACTGCTACAATAGCAGCTGATGTAGGTCGCAATGGTAATAGTTTGGTTCCTGCTACATCCTTAGGGTACTCTCTTCGTGATCCATTCACGAAGACAAGTGGTGCAGCAGTTACTGATACGGAGAGCGTATCAGCTTCTAGCAGTACTGCGAAGGATGGTGTTTCAAAAGCTGTAATAGCACCTGCAAATCTAGCTGGTTCAACTAAAAAAGAATTCTTTGATAATGTCAGAGCAAATGATCCACCATCAGGGCAGGAAAGAAAAGACTATTGGAAAGCTGCTAGAGCAGAATGGAAACTGAGAGCAGCAGAAAATAGAAGAGGTAATAAGATTCTATCGATGGAAGAAATCCAAAGGAACCAACAATCAACGATGGAGAAGTCTTTGGCTGCTCTTATAACTATGATGGCTTCTGATAATCTAAGTGGAGGAGAAGGAGGCAATGGTGGCAATGGTGATCAAGGTATGACCGCTGCTGGAGATGTTGAGTATAATACTGACGCAGGATTTGGTGATGGTGGTAACGTATTTGCCTGGGATAGGAACGAATAACTATGGCAGAAACCGATAACAGGAATGCAACTGATTGGGATCTCATAGGGTGTACTATAAAGTCACAGAATGGTACAACCATTGATCTTTCTACTAAGTTAATACAGTTTGATTACTTTGAAAGTCTGGAGAGATTGAATCCAGTAGCTAAGATAATGTTTAACGATCAGAAGACAGAGATGACTGTCACTGAGGGTGATGAGGTTCGTGTACTGTTAAAGACTAGTGCTCATAGTGATGATGAGATAGAACATATATTTTTTGTTGAGAAGATTGCACAGACTACTACTGATGGTGCTACTAACTATACTTGCAACCTAGTTACTAAAGAGAGTAAGGTTATATCTGAGTACACTGCGAAGAAATCTTATCGTGGACCTGGTGCTAAGATATTACAAGAAGTCTTTGATGATTCAGGTTACGGTACCACTGTACAACTAGTTGCTGATAGTAATAAACCATACAATCCTTTGGTCATAGATGGAGCGAAGAGAAAGCTACCTATGATTGCTTATGATGTAGTCACTCAATCTATACCTGAGTCTGGTAAGGGTAAGAATACCTGTGGATATTTTCTGTGGGGTACTAAGAAGAACCTTAACACTGGATTCAACTGTCACTTTAAGTCTATTGATAGTCTCCTTTCTGTTGGTGCACCACATAACGGAGCAGACCACGAGTATTCATACTACCAAGCAACTGAAGCAGCATCATTAGATATGCCAAATCAGTTGATCATAAAGTCTTTTCAGATAACTAACCGAGGAAACTTCAAGAAGATGGCAGATCAGGGTGTCTTCCTTGCTAATATGTTGATAACAGATCTAGATAAGAAGAAGTATAAAGAGAAGAAGTGGAATATAACTGAGCATTGGAGTGACTGGGGTCATATTGCACAGACTGAAGGGTCTCCACCTTGGAGACACAATGGCTTTCTTAAAGAGCACGTTGAGAAGGAAGAAGCATCTAAGACATTTGTTATAGAGTTGAGTCACGAGAGGTACCACGACAAGGAAGAACCTGCTGCTTCTGACTCTAAAAAGGATGGTCAGTCACAGGCTGCTGACTTTCAGGACTGGGATGCTGATACAGTCGTGCAATATAAAGCAAGACGTGCTACAATGGGCATAAATGTCAGTAACGTTGTTGTTCCTGGCAATCAGAATCTGAATGCGGGGGATAAGATTAAATTATATCTTAGAGACTCAGCACCAGATGCTGTGATTGGTCCAGACGGGTATAGTAAAGAGCATAGTGGTCACTATCTTATCTACAAGATAAGACACGTCTATGCAAACATACCAAAGAAAGAATGCTGGACTATGGCTACCCTAGTTAGGGATACTATCAATAAGAACTGCTAATGGACACCTCATTTTTAGACAACTATCCTCCAGAGATGACTCAAGGTGCTTATAAAATCCTTGAGAAAATTAAGACAGAGGAGGATGAAGGTATGAGAGTCAAGTTGTATGGACAGCTTGCTATTGTACTTGAACAACTCAAGAAGAAGTTAGAAACTTATGACACGACTGACGTTCGCGGTAAAGTTGATGTCGAAGTTACTACTATAGGTACTAAATAAATTAACGGACGGTATTAATCTCAATGGACACTATCGAACAGCATATCCAACTCGATAAAGAGATACTTGACAATCCACAGCTTAATCCTGCTGCACGTCGGCACTATAAGGAAGAGCTGCACGATCTTGAAGAGTATGTTGAGCATCATAAAGCGGAGATTGATGCAGGAGATCATCACGATCCTAATTGCATTGAACTCTTCTGCGACCAACACCCAGACGAACCTGAGTGTTTAATCTACGACGACTAAATGGCGAAGACGACTGCTAGCTTAGCCTTTAATCTATACGAAGGATTTGTTGAGGACATTAAAGATCCCAAGAAATCTGGTAGAGTTAGGGTTAGAGTAAAGACTATCCATTCTTACGAGGGTGAGGGTAAAGACCGAGTAGGTATACCACCTACTGAGGAATTGCCCTGGGCAACTGTAATGATGCCTACCACCCACGCAACTTCCACACATCAGATATCAAACCACAATTTAAAGGTGGGTGATGCTGTTGTGGTTAAGTTTAGTGATGGTAGTCTGGATAAGGTTATGGTCGTTGGTGTCGTTCCTCCACACATTGATGGTGTTCTTGACGACACAGAAAAGTTAGACTCTAGTACTAAAGCAATACCTCTTGAAGAGACAACAGTAGTTAATCCAGAGCAAGGTTCAGATTCTAAACCACAAAATGTTTCTAATACTAACAACGATGGTGGTAACGCTACTGCTCAACGTTCTGGTACTGAGGGTCAATCAGATGCAGTAAGTGGTATTAGAGCAAACGCATCGGAAGCTAATCAGAGTGGTACATTTGAAGTTAGTGTTGCTTCTGCTGATTGCCCAGAGAGTCCTCCCACTGCGATACAAAATATTTTAACCGAGTTCTTTGCTACACTACAACATACCAATGGTAACGTTGGTTCATATTATATCAGTAAGTATACTCGTGGGTTATTTGAACTAAAAAGTATTGCTAATGGATATATTTCAAGGGTAAGACAGATAATACAAGCAGCAATGTCTCGTGCTGCTGGTGAGATGATGAATATGCTTCGTAAGGCAGTGAAAGCTTTAATGAAAGCAATTCTTGCACCTCTACCAGGTATCCTACAACCAGTGACAGAATGGTTTGAGCAGATGCTGGAGAAGATTGGATGTTCAATGATGGACATCACTAGTCGCATCGAAAATTTCGCAACCAATATCCTGATGGGATATGTTGGTAACATTGTTAACTGGTCTATGTGTCAGGTCAAGAGATTCACCGATGGTATACTCGGTAGAATGCTCGGAGAGATAAGTGGTCTGATCAATGGATTGTTTGGTGGTATATCTAAGGTACTTGGAGCTATTGGTGGTGCCATAGATGTTATTGGTGGTGGTCTATCATCTATTATGAAGTTGCTTGGCATCTCTTGTATGGGTAAGAAGAAGTGCCCTAAAGCTAAGAAGAAGAGTACTAAGAAAGGTAGTTACTCAGGACTTAAAGGTGGATTCAATGAATTAGATCAACTTCTAGCAGACTTAGAGACAGGAAATCATTTACCTGTTAATTCATATTGTGGTGATGCTACCACGGATCCAGAACCTGTTACAGAAGTTAATGTCTGGGGTCCGACAGTTCCTAACAGTGGTAGTGATGGTGGTACGAGAGATCCTGGAACAGGTGGTACTACAGGAGACACTAACGGTGATGGTACTGGAATAGATTACGATGACATTGCTAATGCCATCTGTAACGACAGATATATGAAGGTGTTGGATATTGTAGAGATTGATGCTGTTAAGGAAGGTGATTACGCAGACGTTAAGATCACTAGGACAGGTAACACTGATACTACTAGTTCAGTTACGTATCAGACACAGGATGGAACTGCTAAAGCTACTGAAGATTACTGTCCTGCCAACGGTTACATAGGATTTGGTATTGGTGAGACAGAGAAGACTATTCAGATTAAGACACTTAACAATGGTGTGAAGGATGGTAAGAAGTATTTCTTTGTGAAGATACAACACGATGGTTGTGGTAAAGTTCTTAAAGATGTTGCACGTATATGGATAACAGATCCTAGTGCTTGGACTGACATCCCAACTATTAGTGTACCTGATGTCGGTGTGGTTTCTTCAGCACCTAATTTAAATCTAACTAATCCTGTCTATCATTTGAATGCTGATAAAGAGGTAGTGTATGAGGGAGAAGAAGTAACCTTCACACTTAACACACAGAACGTTGATGATGGTACTGTAGTTAACTATACTATTGGAAGAGAGGACACAGGTATTACCTATGATGATCTAGAATATGTCATAGAAGATGGAGTTAAGAGTTGGATCACTGGTGTGACCAATATGCAGAGGAGTTTCACAGTTAGTGGAAGTAAAGCAGAGGTTACTATTAAGCTATTGGATGATGGTATTGTAGAAGATACTAATCAGGTAGCAGAGCAATTATATATTGAGTTGAATAATCTCAGTACAAGTACAGGTGTTGCTGTCTTAGATGCTATCCAAGCAGTTGCTGATCCTTCTAAGAGAACAGTTAAGATCACACCTAGCACTGTAGTTGTTGAAGAAGGTGAGAGCGTGACATATAAGGTCACGACTACGAATTTTGATAACGGAGAACTCTTAGCATATACTATTTTTGGTACCAATATAACTCAGTCAGATATTAAGCAACCTCTTACAGGTAACTTGTATATCGAGAACAATGAAGCAGAGATAGTTATTAATGTCTTAGAAGATAATACTATAGAGCAACAGGAGAATATGATATTCTCTATTGATGCTTACGGTGCTTCAGCTACTGTTGTCATTGTAATACCAACAGAGACACCAGCAGAAGGTGAGACTGATGAGCCAATCTATGATGATGCACCACAGTTTGATTATCCAATCATAGATCCTAATACTGGTGGTATCATTGATATTGAAGTTAAGAGATCTGGTCGTAGATATGTTGAGAAACCATTCATTACTCTTGATAGTAACAATGGCTATGGTGCTTACGTTGAACCTATCATTAATAGTGAAGGGTATCTAACTAGAGTAAGAGTTGTTCATCAAGGAGTTGGTTATACAGGTCAGTATAGACCAGATACTACTGTCTGTCAGTTGGTTAATATATGGTTGACTAATGTTGGTGGATTCTATAAGTCAGAACCATCTGTTCTTGTTGATGATGTAAGTGGCATCGCACGTGCTAGAATAAGTGATCAAGGATATGTTACTGGTATTGAATTGCTACGAAAAGATTTGACTTATCCTTACGTACCTAAAATTACTATTGTTGGTGGCAATGGATTTGGTGCCAAAGCAATCGCTGATTTACAGTGTGTTCCTGCTGAGGATTCAAATCTTATTATTCAGGGACTAGCTAAGGATCCTGCTAACTATGTGGATTGTCCGTAATGTCAGAAACACCAGTAAAAGTAAATGATGGCGTAAAGAACGACGAGTTTGATGTCGTTCAGAATAATTTTAGTAGGAGTGGTCACAACTATTGTGTGAGTGATCATCCAGAAGACGGTTATATTCTGATACAACACAGGGCAGGTCATCATATATTTTTAGATGATGATGGATCTATACAGATATGTGCACAAAGAGTACCTGCTGACAATAAGAATGGAGGTAAACTACAGATTAGTGTTTGGGGTGACACAATAGTTAAGTGTCGTCAAGACGCAGATCTAGAGGTAACGGGTGAAACTCACCTGATGTGTAGAAGTAGTGTAGATGTTCATTCTAATGATGACATCAAATTAAAAGCTGACGGTAACTTTAGGATTGAAGCAGGTAAGAACATAGAGATTGCTGCGCAGCAAACTGTTGGAATTCAAGCCAAGTCTAAGATTGTAAGGGACACTCCTAAGGATGAACTTATCACAGATATACAAAAGACTAATGTAACTGGTCCTGTTAAGGATGAGATTATGGGTGAGAGAACCATCTCTATGACTGATCCTAGAGGTACTTTCTGGATCACTAGTAAGGGTCACTTAGTTAATACTGTATTGGGTGACAGAATTACTACCATTATGGGTAGAGATAGCTATTCTGCTGGTGGTAAGATACCAACTCCACCATTACCTGCTCTGGCAGGACAGACAGCAGCATATCAGGGCATTATAGGTATGACTGGTGGTACTGGTAGGATAGAGAAGGTAATGATAGGTAATGATGTCACTACTGTTGCGGTTGGTAACAAAGTGACTAATGTTGCAGCAGGTAACCTAGTCAACACCGCAGGTGCTGGTACCATTACAATGGCAGCAGGTGTTAACGCTACCATTACTGCTTCATCAAATGTAACTATTGCAGGTGCCACGGTCTTCTTGAACTAACTTGACATCTGTGCTATAGTGAGGGCACGTATGGGCTCACCAGAGATGGATGAAGACTATGTTAACAGAGTAGTGGTCGATATGCAGACCCGATCAGTACATTTGTACTCGGATGAGGGTGACTGCAAGACGATTGATTGTTCTGACGACTACGAGGGCTTCCTTCGTGTTGTTGAACTCTGTCGTACTCAGGCTGCTGCTGAAACAGTCTACGCTCCGTTGGAAGTTAAAAACTGAGCGAAAATCGACTTTTGATTCCCTAAAAGTCGGAAAAAAAACTCAGGCGGTTTTTACCCTCTTTAGTTTTTTTATGTTATAATATATAAATTACCAGAATTCGTCGTTATGGCACAACAGACCAATAAAGCAGATCAGTATGGTTTGTTTTCATTATTCCCGATGTTCGTATATCGTGGAAAGCTACAAACACACGCAAGATGGAAGGAGCAAATAGTCCCCGTTTTGCAGAGAAGGTACGAAGAACAGAACGGGTCAAACAGTTATACACGGGATACAGGTGGTACAGCATCGTGGAATTGTGATTGCTATACTACGTTCTTTGATGAAAGTATGGTTGACCATACAAAAGAACTTGATATTCCAGTAAATGAATTGCTTCAGGATATGTCCCAAAATATCCAAGAAGCTATTAAAATGGCAGAGTTTTATCCTCACGCCTTTTTAGTCGCACAACAGTGGTTTAACGCATATGGTCCTGGACAGAACCAGGAATCCCATAATCACGTTCCTTCCCACTTGTCTGGAGTCTATTATGTGAAATATGATCCAGAATTACACAATAGCACCTCATTCATAAATCCGAATAGGATGTTCTGTGAGGCACCTCGAATGAATAAGCATTATTATGATCCTGACCTTTGTGGGTATGGATGCTATAAAGAGGAAATGTCTCTTACTATTGAAGAGGGTGATGTTGTAATGTTCCCTTCTCAGTTGGAACATATGGTTCAAAGGCAACCTGGTATTACCAAGAATCCTAATGGTGAACTGTATATGTCATTCTCCTTTAATGTGGAGATGGTTACTGAGGCAGAAGCTACGCAACGTTTGGGTGATCAATTAGGAAATGATAATGCTCCTAGTGAGAATATCCCAAGGCAAGGTGGACCACAAGGTGGTGGACAACCAACACCTGAGGGTGATCAATCTGGTGAATGGTCATCTGATTGGTTCTAGTTTCAACACACAGAGGGTTGGTTTCAACCCTCTTTTTTGCTTAAATATAAGTAGGACACTGGTACCTATCAATGAACGGAAGATTAGACAAGGTTCAAATGTATTCTCGCCTCATT
>CEVZ01003156.1_pt1 | contig 17010 bp, 14 predicted proteins | sample 361371 | NCBI WGS metagenome assembly CEVZ01 (sample SAMEA2620217, study PRJEB7988) | marine metagenome | isolation source: saline water (ENVO:00002010), including
TTTTCCAGAGTCTTTGGCCTTGCCTGTTGCTGGGTCAATTCCTGCATTTGCGCCTGCATGGTGAGCAAGTGCTAACTTAGTAGACATAGGCTTGTAGTTAAACGGATGCGCCATCAATACATCGAGAATGCTTCGACAGGTTCTCGTATCTCCGACTTGATATGCAGAAACACACTTTCGCATCAACATATCTGCTTCAATTGCTTGATCTTGCGAAGCGGTAGTTTGGAATGCGTAAGACTTTCCTCCAGCGATGTTTGTTTGCATCTCTTGAATCATTTCAACATCTGCCGCACCGAGAGGAATGTATCGTGAACGGAAGTCCATGAACACTCTATCTCCTTCATCACTATGCATAGCATTAAGAGTATAGTAGTTATATGTGTTAAATCTAATAGACTTTAGAATGTCTAGGGCTAGGGAGAACATCTTATCATATCTATGGGATGAGAAGTTGGCACCTTTCATCGCATCTGGGCCTTTTGAAGTCATAATGTCGTAAGCGATTTGACCCTTAGCGAACTCCGAGTTAATATCTGCACCTTGATTTACACGGCGACGGAACGCACGGTGGCTTGGGTCGTTCTCCCATTCCTTGATGAATCCGTAAATCGACAGTTGGTCTTGTGGAGAAACTTCTGCTGATAATTCAGCAGAGATATCAAGCGGATTCATGTTGCGAATGTAATCATACCAGTTTTCTGCAGTTGCTAGCAACAACATTTCGGAGTATGGTCTAACTGAAGTAGCACTACTAATTCTACCAAGAAGTTGTCCAATATTTACTTGCCTTGCTACTTTTTTCATGCGACCAAATGCTTCTATTCTAGCACTGCTATCAATAGCAGATTGTAGTCGCAAGTTTCTCCAAGTAATAGCACCAGATGATGGAGGGTTGCTTCTTCCACCATAAAGTGAAGCGACTCCAGACATTCTAGGGTCTGTGTCTGTTTCTTCCATTTCTTCAAACGCAGGGTCAAGGTTGTCCATAAACTCGCCTTCTTCCATCATAATCCTACCTTGTGCCGACTCTGGCAAGTTTGTATCCGTTCTTGGGTTGTTATACACAACCTTTGTCAATACTTCTCCAGGGTTAGTTCTAACCTCGGATTGAAGAACAGTATAGTTAGGGTTGTTTTCAATGGTTATAACATCGCTAGGATTAACCATCACGGTATCGCCGGTGCTTCTTGTAAATTCAATCATATTAATCATGTCTCCAATGCTTTCATCTCTTTCTTCTCTTGGTTTGTTCTATATGCGACCAATGCAACCGTTCCTAATACGACGGTTGTCCCAATCCACATGAATGTTTTCCCAAACCAGCCTTTATCAATATAGCGATAAAGGTCAGAATTAACATTAGACTCCCCTCCACTAGGAGTTGAGCCTAATCCTCTAAAGGGTAAGCACCACCTCCAGAGTAGCCTGCAAAACCTGGTGGCTTTGTCTTGAATGCAGACTTTGGAGTTGCTCTCATCGGTTGGAGACCCGAACCTAGTGAAGAACCAGATGAATAGGTCTTGCGACTCCTTCTAATTCCTGTATTTCCAAAGTAGCCTTGTAAGGTCTGTGCCTTAGTCGTTGCATTGATTCTAATATTCTCTAGCAACTGAAGTTTGGAGTCAATAACCGCTAGTTTTTGCTTTCTAATAGCCTTGTCATAAACTAGGTAATTTGATTTTGTTAGTTCGTTAATCAAATTCTTGGTTTCGCCTGCAAGAGATCTCCACATGGCTCTTTGTGCCTTCTCAAGTCCTCTTTCGGCGGAAATCATAGAGACTTCAATCTCTTGTAACTTAGTCATACGACCTGCTGCGATATTTTGGATGCTTGCTGCGAGTGTTGCCTTAACTGCGGTGTCGAGTTGCTTTTCGATTTTCTTTAGATTGTTCACAACTTGGATTCGCATATTCTCCGCGTTTCCTGGAGAGGGGTCGTGCATATACGCTTGCCTAACAGAGTCTAGAACTCTAGCCATGTCAGTATCTAACTTGTTTCGCATGGCCTTTGGCATGTTTGCTACATTGTCACCATAGACTCTAGCAATTCTATCGATTTCTGCTCCAGCATTTGCAATAACTTCATTCCATAGAGGAGAATCTGCTGGTGTCATGCTATGAACTGAACCAAGCATACCATTTAGTTGAACTTGCTGTCCACGAACAATACTTTCAATCTCTCTTGAAATAGCATTGACTGTATCATCTGCTTCTGCTCTTAGCATACCTTCCGTAGTATCCGGCAAAGTGAATGCATCGTTAGCCATATTGACATATTCCGATAACAATCCTTGCACTCGATTTAACTTAGAGGTGCCCATAGCGGCCTCTAAATCATTATTTCGAATAAGCATTCTAACGCGGTCTGTAGTCTCCGCGATTATGTCATTTACAATACTCGCATGAACCGCCATTATAACACCCGATGCACCATGCACTTATGAGATTGTTCCTTATGATGCGGAAGGCTTAGGTTTTCCAAAGACGGCTCCCAGGACACCGCCTCTCTTTTCTCTGGCCCTACTCTTAGCATCAATAATGCGTTCCTTGCCCTCATATTTGGCTTCTATCTTTCTTTCTTTGGCTCTTGCCTTTGCAGAAATAACTCTTGCTCTACCAGCACCATATCCTTTGAATGCCGATCCGAGCCCAGAAAGTGTTCCTTTTGCGCCAGCATAAGCGACTATGCCAAGAGTAAGTCCTGCTCCTAGAGCCAATGCACCAAAAGTGAGTTTTTCGTCCATGTCTAAATCAGCGATTGCTTTTACTTGCTCTACGCCAAATGCTGCTGTCATCTGACCAGCGGTGCTAGCAACTTTAACTGCATTATCGGAGAATGTATCCCAACCACTACCAAGTCCTGCAAACCCAATAAACGGCGTGTTTTCTTCTTCTTCATACTCCATACCGACAGGCATGATATTCAAATCATCTATAGGAACTTCACCACTAAAGCCATTAAGTGTTCCCCACTTGTCAGTTACATCTTCTACATAGAAATTAGATTGGTTAGAGAACCCACTCATGCCTGTGACGGGTGGGTTATTGACAGGCTTCATAACTACATCTGGATTGTTATATACATAGTTTGCAGCAAACCAATCCCTAGCGTATCTTCGCATATTTGGTGGCTTATCCATTGGGTGTGTTTGCCCTGTTCTCTCTAAGAACTCTCGCTCTCTAGCATCTAGGTCGGCGGTTTCTGTCACATCTTCGGCGTCATAGTTCATGTCATTAATTGCCAAAGTTTCGTCAGGTTTGAAGCCCTCCTGTTCCAAATACTTCTGTTCAGTTGTTTCTGCAACAACATCAAACTTCTGCTGCATTAACTTGCCAAATGGTGTAGTGGTTGTAAGGAACAAGGGATCTGTTTCATTAGCCAATGCATATGGCCTTCCTTCTATTTGTCGTAGTAGACCTGTCATGTCATCATAATCCAAGTAGGGGCCAGTGTAATATGGTGGTATCTGGAACCAAACAATAGAGAATGGGAATGAGTATGTTTCTCCCATCGAACCCTTGATTAGATAATTTGTCGGGTCTTTTGGGTCATGACCTGTGATTTGCATTTTGTTAAACCAATCCACGCTTAAATCAACTCCGAAGATATTCTTCCATGTTTCTCTAAGGACATCTTCTCCTGGGACTTTGATATTATCCTGCAAGTCATTGGTTGTCATGTGTCCTGCAAACTCCAAGAAGTCTGCTCGGTTAGTTCCCTCTAAACCAGTTTTGGTTCTAGGTTCGTAAGAGTTTGGTTTGATGACATTAGTAGCAACCCACGCTGGGGTATCGCCACTAGGTTCTTTCCTACCTAACTCTTCACTAGGCATACCGTTAGTGAACCCATTAGTGGTTAGAATAGCATTATTACTATTTATGCTACCTAATGCTTTACCTATTGCAATTACTGTGCTTCCTGGTTTTAATTCCCCATCAACATAGTAAGAGAAGTCCATTTCTGGATTGTCTAAGTAAGTGAACTTTGCAGGATCGGCGACATGGATAGAAAATGCTTCTTTTGTGTTCATTGACCCCACGCCAGACTTGTGAACATAGCCTGATCTAGAGTGGGAGGGTGGGTCACAGTATAGAACTGCTTTAATGCTTCTCACGCCTTGATATTCTTTTCCATCAATGGTTGTAGTGAATCTAACTCTGCCTTCTGTTTTGGAATCTTTTCCTTCATATCGGCCAAGTAGTTTAAATTCCATCTTGCCGCCGTCCTTTTGGCTGAAAAATGGATATGCTTCTCTTATGACAGGCCTCGACCAACTATAATCAGGATATCCGTTTTGGATTCCTTTCTGGATCTCCCTTCTGTCAGCACTAGGGTCTAATTGTCGAGGGACACGGAAAATGATTTTTATCTTTCCTTTAGAATTGGTCTTGAAGTTAAATGGTGGACTTTTCATTGGTGCTGACCACTTTCGTGTCTTAGGATTATACCATTCTACATTTAGGGCAAACTTCTTTTTGTTAAACTCCTTTCCCTTGTATTTGAAAGTTGGGCGAACCTCTGCACCTTTGCGGACACTATAAGGGATTACGCTAGAGTCTGCCCAAGTTGTCACTAATCCCTTAGTGTCTTTAGGATTAGAAAAAGATCCTTCTCCATAATTCATGAACACCTTTTCATCAACCAAAAACATCTGCCTACCGTGAATAGTTACATCGTCTGCAAAGTGCCAAAAGGAACTTCCTCCAACAGGGGATAAGATGAGTTTTCCTGCATTCTCCCAAGAGGGGTCTTCCCATAAATCTACAGCCGCTTCCCCAACATCTTTTCCTACATCGACAGCCGTATCTACAGCCTTTGTAATCCCCTTCCCCACAGATTTTGCCCCTTTCTTTACATCAGACCAACTAGGCCAACCAAGACCTTCTTGCCCAGGTGCGCCAGCCAAACTAGATATCCCAGTGACAGGATCATGCACGAAGTATTGCATAACCATAGCAATTGGAACTCCTGCTGGCATACCTCGGCTTGTTTTCTCCATAGCATCATAGCCCAGCATTGTTCCATTCTCATCATATCTCATTTGATATGTTGAACCTCTAAATGCATAGTAGCCAGATTTATCTGCAACATACCAAGGCCCCTCGACTGCGGCTTCTCCTTCTGCAGATGCGCGACCTGCCTCTTTTCTTCCAGAATATCCGTGCTTTTTCCAACGGTGTTTGGTTATGCTTCCAGACCATAATTCGTTAAGTCCCGACGCAGTTTTCTTTGGATTAGTGTCAGCGGATTTAACGAAACTTGGATGATAGTCGTCTGTCATGCCTGCATGACCAGAGCCTAGTCCAGAAAAGCCTCCTAGCCCATCAGTTGAAAAATAATTGTTGGTTTGGTTTAGCAATAGCATATTGCCGGTAAGGCCTTTCTTTTCTCTATTACTCAAAAATCTAAGGTCGATTCCTGACCACATCTTGTTAGCAATAAAGAACTTAAATCCTGGCAACTTTCGATATGGAACTTGAAATGTAGCATAATGCTCTCCTTCTGTTACTCTTCTAACAAATAGAGCGTTGGGTCTACTAACATGGCCTGCCCTCGGATCGATTTGCTGGAATGTTGCACCGACTAGTGCTTTTCCCTTTCCAACCATTGTGAACTTAATTGTGCAATCTTCTCCTCTTTTAGCAGGGAACTCTTTTTGTAGCCATTTACGGCCATTCCAAATCTTAGTTTCCCTACCGTTATAAATCACAGACGCAGAAGTCATCATGAGGTCAGGCATAACTTCGCCTGGTCCTGGTGCATTCTTACTTGCACCAAGAGAACCAAAGTTCCCAACTGATCTTGCGCGTCTTGCTATCGTCATTTCAACAACCTTTGCATGGAGTTACGAGTTTTCGTTAGTCCCCCAGCAAAGCCAGACATCTCGGAAACTTTAACCTTACTTTGCATAGGGTCTACTTCGACATTATACTTCTTGACAAAGTATCCAGACTTATTCACAAGATCGGTTGCTAACTTATTGGCAGCAATTTGCAACTTTTTCTGATCGGTGCCTGCACTAACAAGTTCAATCATCATAGCATTTCCTTCTGGTGTTAATTCGGGGAATTTCTTAAGCCCTGTCATCTTAGGTAGCATAGACTTAACCATAGCAATTTCTTCTGGTTTAGCGTATGTTTCCCAACTTCGCATTTGCGTAGCATTTGTCATTCTAGGGTTATCAAATCTAATTCTAGCACCCGCACGCTTCCGCATTAGTGCGGTTTCTCGGTTTGATCTTGCTCTTTGCTGGGTCATGAAGTCTGGCATTCCTGCAATACCTGCAAATGGCCAGCCAGATTTCATTTGGTCTTTGAACGCTTTTGCTGCATCCTTGGAAGAAGGGGCGTCTTTCTTTTCAAGATTATCTCTATTCCATCGCTTCCATCTTGATAGGTCGCCTGTGGTGCGAGGGCCATAATATCTCCCATTATATTTGATGGCTTCATTACCAGTTTCCATCGCCTCCATGAAGGTTAATTTGGTTCCGTATGATTTACCATATGGGTTATCTTTGACAGTTTTGGTTTCTTTAGGATGTGGTGCCGCGTTGCTAACAAGTCCGCTTCCACTACTAGTGAGGTTTCTATCATTCCATTCTACAAAGTCTTTAACAAGTTTGTCAGACTTTGGGAAATAATAGAAGCCGTTATATTCCCGTTCTCCGCCTGCTTTCCAATACAAAGATACAGGGAAGATAGGCTTACTTCTCTGCTTGCTTGCGTATGGGTTATCGTCGAGAGTCTTAGCCCTAGAAGACTTAGAGGACTTAGAGGACTTAGAGGACTTGAAGAAACTTGTTACTTTGTCTACCACCGATTCCGCTTCGTCTTTTACTTTGTCAAATGTGGACTTCGATTGATCTCTTACTTTGTCGAATGTGGACTTCTGTTCTACAAGTCTAGGAAGTTTTAGATTGTTTCGCCAATATCTTTCGGCATCTAACTTCATAGCATCTACAGTTCTTTTGCTTGGTCGTCCATCGAATTGTCTTGCATAGTTTTCTCTAAATCGAGAATAGTAGTTCATTTGTGAAAATCCTACTTGGTTAAGTGCGCTCCTATCGTTAGGTGCAGGAACATCTCTGCCAGTCTTGCGTTGATTGCTTCGGGAAGTCATGCCTGCTCTATCATCTTCTGCCCATGCAGTAGATCTTGCTTCGGGGTCTGCTCTATTGTATTGAACTTGATCCATAGAGAACATTCCTGTTGGCTCTGTTCCTCTGCTAACTTTATCTTCAGCATATGGATTGTATTTGTTAGCAGGCTTTGTAGCCTCTTTCTTTTTCTGGAAAATTCCCTTAGTTTTAGGAGCAGGGGATAGTCTGCCAGAGTCTACTCTTTTAGTTCCACGATATTTTTGCAACTGTGCAATCTCTGCTCTCTTGAACTGAATCTTTTGGTTGCCTTCTCCAGCAGAATACACATTATTCCTAATCTTTTGTTGGATAATGTCAATATCTCTTGCTAACTTGTTTTGTCTTCTAACTATGAGTCTATCTTCGCTAGCATCATAAGGCAACTGAACTGGTATTGGGCTTCCTAACATCATTCCACTCTCCCGATTAAAAACAATCCTGCAAACAAAGCCATACCTGCTGCAAGTGCTTTACTAGTCCCCTCACCGATTTGGGGGAAACCATCTATACCATTAACACTTGGGGTGAAAGGAGAACTTGCTTTATCTACTACTTCAAAAACTCCCTTTGCTTGGTTCCTAACTTGTGTTAGTGGTGATAATCTATAATCTCTAAGTTCTTCTTCTAATCTTGCTCTTTCGGCAGCATAATCTCTCTTAGTTCTTAATGCGTCTGCATTAAGTTTGTTGATTTTTCTTTTTAGTTTGAATACTTCCATATTTGACGGTCTTCTATCGAAAAAGTGTGTCCCTCTTCTTTGGAAACTAAACTGTCCTGGCCTAACTCTTCGCATAAAAGATCGAGAGGTTGGCTTACCAACCTTCCAGCGAGGCTTTGCTTTCATAACTGCAGCCCTAGGAGGTCTTTTTAGTGTAGGAGGTAATAGCCTTTGAGGTCTAAATACTACTCTTCTTCTTTCACTATATACTCTAGGGGAACTTCTTACGATTGCTTCTGGCATTCTAACTGAAGTCTTTGGTTGTGATGGAATAACTGTGACGGGTGGAGATGGAGTGACGGAAACTGGTGGGCTAGGGCCGATTACTGGTGGACTAGGAGAAATAGGTGTAACAGTCGGTGGTGTAATCGGGTCAGGTTTCGGTTGGAAACTTGGAGGCCTAGGAACAACTTTTGGCGGGGCTATTGGTAGTCCCGGGACTTTATCAGGAGAAACCGTAGGTGGTAGGAAAGAGGGTGGTAGCAAAGGATTGGTGGCGGAGGGTGGTATTAAAGGAGATGGAGTGACCGTGATAGGGCCAGGAGAGATTGGGTCGTTTGGTTTAGGGGGTTCTAACTTTCGTGGCTTATCTTCTATAACTTCCTTAATCTTCTCTACTTTTTCTTTGTCTGGTATAGTCTTGTTATCTTGGATTACCTTGATAGTTTCGGCTTTGATGGGATCTAAACGCCTAGGCTTTTCATTGATTTTTCGAGGTGGTGCTACAATGGTTTTTGCAACAGAGGACTTAGTGCCTCCTTTTTTCACCGACATACCCATGTTGCGATATCTTCTCACCTATACCCCCTCCTTACTTGCGAAGGAGTAGGATGAGAGCCAGCCCTGCTCCAATCATCAAAGCATTATTAGATAACACGAAACCTTCGCTGGCTGTGACTTGATTAGCCATAACTTGTTGAGTATTGACGCTAGCATCTTCTTGTATTGCTGCCTCTGTTTCTGCGCCTTGTAGATAATGCCCATTGAGATATGCTTCTACTAAACTTTCATCGTCCCCAGTAGCACCATAGAACCCTTGCACTGGCAAATCTCCTTGTGCCATGTTATCGTTTCCATACCATCCACTTCCAATACCGAAGAATCCTTCATATCTTGGAGTAGGCTTTCTTCCTTTGAATCCAGCATGACTATATCCATAGTATCCACTTCTAGATGTGCTTTCAATCTCAGGCGTTCTTGGTAGTTTGCCGATACGACGCTGTAGTCCGATATTCATATTGGGCATTTTTATATCTCCTTTACTTGTAATAGCGATTAAACAATACCATCGCTGATAGTCCCACAACCACACCACTAATAAGGACTCCCCATGTTTCGCCAGTTCTCCAACTAATATCTCCCATGTTCCTATATTCCGGGCCTTGTAGAATACGGTATGCATCCATAGACTTTGGTATAGCCATCATCGCTCACCTCTTTTCATTACTTTATTCATCATTTTGAGGAATGGGTGCTTATCGATAATTGTTGGTAGGAACCCTGCACGATTTGCAAGGTGGTGTGCTTCGTTAAACGATTGGTCTCTAGACTTAACATGGAAGTCTCTTTCCATGTTTAGATGCATCACATCAATATGTGCTTGGTCAGTATTTGGTGGGTGTCTTTCTGCTATCTCTTCTCTAGACATATTATGATTACCTATTCCCATTAATCCTGCTAGCCCTCTAATAGACTTCCTCATAATAGGTGCCCTAATAGTTTCGGCATTAGCCATTAGTGGATATACCTTAGAAATAGGAACGGATTCTCCAAGTTTGAATTGTGGATAGATTAGTTCGCATGGAATCCAGTTTCTACCAAATTCCCTGGATGGGCCGAAAGTCTTGGTTACTAACATAACATGATTGAAAACTCCATCATTGTTTGAATCAACAATAAGTGCGCCAACAGGGTATCCTAGAGATCCGAGTAATGCACCACCTAAAATAACGAAGTCGTCGCAATCACCTGCAGACTTTCCGGTTTCGATATCTTTGATCATTCTTCTTGCAGTGTGGAAAAATTCCACGCCGAAGGGATCTTTCCGGTAGACCATGTGTCGTTGAACCCATTTAACTACTGCACGAATTTCTCCTACTTCATCATGGCCTCTAACGCCCGCAGCATTAACGATGTCTACTGCTTTCTTCCTAACAAACTCATCTCTCATACCATCTTCTATAAGGTCAGTAAGAATGCGGACAACACCTTCAAACCTTTTCTGTGGATTAACTCCAGGTTTGAACTTGACTCGTAGTATTCTACCGTCGTCCATGACTATCGGAAGTATAACTTATGTTTAACAATATTTGCTGGGCAATATTCATAATCCCATGTAAAGTGGCTTTTTTGGATGAAGAGGTTAGAATTTACAATACCTGGCGAACCTATCTCTCAAGGTAGGCCTAGATTTTCTACGCATGGTGGCTTTGCTAGGGCTTATGATCCTAAGAAAAGTAGGGACGGAAAGGCAGTTGTCAAACTATGTGCAAAGGAAGCAATCGACAAAGCACAATGGACTGAACCCATAACTGGCCCTATTGAAATGCTTGTGCAGTTTGGTATCGCTTTACCAAAGTCACAATATAGAAAGCGAACACCCGTCGCTAGAAAGTGGCGTGTCAAGAAGCCCGATATTGATAACTTGATGAAGTTAGTAAAGGATGCTTGCTCAGGCGTTATATTCCTAGACGACAATCAAGTCGTCCGAGTCATTGGAGAAAAAATCCAATGTGCCCAAGACGAAGCACCTTTTACTAAAGTCCGATTTACCGAGTTAGAAGAACTATGATCTCTTCGGCGGTGCTAGGTTTAGGTTAGGTCGCCTTTTCTTTGGTGGTGCCAAAACGAGTTTTGGTTCAAGGGCTTCGTCTATTTCCTCTTCGGGTTCCATGTCGAACTCTTCCTCGATGGGATAACTTTCCTCGTCTTCTTCATAAAACTCGTTTTCCTCTGGTTCTTCAAAGAATGCTTCGTCGTATCCAAAGTCCATTTTGGGGACTGGAACGGGTTGGAAGTTATCTGCTCTTGCTTGTGCAGCGTTTTTGGATTTGATGAATCCCATGATTTCTTCTGCTGCGCCTAGCATTTCTTTCCAATCAATACGCTTTGCTTGATTGATATACTCCGAAACATTGACATCTTTCAAGTGAGAAAGGACTTCGCTAAGTCCATCTTTGTTATCCTTCAATTGTTGAACAGTATCAGCGATTGGTTCTAAGTCTAACTCGTCAAGATCCATGCCGATTTTGCGGAATAGGTTTCTTGCTTCATCTAAGTCAGTTGTGAAGGTGTCCACCTTCTGGCTAGCGTTGTTTAGGACTACCTCTAGATTTTCCATCTCCGTCATAATAGTGTCTAGGTGGTCTAGCGCATCTTGACTATGCCCATCTAGCCTAATAGTTAATACTGCTATTATAGAATTAATAGAACCATTCATGACGGCTAGTGCAACAATTCCTGAAAATAGTAGGTCTGCATCTACTACTTCCGACATTATGACAAATGTCAAAATCGCTGGTAGGGTGAACACCATCACATACGCCCATGTGGGCAAAAACTTCTCTGGTGCATCCTCTTCCAAGTCCGAGATGATTTGTCTAATCTTTTTCATCTCAAGACTATCTTCTTCTAACACGGTCATTGTTTCACATTCCTTGGATTGCTGGCATACCATTCTTTGCAGCATCGGCGGAAACTGCGGATAGCATATGTCTACATACTTCTGCTACTTCTGGATTCAATAGGTATTCGTAATCATAACTAATTGTTCCTGTATTTTTGAATGGTTCAATTGTTGCCACTAGTTCATCGTAAGTGTTTTCAGCGAAAATCTTGTAGAACTCTGGCCTATCACGGAGTTGTTCGACAACAACTGCTAGAATCAAATCGCTAGGTGGTTGTCCTGGCTTTGTCTTTGACAACAAGTCTTTCAAACCTAGTCCAATATCTCTTAGATTTAGAATCAATAGAATCTTCTCTGTCATTAGCATAAGTTTTGCTTGTGGTAGCAATTCAGCGTTTTCGACCAGTGTTGTTTCTACTGCAACCTCTACTTGTTGTTTAACTGCTTCTAGATTCTTTGGGTCTTGTAGTGCTGGTCCCATTAGTTGTGATAATGTTTCCATCAATGCTGCTTGATATTCGTCAGAAGAAGGCTCTCTAGGAACTTCTTGCATTACGACTTCTTGTTGTGGTGCTACATTTTCTTCACCAAAGTAACCGCTAGGAGGTGCGTCTGGAACAGGCATAGCCTCCGTTGGGATAGTTTGTGGATTAGTCATAACTTGTTGCGGTAGTTCTTGTGGAACTGCTGCAGCCATTGGTTGTGCATATGGGTTGTATCCAGGGACATTGTATCCAGCAGGTGTGCTACTTCTACTACCAATAGCAGAACCAATTCCACCTACTGCTGCTTTCATGGTGTCAGAGCCAATTACATCTTTAACCATATCTTTCCAGTCACCGTTGTCTCCGCCACCTAGCATTTGATCGACTACTTTTTCCTTCATGATTTTCTTCATGTCGGTGTCAAAGAATCCATCATCACCATTCTTCTTCATCATCTCACGCATGAAAGCCATTTGTTGATTCATGAACTGTTGGTCTCTAGCCATCGCTTCTCGGCGTTGCCCTTCTTCTCGATTCTGGTCTAACTTTCGTTGTTCCATCATCTGCATCATTTGGAATTGCTGTTGTTGCATAGCCATTCTCTGTTGTTGCGTAAGGAAGTTCATCATAGCCCACATCCCCATTTCTCCATTGTTGCCACCTTGACTTTGTGGAGGCATAGGAATCATTCCTGGGTCGCTAATGCCAAATCCGCTACTACTAGGTGCAGGGTTGCTAGCCGGTTCGTCTTTAATCATGAACTGTCCTAGTGTTTCCGAAGGATTGGAATCAGTAGACGCGGAACGCTTCAAAGCATTCTCCGCACTAAATCCTTGAGAGTTAAGCCATGCAGCATAGTATCTTTTAATTTCTGACATAGGTGCGCCGACTCTATCCGATAACACTTCGAAAAGTGGGTTTGCATCTCCACCCTTGTGAACAGGCAAAGAACCATCTTCATACCAATCATCGTTGGTGAATGCATTCTTTAGTAACTTTTTTCGCTCTTTGGGAGTTAGAAGTCTCCATTGTGGATCTTCGTCTTGTTCCGTATCATAATCATATTCTTCTTCATATTCTTCCATCTTAATCACTCCAGTGGATTTCCTTCCATATCACAGTCAATTTCTTCTCCTGTGTCAGGGTCAATAAAGTAATACGAACCGTCGTTAGGATCTTTATAGATTTCAACATCTTCATCATAGTCCGATGCTGACTTTCTCATACTATCTTGAAATGCTCTTTTTGCTTTTAGTCCTGCACCGAAGAGTTTTCCTCCGAGCATTCCTCCAAGTTCCATGACACCTTCTTTGACAACATCTTCTGGCGTTCTAATCTTGCCTGCTTCATCTAGCGGAACACCGTGTTCTAGCAAAGTTGCTGCGGTATTCATGATATTACTTTTGAAATCAGGAACTAGTTTAGACGCTAAATACGGGTTAGCAATTAACTTAGCATAGATTGTTAGCATTTCATCTCTATTCTGTTTAAGCGTTCTAGTCAAGTCTGCTGACACAATTTCCGTGCCCGCAGAATAACTATCGTCTGCTTGTGCAAAGAACTCTTTCTCATCTACCATCTAATCACCTCAATTGTAGGGATTATCTTCGCTGCCACCAGTTGCTTCTTTTGCTGGTGCTGGTGCTTGCTCTTGTTCTTCCATTTCTTCTTGGATTTCTTCCAGCAAGTCGGCAAAGTCCTCTAACTCGGTTAGAATGACGAACTCCTTGACTTGTTCGATAAGCGTAGGTTCATTCCATTCTAGCAAAGAAATCTTTTCCCAAGGATAAAGACTCAATCTTTGTTGCGAGATGTCTTTTCCTTCGGGGTCAGTTCCTATAACGACTTTGTGATCTACATATAGACCATTACCGCCTTGAATAACTTCTACATTTTCAAATTCGGAGACTGACCCATCATGGTTGGCTACAATTACACGGTTGGCTTTAACCTGCATGAAGATAATTAACTTCGTTGCCTACTTAAACTAGATAGTCGCTAACTTGCTTGTTTTTCTTAAACATGCAAAAAACATGATAACTTTCAAATCCCTAACTAAAGGTAGCAAAATCGTTAGGTTGCGATAATATGGGTCGTCCAAGAACTAAAAGTCCTTTTGATCCCCCTAATCCTAGAACCATTAGGGGAAGACAATTACGAGAGCGAGCAGTAAAGGAAGTGTTGTTTTGGGAAAACTACGATAGTCCTAAAAGAGATTTTATGGAAGAGTTAGAAGAAACCGAAAGTCGCTCTAACTACAAACCAAAGGTTGTCAAATTATCTGCCGAAGATATGGAAACAGTTTATGATATAAACCGTCTTTGGGAGATAGGAACTTTTCGTTATATCCCTGAAGCAGTTGCGGAGAGGTTGTTATCCGATCATATTATTGGGAACTTTGGAAAACTAAAGGATGGTAATGTTAGTTTCGACACTATAGCCGACCCTGATAATCCTATATCTATACCTCATAATATTCTAACTCGTATGGGACTAGAAGTTCTAAGGCTATTCCTAATGGGAGTAGACCCCTACATGAGAGCAGTTGTTAGAAGAGTTGTAGCATCTAACGGTGAAACGCTTCACCTCAAGCGTATCATGTATGGAGTGTCCCATTCCGCAATCGCTATGAATAACGATTACGAGTTAGAAGATGACGATGACTTCGACTTCTCATCCATTGATGGACTCGACTTCTAGTTCGTCTGCTTCTTGAGCATAACCAAAGTCTACTTCACAGGCACCGCCAGCGCAAGCCACTTCTCCACTAAGGTCGGTGTTGTCGCTAACTTCTATAACATCGTCTAGGTTAATGTTCTGTAGTTTGGCGAACATTACTTCGTATGTTTCTTTTGAGCAATCTTCGAATGGTGCTTGCACATATGTGCCACCATCGTAAGGAAGAACGGATAGACCGTTGTAGTTCTCACGGTTCTCCCACATCCAATTTCCTACATCCTCCCATTCGTTTTCCTTTATAGAAACGGTTGCAGAAACATTGTGGCAGTTTTGTCCTTCTCTATGACCAGGGACAACCCATTCCTTAGTAATCTTCTCGACTCTCTTCAAGAAGTGAATCGCTGATTCGTTTCTATGGATTGCTTCTTCTGGTGCCTTTTGTGGGACAGAAATAACTGCTTGTGCAGTTGGGTTGAATCTTTCATCTTCTATAAGATCCGCATGGTTCTCTGATAGATAATTGTAAATCGCTTCATTTTTACCTACGCGCAATCTGCGTATGTAATAGGGGGCGTGCCAAGCATGAATACCACTGGATGTTCCAAGTGTAAGGGAAGTTGTTCCTGCAGGTTTGACACAAGTAGTTCTAGCAGCCACATTAATACCAATAAGGTTAGCAACTCTAGCGTTCTCTTCTTTTACAATTTCAGCACCCTTCTCCATGTCAAGTCTTAGAACAGCACCCGAAGCAATACCTGTCATAGACACTCCAATAAGTGCATCTTTCTCGGTTGCTTCTCTCCAATCTTCTCGCAAATAGTGGAAGTCGGTATAACCTGCTTGGAGTGTTGCGATGAAGGATGCAGCCTTACATCTATTATCATAATCTTCTTGACTTTCTAAGTCAGATGCGTTAATCTCCACTAAGTTACAGAACTGGAATGGTCTTAGTGCGATTTCACAACATGGGTTTGTTCCCCAATCTTTGTCATTGGTAAAGTAGAATCCCGGCTCTCCCGAACCACTATCCTTTACTCTTTGCCAAATTGCTTTGAAATCTTCTTCTTTGATCAAGTGCCTTAACAATACAACAGAGTTATTGGCTCTGCCTCTTTGTGGATTTAGTTCCCACCAATTACCTGCTTTTGCTGCAAGCATCTTATCATCGTTTGCTGAAAACAAACTAATCATAGCAGCACGACGAATGCCACCTGCTAACACAGCATCAGCGATATGACACATAATATCGTGGCACTCGATAGGCAATAGTTTGTCTCCATTTTCTTTGCCTGACAGAATACCGTCGATTTTTAGCAACGCTTCTTTCAATGGTTGCGGCCCAGGTGCTTTGCCACCCGATGTAATTAACAATGCGCCCTTTTGTCTAATGTCGGAGAAGTCAAACTCAACGGTGGATTTGCGGCCACCAAAGTAAGACTTCATCAATACCTTAACTGCATCAGCCCATCCTTCTATAGAGTCGCCAATAAGGAATCTTCGCTTGCGTGAAGGGTTTGGCTTTTGGATTTCTGGAAGTTTGCGAACATGGTGGTTTTGAACTGAATAACCAACACCTGTTCCTCCGAGAAGTAAAAACATTGTTTCGCTAAATGCCTCCAAATCATCGACAGGCATATATGCACAGTTATAGATTCTATTTGGAGAAAGTTCGATTGGCTTTCCTCCGAATTGCATACTACGCATAGAAGGTAAAATCTTCTTTTGCTCTACTAGTTTGTATGCCTCTCTAATGTCCTTCTCTAAGGAAGGATATCTCTTAATGTGCATATCTCTATTACGGTTAGAGAGTTCTTGCCAGTTTTCTCTTCGCTGCTTTTCAGCATCGTATCTGGCGTATTTCATATGCACGGTTATGTCGCTTAAAATTGCTTTTGATTTATCCATTTTTGATTCCTCATCCCCTCGCTTGGTCGGGGATTTTGAACCAAGGATGTTTCACACTTAAATGAAACCCAAGAAAAGTTTAATTTTTCATAGGTGCTTATGAACTAACCATAATTTCTGATATGCGGAGTTCGTAATCGTCATCGCCGACGATTGTATTTTGGTTTAACCTAAAGTAATTTTCAGCGAAATCTATGGCTTTCTTTTTGGTGGTGAATGCCCCCAAAACTCCGAGATCATCGAACTTGACTTTAGGTTCGCTAACTCTCTTGACTCTTTGCTTAACATCTTCACCTTGAGATGCTTCTTCACTAACTCCTGTTTGGATTAGTGCCTCCGCTTCTTCGTCTACTTCTCTAACAACATCATAAGATGTTTTTCGACCTAGTGCTGGACAGTCTATTTTACTACACCATCTTGCTTGCTTTCTAGGATTATAGACTACGAAGATGGACTT
>CEVZ01050773.1_pt1 | contig 17002 bp, 13 predicted proteins | sample 361371 | NCBI WGS metagenome assembly CEVZ01 (sample SAMEA2620217, study PRJEB7988) | marine metagenome | isolation source: saline water (ENVO:00002010), including
GACAATGCGACAGCTATCCCTGGTGATTTCGCTACTCGTGTTCGCATCCTCTTTCGGAACCATCGAGGGCGCAGGATCGACCCAGGATGAAGTAGTGGTTTCCGTGGATGGGACAAACCTGCGATTCTCCCCTTCAACAGTCAATATTGTCGAAGGGGACACGGTCCGGTTTTTCTGGAGCGGGGAGCTTCTCGCCCACAATGCTGTCTCCGACGACGGTCTATTTGACTCAGGCGAGCCCTCGAGGAACGTAGATTACTCATTCACTTTCGAGCTTGGGACGAATGGGAGCCACACTTACGTCTGCGAGCCCCATGAAGAAGTGGGGATGGTTGGAACAATCAACGTCGAGCCTGCACCCCCCGATCCTAGCCCCGAACCAGAAACCGGGCAAGAAGGTGAAAATTCAACCAAGTCGGGTGAAACTTGGATCCCCTTCTTTGGCCTAGAGCTGGTCGTTGCGGTCATGCTATTCGCCGTGATTTACCACTTTGGAAGGACTCAGGGCCTTGCAGAAACACGCTTGATACTCCCGGGCGATGATGAAGAAGTAGAGCGTTAGAATGCCAGTGCCTGGGCATACTAGGGTGTCACTCGACTCCTATCTCTGGGGAAAAGGACCACCTCTCGGACGTTACCGGCCCCGGTAAGCACCATCAGCAGTCTCGCCACTCCAAGCCCCCATCCAGCGTGCGGAGGGGCCCCGAATCTGAACCCATCAGTGTAGAATGTGAAATCGGCAGGGTCCAGGCCCATGTCCTTGAGGTTCTGCTCCAAGACCTCCACCCTGTGCTCGCGAGCCCCGCCACTGGTCATCTCGTCCCTTCCAAAGTTGAGGTCGAAGCCCCTGCTTAGCTGACCGCCGTCAGAACCCTCCTCGCCCTCTTTGTGGTGGATGTAGAAAGGCTTCATTGACATCGGCCACCTTGGGATGAAGTGGAATCCGGGGTATTTGGATGCTATAATGTCACAGTGATGACTCTCAATGTCATCCCCCCACTCTATCTCCCCCCCGCCCTTCTTCACTATCTCAATGGCCTCACAGTAGGGTATTCTGGGGAATGGCAAGCTGGGGACCTCAACGGACACGGGCTCCTTTCCCTGGCTAGCCCTGTACTCGTTAATCGCGTCAATTAGGGCAAGGTCATTGCTGGCTACCTCGTTCCAAATATGGCGGATCATCCTTTCTTGGACGCCCATGACATCTTCGTCGTCCATCCAAGCCCCTTCAATATCGAAGGATACGAATTCGTTAAGGTGCCGGTATGTGTCATGCTTTTCGGCCCTGAAGGCCGGCCCAATCTCGAAAACTCTCTCCAATCCCCCTAGGACGGCCAGTTGTTTGTACAACTGCGGGCTCTGAGACAGGTATGCATCCGTTTCGAAGTACTTCATGGGGAACAAATTCGTTCCGCCCTCTGCAGCCGCGGCAATTATCTTCGGAGTGTTGATCTCCTGGAATCCCTCGGAAATCAGGTGCTCACGGCCATATTCAAGCACTTTGCTTCTAAGTTGGAACATTGCATTTACGTGACTCCTACGCAAATCCAAGTGCCTGTTGTCCAGTCTGACATCCAGTCCCACATTTACCTCATCAGTGACTCCCAGTGGCAGAGGGGCAGAAGCCTCAGCTAGCACCTCGCCCGAAGTTACACTCACTTCGAATTCAGGGGGAGGGGGACTTTCCCCTTCTGCAGTCTTGGGCGCCCTCTTCTGCGCAACATTTCCAGTTACCCTAATCGTAGACTCCCTCGTAGCGGACTGGATCGCGTCAAATAGGGACGCATCCAAGTTGTCCTTCTTCAGAAATGCTTGGATTTGCCCGGTTCCATCCCTAAGCATCAGGAAGCAAATCGCCCCCCTTCCTCTAACAGTCTCAGCGTAACCTGCTATGGTTACTTCTTCACCAATCAGGGACTCGCCCCCCTCCACTACTTGGCCAATGGTGTGTGAGCGATATGCCGTTGGCAACCATCCGCTACTGTCTCTCATGCCCCATCGTGTCGGGCAGGGGTTTTGAATGGTATTGGGACAAGGTAACCAATATCCGGCCAATAGCCCAATTTTCCAAATACGACTCGATGGTGCCTGGGGAATCAAATCCGAGCTAACTAGGAATACGACTCACTCTTCCTCGTTGGGGGCGACTCTTGCTGCAATTAGGAGGAATGCCGTGTGCCCCATTGGTTGGTTCCCGGGCCTGACTCCACCCTTGCTGGCCTTTACCCACCTACGTTCGACCATTTCCCCGGCCCATTCAACAATTAGTCCGATATTTTCGCATTCGTTCCATGACCTCTCTAGTTGTGCGGTGGTCGGACAGTAGCACGCTAACCTACCGCCGGCCCTGAGCAGGGTAGCTACCTCGCCAACGACAACCCAAGGCTCAGCCACGTCAATGATGGCGGCATCGAAGTTGTCGCAGATCCCTCTGGCCTGTTCTGTAACTTCGCCTAGATCGCCTTCAATTAGGTGCCATTCTGGGAATTCACCCATAAAACTCTGCATTCTCACCATATTGTCCCTACCAACTTCCGCGTGCTCTGGCCTTGACTCAACAGAAACCAGGGTTCCAGAGGCACCCATAACGTTTGCAAGGTGCATAGCCAGGCCTCCCGAGCCGTGTCCACCTTCGAGTACCTTGGATCCGACGCCTATACCCATCCATGAAATAAGGAAACCAGAATCCTTAGCACCGATTACTTGGGCCCTCCTTGACATATTCCTTCTTGCTTCAGGAAGAGCAGGATCGACTATTGTCAGGGATTTCTGCCCCACAACAATCCTGTCGCCAGTGGAGTATCCATCCAGAATCTTCTCAGCATCAAATCTCCCGAGTCCCTTGACCTTCAACTCACCGGGCGATCTTTGAAGCAGGTATGCCCTGCCATCATCTTCCCTGAGGGCGACCCATTCCCCACGTGCCCCCTCTGCCATGCTCACCGGGAAAGAAGCCCACGTTTGAACTCATTTAACCCACTTATTGAAGGTGGGATCAAGACACTAGCATTATGATTATACGGGATCTACCTTTTCATTTATCGTGCACCAGGCCTCCAGACTCAGCGTTTTGGCCGTCGCTTGGACCTTCCTGGTTATTTCTGCACTGCCTCTGTATGGGGTATTTGACTCCGAAAATGATGCTGATTTCAGAGGGGTTTTGCAGCAGGAACCAATGCCCCTGTTCGCCCCAAGCCCGGGGCACTCGGTCTTCGGCGAATATGTCGGGGCGCATTGGTGCCCCCCCTGCATGGACAGCGCCTCCCCCTCACTGGCTAATCTGAAGTCCTCAAATCCGGACGAGTTCACCTACGTCTCGTTCTTCCAGTCATCAAGCGATGGCTACCCAAACGACTCCCCAATAAGCAGGATGGACCACGTTACGGGGTCAGAAACCGGCATCCCAGTCTTCTCTTTCGCAGACCAGCAATCTTCGCAATGCAAGCCAGTTGGGGCAGGAGGAAACAACTTCTACGATTCCTATTTCTCTAGTGGGGGTTGCATGAGCAGCGACTCTTCTGATTTCGAGCTTGTAATTTCAATGTCTCTGGACCCCTCCTCGCAGGATGTTTCCATCTCTCTGGGGGCAACCTACTCCGGATCCCAATCATCCGTCGATGTCTACGTATACGGGGCCGTTACCGAGAAGGTGGGGAAGGACTCGTACGACAACGGCGTAAAGCCTCATCACAACTGGAGGGGGTGGCTGCTGAACGCAAACTCAGACGGTTTCGAGCAGATGACCCTTGCCAAGGATGTCCAGAGCACCCACTCATGGACGGCACCACTCAGCTTGGTCAGGGCATCGGGAGGCTACTCGCAGTGGGAGAACTTCTGGCCAGTTTTCGCCCTTATGGACGGCCCCCACTCGTCATACAACACGGTCTTCGCTGCAGTCGATCCCGCAATGGGCCCGTTGATCGATGTGGGCATCAGCAGCTTCACTGTCGATAGCGGCAAACAAATGGGGGGCTTTGTCACTGGCGATGTGCTTGACATCTCCGTCGAAGTCACCAACAATGGCGAAGAACCATACTCCGATGGCGGCCACTTCGGCGTCTACGTTGTCAGCGGCTCGGATGAGGTAGAGATAGGGACTCAGTCACTCGGTAGCATGGCAGTTTCTGGGACCCAGTCCCTAGATCTTGAGTTCGACACATCCGGAATTGCGATGGCCAACTCTGGCGCGACCACCTTCAGAGCCAGGATTTCAGGTCTGACCGGCGACAGAAATTCCACCAACGATGCAGAGCAGTTCTTTGCACCTCATGACCTTCCCCCCACGCCTCTTTACCCCGCATCTACCGGCCCGACATCGATTGAAAGGGGCGACGAGATACAATTCGAGGCAGTCGCCATGCCGAACGACTTGGTAGACGACATTTCCTCCATGGCCCCTACCCTTGAGTACTCCAAGTCAGGACAATCTGCTTGGGAGTCGACATGGACTGGCACTCCACAGCTCGTCGGTACTGGCGAGGGGGCATTTTACCTACTGACGATAGAGACCCCAACAAATGGTGGTTCTACGGTCTCGGGCATGTTCGATATCAGGGTGAAGTGGGCGGACGCGTCGGGACAAGAAAGTGAATGGCTGGTGGTCACCGAGGCGTTCGAGCTACGGAACGCCCTCCCAAGGGTCCTCGGGCCCAGTGACTCCGGATTCGTCGGTTATCCGACTGTGAAGGTCGAGCAATTGGAGGATGTGCCGCTTAATGGCCTAGTTTTCGATGCCGAAACCCAGCTCTCCATGCTCTCCATCACCAGCAATGATCCCGCCTTCAAGGGATGGGACCCCGTTTCAAGCTCAATCTCAGTTCAGTTCGACTCCATCGCCACCGACTCTTCCGGTAACCCCATGCTCCAAGGAATATTTGTTACCATGGGGGACGGCGAGGACGAGAATAGTGGCATGCTGCTGTTCAACGTCATCGAGAACGGGGCGCCCCGATGGTCACCAATGCCCCCGCAGCCACTTCTAGAGGGCGGGTCAACGAGTATCGTTCTGACTCCGTACCTTAGCGATACGGACGAAGCAGGCGACCCTCAACCCGCTGAATTGCTTTCGCTCTCAGTTGTGTCGAATGGAAACGAGGCCATCCTATCCACTTCAATTACCGGTCATACGCTCGATGCGAGTACCGTGGACACCGATTCCACAGGAACCGTTGATGTGGTCATAAGGGCCAGTGACGGCACCAAGTCATCCGATACCACAATCACTCTTTTGATCGTTAACGTGAATGACCCACCGACCATAGATCTCAGCCAGATCCCCGATTCTGAGAGGTCAATGAAGGTCAACGAGGAACTCGTCATTGACCTAAGTCCGATGGTAAATGACATAGATGGGCCCGAAGAAAACATCTGGCTTACGGTTGAAACGCCAATCCCAGGAGCCGTCTTCTTCGATCGCTCTAACAACCACCTATCGTTGCAATGGGAAGAGCCCGGAACACATCAGGTGCTGTTCACCCTCCGTGACAGGTTCGCAGACACCAGCACCAGTGAGATTTCCTTCGACGTCCTTGACTCAAAGCCACTCACGTGGTCATCAGGAACGGACGATGGCGATCTGTCAGTCAGCGTCATCGGCCTTCAGATTGGGCACAACGCAAGCATAGAAATTTCCAATAGCGGTGAACAGGAGCTCCTCGGAGTCACCACCCAATGGTCAATTTGCAATAGCATAATCGGGGTATGTCACACTGCAGGGGTTGTCGAGGGATTCGGCCAGTTCGTGGCCGCCCCTTCCAGCGGTAAAGGGATGGCAAGGGGGGACTACCTAACGCTGTCAGTATCGGCCACCGATTCAGATGGCTGGGAGCTAGAGACCGAGGACTACCTGAAGCTCGAATTAACGGGACCCATAGAAGGGACGCTAGAAGAAATGCCAGACGAAGAAATGCCGGAGGCCAAGCAGTCCGACGAGGGGGGCGACTCGAGCACTACTCTGGAGCTGATCGCATACGCCATTCTGGCGATAATCCTGGTTATCGCAGGCGCCTTTGCAGGGATCTACCTGTCGCGAGTAATTCTAGAAAATAGGGAAAGTGCCCCTGCCTCCAAGCACGAAGAGGACTCATTCATTGACTTCACGCACCAACAAACGCATTCAGAGGCAACTGACCCGCCCGAACCACATCAGCCCCTCCAAAATGAACCCGAGCCCGAACCCCAAGTCGAGACAACGAGGGAAATCGTCACTGAGCAAGCAAGTAACCAGGAAATCCACCCGCCACTTCCAGAGGGGGGCCTGCCAGAGGGATGGACAATTGAACAGTGGAAATACTACGGCGAGGAGTATCTGAAGAGGCAATAGCCCCTAAAAAAATCACCTCGAGGCGCAGACGCAACTTCAAGAAGGTGTGTCTGGCAGACAATATCTGGGAGCACTATGGTTGAGGACCCTATTTCCACGGAAACGGGCGATGAGGACCCATCTGACCCACTAGATTCATGGGAGGACGGTGCAGCGTTCGGTGTTTCGGACGATAGTGACCCAATTTGCGAAACTCCCGTCGAAGATTGGGTGAGTGACTTGGATATCATCTCCACTGAGGAAGTCCCGATCCCTGAGAAGCTTGTAGATCAGGTAATTGGGCAGGAAGCCGCATCCATAGTTGTAAGGAAGGCATCAGAGCAACGTAGGCACATGATCATGGTAGGGGAACCTGGAACGGGGAAATCCATGCTGGCCAGGTCGATGACGGAGTTCCTGCCAAAAGAGCAGTTGGAGGACATTCTTGTTTACAGGAACGCCGATGACGAAAACGAACCAAGGATCCGCACAGTGCCGGCTGGCCGTGGCTCAAGATTGATCTCGGAGAGGAGGGCACACGTCCGGCAGCAGCGTGAGAGGACAAACAGAACCCTCCTGTTCATCGCCCTTGTGATCGGCGCAGCCCTACTACTTGCCACTATTTCGTCAGGTGAGATTCTGACTTTCATCTTCGGATCGTTCCTTCTCATTTTTGGCTACTTCTTCCTAAGGACCAGGCTTACTGCCGGCGACGAGTCAAATATCCCCAAGCTTTTGATCAAGCACGAGAGGGGGGAGGAGCCCCCCTTCATTGACGCCACCGGGAACTTAGCCGGGGCCCTCCTAGGTGATGTTAGGCATGACCCCTTCCAGTCCGGTGCCGATTTGGCGACACCAGCCCACGAGCGAGTCGAGCCAGGTGCAGTACACAGGGCCAACAAGGGCGTCCTCTACATCGACGAGATAAGGATGCTAAGAATGGAGGAGCAGCAAGCGCTCCTCGTTGCAATGCAGGAAAGGCAACTAGCGATCAGTGGACGCTCAGAGAGGTCATCAGGCGCGTTGACCAAGTCTGAACCCGTTCCCACCGACTTCATATTAGTCGCCGCCGGCAACCTCGATAGCATCCAGAACATGCACCCTGCCTTGAGGAGCCGTATCCGAGGTTATGGCTACGAGGTCTACGTGAATACCGACATGAAGGACACAGAAAGAAACAGGCGCCGACTAATCAGGTTCATTGCCCAGGAAGTCAAGAACGAGATATCGAAGAGCTCCGGGAAATCAATCCCGCATTTCAACAAGGAATCAATAGCGCTCGTTCTGAAGGAGGCACAAAGGAGGAGCGGTCGCAGGGGCAAGCTATCCCTGAGGCTAAGGGAGCTAGGTGGACTTGTAAGGATCGCAGGAGACCTTGCTGCGGAGGACCAATCCCCCCTGGTGGAAGCAAAGCACGTGGTCAGGGCCAGAACAATAGCCAAACCACTAGAACAACAGGTGGCAGATAGGTATTTGGAACGGCAATCAGAGTACTCCATGCTAGTAAACAAAGGGCACAGGGTTGGCAGGGTGAACGGACTGGCAGTACTGGGCGCCGATAGCGGCCTTTCGGACTATTCCGGTGTCGTCCTTCCCGTTGAGGCCATGGTCACCCCGACTCAGGGCAGGTCGGGGCAGGTCATTGCGACTGGAGGGCTATCCGACCTAGCAAAGGAAAGCGTAACGAACATTAGCGCAGTGGTCAAGAAGCTCACAGGCAAGGACATCAAGGACTTCGACCTGCATGTACAGTTCCCAGGGACGCACAATGTAGACGGGGACAGCGCATCCATTACGATGGCCACCGCTATCATCAGTGCGTTCGAGGGAGTCCCCATTGAACAGAACCTTGCGATGACTGGGTCGTTGAGTGTTAGGGGGGAGGTCCTTCCGATCGGCGGCGTTTCCGCAAAGATCGAGGCCGCCGCTAAATCTGGAATAAGAAAGGTCGTCATCCCTCGCTCAAACCTCAACGACGTCCTAATTGACGACAAGTTCGGAGACAAGGTGGAGATCCTCCCGGTCGACTCTCTGGATGAGGTTCTTGAGCACTCCCTAGTCGGCAAGGATGAGAAGGTCAGCCTGGTGGACCGACTTTCCAATGTCGTCGACACATTCTCGACAGGCACTGACACCCAACCTTCTGCCTGAGCTTACCAATCTTCATAGCCACGCGCCGCTAACGAAATCCGTTACGCATGCCAAGGAATGAACGTCCCCCGATGACAATCCTGTTCATGGTGGTCCTAGTGGACATGCTGGGCCTCACCCTCGTCATTCCGTTCCTGACATACTTCGTCCAAGATCTTGCCGCGTCTGATGGCATTACAGACGTTGGCAGCAGGGACTTTTGGGTCGGTGTAACGATTGCAATATATTCCCTCGCTCAGTTCCTCTTCACACCTGTTCTCGGATCACTTAGCGACCGACTTGGGAGAAGGCCAATCCTGATGTTCGGACTTCTATCAAACTCAGTTTTCTTCGTAGTATTCGGACTTTCAAGCAGCCTTGCAATGGCATTGGCTGCACGTTTCCTGGCAGGTGCTGGGAATGGAAGCATCGCAGTCACCAAGGCATATATCGGAGACATAAGCGAACCAGATGAGATTCCAGCTAGAATGGGGATGATTGGAGCAGCGTTCGGTCTAGGATTCATGTTCGGGCCTTTCATCGGGGGGGTCCTTTCCGACCCTGCAGATAGCATCGGGGGCTTCTTCAATACCGAATTCTGGAGGTCATACCCTTACCTGCTGCCATGCTTATTTTCCAGCCTAATGTCATTTTCGGCCTTTCTTCTAGCACTAAGCAGGTTGCCTGAGACCCTCCCTGAGGAAAGCAGGTCGAGATCAACTCAGTCGCCATTTGGTACCTTCATTTCTACCATCAGCGGAATGGCGGTAGTTCTCAGAATTCCCAGGGTCTCTCCGCTGGTCATTGTGAACTTCCTTTTCCTATTGGGTTTCACAATGATGCATGGCACATTCATCCTTTTCACTTCAATGTCAGAAGAGATGGGCGGCCTAGGATGGAGTGAGATGGATAATGGGTGGGTTTTCGCATTCATCGGACTACTGGGCGTTTTGGTCCAAGGATTCCTTATCCGCCCACTATCTAGTCGCTTCAGACTTTCTTCGATGATGATAACCGGCACACTCATCTGCGCTATTGGGATTGCAAGCATCCCTTACGCCCCAGCCGATGCAAGCTGGCTAATTTTTGGATCGGCAGCCGGCCTCGCAATAGGGAACGGGCTTTTCTCCCCCACCCAGTCATCACTTCTGACCTTCGAGTCCCAGTCCGGAGGATTTGAGCTTGGAATGGTCATGGGGGCGCAGGAGGGGTCGGGCGCCCTAGCCAGGATAATCGGCCCATTACTATCCGCATACATCTGGTCAGAAACTGTCCAAGGCACCGGTTTATGGACCTACCATACCTGCTTCAGGGTGGCTGGTGTCGTACTCATGGTGGCATTGTTTTTGCAATTGGGCATCAGCTATCGAAATCCCAATGCTAGCCAGGGGGCATCCTGATGGCAACTCCCGCAGTCGTAGCGCATGGAGGGGCCGGCGCGGGACCTCACCGACAGCCGAACATTGAGGCAGCTGTCGAAGTGGCCTCTGAAATCCTCGAAGCAGGGGGCTCGGCCGTGGAGGCGGCCATCGAATCCTGCGTTGCCCTGGAAGACGATCCAGTGTTCAATGCAGGCACGGGGTCGGTATTCAGGACGGACGGCTCAGTCCTCCTGGACGCTTCAATCCAGACCTCAGATGGGAGGATGGGATTTGTAGTAACAATCGAGGAGACGCCAAACCCCATCAGGGTGGCCTCCGACCTTCTGGATGAGAATATCAACGGATTAGCAGGGGCTGGTGCAAGGCTATGGGCGGATCAAAGAGGATTTCCCAGAGGGGTCGTCGAAGGCAAGCCCCCGAACGAGGAGGTCAGCGACACCGTGGGAGTAGTGACAAGGGATGCTCAAGGATTGATCGTTTGCGCAACCAGCACGGGTGGCTGCGGACATAGGCCGCCCGGTAGGGTCGGCGACGTCCCACTCCCTGGTTGCGGCTTTTGGGTCCAGGGCGGAGTTGGCATAGGGGCCACCGGGATAGGGGAGGCGATTACCCGAGCACTAATCAGCTATAGGGCAGCTGAGAGATTTCTGTCCGGATCCAGCATGTTGGAGTCTATGCAGTGGGCACTCGATGAACTGATCGAAGAAGGCTCGGAAGTGGGTTTGATAGGGCTGGGAGCGGAAGGACCGGGATTCGGACTCTCTAACCGAACCAACATGCCCTGGGCATCTTGGATTGGAACCAGCTAAGCCACTATTTCGGGGATGCGCTTAAGGAGGTGGCATTAGTGGCAAGTTCGGAGATGTCACCTTGTCAGATACAGATACGCGAATCCAACAAGTGGCACAAGTGCTCGGGCAGCTAGACGATAGCCAGATTCCAAGGAACATCCGTTCATCGGCCAAGGATGCCGTTGACAAGTGGCTACTCAATGAAGACAAAGACCTGGACATTCGCTTGGGCATGACCGCCTCCATCCTCGACGAGATATTCAATGACCCGAACCTGCCAAGTCACTTCGGCCCCCTATGCTTGCAGATACAAGCAGCCCTGGAGACGATGCTGGCCGAGGTCAAGCGCTCTTGACCTCATGGACAACGTGGACATTATTGCACGGGAAGTCAAACTCATCCTTCCCCAGGCACTTCACGGTAACCTCGACATTGTCAGCCCCCTCCTTGCGGTTAACTATCTGGTGGCTCGACTCCTTCGAGCAAGCGGGGCACCTAATCATGGCAACGCTGCCTCCTTTGGTCATCTCGTTCGCTGCCTTCAATCCTGCGATCCTCCTATCAGTTCTGTAGATACTTTCCTCCAGCCTCTCGTCTGCGTCCTTTCTCATGAAGTACACTTGCGTCGCAATGCTGAGCAGTGAAACCACAACGCAAGCGACCATTTCAATATCGAAAGTCGAGGCCGGCATCTCCCCTGTCCTTATCGTGTCACCACCAGTCACGAGTAGAAAACCGGACATTCCCCCAGAAACGACAATGGGGACCGCCTTCCTGAGGTATGACCTGAGCCACAGGGTAAGGAATGTGCTAATCATGAAAAGGAAACCCTGCAACATTTCATTGGTGATGTTTGGCATTTGGGGGATTTCCGTGACGTACTCCAACAGGTCAACTCCCTTTTCCACTCTGAGGTACTCGTAACCAAGAATGATGGCAACAGGGGGCCCCATCGTCGTCAGGGCCCTCTCGGCGGTCCTTGTGATGCTGTAAGCATACATGGCACCCAAAGCAGCTCCTATCGGCCCCACGTATTCCTCAGGCACCATGCCCCCCAGGATCGAATTAGCTATGGGGAATAGGAAATATCCGGCACCGGCACCTAGCAGCGCGAAGATCTTGTAGATCCTGCTCCTTCCATCTTTGAACAAGTAGCCCCCCAAGGCAATGCACAGTAGCCCAACGAACAAGTCCATGCTTGCAAAGTCCGGTCAGCCATTATTTACTTGCCCACATTTGAGGCCACAAAACGACAAAAATATCTCTCGAGGGGTAATTCCGTAACTGGCCGATCATGCCTTTCTTCTCTCAGCAGCCTTCTTCCTCAAGCCGGTGTATCCACATTTCCTACAAGATCTAGGCTTAGAACCGCGATGAGTGGCAGAACAGCTCATGCATATCCACTTCTTCAGGAGCCTCGCTTCTGCCTCAGGGTGCCTCTGTGCCATACGACCCGCCGACCAGAGAGTTATTGATAACCGCTTCCCAACCATTTACCAGAATCGAAGAAGTAGCCAAAGCATTCAAACACCTTCGTCCCTTTTCGCGACTCGTTGCCTGCCAGCGTAGTGCTCGGGGCCCAATGGGGGGATGAGGGCAAGGGCAAGGCCATAGACCAACTTGCGGCACACTCCGACTGGGCTGTTCGCTTCCAGGGGGGCAACAATGCCGGTCACACAATAGTGGTCGGCGACACGACCCTGAAGATGCACCTTCTCCCTTCCGGGATCACATCACACAATTGCAAACTAGTACTTGGCTGTGGGATGGTAATTGACCCATGGGTACTTGACCGCGAGCTAAAGCAGTGGGCGGACCTGACTGGCGAACGTCCCGAGGGCGATCGTCTCTTCATCAGCGAGAGGGCCGCTGTCATTCTGCCATTCCATCGATACTATGATTCGGCTGACGAACTGGTAGGAACCACTGGCAGGGGGATAGGGCCAGCATACAGGGACAGGACGGAAAGAGTGGGTATACGCTTTGTCGATCTGCCAAAGGCAATGGCGGACGCAGATTACATTGCAGATATTTCTGAGAGGATGAACAAGCAGCTTGCAACGGTCGGAGTAACGGAGAAAATAGAACCGGGCGATCTGCTAGCGGACATGTCTTGGATCAGTGGCAGATTCTCCTCTGCAATCGCTGCCACAGGCCCCATGCTATCCGAGGCTCTAGAAAGGGGCGAGTCAGTACTTTTGGAAGGCGCGCAAGGCGCCATGCTCGACATCGACCAAGGAACATACCCCTTCGTAACCTCTTCAGTCACCTGTAGGGCAAATGCCACGCACGGCGCCGGAATACACCCCGGGCACATCGAGCAGTGCTTCGGGATAACAAAGGCTTACACGACCAGAGTCGGAAACGGCCCTTTCCCAAGCGAACTCTCACTGGAAGAGGGGCCGGGCAAGCAGATGTCGGAGGTCGGCCACGAGTTTGGAACCACCACTGGCCGCCCAAGGAGGACGGGATGGCTCGATTTGGTCGCGCTCAATGAGAGTCAGAGGCTGAACGGCTATTCGGGCCTTGTTGTCACCAAGCTGGATGTTCTAGGGGGGCTGGATGAGCTCAAGATATGCGTCGCGTACGATCTAGATGGCGAGAAGATACAACACCTGCCAGCCTCCGCTGACGACCTTTCACGCTGCAAGCCTATCTACGAGGAACATCCAGGATTCCCCGCCCTTTCTGCGGAGGATTGGATTAAGCTAGCCAGTGACTCGAGAAAGGGCAGCGGCCTCGATGAGCTTCCCGCCGACATCAGGAACTATCTGGGACGAATCGAAGATCTTACCGGTATTCCGGTTGTCAGCGTAGGTGTCGGCCCCGATCGTCTAGCTTCAATCGCATCGACCGATGGGCCTTTCGACGTTCAGTTGAACGAAGCAACTTTCTAACTGGCACTACCCCCGTGGGCCATGGGATTCAAGTCGCGAGCCCGCAAGAGGAGGGGAAGCGCCGAATCTGCAGGGTCATCGAAAGACTCCGAATCTTCAGAGGAATACGAAGGGCAGGTACGGTGTGACATATCGGGATGCGAAAACTGGGCAGATAAGTCGGTCGGCGGCAGAAAAATGGCATACGACCGTGCTGTAGATGTCTGGGGCTCCTCCGGGATTTCCCGCAAGGTGCGCAAAGTCTCCCTCTGCAAGCCATGCTACAGGAAATGGAAGAAGGAGAAGAAAAGCGAGCCAAGGGAATGGGAGTAGTGGGCAGAAACCGCCTACGTAACAATGTTAGATACGCCTCTCTTCAGACGGCTCATGTCGAACCATCCCGCCAATGAACCAATTCTAGGATACGAGCCAGGCAGCGAGGAGCGAGACTCACTTCAATCAGAGCTCGATCGCCAGATGTCCGAAGTTTTAGAGGTCCCCTGCATCATCGGGGGAAAGGAAGTATTCACCGGAAATACGGCAACCCAGGTGATCCCACACGACCACGGGCACGTCCTCGCGAACGTCCACTTGGCAGGCAGGGAGGAGATGGCGGCCGCCTTCGAAGCCGCGGTCCAGTCCCAGAAAGGGTGGATAGACTCGGGGCTAGAAGCGAGATGCGAGGTATTCGAGAGGTGCGCGGAACTGCTCGCAGGCGACTGGAGGATGAAAGTGAACGCATCTACAATGCTAAACCAATCCAAAACCGCATTCCAGGCTGAGATAGACGCGGCCTGCGAGCTAATCGACTTCTGGCGCTTCAATTGTCACTACGCCCGGGGCTTCCATGACGATTTCCAGCCATTAATCTCCCCGGCAGGGGTTGAAAACTCCACAGAGATAAGGCCCCTGGAGGGATTCGTCCTGGCGATCACACCATTCAACTTCACTAGCATCGCTGGCAATCTCCCTAGCGCCCCTGCTTTGTTGGGCTGTACGTCGGTCTGGAAGCCCAGTCGCAACTCATACCTATCCAACTACGTGGTAATGCAACTGATGATGGAGGCGGGACTGCCCCCGGGGGTGATCAATTTCCTCCCAGGGTCTGGCGCCGAGATCACAGAAGTCGCCCTATCCAACCCCGACTTCGCAGGTCTGCACTTCACAGGATCGACAGCCACCTTCCAGGGCCTCTGGAAGGAGATCAGCGACTCACTGCCCAATCTCAGATCCTACCCCCGGATAGTGGGGGAGACCGGTGGCAAGGACTTCGTAGTGGCTCACCCCGATTGCGACAATAGGGGGCTAACAGTGGCCCTTTTGAGAGGGGCATTCGAGTACCAGGGGCAGAAATGCAGCGCGGCAAGCAGGGCCTACATCCCAAGATCGGTGTGGGCATCCATCTCGTCAGAGCTCTGCGAGGAAGTCGGAAAGATCACAATGGGCGATGCCCGCGACTTCACCAACTTCATGACGGCCGTGATAGATCAAAGGGCCTTTGACAAGATCACGGGTTACATTTCTCGCGCGGCAGGGTCCAGCTCAAGCGAGATCATCGTCGGCGGCGGCTACGATGACAGCAAGGGCTGGTTCATCGAGCCTACGATCATCGTCACCAACGACCCTAACTCGGAGACGATGGTCGAGGAGATCTTCGGCCCCGTCCTGACTGTCTACGTCTACGACGACGATGATTTCGAGAGCACTCTGGAAATTTGCGACCAAGCTTCACCGTACGCCCTTACTGGGTCCATCTTCGCCAACAACGAAGAAGACGTACGGAAGGCCTTCGAGGCACTAAGGTTCACCGCAGGCAACTTCTACATCAATGACAAGCCCACTGGGGCTGTAGTCGCCCAACAGCCCTTCGGCGGGGCCAGGGCCAGTGGAACCAATGACAAGGCGGGCGGACCACTCAACCTCCTTCGCTGGATCTCCCCTCGATCCGTGAAGAGGACTCTGGAAATCCCCCAGGACTGGAGATACCCGTTCATGGGCGAGGACTGAATGGCCATGGGTAGATCGCATGGAGGGTAAGGCCGAGGAAGGAAGGGGAACTCCCCTATTGCACCTTTGGAGGTCCCCCTGGTCACGTAGGAAAGGATGGGCGGGGACGAGACTCCACTTCGAGGTGCTCTTCGTTGGAGTCCTGCTAGTGGTCGCACCCTACTTCATCACCAACAACATTGCCCACATGTACCTTGAAACGGCATTCGACCCAGAGCTTGCCTTGGACAGAAGAATTCCGGTAATTTACTGGATGATTCTTCCCTACACGCTACTTTACCTCCTCTACCCACTAACATTGGTAATTTGCCCGAGGGACGACAGAGGGCGGGCAGAGCTAGCGACAGCAATGCACTACCTCATCCTAGTCAATACGATTTGCTGCGGCATCTTCCTCGTCCTACCCGCTGAGATAGACATGAGGGAACAGATTGACTGGGATCGGATGAACGCGTGGCAATCAGCCCTTTTCGAACTAGTGCACTCGGCAGATAACCCCTGGAACGCCTGGCCAAGTCTGCACATCGTTCACTCGTACTTCCTAACGCGACTAATGACATTCTGGCTGTTGCGGGAGTATCCCGGGAAGATGCCCCATAGGGCATTCATAGTTCTACTGTGGGTTGAGTGGACTCTTCTGTGCATAAGCATCATGACAACCAAGCAGCACTACCTATTCGACCTGGTCACAGGCATTGCAATGGGTCATCTAGCTTGGCACTTGTGTAGCCCCAACCTAGCGCGGATCGCCTCAAAGGGACCCGATGAGTTCGCCAGTTTCGCTGGGTGGTCCGACTAGTTGTATACTATCGTGAGCAGGCTATTCGCAGCCTTCTCGCAGGCGTTAGCTACGTCATCCATCCTCTGAAGGACACGGTACATGTGGACAGCCGCAAGAGGGGCATCCTCACCGTGGCTGAACACATAAGAAGCAGCCCTGCTTTCCACCAGGTCAGTCTCGTGCTCAGCCAGATTGACCTCGTCAATCAACTCCCCTAGCCGGTCCCTGCCGGCCTTCGTGTACCCGGATAATGCCACATCCTTCAGCTGTGATACAGCTTCTTCATACAGGGTCGCGGTCTTCGAAACGGCCAATGCCATTTCCTTGAGCATACCTCTCGCCTTTTCGTCCACGAATAGCTCCCTGAAAGACAGCTGCTCCGCGACGTTCTGTGCGTAGTCGGCAATCCTGTCCTGTCTGGCCAACATGCGCAGAAGCTCGTCTTTCCCTTGTAAGACAGACATCTGCCCTGTTCCTAGCCTCCTTCTGATGTCGTTCTTGATTTCATCTGCTCGAAGCTCTGATTTGACAGTGGACTCGATCTGCTCCGTAGGATCAGACCCATCTGCTGCTGCATTTACCGCATCCAGCATGTTCTCCACGGTTTCCTCCACTGCCTGTGCATGCGAATGGAAAAGCTCGAAGTGAGTCGGTGCCCCCTTGTCGTCCGCACTACCGGCATCAGAAAGGGCGTCCTCGACGTAGATCTCTTCATCCCATGTCGCCCAGATCAC
>CEVZ01246324.1_pt1 | contig 16997 bp, 25 predicted proteins | sample 361371 | NCBI WGS metagenome assembly CEVZ01 (sample SAMEA2620217, study PRJEB7988) | marine metagenome | isolation source: saline water (ENVO:00002010), including
TGGCTGGTGGCCCAGTTGCCGCGAAGAAAGCCCGTAGCCACCTAGAGTAGTCGCATTCTCTAAACGACGAACCTGCCATCAGGGGGTATGGCCGAGGACCTCGTGATGCATTGGCTCAACAAGCTTCGTCAAATATCTGACGATAGGTTGCCAGACATCATGCTAGTCAATGTTGCTCGAAGATTAGGAGGAGTGCAGGGTGGGAAGCCGATTACTGACTACTACAGAGAGGAATTGAGCGATGATGTCCTGGAAAACATTGTCGAGGGTCTGATTGACGAGCATGCTAAAGTCGCTGCAGTACCAGGAGAGCGCGTAGGAGTCATAGCCGCACAGTCGATGGGAGAACCTGGGACTCAGATGACTCTGAGGACATTTCACTATGCTGGAGTGTCATCTGCAGTAAATCCCCTCGATAGGATGATTGCAGATCAGTCCGGTGTGAGAACCATTTACACCATGAGTTTGGCGTTAGGCGAGGAGGCTAGGTTTGATAGAGCCAAAGCTGAAGAGATGCGAAAGGGCTTGTTGAGGACAAAACTTGGAGATGTTTGCGAGATTTACTTCGAAGATGAGGCTCAAATGGAGAATGCGACCCTTGAAAACATCATAATCAAGCCATTACCCGAGCCTCCCCTCGAAGAGCAAAATCTCGAAGAGAAAGACAATTCATACCTAACAGCAGAGGACATTATCTCGTCTCTTCAAAATGTTATTTTCGATGACTTTCATGGAAAGCCACTAGGCGAGCCGTACAAGAGAGATCCAATAACCAAGAAGAAGATTCCATTGCTACCAGGAATTAGAGCCAATGTAAGGCTTGAGGAGACAAGCGATGGATTCGTAAGAGTTAGAGTTCCTCATTTTCCCTTTAGATACCGGACTGGTTTAATCTGGGTTCTGCAAAATCTCGAACTGTGCAATTCCTGTTTGAAACCGATACAGAAAATGAAGTTCCATTATCAACACGGTGTATTGACTGAAACTGCGAGAGAAGATGTAGATGTTGATTACCTAAAGATGGTAGATCAGTGGCTTGAGAGTGTAGAGAAGGGCGAAATGACCGCAGCGGAAATACAGGCCGAAACTAGTTTAGTAGTAGAAGAAGGCGAGATGGAGGATTTTGTTGAGGAATCTAAAGAAATAGAAGTGGAAGATAATCTTAGTGATGAAGACAAGCTCCTAGCGAGATTGCTTGCGAGAGGAGATATTCCGGAAGGTTTTGCCTATGGATCTCCCGACCATGTAATTGGGATTCGCAAGTTTTGGTCTGCTACGCCTTCCAAATACCAACTCGAATTAGACAGGCACTCGGATTTCAAGTGCTGCAGATGGTGTGGACTTGGTTGGGAATTATCATCTGCTACCCTTCGGGAGGTCGGAGAAATTGATTTTGATTACTTACTGGGAGACGATGTTACGCTTACTGACAAGACTATGATGGCAGACACGGGTTTCAGTAATCTCTATTCATCTCTGACAAAAATTTCAGACGAGCCTCTTGATGATATTTCTGGCGGTTCAATGTATGAGGGAGTTTATCCTGGTTCTGGAAGAGAAGGTTCACTAACAGACTACCCAATACAGACTCTTTCTTCGGGTAGAGGCATTGGCGATGGCGTAGATGGTGAATACTACATCTACATCGTAGGAGTGGATAAGAAGAACTTCGTCAATGCCACCCTTACTGGGCCTGCTGCAAGAGGCATATACGCTAATGGCCCCAATAACGGCAAAGGATTCGATGGGATGAAGTTCAGATGGGGGCTAAGAGCTTCGTTTGGAGGTTATCTAGCCCTTGTCGATGGAGATAAGAGGTTTGATTTCCTTCGTTCTACCTGTGATTGCCCTAGACAGGTCTATCACGCTCTTGGAATAGAGCCTGCAAGGATGGTTTTGATGGAGAACATGTACCACATCATAACCAACGATGATGCGAACATTCCTGAATACGGAATCGCTAGTGCTGGTTTGGAAGTCCATAACTCCCACATGACTCTGCTTGCAGACTCCCTCTGCAATGGGATCTCTGTCTCGACTATTCTCAGTGCTTCTGCCATACAAGGTGGCAAGGGAGTAGTATCGAAGAAAGGCTCCAGGTCGGTTGTGAGGCCAGATGGAGGTTTTGACAACTATGGAGACATACTGACAATCGCTTCCTACGAAACTGCTCATAGGGTTCTGTTTGATGCTGTACCAATGGGAGTCATAGATCCAATAGCCACTGTAAAGGCTCAGGGATTTACGGGTATTTTCAAGGGGACTGGCTACTCTGGCACTCCACACAGAAGCGATGGAGACAAAATCGCCCTTGTTGATGAGTTGTTACTGCTGAAGGACGGAAAGAAATTGGCAAAGAAAAAACTGCAGTCGTTCTGCTTTGCGACATTCGGGGTTGGTTTCACAAGGCTGTATGATGATTATTCTAACCCAAAGGCTCCGTCTGTCGTCAAGAAAAGATTCGAGGAACTTATGTCTAACGACGAAGCTAAGGAGTTGTTAGATGAAATCAAGCACTATAACCAAAGAATTGAGGATATTTCGTCTGTTCTTTCAATTTAGATGCCGAACAAGACATAATCGGTCAGCCTTTCTTCGTCTGATGTGTTTGATTTTGTTGGTTTAGGCTCTGCTATAGGCTCTGGAGTTGGTTCAGGCACCTCCTCTGGCTCTGGAGGCGTTTCCTCGCTCTGAGCAGGCTCTATTTGCTCTTCTTCGGGCTCCGAGGGAGAGGGGGCTTCACCGATTTCCCCCTCTCCACTCTTCGCCTCATCGTCCGACTGATCTTGCGTAGCCACGCTGTCGGATTCGAGTGCAACTGGTTGTATTTGTGCTAATTCTTCTATTTCGCTCTCTTCTCTTGGTGCTTCTTGAGTGGGTGGACTGGATTCTGCCTTTACCTTGTACTTTCCTTCTTTGAATCTCTTCCAGAGTTTTGATATTTCTTCGTTCTCCATTCCAGAGTGGGCGTGTTTGAACTGCGGCCAGGTCATTTCATCGGTCAATCTAACGACCTCCTGATGTCCCTGGCATACTGGTCTGCGGCCTCATCTGCTTCTCGGCGGAGTATTTTCGCTCTTGCCTCGTAGTATTCTATTCGGTCTTTGATGTTAGCAAAGCTCTCGAGAATATCTTTTGAGTCGTCTTCCAAGTCCAGGAATAGTTGTTCATCGGCGTGGGATAGGAGGTTCTCTTCGTTGTCTTCCTCTTCGAGAGCTTCTGAGATGGCTTCGTTGATTGATTCTGCTACTTCTCTTATTTGTTCTTGGATCGGTACTTCTTCATCAGACTCTACATCGTAGTTCTGATATTCCGCTACTGTCTCGAATCCCAAAATAGCAGCATCACGAGCATCTTGTCTCATTTTCTTGTAATTCTTCCAACTGTCTCTTGTGTCTTCGGCAGTAAGTCCTTCTTCGGCACAATACCCCCTCCATTCGTTCCAGTTCATAGATTTCCGTAGTGGCCTTAGTCGTTTAACCCCTTCCGATACCCCATCGCTCAAATATCCATTCCAAAGGCAGGTGTTTTCCACACTTGTTGCACCTTGCTGACACGGGGTTCCAGTGCTTTCTGTCGCATTCTTCGCACATAGGGTGTGCCTGGAGATGAGAAAACCTTGACATCCTATCCGAGGAAGGCTTTGTTTCATTTAACGCTATGGTGGTGGGGACAGGGCAAATGGGGAAACAACTGAAACAACGATACCTAAAGAAACTTGGTGCTTACCCTGCCCCCGACAACACGAGGCAGGGTTTCCACTTAGACTTTAGGTGGACGGGGAGGATGGTTGCAGCCCTAGCCTGCCTCGAGGTCAGACCCCCGTCCATTAATGCAGATGTTGCACCGTCGTTTAGGAGTTCGGGTTGGCAAAAAAGGGGGGTCCCGAACTTTCAAGAGTTCGGGTTGGCAAAAGGGGGGAAGCCCTCCCGAAGGAGGGCTTACCTTGCGTCTAATGCTATTCTAAGTGCTTTTGCGAGTGTGTTAGCACTTCCTGTGCCACTCTTGTTCAAAATCGAATAAGCAGGGTGATCTTCCCTTATGTTTCTTCTAGCACTACCTTTGACCGAGACATTGTATATCCCAGAGTCAAAGGTGAAGGATGCGACTAAGTATGCCTCAAGCGTAGGTTCGCCTGCTTCGGCCAACTCTTTCTTCAGCTTTCTTTGCCCCTCATTCCACATAGTCATGTCCAAGCCAGGTGTTGCTGAGTGGTTCGATGCCATGTGCCCCGTACAGGGGGTGCTCGTTTGAATGTTCAGTAGGACTCAATTTCGAATCCAGGGCGCTAGGAAGAAGGCGAGCTTCGTTCCGTCGTCCCATCTTGCCGTTAGCAAAAGCGGATTTCTTTCCTTTATCGAAAGTTTCACCTCTCGGCATTTCTCCGCTTTCAATTTCCTTATCAGAGGAAGTAAATTCGTCACATTGAACTTCTGTGCTTCATTCTTCTCGGGAGGCTTTTCGCCTCTCTCTTCCAACAATGTGTACTTCATTGTAGTTCCTGGTCGCCCTCCATTCCCAGATATGGCAGTCAAGCAGAATGCCTGTATTGCCGTGTCTGTTGAGAACCTCACCTCATGCGTGTATTCCTTCGCTGCAACTAGTGCGTTCACTAGCCAGTCTGTAGGGATCACCACAGATGTGAACTCGGACTCATCCAGGTTGGGTTTTCTAGGACCCCCGTTTTTGTGGTCGTCTGACAGTCCTACCCACAGTTCTTGCTGTGCATTTACCAATTTGTATTCCTCTTTGCTGATGATGAGGCTTTGAAGGTCCTTAGGTTTCAGTATCTTCAAGGACTTTTGGAATATGTCCAGCGGAACTGTCTGTTCTTTCAGTTCGATGTCGCTGTCGTACTCATTGAAAGCCTCGGAAGGAATCTCCAGTTCCCACATAGCTACATGGGAGCCGTCCACCCCTACTAATCTCATCTTCTCGTTATCCATAGCAAGTGTTGCATCTTCGCAATAGACTTGCCCTATGTTCGCAATTCTACTCCACACAGGCTTCTCGCCCGTGACAGTAATTTGTGTGTCCATGTTCAGTGTTCAGAGAAACTGCACGATCAGCCTGTTCTCGGCTATAATCGGCATCAATCTGAATAATTTATCCAATGTTCCTTGCTGTCTGGATGGATTGTCACCATCGGCTGGCCCACCTGGATTGTATCGCAGGTCGTTGTTGAGGAGAAGTTTTTCCTCAGCATGAATGCAGAATGTGAAAGACAGGTTGTAGGGTATCGTTGCCGCTTCATCGCGGGCAAGCCCCTGCGTTCCTGTCCTCGCACCTCTTCGTGCTATCTCCCAGTTCCTAGGCTTAGGCCACAGCATGCTAGGAGGGAAAACCCCCCATAGATCCGTAGGCTTCTGAGGCCTTCTCGTCTCGAAGTTGCCACCTAGCCACGCAGCGAAGTGCGTTGTGAGCGTAGGCTTTCTCCATACCTTCCTTAGCATACCTCTTGGGTTCTCCATAGCCCAGTAGACTGGGTTTATCTTCTGTATCAAGTCATAGGTGTGCTGTACCAGTTGCAGAGAATCGTCTGCAAACTGCGACTTGGGAACTCTTGGCTCCTCTGCACTCCAGTGCCTCATACAGGAAGCAATACTGAATCCCTCACAAGGAGGAGATGCCAATACTATGTCCCAGTCCGTTCCGATGTCCTCTATCGTGAGGTCATTGATGTCCATACAGAGGTCGGGTTCCATTTCGGGGTCGTTGTCAATCGTGAGGACATAGTGCCCTCTGTCTTTCATTGCCTTGGACCATCCTTTCCTTCCTGAGAACAAATCCAGAATCTTGAGTCTCTCGTCGTGTGTGACGAACTCTACTTCTGGGCCCTTTCTTGACTCTAGGATTTGAGCGACAAACTCTCGTCTGCAGCCGTATCTGAGCCAGGTGTCCTCTTCCTTGTTGAGAAGAATGGCGTATTTACCTAATATGCGCTTTCCGCAACATACGCAGGTTTTCTTGCCCTTCATTTTCTCATTGCGTATCTGTATCATGTTCAGTGCCTCGGACAATGTAGATCATACTACATTGTTCATAGTAATTCCGAGATCATTCGCCGTCAAGAACGGCCATGCAGGTGCTAATGACATTGTTATAGTCGCCGGATTGAGATATTTCCAATACCTTAGAAATGTCTTCTCTAGGCCAACCTGCCCTTCTTAGTCTTCCTTGTGTGTAGCCCATTATTGCGAAGGCGTTGCCATCAACACCCACTAGGGTACCTGTTCCTACTCCGTTCTTTTCGATAAGGATTTTCAGCATCCGTTTGTTATGGAGCTCCTCATGCGACAGAACTGATGTATTATCGTCCATGTTCAGTAGTTTTCCAGTAGGTTCTCCCCTGGTTGTAATAAAAATCAAAACCAATTTCAAAAGTCGTGTTCATTCTAATCCTCCAATATCGGGGCGGTGCGCCCTTCATTGGGTTTGATTGTGATAGTATAACCCTTCCGTTTGATTTCTGCAACCCAGGCTAACTCCGGGTCTAGTATCTCCTTAATCACTGGATCCAATACCTCATCGACCATATCGGTCGCTAACTGGCGTACCAGCCATGTCTGGTCCTCTTCTCTATCCAACACCTTTCTGATTCGAGTCCACATCATCCTGTGGATTCTTCTGTATCTCCTCGCCTGTTCCTTCTGCGAGAGTCGGTGCGGATTCTGCAATCTGAATCTCTTCATGTTCAGTCCTCGTGTATTACAACATCGAGGTAATTTCTCAGATTGTCAACATCACAGCCTGCACTCATCCAGTTTAGGACTGATTGAAAGTTCCCTATATAGGACTCTACACTATCAGCACTGAACTTGTATTCCATAGTTACTGTTTCGTCTTCATATATGTTGATTTCATACCCGTCTTCCAATGGATCTTTTGCATATTTTGGGTCCAAAAACCGAACAAACACCCCTTGTGGTTTGCTTGCGTCGTACTCCCAGTCCCTATGGATGCTGTTGATTATTTGCCTGTCTTCAAGCTTCATCCTAAATGGTTCAAAAGCGCCATAGATGAAGGCAATCCGTGTTCGGTTCTCGGGTCTTACATTCATTTCAATCCATTCCAATCTTGATGTCCTTGAGCCCTTCATCATTTCTGATGTGGTTCTCACTTTGTTATCCATGTTCAGTGTTATACTAAATTGCCGTCTTGGTCGTAGAGTCCTCCACTTCCTGGTTCTGGAATCTTGACATATTGGCCTGTTGCAGCATATCCGAATCCCCTCTGTACCCATGTTGCTGAAACATCTGGAGGGAGTATTAGCCCCTTCCTTATTGCCAGGATGATGCATCCTTTAGCACATTCAGCACTCTTAGGCCACGGTACGAAGTCATCTCTTGAACCTTGTTTCGTCCCTTCATACATGAATCCAAAAAGCGCATTTTCTCGGCCAATTGCATATTCATAGTCTAAATCCTTAGCGATATCTCTAATATCAAACAAGAAATCGTCGTGGGCCATATTCGCATTGAACCAGCAATTTCTTACTCTTCCTACTCCGTCCTTGTAGTGGTAGTAGACCACGATGCCTCGATATTCAAACCATATACGCGATTTGTGATCTTCGTCGGAGTTTCGTTCCAACTCTATTCTTTTCCTTCCTGGTGGGACATCTGTATATGTTGGATATTCATATTCCAAAATTGTTCTGTAGTGATACCCAGTGCGTTCTTCTGTTTCGTCTATCCATTGGTGTAACTCTTCTATTGCTACTGGTATCTCATTCCACCATTTACCTAATCCAGTTTCTTCTAGAAACTCGCATACATCGTCAATGATGTAATCTTCATCAAGTTCTATACCCTTATCTTCTGATGAGGTATTGTCTTTGTTATCCATGTTCAGTGTTACTCCCCCAACTTGGCGAGGAACTCTTCTTGAGTAATCTCGTAGTTAGCACCCTTGATTGTTAGGCTTCCATTTTCATTTCTGGTACTTGGTAGTGATTCTAACGATCTGAAGCTCTTGACTCCAAACCTTTTCTTCGCTAATTCACAAGCCTCTCTCGAGGTGGGGGTGGTGCAATTGAATGCAACAGCCATCCATAACTTTCCTCTCCATTCTATGCCGTAGTAGACCCTGAACAATGTTTCTCCCCATTTGCCAGGTTCGTATTCCACATTAAGGGTCTCCTCGTTTGGGATAGTAGCATCATGCCAGGCCGCGTCGGCTCTCATCAGTTTCCTTACCGTTTCCTTTGAGTCTACCTCAAATATGTACGATCTAATTCCCATGTTCAGTCCTCCTATCTCGTTGCCCTGTTAAAACACTCTTCTGAGTCGCATATGTCATACACCCCAATGCAACCTGTCGCAGGTTTGCCACAGAAGGTGCAACAAACAGGATTCCTTACGCCGAAGCCCATGCTCATTCCTCCTTAGGGTGCTCAATAGTGATTTGAATATCCAAATCCACTGTTTCTGCCATTGACATGAGTTTGTCCCATGTGGGCTCGCGCTCGCCTGTGACGAATCGCTGCCATTCGGATTGGCTCACCGCACCGGAGTGCCCTGCCTTATTGACAGACATCCCTAATTTCATTCTTCGTTGTTCAATTATCTGAAATGCTCTTTCTTTATCCATGTTCAGTCCTCCTCGGACCTTGTAGCACATACTACATTGTCCATAAAGATGTCCGTAGGCGATGAAGCCGTTGTTTTCTCCGTCACATTCTGGCCTTACACCAGATTCTCTGCTCTTTCGTGTGTTGCAGCCATTCCTTGCCGCATACAATGCATTTAGCCATGTTCAGTGCCTTCGTCGTCTTCCTCTTGACGGCATTTCCTTAGATGTTCCCTCCAGGGAACAATTTCATTGTGTATAGACATGTTCAGTGGAGCACTCTACAGCCTTGCCAAGATGGCCTCTTGCTGTTCGAGGTCCAAGGTATTCCATTCTGCCGATAGGCGTAGCAGCGTGAATATCTCTCGCTTCGTGAACTGCTCGTAGTAGCGATCATATTTCTTCTGCTCATTCCTTTCCAATTTCTTGTAGCATGCCCATCGTATCTGCTTTCCAGACTTCTTGTTTATGCAATACCAGATACGGACTTTCTCTGGAATCCTCTTTGTCACATTCAAAGGAAAACCGCCTTCTGGATTGCTTGCTAAAGGAACTAGTGAGTGTTGCACTAGCTCCACCGTGTTGTCTGGGTCCACTATCTCGATACGGTGCATGAAATCACTCATGTATTCCGTCACGAAGTAGTTGTAAGGATAAACTCCCATTTCAACTGCTTCGTAGTATTCGTCTCCCAAGATTTTCCTAACTCTTCTGCCGGTCGTTGCGATCTGCGAGTCGATTTTTTTCTTCGACCCGAAATCCATTCCCTGCTCGAAAAGGTAGTTTTCGTCCTCTTTCATGTTCAGTGCTCACTCCCCACGCTCTTCGGCTGTGAGGTAGAAGGAAGCGTAGCTTGGTTTCTGCCTTAGAACCGCAGCCACCCTTTCCGTCAAGTCATCCTTTTTGTCTGAGTAGAGTAATCCATCAAATGCATCCCCTACCAGTTCTCTCATTTCGAAGAAGCAATCCACGATTTCCTTGAAATCGTTATCTGTGTGCTCATTCCTCATTGTCATCACCTGAAAGCCATGCTCTAATGAGTATGTCGCAGCAATCCCTTTCGAAATCCCAGTTAGTAGTTGCCCAGTCAAAGGCCCATAATACCGTTTCCGCGCACCAATCCTCATGCCCTTCGGCACCTTCTGCCAGGTGTTTTGCGAAATCCTCTGTGTATATCCATTCTTTGTACCCTGTCAAATGCATAAGCGTGACGAGATCTAGTTGATGATACCCTAGATTCCTAATGTCCTCTATGCTCTTGCTTCCGTTCCTTAGAGTTGGTTTAGCCCCTTCATCGTCGGGCCATACCAAATCGTTTTGGTTTTCCATGTTCAGTGTTTGCCATCAAGCGTGGTGCCACTCATCTGTGTTCATCAACTCGTTTGGTGTCTTTCCTTCAATCAGGGGCTTTTCCCACCATCCGGGGGAATCAACCAGGTATGTTTGTGTGCCATCCTTAGATCTGATTCCAATGTTGTGAATCCTTTCGAATCCAATCGACATGCAGTAGTAATAGCCATTCTTCGATTGATCACTCCATCCATCATTAAAGTTCCAGTAGTTGTACTCTGGGTCAATGACGACAATGATGTCGCCCACTGACATTGAAGTGTGACCTACTCCGTTCTCCTTCAACCATTCTTGGCCGATTCGAGAGTTTTCCGGTGCGGAGAACCATCCCTCATCCCTATTCTTGTGATGAAATTCTACTGCTAGTGGGTTTGTGTTGTAATTGTTCATTCTTCGGTAGATTTCCTCCAACGGGTTTAGGAAGTTCATTCCATCTTCCACCAGGTTCTCCACCACCCATTCGGGCAACTCTTGCCAGTGCTCCTCTATTTCTTCCATAGTGGGGAGCTTCTCGTCTTGAAATCTGAAATCCCTACTCTTGCAGTAGAGGATTTTCAGCCTATCTGTGTGTTCCATGTTCAGTTTGTTGCTTATTCCGGCACGATTTGGTATCGTACCCCTTTTATCCAAGTAGTTTCTAACTGCTCCTTGTTTGTGCAGAATCCTCCCATTGGGCGTAGGTTATTCTCTGGATTTATCCATGCACGATTGCATTCTGAGCAGTGGCGATACCACCCACTCAAAAAGTCAACTGTCCATGTACTCATGTGAGTTTTTCCTCCGCATCTGCAAATGGGGTCAATTGGCTCATCCATGTTCAGTGCTCATCTCTTTAGATTCGAGATGTTCTCCGCTACTGAGGCATCGCTCTTGATTGATGCCAAAGCCGCGTCTAGGACTCTGAGATTGTTGCTATCCTTCCAGGTGCTATGGAATCTGTCGGTCAGCATTGAAGCTAGTCCGTCAGGATCTCCCGCATAGTCAGAGATACGCTGGGCATCCCTGTCCAATTCGTATATGTTGTGCAGTTTGCACACTTCTGTGCCTGCTGCACCTCTTAGGTGGAATGCTCTAATCAATTCCTCGAATGTCATCCCTGCGAACGGATAGTTCTCGTCCTGTAGCCTTTCCTCTAGGAAGTCCTTCGCCCAATCCTGTTCGTAATTGGGATTCATACCGACTCTGATGTACCTACCGTGGTCTGTGCAGAAGATTTTCCGCATCATTGCATTCAATCTCCAACTCGTAGCATCGACTGATGTAGCACCCAGTAGGGCTGCTATAGGTGCGGCGTTCATGCCTCCGGCTCCCAATAGGAAAACCTCCCTCTCGTTGTTTCTCACAACTTTCATCATTTCGATAGCATCCAGCCACAATTTCGTCGTCGAGGGTCGGCTAACCTTTTCCTTGCTTTGCCCACCCTTCTTCATGTGGTCGTAGACTCTCGGTTTCGCTTCTGCCAGGTTTGAACCCATGCAGACTTCCTGTTTCTCATCTAGTTCATACATCTCCAAGTGAGTTTCCATCTCATCTGGATTTCTGCCGTGGACTACTGGAACTGTAAGTGGGATCTCCAACTTCATCCTGTTGTACCATTGGGTAGATGTGGTCTGCCTCTGTAGTGCTTCCTGACTTGAAATCGGTAAAAACCGAGAAATCGGGAAATCAGCAGATATTATCGTGTCCTTAGGCCCATATCCTATGTCGATGTGCTTTGAAATGAGCGCATCAACATCGAATGAGCCTGCCAGTGACGGATTCATCAGAAGCTCGAAGCCTCCAGAATCCTTTGCTACCTTGTGGTCTTCGGTGAAGTTCTCGAAGTGCCATCCTTTCGGGAGGTCTGCTCCAGCAAGCGTCACTAGAACGCTGTCTGTCACATCTCCTATCTTCCAGTGCTTAGTCCCCATCTGTGCAGTGTGCTCAGAGGTGTAATTGACTATTCTTGTGTTCATGTTCAGTAATCAGAACCCATCCAGAGATAGTTGCCCTGGTTCGGCATGATCGCCATACAGGTGTCTGATTTTTCTTAGTGTCTCGTACCTTATGTGTCCAGTTTCGACCTTTCCTTGCATGTGCTTGAGGAAGCATTTTCCAATATGCTCCGTGTAAGCAGGTGGTATTGCCTCTTTCAGATTGCTCCATTCGGTGATGTGAGTAATTCCCATCGCCTTCTGGCCTGTTTTCAGGTCTGGCACAGTCCAACCCCCTGTTATCACTCCCCTTTCTGGGTTCTTGGTGCTGACTCCTTTCACTTGGTCTCCCATGCTGCCATAGATACCCCATGGTTTGGGCTTCCCCTTTGGCCCGATGGGCCAAGATGGCGTTTTGTGGTCGCAAAGCAGTGAAGATATGGGGAAAGACGATTCGAACATTCGGTGTCTTTGCACACCCAGTCCGAAGGAACTGCCACAAAGAATGGTATTTATCATTCTTGGGTCAGCTCCCTGTTCCCCTGATTTCTTCCATGGCCCTGTCCATGCCTCAACGACATTTTCTATCACATAGGGAACTTCGACATGCAACAGGAAGTGCCTGATTAAAGGCATATAATCTACATCGCTTGGTAGATTCCCCTGTGCTTTTGCTAGTTCCTTAGTCCTTGAATGTATTTGGCATGGAGGTGAAGCATGTATGAAGTCGAACTCTCGGAACCACCCAATAGGTGTCTCCTGTATGAAATCGACAATATCTGCCTTGATGAAGTTGTACGGGTACTCCTTCTTGAAAACATGATCTATTCCAGTTATCTCGGCATCTCCAAATGCTTTCTCGTAGCCAACTGCAGCCCCACCGGAGCAGCAGAATAGGTCAAGAACCTTTATTGGTCTATCCAAAGCCCACTCTGCGGGCTTCTCGTTTTCAATTTCCATGTTCAGTGCCTAGCTGTGTTGTAGCTAATGATTGTTTCACTGTGGCTTTGCCTTTCGCAGAGCCTTCCTAGCATTTTCAATCGCTTGCACGCTTGGATATCCATACTTCAATCCCAATTTTAGTTGCCTCTGCAAGTTCTCCTCGTATGAGTTAAGCAACCATTCAATCGCTTCATACATCTCCGGTGCTGCAGAAATCAACTCAGCGATTTCGAATCCTTCGTCTCGCTCACCGACCTTTGAGGCCTTAGCAAAACCTGTCTTTGCCTTAGATTGGGACTTCACAAGTGCTATGTGTTCTCCCAACTGCGTCTTTACCGCCCAAGGATAGTGCCCCTGGATTATCCTGAGGTCTACATCTTGGGTCCTGGTACTATCTACCGTCCAGTACATGTTCAGTGTCATATAGGGCCTGTGTCCCTTCCAGACATTGCGCCAGTGGGCAATTCCCACACTCCTTCTTCTATGATGGAGATTTCTTCGGGGATCTTGGTGGCAGTAAGGTATCTAGTACCCTCGTTCAGCAAGTCCCTCACTGATTTATCGCGCTTTATCGTCTTTCCAAACTGTTCCTCATACCTAGCGATGTTCTCCACCATGTCTGGGTAGAGGTGATGGGCTGATGCCCATTGGTCCGCATCGCCAAATATGCAAGTCATACATGACAGTCTGCCCCATCCTAACCAATAAGCAGGGTGGGCATTTACCTTGTAGTGTTCCATGATACTCCATACCTTAGCCTCGTCCCAATAGTGAATAGGCCTCCAATGGTGGACTATTCTGCCTTTTGTTGGGGCATTGCACCTGTGTTCCTCGAACTTCTTGTATCGACTACGATTCGGACTCTCCTGTGCCCTCTCGCCTGTGACGATGAGCGTCTTGGAGTTGTTGAATCGTTCCTGGTTGTTGATTGCCATAGACATTACATCGATCTTGAGGTAGGCACTGCACCACCTTACCCTCAGGTCTGCTGAGACCTGCGGGAACATCAGTCGTGTGTTCTTCCTACCCCTACCGCCTGATACGCCAATAGTCCCGTCGGGTTGCTCCCAACTGACTGGTGCAGTAGATTGCTCGTCCCTGAGCATCTCTCGTTGGAATCCTCCGTTCCTCCAACTGAAATACAGCGGGATGTCGAACTCCTCTGCGAACCTGCGGCAGTATTCTTCCGTCTCCGGCCAATCCATCAAATTAGGCGAGCCAGGCGCACCATCGATTAGGTGATGCCAAAGCTCAATCTTGTCCTTGTGTCCTTGTTCTATCAGATACAGGAGGCAGGCTGTTGAGTCCTTGCCTCCGCTAAATGCTACGATTATCGTATCATATTCATCTAAATCTGGTTTCATGTTCAGTGTTACTCAATGCGATACTTGACAGTGAGGCAGTATTCGCAAATACCAATAGACCAATGTGGCTCGTCTTGCCAGTGGATGTTCGTTCCACACTTCATGCAAGAGTCATCGCTCATTCATTCATCTCCAGTTCTGTCTCCAACGATCCTACAAGGGACTCTTTCAGTTCCTCTATAGTCGTATCGGGATTTTCTGCCCACTTTATTGCCTGCTCTTCTTGGCATCTGTATATCATTAGAAGCGTCTTTTGCACTTCATTTAGTTGGATGTTGCTGTAGATTGGAGACCAGAGGCTGTTACTTTTCACCATTAGCCTTTGCATGGCTACTTCGACCTTTCTCCAATCAACAGTTCTACCTTCGTCCCAGTTCTCATATTCTTCCGTCACAATGGCGTATAGGTCATTGAAACGGTCATCTCTTGTTGCCATGTTCAGTCAAGCTGTGGCTTTCCACAGTGCTCTGCCATTCGATTGCACAGCGCGAATGAATGTCGCGGCCATGCTTGGCGTGTTGAAAGTGACATCCCTTGTGAAAACAAGTCTGCCGTCTTTCTCTACGAGCGTTCCATCTGCGATCAACTCATCACGACTTCTCTTCTCAGATTCCCTCCAAGAGGGTCTGGGGTCGAGATTGGCGGTTGAGCCTTCCTGGACGAGGAACTTGTCGTTGTCCAAGTAAGCGCCAGTAGCCAGGACACCGTTCTTGAGCCGTAGCTCGAGAACCTTCCTGTCCCATGTCTCCTCTGTAAGCCATTCTCCCCTGTTGCTCATCCTTAGAACCTGCATTCCAACGCCTTTCCAGGCATTCTGGAACACAACGGCTACCGAGGGTTGCCTCGATGCTCCGCCTGCTCTGATGTGTGGCCCGCCAAAGTCCAGGCGGGCGCGGAAGAATACCAAGTGAGAGGCATTCGGGAAGATTGTCTCGTGCCAGTAGTAGTTGCTGGTGTATGCTGGGATCAGCATTGTCACCAGTTGTGCCACACCGTTCTTCACCGAGTCGTATGCCTTCTCGACCCAATCCTTGAGAGTCGTCTTATCGTCTTGCTTCACATAGGGTGGATTGCACCAAACCTTGCCCGTCCACTCCTGTTCGAGTGAATTGACCTTCTTGTCGTAGTATGTCTCCACCAATGCGTTCTCTTCGCTTGCTGCAGCGTCTAAGGTGTAAGGGCCAAAACGCTCGTCCAATGCCTCGAACACCGCAGGCGGTGTCCAGAAGTCATTCTTCATGCTCTTTGGCATCCTGTTAGCCTTATTCCAATTCTGGAAATCACGCTTTCTATCTTCGTCCCCATCGTCTGATGGGGATTTCTCGTCGTTATCCATGTTCAGTGTCAGTCGTAAAAATATCCTTGGCGCTCACAGTCTTCTGGCCTTTCATTCACCCATTCGTGTTCGCTGTCCTCAGTCAGGTTAGGAAAGATTAGATTGTCCTCGTGAACAATAGTGTGTTCCCACTCATCTGTGTACATCAACTCGTTTGGTGTCTTTCCTTCAATCAGAGGCTTTCCCCACCATCCGTGGGAATCGACCAGGTATTGTTGTGTGCCATCCGTAGAACGGATTCCTCCTGTTCCACAATAAAGCTCATGTCCAATGCTTCTGTCATGTTCCTCATCGCCATTGCACATGTCTGGCCTGTTCATCTCTGCCATTAAATTGAAGAAGTCCTTTCCATCGAACTCTCCATATCCTTCGTAATTCTTTTCCGTGTATCTGTTCCCTTTGTCATCAGTCATTGTGACCTCAAAGGTTTTCCTTGAGGAGAATAGATTCGCTATGCTCCTGTTCGTGTCTTGGGTTTTCCAACTAAAGAATCCCATAATTCAACATCTCCATGTTCAGTAGCTCAATAGGGGTTTGGGTCTTCGTACTTGTCCTGTCGTAGCGCGTCATACGCTGACTCCTTGACATACGATTTCCTTACTGCATAGCAGCCGTTTACTTTCCAAAAGCCTCTGTTTGAGTTAGGGTCTTCTATGGCATCAACGAATCGGTTTGCCTCCTTCTCTGTCGAGAAGAACTCAACATCCTGGTTCCTGTAGTCGTCGCATTGTACTAAATCGACCACCCAGACCAATACCGGGTCGTCTCCGTCCCTGTCTCTCAACTCCTTGTGATTGTGTTGAATGACGGGGATAGCCACTTTGTCCCTAAAGATGGCGAAGTTTTCTCTTTCCTCTGCGAGTTTCTCACGGAGCACTTTGATTTCCTTATTGAGATCGCGTCCGTAGGCCGCCATCATTTCTTGAACCTTCTTCGGGCTCAGTGTAGCTTCGTCTTCCATATCCTTATGCCTCCATATCTTCTATTGCTTCTTGGATTCTGTTCAACAAATCGTCTTGATCCCCGATGTGTTTGTAAATCAGGTCTTCGACGCTGCATACTTCGATAGATATTTCTTTGTCGAGTTGGGCATTATGAAATGTCACCCAAACTTCTTCAATTCCTTCCATCAATGCAACAGGTTTCCATGCATATTTATGTTCCATGTTCAGTCTATCTGCCTTTGTAAAGAACGGGGGTCATGCCCCATTCTGAGCATATCCCGCAAACTTTGCGGCCAGTCTTGACCCAGCCCCTCTCCAGGGAGTGTGTCATTTCATTCCATGTTGCGGGCCTTATCTGCCCTGCTCGCATCCCAGTGGCGAATGTGCATCCATTCGCACATCCCTCGCGTGGTTCTGCCATGCTTAGTTTAGAGATTCCTTGTACTCAGCCCAAAGCCTCGAGATTTCTTCTTTCGGCTTGCCCTTGTGCTTAGACCTGAATTGAGGCCATGTGAGTTTCTCGGTGGTTTCTGCAGGTTCTTCCACTGCAGGTTCTTCCACTGCAGGTTCTTCCACT
>CEVZ01232612.1_pt1 | contig 16834 bp, 21 predicted proteins | sample 361371 | NCBI WGS metagenome assembly CEVZ01 (sample SAMEA2620217, study PRJEB7988) | marine metagenome | isolation source: saline water (ENVO:00002010), including
TTGTTTTCAATAACCACTTTAGGCATTATTCCTCGCCTCCCTTATCCCACTCAATCGGATTATAACCCTCACATTGATCACGAGAAGCGTTGTGTTCGTAGCCATCTTCATAGTAAATGCCCTTCATCAACCCTGCAAGGATATTCTGCATTTCTGTCCCCGATTCATGTGCTTCGTGTCCACTTTCTAAGCAAAAGTCGATTAGAGCAGAATCTTCAGCATTACTTGTATTCATGGGCGTTAGTTTCAGAACAGCATAAGGATGCTTATGCGATGAGTCCTCTGTCCCGAATGGGAATTCGTGCGTTAATCTAAACACAACACCGTCGATAAGGTAAGCAATACCAAAGTCTTGACTAACGATTTTCACAACAGGAACATTCCACATTTGGAAAACTTCTCCATACTCGTTAGAGTCAATAACAACCTCGCTCATCAATACTCCACTCCATTAGCCTTTAGATAAGAGATAGCAGCCTCCTTATGGTCGGCTAGGTTATGATTCTTAGCCATCCATACTACGGTCTTAGTCCCTAGACTAGACTCGTTAAAGAGGGTGTGCATGGTTTTACCAGCGTGTTTCCCTGCTCTAATGACAAAGTTAGCGGAATCGTCTGCCTCTTCTGAAGGTGGTGTGCCGATAGCCTCGACTTCTACAACGCTTTCAGTAGCAGGCATTGTAGCCACTTCTTCGACCTTCGCTTCAATGGCTTCATTGACATCAGCATCTTGCACTCTTAGATGAGAAGGTCGGACACTAATGTCCTCGCCATCGACATTTACTAATGCCCATGCCTTCATTCTCTTTGTGCAGACACCAATTTTACCATTGTGGTCGCCGCCAACAATGACAACTGTTTGACCGACTAGATCATCCTCTTGGATAACTTTAGTCGCCTTTTCAACAGTTTCCATAACTGCGGCTTCTTTCACAGGTTCAGGTGCAGGCTTTTCCACTACGGGTGCCTTTTGTTCTATCTTTTTTACTTCGCCAACCACTTCTTCAGCAATTTTGACCCATTGTGGCTTGTCTGCCACCGTTTCAAGGGCTTTTGCAATTCTTTCCAAAGCATCAGCAATTCTTTTTTCGGTTAAGTCTTCTGACATAATTTTTTCCTCCGTAATTCCTACGAGTTACTTTGGGGTTATAATGGTTTTGTCTAAACATAGTTTTGACTAAACTTCCTTTTGCCTGAATATGTTCATATGTAGGTGGTCTATGGGTCAAATGCGCCTCCTTTGGTTACAACCTTCTTCTCGTCTGGTGTTTTGGCTCATTCTTCAGCCATCGGAGAGCGCATCCCTATTCTTTTACTCCCCGCGCACGCGAGTATAACGGTTTTACATCCAAAATCCCCTACTATTCGGGGGTAAAACGCCTATGAGCAAACCGTGTTTGCTTATCGTATAATGGGCGGTTTGTTTGAGCAAAATGACTTTACCTACGGTTTGCGATAGTAAAGGGACGGTTTGCTTAAATATAGGAATATCACCCGCTTAGGTATGGCAGATTATCCTATGTTCAACTATGTTTCGTCGAAACTAGGTTTCAGCGAATTGAAGGGGGTGGAAATTTGAATATTTTCTACTTAGATGAAGATCCGATTATTGCAGCCAAGATGCAGTGCAATAAACATGTAGTCAAAATGACTTTAGAAACAGCGCAGTTATTATGCTCGCCTTTTGTCCCTGGTCAAGCACCATACAAGAGATCTCACTATAACCATCCTTCTAGCATATGGGCTAGAGAGTCTAGAGAGAATTATAGATGGCTACTTATTCATGGACTAGCATTGGCTAAGGAATATACCGAGAGGTATGGTAAGGAACATAAGTCGGAGAAGGTAATCAAGTGGTGCTTTATGCATGTCTATATGTTAGACTTCCCAAAAGAGGGTCTAACTACTCCACCTTACGCTATTTCACCAGACATGAATTGCAGAACCCTTATATCAGAGTTTGACTCCCTTAGTCGTGTAGAGCAGTATCAACTGTATTACATCATGGACAAAAGTCATTTTGCTATTTGGCCAGAGGGGAAAACGCCAGAGTGGTTTATTGAAGGAGCAGGGATTTATTATGAAATGGATATCGAATGAGAAGTTTGCAGAAGCGATGGAGAAGTTAGTTCATGTCGTCGAGGACAGGGCTGGCAAGAAGAAGATTGTAGTAGTGGATTTATTCTGTGGAGGCGGAGGCTTTTCCACAGGGGCGGTTCAAGCGGGGGCGGTTCTTGCTCTTGCTATGGACTTATGGGAACCTGCTATGCTCGTTCACCACGCAAACCATCCACATACGCCATTCATTCAGCATGAATTAGGCGATTTAGATACGGATCTTGCCTTAATTAGGAAATATGTCCAACCTTACATAGATATGGGTTATCACTTTCACCTTCATGGTTCTCCCCCATGTCAAGCACTATCTAATGCCTCTAGTAGAGACCCTAGAGAAGGACTACCTATGGTTATGCACTATCTAGACCTAGTAGAGATGCTTCAACCCGATTCGTGGAGTATGGAGAATGTTGTTCCTGTTAGAAGGTTCCTTCCCGAAGATATTCCTTCGGTTGTTTTGGACTCCGCAGACTTTGGTGTTCCTCAAAGAAGGAGAAGATGTTTTGCTGGAGAAGGTTGGACAGTTAAGAAGACTAACGACAATAAGCAATTAAAGAAGCCAAAGAATCCAGAATTGCCGGGTCATGTATCTGTTATAGATGCTTTACCACATCTTCAAGAAGAATATGAAGAGATTTTGCAGGAAAGAGGCACGCCTATTGTTGGTGTTTCTCAAGGATTGTGGACTAGAGTTATCAATCAAGCAGAAGAAATGATTGCAGCAGTTATGGATTCTGGTCGCTCTAGCGCACCGACTTGTGGTATCAATCCAGAAACAGGGCAAAAGAATGGTGGCTCTGGCCCATTATATCGTGGATTAGACCAGCCGTCTTATACGATTATGAGTGGTATGAGAAATATTGGTCTTGTTGTCAATAACTCTTCATGCTCTAACTCTAACTCTGCCCGTGCTAGGTCTTCCGATGCTGATGTAAATGGCCCCTCACAAACGGTTACAGGGCGTGCTATTACTCTTAGGACTAACGCCAGGGACGGTCATACATATCGTAAGATTCGTGCTTTGACTATAGAAGAAATGGCTTTACTTCAAAACTTCCCTGAAGGGTATAACTTTGATGTTCTAAAGAAGAAAAGCGATAAGCATCTAGTCATAGGCAACGCAGTTTGCCCTGCCGTAGGTAAGGCAGTTATCGAAGGTATTCATTTGGAGGGAGAAGATGAAGGAAACTAATCTTAAACTCCTTTGTGTTCTAGTGGTGAACCAGATTTACAACGACATTCGTATGATTGTTAGAGAAGAGTTAGAGAGGGCGAAGGAATGAAATGCAGACATTGTGATGGCACAGGCTATTGTGTCGATATGCCTTGTCCTAACTGTAAGAATGGAGAGATTGAAGATGACTAAAGTCGATTATGAGGTTCTATTCAACCCTAGCAAAAGGCACAAGGCCAATGCACTAACTAAGTTTGGTGCTATTGATGTCTGCTATAAGTGTCCTAAGTGTGAAGCGGAGAGAGTAATCACATGGATGTTTCCTGATACCGAGTTCACTATTGTAGATAAGTGCTGCGATATGCCTATTACATTTGTTCCAAAGGAGGAAGAATGATGGACGAACATCCAGACTTTCCAATAGAAGAAATAGAAAGGGCTAATCTTGCCTTAGAGAAAGCCAGTTTTATTGCTTGGAGAAGGCATAGCCACAAAGTAGATACATGGAAAGAAATCGAGTTTAAGCAACTAACTATGGCTACTGAACCATATACACAATTAGATGGTGATGTGTATTCTATTCTAAGTAATGGTAAATCACAAGTTGAATATCTAATAGAAATGAAACATCAGTTATCTTTTGAGCCTGTAGGGAACGCTTACGAGATTGTGGTTAGCGAAAAGTGGTTTGAGCGATCAGGAAACTATCCTAGATTAGCATACATTGTTGGTCTGCCACTTGAAAATTGCCTATACTACTGCCATACTCTCAAGGGCAAAATAGACACTTTGATTAGAAATGGCAAAAAGATCGGTGCTGGTAAAGTCAAAATCAAGGTTCACAAAAGTCATTTTGTTAAAATTGACAAGCACTATGCCCGTAAAGATATAGCCACCTGGGAGTTTAGGGTTAGGAATGGTGTTATGCTATATGGGCAAAAGCAGAATTACTTCCGAAAGGCTGACCCTGCACTATCCGATATTGATAAGTTGATAATGGCAAAGAAAATCGAAGTGGATAGAATAAAAGCCGAAATAGCCGAATTGTCGGAATATAAGCGACTTCAAGAGAAATGGGGAGGAAAACTAAGTGGTGGTGACTTGTGATTGTGGTTCTAAAGAGTTTAACCTTAGAAGATGCGATGATAACCCACCATTTACCAACCCTAGATATGTTCACAAATGCGTTAAATGCGGAAAGGAGAGGATAATGTGAGAGCAATAACTTATGCGAGAATATCGACAGATATGCAAAGCGAGACTTCTATTCAAGAGCAGACTCGCCGATGTAAGCAATATGCCGAGATGAAAGGTTGGGACTTTATAGATTCCTTTGAAGATGTTGGCACAGGTATGAATACCGAGCGTGAAGGCTTCCAATCTCTTATGGATAGAATCGAAGAATGGGATGTTGTAGTGGCATTCAAGTTAGATAGATTCCATAGATCTTCTACAAACGCCCAAGCATGGGCATCGGAGTTAAACACGATTGGTAAAAACTTCGTTGCCTTAGATATTGATGTAGATACTACATCTGCTATGGGCATGGCGGTGTTTAGAATCATTACTGCTTTGAACCAAATGGAGGTCGAAGTGACCCGTGAAAGAACAGTAATGGGTCTAGTCGCTAAACAAAATAGCGGAAAGTGGGTTGGTAAGCCTCCTTATGGCTACGATTCCGCTTATGCTAGTAGCGGTGATGCTGGAGATAAAGGAGTTTTGACTATCAATAAAGCAGAATCCGATGTAGTAAAAATCATTTTCGATCAATCTGCGGCGGGAAAAACTTCTAGCGAAATCGCAGACTTCCTAATCGAGAACGGAATTAGGACTAGAACCAACAAGTTAAGTTGGGCATCAGCCACGATTAGTGGTATTTTGAACAATAAAGACTTCTATGAAGGGAAGTTTTACGACTCCAATAACGATTTGAAGAAATATGATTGGGAGGCTATACTATGACAGAAATGATTGTATTATTAGATTTTAAGACAGAAGAAGGCGAAACAAGAGGAATGGTTCTAGATTTGGGAACAGATTTGTTCATGATTGTTGCTAACCTTAGAATGATGGCAAAGCAAGTGGACTTTTTAGGTGCATTTGTATTGTCTATTGAAAGGGAGAAGCCGACAGAGCCATACATTCCACCTAACGGATTTGCTATGACATATAATGACGACTCCGCTATCCAGCACCCACAACTAGGAACAGTCTGGACAAGCCTCGTTGCTCAATTCGGGGTTGATTCATTTGACGAAGAAGAGTGATCACTTCACCAAATTAGAGTTGCCTATTTCTTTATCGGAAAGGACGCTTGTTGTTTGCCCTATCCCTAGAGAGTATTCTACACATAGGCATATTAGCGAGTTTAGAGGTATATATCCCTTAGACTATGCGTATATGTCTAGAGGTATGAAGCCAGATAGGGAATTAACGCCAGAAGATGAAGAAAACATAATTCACGAACTAGGGAGTTATCTTCTAACCGACTTTGGCGACCAAAAGGTCTGTTGGGTTTGTGTTCATAATGTGGATCATGCGAAGTATCAAATGTCTGCCATAGAGGATATAATTTCTGCTATGGCCGAAGATAAACTACATCAAGAGTTTGACATAGCATTTCCTTTGATGGGTTGGTATGAAGAAGATGGAGTAGATGCCTATGATGTTGAACTTTTGATTAGACATTACTTCTCCGACACTAGCAATTCTATAGACATTCACACCAAATACTGATCATTTCCGACGCAAAGTTAAATATCGAAACATATATCGTAGTGTCGTGGAGACAGCCCTATTAGAGTCTGATATTACCCGTGAGTTAGATAAGTTGGTGTCGCTCACGCTATCTATGATTAAGGGAAACCCTGCCAAAATGATAGAACTAACTAGCATTAAGGAGGGAGATGCAGAAGCAGATATAGCGACACTTCTTGTCGAAGATGACATCTTTTACTTTGTAGATTTGAAATCCGATAACTCGTTAGAGGATTATATAGAACTTAGATCTAGCAAGTTTCCACAAATGGCTATCACACTCCCAAGACCCTTATTCACACGAATCAAAGAAAAAGGATGGAGAGGCGACTTATGCTAGAATACGAAGAAGATGAAGGTATTCTATGGCTAGCGACAATGCTTTCTAGCGAGATTAAAGAGTCGAACTCGAAAGATTTAGTGTGTTCTATAGATGATTGCGACTGTGCAAAGTGTATTTCAGATAGAGGTGGCCTAGATGCTGATAGATTACTATACCTTCAAATCCCGATAGGAGATGGCAAAGTCGTCTATCAACGCCTTTCATTAGAAGAGGCTAATATGTTAGGCAGGGCTTTAATCGCTTATTCGGAGAATCTTTCTAATATGTTGGAGGAAGAATGATGTCTAGCACTAAGGAACAGGCAAGGAGAAGGGACTATCACTACAATAATCCCCAAAGGCAATCACGGGGCAGAAGTTTTGGCGATGATTCTGGTTCATGGTTTGGCGATGGTTCTGATCCTTATGAGTATTTTAACTCCATCCAGCATGTGATTAAATCCGAGGGTGAGAAAAAGTTGTTTGACGACTTCAAAGAAAGTCGCCCTAAAGCCGCAGCGTTTCTAGAACTAGCATTTGGAGATATGGCGAAGAATGTTTTCCAATACTTCCCTCCAGACATTAGTGAAGCAAAATGTGTTTTACTAGCGGCGCAGTTGTCCAAACCACAAGATATAGACGATAGTAGAGCCGTCAATTCACTAGATTCCCATATTGAAGAACTTTAAGTATCGGATGAAATGTAGTTATTTCATGGCGAAATACTATTCGTATGAAGGCAAGCGTGTGGGATGGGTTAAGAAAACTCTAGATGAAGTTGTGCTTATTGAAGAAGCATGGACTAATGAAGTGAACAAGTATCTGGCAAAGAACGGATATGATGAACTTCTAATGACCGTTGCTAAGATTCTAGACAAAGCAGGGCACCCTCCTATTAGTAGAGCGCAAGCGTGGGTTCTACTTCACGATTTGACTAACAAAGGTGTTCCAGAAGCACTTAGAGACTCCGAAGCAGATGAAAAGATTGGCTTAGGCAAACTAATTAGTTCTGCTAAGAAGACTACTGTCTCCGCAGTAGATACTGTAGCCACTCCTGTTGGTAAGGTTGTTGGCGGTGCTGCTAAAGGAGTTAGCAACGCTTCTAAGAAAATCATCGGCAAAGGTGAGTCTGCTGACGAAGCAGACGAATGAAAGAGATGAGGAAATTCTAGGTATTCTCCTAGAACATCCTTTTCTTCACGATGGATTGACAGCCGAAGGTGCATATAACTACCTTCTAGGTCGAACTCACAGAGATCAACGGCAAGAACGCTGGAAGCGTTCAAGCCGAACTCTCGCCTTTTGGATGAAGAAAATGGGTTTTGCTTCAAAAAGAACAGGTGATGTGAACAAATATTCGTGGAACAATCCTGACCCACTACAAGACCAATGACTTGTCACTTCTCAACTTCACCTCCAAAAACTCGTTTTGTCATAGGTCATCGCTACTATTATTAACAATAATAACTTAGCCAACCCGATGAGCAGCGTTAGTTATTCGGGAATCCCAAAAATGCCGTTGGCACAGTATTTGTCAATGGTTGAGAGCCTTCGCTCTTTGAAGCGTTTCGCACTTGTAAATCAAGAGTGCCACAATGGTTTCGTGTATTTCCGAGATACTGCAGCGATTAATCGCTTGAAGGAATTACTTCGGTTTCACAATACAGGAGAAAAGCCTTCGGAGATTACCATTAAAGGAGGAAAAAGTATGAGTGATAAGAGATTTGACTTTACGGTGTATCAGCATAGAGACTTTTTGATGTCTGTTAGAGGGCCAGATGGTTCTGGTTGGTTCACATCGAGGTGCCCTGTTTGTGAACATCATGGCGGAGATACCGACCATAACCACTTTAGATTCATTGAATCTGGTGCGTTTAAGTGCTTTAGTGGTTGTGAGTCATGGAAGATTATAGAATGGTTCAATGCTATGCTAAATGATAGAGAGCCTAAGTTTGTCAAAGATGATACTCCAGGCGAGATTCTAGATTACTTCAAGGAGGAATAGATATGATTATTTCGACGGGCTTTGAGGAAAACAATTGGGGCATTAGCCCTAATAGCAAGATATTCCTTAGATGGAGAGAGCAAGAAGATGGTAAGTGGGTTAGAAGAGAACGCTTTGAAAAGACTCGACCATATCTATTCATTAATCCACAGATGCTTTACATGAAGCGAGTAAAGAATACTAGCGGTAGGGGATTTGATGATCTTACAACATACCGTCATGTTCCTCCACACCTAGTAGAGGCTACTATCAAAGACCACTTGTTCGGTATAGACATAGAGTTTGAAAAGGGCGAGTTTTACAATGCAGAAGGACATAAGTTGCTAAAGGTCTATTTAGATAGACCGTTGGATGTTTATCGCTTTAGAAGAAACTTTACTCGCACTTACGAGGCAGATGTCCCTATTGAGGATAGATACCTTATTGATAACTACGAAGAATTACCAGAGTATGAAATGCGTAAATTGTTTATTGACTTAGAAGCCTTGCAGTTTAAGTCAGGTGATGGGCCAGAGCAAGTTCTTAGAATGAACGACCCTAGAGATAATCAAGAAATCAATGTTATTGGTGCATATGATAGTTATACAAAGCAATACTATCAATGGTGTATGCATCCAACCTTTGATGAAGAAATCGCACTAAAAGATTATGATGAGGAAAGAGCGCAGGTGAAATATTTCAATGACGAAGGTAGAATGCTAGAGGACTTTGTAGAGTTTGTTGATGCTACCGATCCCGATGTATTACTAGCATGGGGTATGGGCTTCTATGATTTACCAACACTCTATAGAAGGCTAGAGTCCACAGGTGTTGGCGCACACAAACTTGTTCCTTCAAGCATGGGGAGAAGAAGGCTAATGAAGCCTCCACGATACAAAGGTGTTCAATACAGATGGACAGAGCAACCGTTGCCAGGGCGTATTGTTATTTCACTAGATAAGTTATACGAGCGTATCTATCGTGATTCTAAGTCTACTAATCTTCCTTCTATGAAGTTAGATGTTGTTGGGCAAACTTTGTTTGGTCGAGGTAAAACCGAGTTCAGACCAGACTTTTACGACGCTGACTATGACAAGTTCATTGATGATTTTCTTTACTATAACTTGATAGATGTTAAGTTAATGGTAGAAATAGAAGCGAGTTGTAATGCAGTAGAAGGGCAACAAAATCTACAGGCTTTGGCAAAGTGTCAGTTCAAGTCTACTCTTTACGGTTCTTCTTATGCTAGAGTATATTTCATGCGTAAAGCAGACTTCAAGCAAGGTAGCGGTTGGAGTGATGCAGGGCAAATAGATGATTGGGAATTACAAGGTGCTATTGTCCTAGACCCCGAAGAGTTAGGAACAGTTGGATTGCACAAGAATGTAACGATGCTTGACTTTAGTGGTCTATATCCTTCAATGATGGTGGCATTCAATACTAGTCACGAAACGCTTGTCCCTAAAGGTCAAGAGCAAGATGATGATATCATTGGTGATAGATGTAGATTTAGAAAGAATCCTGTCGGCTTGCTTCCTAAGTGTGTAATGGAGTTAGATGTTCTAAGAGATGAGTATAAGCGACTTCGTGGAGAAGCGGGAGAAACTCATGGTAAAGACTCTAAAGAATATAAGAAGTGGGATGATGCACAAAAGACTGTAAAGCGATTGCGTGCCACATTCTATGGACTTATGGCCTTCAATGGCTTCGCATGGTCTAACATCAACATCGCTAGAACCATTACTTATGGTGGTCGTAAGAGTTTGATGCTAATCAAGAAAGAGTGTGAAGCGATGGGATACGAAGTTATCTATGGGCACACAGACTCCATCTTCGTTAAGTTAGGTGATGAAAAGACTACAGAAGAATGTGCTAAGTTAGCCGTAGAGTTAGGAGACCGTCTTACAGAGATTTGTCAGAAAGATTTGAACTCTACTGCTGTTGAAGTAGAGGCGGAGACCTTGATGGATAGATTCTATCTTCCTCGTCGTAATCGCTATGCTGGCCGTGTTGTTTGGGATCCTTCCTTGAAAGACCCGTTCTCGGTTCAAAATGTAGACATTAAGAGTCGCATGAAGATGCAAGGGCTTGAAGCAAAGCACGCTAATACGGCTAAGATTGGTCGTGATGCACAGTTCACGGCATTGGAACTAATTTGGGATGGTGCTTCAACGGAAACAGTTGTTAATGCTATGAAAGATCATATTACTATGATTAGAAGTGGCGAAGTTCCTGCTAAATCCCTGTTCTCTAGAGCGAGGCTAGGTAAGTGGCTACCGCCGCAACATGAGCATCCCTTGATTAGACAAGGTGCTACAAACAAGAGTGCTAAACCCGATGCTAAAGATGAAACCGACCAATGCTATTCTATTCTAGGTGGTGTCCACCGTGCGGCGGCTTGGTATAATGTAGTCTTGGCAGATGATACTTACCCTCAAATGGATAAAGGGGATTCATACTACACTACTTTCGTTAAGGATGGCCCCACATGGATTCCTAGTGGTGGCTATGTTGCTTTCCAAGACCCTGATCAAATCAAAGATTATGTTCTAGACTTAGATAAGATTATTGAAAAGAATGTTATTGATAAGTTAGATCATATGCTTTATGGTATTGGTAGTAGCAATCAAGTTCTAAGAGAGTCTACAAAGCAATACAAGATTACTGACTTTATGTGATAGCATGACTTACAAGCCTAAGAATAAAGTGTTCGATTGCTATTGCGGGCACGAATGGTATTCTACTAGAGAAGATAACGAAGGTGTAGGTTATGTTTCTTATAGAATCGACCAATGTCCTATTTGCTATAGATTGCACCAAATAAAGATAGGCGCATCGGCACTAAAGCATGGTCTTAGGTGCCAGCGGCACGATAATAAAAAGGGGTGGGTTCCTGGAGATTACTCTAGGGCTAATATAATCGAAAGGGTGGCAACTGCTCATTACTTTAATGTAAAGGTCTTAGGAACTACTCTAGCAAATATGATGCTAGAGAAAGCCGTTGGCGACTATTGGAACGAAGTTAAGGGTTATTGGAAATTTGGTTCCCGACCTGAATGGTTTTGCCCGCAACAATAGATTCTGCTACACCTCTTAGCGGGTCAAAGTTGCCCATAACGCTAGCGTGAGATATCTGTGGCCAGGAACGCTCTAGTGAACACCCAGCAAGGAAACTAGGGTTAGAGAATGCTGCAACTCCGTTATATCCTAACTGTCCTAGGACTCCCTCTTCACCCAAGATGTCAGCGATGGTTCTAATGTATCTCCAATCATACTCTCCAATTCCTTTTGCTTTTTCTGCATCATTAGAGATTCTTCCGCCGTTCATTTGGAAGTCTATTTGATCCACCATAGAAATAAGTGCTGCTTCTAATCCATATTTCCTATATATCCACCCGATGTTCACAGTATTGCACACTTCAAAGTCGAAGTAATCTCCTAGCATTTCTTCACAATAGTTTAGGAAAGTATTGCCACAATATCGGACATCCAACCAGAACCTACCCATGTTTTCGGGATCATCTTCTGGCTTCTTCACATAGACTTCAAACTCATCTTTGACAAGTCCATTTACAACTAAGGACATAATCGCTTCTTTTAGGTAGAGGTGCTTTTTCGGGTCGCTACCCGAATTGGTGTAGATAACAAGTGTTCCTCCGTCTTCCAAAGAATCAGTAACCAAGTTAGCACCAAAGTCTGCTGCTCTATTACGAACTTTACTTAGGATTAGGTCTAGACTTACATTATACATTCTTACTTTATCCCAATCTAGATTTACTATCATAGAGTCAGAACCTAAATCATACTCTATTAGTTTGATTATTCTTGAAGCATAAACCGTTCTAATTGCGCTTGCAATTTTTTGTGCCGTTGGCAAATCGACTTTTTCTCTAAACCTTAGAACTGATTGCGGGGCTTTTATCTTGGTTCCGGCTTGAAGCGGGGACTCAAGGATCTGGATCAGTCGGTCAATCGATCCCTGAAAACTCATTTTACCGGCAAAGTGGAAGGTTCTCAATGCTGCTTGCGTTGCTGGTTCACCAATACAAGCAGCAGCAACCGCCCCAATCGCTTCTCCCGGGGGACATAGTGAATCCATGTAATATGCTGAAAACTTCTTTGCCATCTTCCGGACATTTGGCTTTGTGACTTGTCTAATCGCCAAAATACTTTCTATAACACCGATTGCTTTAGTTGAGGGCTTCACCCTATGCCCCTTGAACTCTGCTTCAACTATTTCTCTAAATAGTTCTATATCCGAACTGCCTTTACATTCGTCACATCTATTTCCACCATCATGTTTAGGTGCTAGATAGCGACCATGCTTGCACACAAAGTCAAACAAAAAGGGCTGCAGTTCGATAACATGCCCGTTGCTTTCGTGCATTCTAAGATGGAAAGGTCTTAGTCCATCTTCACCTACGATAGGCGAAACGACACGCTTTGTTCTAGAGTTTATGACGCGCATTTTCTTGTCTACAATGTAAGACTCGATTCCTTTAATGGTCTTTCTTTCTAGATAGCCAGACTTAGAAATATTACCCATACCAGACTCTACAGTAGATCTTCGACCACCCATAGAGGTCATAAAGTATTCATCTGGTTCCATTCCTGAAGAATAACTAGAGCGAATAAATCCAGAATACTCTGGTCTAGAACTACCTTTTGGATAATGTGGCAAAACTCTATCTGGGCCAATACCATTTCTAATTCTTCGCCCACCAACCATAACTAAACCATAAGAGGCACCCATTTGCTGCACATTCGACGCATTTCCTCTGGCTTTACTTCTTACAGATATTTGCATAGGGTTTCCTGAGCCTTGAAAATCTTCGACAGGTCTTAGAGTGGATTCTTCAAACTTAGTGGTGATTGCGTGAATCTTTTCTTCCATAAACCCTACAGGGTCTTGGTCAGAATATACTATTTGATCTTCTGTTTCTGCGAACTGCACAAGATTATTTCTATTATATGCAATTTGAATCTTTTCGATTTCGTCTGCTGCCAAAGCGTAACTAGAGTCTACAATCTCATCAGACTCTTTGCTACCTTTTACATCTTGAAGTCCCATAGTAAATCCTATGGCTCTATGCGACATTAGCCCTAATCTAGTAGCCATTTCAATGAACTCTACCAGTTTTGCTTGCCCCTTTTCAAACCCTTCGTGATATATGAATGACGCTCCTATAGATCCAGCCTTTGCACCTAAAGCATTAGTTTCCAATGTCCCTTGTAGTAGTTTTCCATTTTCGATAACTACGATTTCTTTACCTTTTGTAATATTACCCTCTTCATCTACATTTGGTGTGTTCCCCGTAAATACTGCTGTAACATACTCACAGTCTAAAACAGTAAATAGATGACTAAACAAAGCACGACCAGTATAACAAATAGTTCCATCGGGGGCGGTAATACTATCTTCTGGTAGTGAAAGTATCTTCCTCTTTTCGCCTGTCTTTCTATCTTGTGAATAGGTTCTGCTAAATACTTCGAGTGCAACTTTTTTCGAGACATATGGTATTCCTTCCTCTGTAAATCCTAGGCCTGTAATTGGGTTCCATTCACCCTTTCTTCTTTTATCGGTGTGGCTAAGAAGATAAATACCGCTAACTTGGTCTTGGTCGTTAGCAACTGCTAACTTACCATACCTTGCGTGAATGATGTTTTTAGTCAAAGCCATTCTTGACTTTGCTTCTGCTATTGCTTCTAACTTCTGAACAAAGTGAATTTTCATAGCATCGCCATCATAATCAGCGTTAAACGGATCACAAATAGTTGCATTGAAACTCAAACTCTTTTGGTTTAGAGGAACGGCTCTTAACGCCAAGATACTTTGCCTATGTAGAGATGGGGCACGATTAAACAACCCAATATCATTTCTAATAACATGCCTCTTAACTACACAGCCATACTCTAAGTTGTTAGCATATCGCTCTCTAGAAATCTTCCTATTATCGCCACCTTCTAACTCCACCCAATTATCATAATCTTGATTGTAGGTATTTCCATCTAAGCAGATATCTAAAGCCCCAGGATAAACATCTGGCCCGTTTATGATTGCTTCCCTTAATCTTTCAATATTACTAGCATCTACTTTTTCTTCAATAGCAGCCTTTTTACACATTTCGATTGGAACCCCAACTTCATCAATTGCTAAATCGCCGTTAGGAGTAACAGTAGAATAGCCAACATCTTCTACATACTTGCTTTGTAGATTAGTTCTAAATCTTCCCTCTTTCCCAGAGAGTCTATTCATAATACCCTTGTAAGATACTTTTCTTTCTCCACCTTGATACCCTCTTTCCATAGAAGTTCCGCCAGAGCCTATCGACCGTATTTGATTGTCCGTAACTCTACTAACCGCAATATATAATCTAGTGGTTGCTTTGATAACAGAACTTTCTCCATAGCCTCTTAATTGTGCAGTTCTAAGAGAGTTATTAGCATATACAACATCTTGATACAACTTAGATAAGTCATCAATATCTAGTGCTTTTCCTGGAACTAGTCGTTTAGGCCTAATAGGATTAGGCGCAACAGGCATAACACCATAGAACATATTCTCTGGCCTAGAGTGTGGCGGGTCAAATCCTAATATGCGTGCTTCACTATCAGGGATATTAGCAAGAATATTTCTCACATAACCAAAGTCAAAGTTTCTAGCACCATCTTGATATCTTAAATCTGCATTCCCCTTTCTAACGAAAAACTCTGGCTTAGGGGTGTGGACAAATTCAAACTTAGGAGTGTAAGCACTACAATGTGGGCATTCTTGTCTAACTCCACCTATCCACCATTGATCGAAGGCTTGCCTTAGAATGGTCTTGATGTTCTCATATCCACGATAGTTTTTCTTCCCCAGTTCAAACTGCTGCTCTATCAAAGGCATCTTAGGCTTTAGAATCTCATCTGGCAAGGGAACTCTATAACAAGTATGGCAAACATGATTCAAAGTGAACAATAAAGGATATCCTGGCTTCCCAATTCGCTTCTCTACTCCCATGTAAAGGAGTTTTGGTATGGGAACCTCTAGTGTTATATGTCCAAAGTGGCCGGGACAGGAGTTGGATGCATCGACTTCTAATCTAACTTTGCCGCATGTTTCGCAAGGCTCAGTCTTTTCGATGCTACCCATTCTTCTATCATAGACACCACCAACTGCTGCGGTATTTTCCGCATCATCTTGGAACGCAACGGGGCTTGTGACTTCCACTACGGACATATTCAAGATATCTTCGTCAGAAAGGATTCCTGCTTGAATCGACCCAACTTCACTAGTAGATATAGGAGAATAAATATCCTTATCTCCAGCAGTATAGAAAGGAGGACTAGTTAATCCTTTCCTACCTCTAGGGATAGATACGGTAATAGGAGTTTTGACAACTATACCATGTAGCCCTTCGACAACCGCTTGTGGATACTTTTCGCTGACATCCTCTACATCAAAAGAGAAGATTCTAACAAGTTGTAATTGTTTCTTTCTTGCTCTTAGCCCTGCACCATCTTCGTGTTCTCTAACAAATAGCATAGCAGAGGTCTTTCTTGTAGGAACCCATTTGTGGCGAAGTCTCCCCGCCGAAATTGTTAGGTTTAGGTTGCCATCTTCGTCAAAGTCATCTTCTTCTGCATACCAATAAAATGAAACTGGCCTGACTTCTTCCTCTTCGGCTAGCCCAATCTCCATATTCTCACCCAAGGGTCTTTCCACCATAAGGCTAGCCCTTCAATATAGAATATGCTATAGTGTCTGCTAACTTATTGTAAGTGTTTGAAGCGTGCCCTCTCACCCATTGGAATGATATAGATTCAAAGTTATCACAAAGGGCGTCTATATTGGTTAATAACTTCCTTAGCGTTATAGAATCTGTGGTCGAATCGCCTACACACATATCCACAACGGATTGGTTATCCGAACAGATTCCCACATGGGAGATATTCATTCCTAAGTCTTTAGAAAGAAGTTTTGCTTGCTCTAACCCATAACATATTGCTATCATCTCCGCGGTCGTTGGTGAAAAGTTCCCAACTACTCTTCCGCTTGCAGACAAAATTCGTTTTGTTCCATTCACAACAATAACACAAGCAACCGAAGAATCATATTCGGCGTTTTCAGGGAACATAGTAGAAGCGTCAGTATAACAATTGACACTTACTGGATTACTTTTCGGTAGTATCGGAAGCCCTCCCCACCTGTATTACTTTTTCTAGAGATTCTAATGATGTCTCCTGGGACAATAATCGCTCCAGTAGAATTAACCAAATCGACTAGCGCAGGATCTCCTAACTTGATTAGAGGTAATTCTTCAATAGCAATATCTAATTGCTTTAACTCCCTCTTCGCTTGGGTGGTAGAGAGAACCTCATGTTTAGGAGCCTTATACCATCCCATGAATACCCCTAGCCCTGTTTGGGATTTAAACTACTCCCAATCGTCGTCCCATTCTCCCCAATCGTCATCTTCTTCGACTTCTTTAGGGTCGG
>CEVZ01100946.1_pt1 | contig 16781 bp, 16 predicted proteins | sample 361371 | NCBI WGS metagenome assembly CEVZ01 (sample SAMEA2620217, study PRJEB7988) | marine metagenome | isolation source: saline water (ENVO:00002010), including
TCCCTGAAGATCTATAGTTCTGTTCTAACCTGTAAACTTTTATATCACTTAAATCTTTTTGTAATTTTTTTATATTTTCTACAATGGCTCCCCTCCATCCATAAATAGACTGATCATCATCTCCTACTGCGAAGATCGAATTCTCATTGCCAGATAAAATTTTTACTAGTTTGTATTGAATAGAATTTGTATCTTGAAACTCATCAATTAATATTTCTTTAAATAAGTTTTTATAGTATATGAAAGTTTCTTTATCTTTAGTTAATAATTCTACTACTTTTAATAATATTTCTCCAAAATCAACTAACCCAACCTTTCTGCAATATTCTTCATATAATGAATAAACTAAATTATACTGTTTTGTTACAAAATCGTCTGGTTTTACTTCGCTACTTCTAGTACTTTCATCCTTTTTTTTATTTATATACCAAACGTATTGTTTTGGCTGAATTTGATCATTTTCAATATCTGATTCTTTTATAATTCTTTTGATAAGTCTTAACTGATCATCAGCATCTATAATCTGAAAATTTTTTGGCAACCCAACTTTACTATAATTTTTTCTAAGAATTCTATAGCAAATGCCGTGAAAAGTTCCAACCCACATGTTCTCAATCTTAATCCTAAGATTTGCTTGTAATCTTTTCTTAATTTCTGAAGCTGCCTTATTAGTAAAAGTTACAGCAAGTATAGAATAAGGAGAGATTTTCCTTGAAGATATTAGCCAAAAAATCCTCTGAATTAGTACTCTAGTTTTACCACTACCTGCTCCAGCAATTACTAAGCAATTTTTTGATTCACTACATACAGCGTTCTTCTGATTATCATTAAGATTTTCTAAAATAGAAGTAGTCTCCATATTAGATAATGAATCTGGAAAATATAATTGATATAACAACTACAAATAATAGATAAAGCATATAATTATTCTTCTTGATGCTAGATTTTAATAATTTCAGTTCTTCCTTTGTAATTTTATTATATGTATCATCATCAATCTTATTTTTTAGAATTTCAATATTTCTAGGAAACTCTGCTATTTCATTAAATAATTTTGGAGAATTATTAATCAAAGATTTAGCAGCAGCAGCTATACTCATATTTTCCTTTACCCATCTCTCAAAAAAAGGTTTAGCAGTTTTCCATAAGTCTAAATCAGGATATAAATCTCTGCCTAGCCCTTCAATATTAAGTAGTGTTTTTTGTAATAAAACTAATTGAGGTTGGACAGTCATATTAAATTCTCTAGCGACGCTGAATAATCTTAGAAGAAGATTTCCAAAAGAGATTTGACTTAGTGGTTTTTCAAAAATAGGCTCACATACGCTTCTTATAGCTGCTTCAAACTCATCTACTCTTGTATTCTTACTCACCCAAGATGAATCTATATGTAACTCTGCAACTTTTCTATAATCTCTTTCAAAAAATGCTAGAAAATTTAAAGCTAAATATTTTTGATCAAACTTTGATAAACTTCCCATGATACCAAAATCTACAGCACAATAAATTGGGTCATCTGGATTTTCATAAGATATAAAAATATTCCCTGGATGCATATCTGCATGAAAAAAATTATGTTGAAAAACTTGTGTAAAGAATATTTCTACTCCTTTTTCTGCAAGTTTTTTTATATTTATATTATTACTTGATAAATTGTCTTTATCGCTTATCTGTATACCAAAAATTCTCTCCATTACCATAACATTCTCTGTTGTGTAGTCCCAATATACTTCTGGGACATATAGGTAATTAGAGCCTTCAAAATTACGTTTTAATAAGCTTGCATTAGATGCCTCTCTCAATAAATCAAGTTCTGCATATATAATTTTTTCATATTCCTCAACGACCTCAACTGGTTTTAATCTTTTTGCCTCACTCCAAGAACTGTTCAGAATTTTTGCTATAAAAAATAGTAATTGTATATCTTTCTTTATTTGTTTTTTTATTCCAGGTCTTAATACTTTTACTACAACTTCATTACCATTCAATTTAGCAGTATGGACTTGAGCAACTGATGCAGAAGCTAGTGGGGTAGTATTAAAGTCTTCAAAAACCTTATCAATATCAATGGATAGAGATGATGATATAACTTTAGACGCTACTTCACCATCAAATGGAGGTACTCTATCTTGTAATTTTGCTAATTCAAATGCGATATCTTTAGGAAGTAAGTCTTTTCTCGTAGATAAGGTTTGTCCAAATTTTACAAAAATTGGACCTAATGCTTCGAAAGATTCACGAAGTCTTATAGCTCTATTTTTCTTTTTACTTCTAAGCCAAATATTCGGGAAAAAAATTCTAGGGATTTGTAATATCCAAAGATTTTTAAAATGCTTTAGATCTAAATCTAGAGCATTCTTCATAATAATTATATAAATCTCAAAAACTCTTTTTAAGTGGCCCATATTATTATGTTTTCCTTATATCTAAGATTGTTTTGCATCTTTTATCTAATAATTCTATCTTATTTCTAAGCTTATCAGAATCTTTGATATACTTTTCAATTTCATATTTATTTGGAACAATATTACTTTCCTCATTAAAATATTCTTTAACGTTTCTATGAAAACTATCTTTAAAATATTTTATATTATTCTTAAACATATTCGCAAATCCAAAACTATAATGAGCAATAGCGTCTGAAGAGTGTTCTGAAAGTAATAACTCCCAGTCTATGTTTATATTCTTAGATAACAATGTAATATCCTCTGCTAATAATATATCACCATGTATTTTTATATCTGTGCTCTTATCATAGTTCTTTATATAAGATAATAGGTTAACTGGGCTTCCTTCAATTAATAAGTCAGGTTCTTCAATATGAGAATCTTGAAAAATCAAAGTACCATCACGAATAACAATAAATATTGTTGTCTTTGTATTTTTTAATTTTATACAAATAACTTTATTATTATTCTTTATAAGAATATCATCTTTAATATTGCTATATTTTAAAGATGAATTTACTAAACTTGTTAAATTTTCTAAAACCATTAAATTTTATAACCTCTATGAACTGCTACAACACCAAACATTAAATTATTATATTTACAAATCTCAAAACCAGTATCCTCCATTATTTTTATTAGCTGGCTTTGACCAGGGTGCATTTCGATAGACTCGGAAAGGTAACGATAGCTTTTTTCATCATCTGCAAATAATTTCCCCATTAAGGGTATGATATTATTTAAATACTTTTTATATATTGGGCTTATAATTTTTTCAGGTTCTGAAAATTCTAATATATTTATAGATCCTCCTGGTTTTAAAACTTTATATATAGAATGTAAAACTTTTTTCATATCAAAAGTATTTCTTAGGCCAAAAGAAATAGTGACATGGTTAAAAGTATTATTACTAAAAGATATATTTTCAGCACTTGATTGTATGTAAGAGATATTTTGTACTATACCTTTATCAATTAGCCTATCCCTTCCCAAGGCAAGCATATCTAAATTATTATCGCATGCAAAAATATGACCTTTATCTCTAATCTTCCTTGAAAGAAGTGCGGCAATATCTCCTGTGCCAGATGCTAAGTCTAGTATATAGTCATTTTGTCTAATACTTATGGAATCAACAAAAAATTTTTTCCAAAATCTATGTGCTCCGAATGACATAATATCATTCATCATATCGTATTTATTTGTTACATCAGTAAAAACATTATTTACTAGTTCCTCTTTTTGTTTTTGAGTTACTTTTTTATATCCAAAATTAACAAAATCATTATCGTTATCGTTATTGATTTTTTCTTTCATATCCAGCTTCCTTTAGTCTTTTTAAATATTGATTCCACTTTATCTCATACTCAGCACCAAGTTCATAAAGGTAGTCCCAAGTAAAAATACCAGTATCATGACCATCATCAAAGATAATTTGTATAGCATAATGTCCAACTGGAACAATGTTCTGTATTAAAACATCTTCTTTGCCAATTTGTAAAACTTCTTGCCCAGGTGCATGACCCATAACTTCAGCAGAAGGAGAGTATACGCGCAAATACTCTGCGTCTAGTTTAAATTCTTTATCGTCAAAATTTAAACTTAATAATCCTGATTGTTGATGGAGTTTTATCTCCAAAGGGACTTTATCTGCCATCTACACACCCTATTTATTATTTTTTTTAGATCTAGGATGTACTTTATCATAAACACTCATTAGATACTGATTATCTAAGTGAGTATATATTTGTGTCGTACTAACATTTTCATGCCCTAAAAATTCCTGTACTGCTCTTATATTGCCGGAAGACTCTAAAAGATGTGTGGCTACAGTATGTCGAAGTTTATGAGGATATAGTCTTTGCTCAATACCTGATGCCTTTGCTAAAAAATTTAGCCTAAGTTGTATACTTCTTTTCGATATACGCTTTCCATTTTTACTTAAAAAAAGTGCATCGGTTTTTATCTCTTTTATTTTTTTTCTATATAAAAGCCAGTTGTTAATTGATTCTATAGCCTTCTTGCCTATTGGGATTATTCTATCCTTGCGTCCTTTTCCTGTAACTCTAATCATTGATTCATTAAAATTTATATGAGATATGTTTAACATTGCTAATTCAGTAAGTCTTAAACCACATGAGTAAAAAATTTCAAAAATTGCAGTATCTCTTTTTAATAAAAATTTATCCTTATATACGCTGTTATCTAAATTAACTGAAGCCAAAAGATTTATGTCTTCATGCTGTAGAATTTCTGGAAGTTTTTTTGAAACTTTTGGAGACTTAACACCTAAAGCTGGATTTTTCTCTGTTTTATTATTCTTATAATAATAATTAAAAAAACCTCTTAAACTAGATAATACTCTCTGTATTGATTTAGGTTGCATACCTTTTCTATGAATTTTTGAAATATAACTTCTAATGTCAGCTTCTGAAATCTCTTTAAATGAATTAAGGTTGTTATTAGAACAATAAAACACAAAATCTTTTATATCATGACAATAGGCAGAAATAGTATTCTCTGAATAATTTAATATATTTTTTAAATGATTTCTATATTCTAATATCTCATCTTCAAATTTATTCATTTTTTCATAAGAACTTATAAATAATATTCACCATCAAATATATTACTAGCTTTACCAGTTAAATAAAGTGAAGAATTTTCTTTACCATTCCATTTTACTCTTGCAGTCCCACCAAGCATATTAACACTAACATTCGCAGCTGTAGGGTAAGAATTAGTCAAAGCAATAACCGAGGCACATGCAGCTGAGCCACATGATAATGTTTCGCCAACACCTCTCTCAAAAACTCTTAAACTAATATTAGATTTAGAAATTCTCTTTACTACGCTAATATTAACTCCATGCTTGAAAAATTTTTTTTTATTAAATGCAATAGAAAAACTTTCTAAATCAAATGAATCAATACTATTCATAAAAAAAATAGCATGAGGGTTTCCTATGTAAGATATATGAAATTTATAATTTCTTCTATTGAAACTAAATATTTTATTTTTACCTGTATAAAAACACATACTTGAAATCTCATCTTTGTTTAATAAAGGAATACCCATATTTATTTCATAAACATTATTGATGGTTCTTCTTATCTCAATTAAAGATGAAGATGTTTTCGCATATATTTTACTAACAGAAGGTTTGTATCTTTCAAAATAAAACCTACCTACACATTTAGCTCCATTTCCACATTGCGATGCTTCACTTCCATCGGAATTGAAAATTTTATAATTAAAATGTATTTTTTTATCTTTAGATTTACTTATTACCAAAACTTGATCACAACCGACACCATATTGTCGGGAAGACAAATCCCTTATTAATTTTTTAGAGATTTTTATATTATTTTTAAGTAGATCTAGGATAATAAAGTCATTACCCAAGCTCTGCATCTTAGTAAAATTTATTTTCCTTTTTCTCCCTGTTTTTCTCATATTAAAATCTCTTTGTCATAAAGGTCTTCTAGGCTATCTCTATCTCTAATTTTGATATGCTTACCTTTTCTTATTAATACTTCAGCTGCTCTTCTTCTAGAATTATAGTTACTAGACATGCTTGAAGCATAAGCTCCACATGATTTAATTACTAGTATATCTCCTTGCTCCACATTGATTTCTATATCTTTCAAAAAAAAATCTGAGCACTCGCACACTGGACCAACAATATCACATAATATTTTTTCTCCAGTATTACCTGACTTGATATTAGAAATCTCATGTATAGATTGATATAAAGCTGGTCTTATTAGGTTATCCATACCAGCATTAACAACTACAAAATTTTTGGTTTTTGTTTTCTTAACATACTCAACTTGGGTTAATAAATAGCCGGCATTACCAACTATTGATCTTCCAAGTTCTAAAATAAAATCTAAATTTTGCATCTTATTTTTTTCAATTGCAGCAACAATACTTTTTCCAAAAAAATCTAATTCAGGTGGATTTTCATTAGTATAATTTATACCTAAACCACCTCCCATATTTATTAGCTCAATGTTTGCACCCATAGATGTTACCTCATTATAAACATTAGCAATAAATTCAATCGCAAGAATAAAAGGCTCAACACTTAATATTTGTGAACCTATGTGGTAATGAATTCCTATTAAATTAAGATTATTTGACTCTATTGCATAAGAAAATACATCATTCATGTCTTCTCTAGAAATACCAAATTTACTATCTTCATGGCCAGTAGCTACATATGAATGTGTATCTGTATCAATATTCGGATTAATTCTAATAGCAATTGGAGCTCTTACACCTAATTCATTAGAAATTCTTTCAATCCTAAATAGTTCTTCTATTGATTCAACATTAATGCAACGAATATTTAGATTTAAACTTTCAATTATTTCATCTCTAGTTTTCCCTACGCCAGAATATACAATCTTATTTGTATTTGAATTGATTTTTGCGACTCTATGAAGCTCGCCAAGAGAAACAATATCAAAGCCAGCTCCAAGATTATTTAAACAGTTTAAGATACTTAAATTAGAATTTGCTTTTACTGCATAATATAAATGTCTTTTTTCAGAACAGAAACTATTACTAATAGCATTAAAATTTTTAATAATAGTTTCTTCTGAATATAAAAAACAAGGGGTTCCATATGTTAATGCAATATCACTAACACTAACATTATCGATTTTCATGTCATCTTTAAAGAATTCTTCACTCATTACTTTAAGTTATAACTATACTCGTCTGGTAAATATAAATCACCACTTTGCCCACATGACCCTAAAATAGTAAAGGTAAAACAAATAGCTAAAATAAATACTATAATCTTAACGTTCATGATCTGCTAGAATTTTTTCGGCGAAGCTTATTTGCTCTTCAACAGATTCAAAGGATGTGCTTCCCTGTGTCTTTTTATTTTTAATAGAACCCTCAACTGTCAAAAAATCATATACATCATTAGAAATTAAATCTGAAACCTTTTTATACTCCTCAATTGGAACTTCATTAAGCTTTAGATTATTTTCTATAGAATATGCAACTAGTTTTCCAACAGATTCATGAGCATCTCTAAACGGAAGACCTTTATTTACAAGGTAATCTGCTAAATCTGTAGCTGTAGAAAAATTACTACCTGCCTCTTTTAAAACAACATCTTCATTTAACTCTAAATTTTTTAAAACCTCTCCCATAGCTTCAAGGCAATCTATAGATGTGTCTTCCGCAGAAAATAAGGCTCTCTTATCTTCTTGATTATCTCTGTTATAAGACAAAGGCTGTGCTTTCATAATAACTAAAATATTTGATAAATCACCATATACTTTACCAACTTTACCTCTAATTAATTCACAAACATCAGGATTTTTTTTCTGGGGCATTATAGAAGAACCTGTGCACACACTATCAGATAAAGTTACAAAGTTATACATACTTGAGCACCATAAAATTATCTCTTCAGAAAATCTAGATAAATGCATCATTAATATACTTGCACAACTAATAAATTCTATAACAAAATCTCTGTCACTGACGCTATCAAGTGAATTATGTGAAGGCCCCTCATTAAAATCTAACTCATCTGAAACCATCTTTCTATCTAGAGAAAATGAGGTTCCTGCCAAAGCTGCAGACCCTAATGGGCAAAATTCAACAGAAGAAATAGCACAATCTAAAAATCTTTGTTTATCTCTCTCTAACATAAAAAACCATGACATCATTACATGTCCGAAGGTAACTGGTTGTGCAATCTGTAAATGTGTAAAACCAGGCATAATACTTTTTGAATATTTTTTTGCTAGAGTTAAAATTTCTTTCTGAATATCTGCTATAACTTCACTTATAATAAATGAAGTGTCTTCGGTATAAAGTCTTAAATCAGTAGCAACTTGGTCATTTCTTGACTTTCCAGTATGGATTTTTTTAGCAGTATCACCAATAAGTTTAACTAACTCGTTCTCAATAGTCATATGAATATCTTCTAAATTATCTGAAAAACTAATCTGATTTTTTTCAAACATTTCATCCAATTTTTCGATAGCACCTAGAATTTCTTTAAGTTCAGCTTCATTTAAAACACCTATTTCTTTTAGCATTTTAGAATGGGCAATAGTAACCCTTAGGTCATATGGCCATAACCTATAATCAAAGGCAATTGAAGATGTGAAAGACTCTACAAACTCATTTGTCTTTCCTTTAAACCTTCCACCCCATGGTTTTTTTGTGTTATTGGACACTATAAAATGCTATTTTAGTGAAATCATATATGATTATAACACTAAGTTATGGTTATGGACGAAAGTAAATGTTAAAAAAATTAAAAATTGCGACTCGAAAAAGTCCCCTAGCTCTATGGCAAGCTAACCATGTCAAAAATTTAATAGAATCTCTTGATACATCAATTTCAGTAGAGCTAGTTAAAATTACTACTCAAGGCGATAAAATTCTTGATAAACCTCTAAATGATATTGGAGGGAAGGGTCTTTTTTTAAAAGAGTTAGAAGAGTCTATTTTAATAGGTAACACTGATATTGCTGTTCACTCAATGAAAGACATTCCGGCAAGTATGCATGAAGATCTAGAAATATCTGCAATACTCAAACGAGAAGATGCAAGGGACATCTTAATTTCAAAAAAATATAAGTCTTTAGAAGAATTCCCAGCTAAATCATTTATAGGAACTTCAAGTGTAAGAAGAATATGTTTTATAAATTCTCTTTATCCTGGAATAGGAATAAAGAATATCAGGGGAAATGTAGATACAAGAATAGCTAAACTAAATAATTTAAATCTTGATGGACTTATTCTTGCAGCAGCTGGAGTACATAGACTAAATTTAAATAAAGACATAGCTATGTATTTTAATATTGATAACTGGGTTCCAGCCATTGGTCAAGGAGCAATCGGTATTCAAATAAAGAGAGGTTCAAAGGATTTAAAAAAATTAATTTCAAATCTAAATCATAGTCATACAAGTATATGTGTAAATATAGAAAGACAAGTAAGTAAATATTTTGATGCAGATTGTAGTACACCACTTGGAGCTTTTGCATCTATACATGATGATAAAATAAAATTAAATGCAATGATTGGTAATCCAACAAATAATAAAATTGTATATGATAAACTTGAATTTCCAATTAAAGAGCACACAAATTCTGGGACCTTGCTAGCAGAAAAACTTAGTAGAAAATATATGAGCATTAAATAAATATGCATATTTTAGTTACACGTCAAATAAGAGAAGCAGAAATTTTTTCTAAAATGCTAAAGAGCAAAAATATTAGTCATTCAATTTTCCCTTCAATTGAAATAAAAAATATAAAAATATCAGATGACTCAATTAATTATCTTTCTAGCTCAGATGTTTTAATATTTACAAGTAAGAACTCTTTTATATCAATAAAAGATATAATGAAAAATATAGAACTAAGTACAAAAAAGATTATAACGATAGGTTTGCCAACTAAGTTATTAATTGAAAATGAGGGTTACAATGTAGAAATTTGCCCAGAAGAAGAATATTCAAGTGAAGAATTAATAAAAATTATAAAAGATAAAGATATGTTTAATGGTAAAAAGATATCTATTATAAAAGGTGAGGGAGGAAGGTCTGAACTACAAGATTTCTTTCTAAGCCGTAACTATAGGTATCAAGATATTATATGCTATAAGAGGCTAGTGCCAAGTAAAATTGGGTCTAACCTTAGCGATATCCTAAATAAAACTACTCATATCTGTGTTACAAGTACTGACATTATAAAAAACATGGTAGGAATAGTTGGCGCGGATAAGTTAAAAAAATTTATATTAATAGTAGGTAATGATAGAATAGCTAAAGAATGCAGTAAACTATTAGGGATAAATAACTTTATAATTTCTCGTAACCCAAGTAATAAAGAAATGTTAGAAACAATATTAAGAACAAATGAATAAAATTTTTAATTATATATCTATCGTTACACCAATTCTTTCAATATTGATTTTTTTATATCTAGTGAACTCACTTTTTGGTGGACTTTTCTCTGAAAAAGAATGTCATACTGCATGTACAACCACTTTATATTGGTTATGCTTTGTTTTATCTGTGTTATCAGTATTTTCATCCTTAAAGAGTAAAAAATTCTTTATAGAAAAAAAATTATTTATTATTCTTCCTTTGTCTAACTTATTAATTTTGATTATTTTAGTGACTATTTTAGGTGTAGGCGTTTTGACCTAAGCATTTCCAATTTCAACTTCATTAACAATCCATCTTTTCCCTAGAAGTTCAGCTATATTTTCTGGTATCTGTTCACTACATTTTGTTACTTCTGGAATTAATTTATAATCTTCAGCTATATTTGCTATCTTATAACTAACAGCACCTTTCTGTCTTTTACCTAGTAATTCTCCTGGACCTCTGATATTTAAATCTTCTTTAGCTATTTCAAAACCATTAACAGATTTTCTTAAAATATCTATACGGCTATGCGCAATGTCACTTAAACCAGATTTATATAGAAGTATACATGTGCTTTTATCTTTTCCTCTTCCTACTCTACCCCTTAATTGGTGTAATTGTGATAAACCCATTCGCTCAGCATTCTCTATTATAATTATAGTTGCATTAGTAACATCTAGCCCAACTTCAATGATTGTTGTTGATATAAGTAAATTAATGTTCTTATTTCTAAAATCATTCATTACTGATTCTTTTTCTTTTAATTTCATTCTTCCATGAAGTAAACCTAAATTTATATTAGGTAAAGTACTTCTTAAATCATTATAAGTTTTTACTGCTGCTTTACATTCTAATAGATCAGATTCTTCGATTAGTGGGCAAACCCAGTAAACCTGAGAACCGTTTGCGCAGGCAGTCTTAATTTTTCTAATAACCTCATCTCTTCTATCTTCACATATGGCTTTAGTATCTATAGGTTTTCTTCCTTTTGGCATCTCATCAATAATAGAATATTCTAGGTGACCGTATAGAGTCATAGCTAACGTTCTAGGTATAGGGGTTGCTGTTAAAATTAACTGATGAGGAAATTTATCCTTATACTTTCCTTTTGAAGAAAGACTCATTCTTTGGTGAACTCCAAACTTGTGTTGTTCATCAACAATAACAAAAGCAAGATTTAGGAAATCTACCTCACTTTGTATCAATGCGTGAGTTCCAACAAGAAAGTTAATGTTTCCAAGTCTTATATCTTCCCTTATTATCTCCTTTTCCTTAGAGCTCATATTTCCATATAAAAGTGAAACTTTTACGTCGAAACTCTTAAACAATTGTTTCACATATTGATAATGCTGGATTGCTAGTATTTCAGTTGGCGCCATAAAAGCAACCTGATAATTTTCTTTAATTACATGCAAAGCTGCAAATAAAGCTACGATAGTCTTTCCGGAACCAACATCTCCTTGGACTAATCTTAGCATTGGAGATCCTTTGCTCATGTCAAGATTAATCTCTTCAATTACGTTTTCTTGAGCTTTTGTTAACTTGAATGGAATCTGTGAAATTAGTTTGGCATTTAGTTCATCATTATTTTTAATCTGAAAAGATTTTAAATTATTATTATATATTTTTATTCTTCGAAAACTAAGCTGATGTGCTAAAAGCTCTTCAAAAATTAACCGCCTTCTGTATTTTGATATACTATCATTGAACTTATTTATATCGTCATATTTTTCTGGTATGTGTATCTTTACTAAAGACTTTCCTATGTCTTCAAGTTTATATTCTTCTAAAATACTTTGCGGCAGAACTTCTTTCAATAAAATTTTTTTTTCATGTAAAAGTTTTATAGCTTGTTTTATAAGTTTTCTAATACTTGCTTGTCTCAACCCATCCGTTATAGGATATATTGGTGTGTAGGTATCTTCTAGTATTAATTCTTTAATGTCATCAATGATTCTGTACTCAGGATGTATGAATTCTTTAATATTTTTTGTTACCTTTAGCTCGCCGAAACATTTTATATATTTTCCTTCTTTAAAGCTTTTAATTTGATCTTTATTAAAATGAAAAAATCTTATTTGAATTGACCCAGTTTCATCTGATGCTTTTATAATTAACATTCTACGTCTATAAAAGACTACATTTACTTTTTCAATTTTTACACAAATTTGTAATAATTTCTTTTCTTCTAAATCAGATACCTTAGTTATCTTAGTTTTATCATGATATTTTATTGGAAGATGGAAAAGTAAGTCTTCTACTTCCTTAATGCCTATTCTTAATAACTTTTCAGTTATCTTTTCTCCTACACCTTTTAAATCAGAAAGCTTTAGACTCATTAGGTCATAATTTTGCTATAGCATCTATTTCAATTAAAGCATCTTTTGGTAACTTACTAACTTCTACGACTGCCCTCGCAGGAAAAGGTTTAGGAAATATTTTTTCCATATGCTGATTAACATTAGGGAAATAGCTGAGATTTACTAAATAAACATTAAGTTTTAATACGTTAGTGAGCGATGAACCGCTTTCTTTTAAAACAGCTTCTAAATTATTAAATACCTGAATTATTTGTTCATCTATCTCACTTGAAATAATTTCCATTTTGTCAGGAATTAAAGGAATTTGACCAGATAGAAATACTAAATCTCCCAATGCAACTGCTTGTGAATAAGCGCCAATAGCTGATGGGGCTTTATCTGTTTGTATATATTTTTTTTCCATCTATTAATCTTAACCCAAAGTTCTTGTAACTTTATTAATATTCTCTAGTTTCCTCAAATTCTTTATTACTTCGGCAAGATGCGTCCTATCCTTAACATCAATTATAAATGAAAATGATGCAAATGGGCTATCAACTTCATAAAATCTAACATTTTCAATATTACAAGATGAGTTTGTGATTGTTTCTGCAACTTTTGCTAACACACCTCTTTCATTATTTGAGGTTACTCTAATATCAACTGGGTAGTCCCCTTGAATTTTTTCCGACCATTCAATATTAATCTTTTTCTTAGGGTTCTTTTTTATATTGTGGCATCCTGAACGATGGACCATAAATCCATTGCCCGAAGACATAAGTCCAACGATATCGTCGCCGGGTATAGGATGACAACATTTTGCATAATTAATTACCATCCCTTCTGTGCCCTTGATTGCAAGTCTCTGCTTTGGTTTATTTCTTAAAAATTTTATAAGCCAGTCTTTATAGTTTTTAGAAAGGGTAGTTTCTTTATTTGTTAAATCTTTTGCAGCTAGATGTGGGATAATATTCCCTAGTCCAACTCCAATGAATAGTTCTTTAGTATTAGAGACGTCATAATCGCTTAATACCTTATTAATTAATTCCCTAGATACACTATCATAACTTGTACCATAATCATTAAGAGCCTTTTCTAATATCCTCCTGCCAAGGTCTTCCGCTTGTGTATCTTGTAAGTTCCTTAAATAACTTTTTATATTAGTTCTTGCTTTTGCTGTTACAACAAACTCTAGCCATGAAGGGTTTGGCTTACCTAGTGGTGAAGTAATAATTTTAACTGTCTGACCACTTGAAAGTGTTGCACTAAGTGGAACATTTATTCTGTCTACTTCTGCAGATATACATTTATTGCCAATATCAGTATGAACAGCATATGCATAGTCAATAACACTTGCACCATAAGGAAGTTGTTTAATTTCTCCCTGTGGCGTAAAAACATAAACTTCATCAGGGAAAAGATCTACTTTTACATTCTCTAAGAAATCAAAGGAATTGGAGGTGGACTTTTGCATTTCAATAATACTCTTAAGCCAGTCTCTTGCAAAAGCTTGCGCTGTAGAATGTCCTGTAGATTTATATTGCCAGTGTGATGCAATACCAGACTTAGCAAATTGATCCATATCCCTTGTTTTAATTTGTATCTCGATAGGTATTGCATTTGGACCGAAAAGTACAGTATGTATTGCCTGATAACCATTTGATTTTGGAATAGCAATATAATCTTTAAACCTCCCAGGAACAGGCTTATACAAGTTATGTATTGCTCCTAAACTTCTATAACATGCATCAATTGATGGGACTATAACTCTAAATCCATATATATCATAAACATCCTTAAAACTTGCTCTCTTCCTTTTCATCTTTTTATAAATACTATAAGGATTTTTTTCTCTACCTATAATAGTAGCTTTAATATCAATATCATTAAGTCTGTTTAGAATATTTATCTTTGTTTTATCAACTAGCTTCCTTTTATTGCCACGATTTTTCTTAACTGCTTCTACAATTATTCTATATCTTAAAGGACATAAAGCTTTAAAAGATAATTCTTCAAGCTCAAGCCTCAAAGCATTCATCCCTAAACGTAAAGCAATAGGTACATATATTTCTAAAGTTTCTTTTGCTTTACGTTTCTTCTTCTCAATTGATAGAAACTCACTTGTTCGCATGTTATGAAGACGATCAGCAAGTTTTAGAAGTATAACTCTTAAATCTTTAGACATAGCAAGCATCATCTTGCTAAAGTTCTCAGCTTGTTCTTCTGCTTTTGAGGAAAATGAAATGTTATCTAATTTGGTAACTCCATCAACAAGTTTTGCAACTTCTTTACCAAAATTATTTTCTATATTTTTTGAACTTATATCAGTATCTTCAACAACATCATGTAAAATTGCAGCAATAATACTCGATACGTCCATTTTCATTTCTGCAAGTATTAAAGCAACTGATACTGGATGACTTATGTATGGTTCTCCTCCAGCTCTAACCTGACCTGAGTGGCTTTTTTTACTAAATTCGTAAGCAATTTTTATTTTATAGACTTGATCTTGATCTAAATACTTTTGACACTTAATTAATAAATTATTTAGCTCTGTATCTGAAGTAGCATCACTAGAATTATTAGTTATAGGTAGTTTTAATATATCTCCCATACGTACTTTTCTCTATCTCATGTTTGTTGGGAATCAGCGTCTTCTTGATTACTATCCTCTTCATTCACTGGATCTTTTACTTCTTCATTATTGTTATCAATTGAGTCTTTAGCCTCTGCTGATGACTCTGAAGTTTCTTCACTAGCTTCCTGTGGTGATAATTCTTCACTGGCTTGCAACGAATCTTGTTCAGCTAAATCTTTAGGCACTTGATCAGTGTTTTCTTTCAGTAATACTCCAATCTCTTCTTCTACTTCTTTATTATCGAATCTTTCTTCGCCTTCATTTATTATTGGTTGTTCATTAAGTATTTCTTCAGTAATATTTCCCTCTGCAATCTCTCTTAAAGCTACTACAGTTGCCTTATCATTATCCCAGTCAATAGTAGATTCCTTCCCATTCATCAATTGTCTAGCTCTTTTACTAGCAACTCTTACTAAATGGAAACGGTTCTCTACCATTTCTAGGCAGTCTTCTACAGTTATTCTTGCCATTTAATACTCCTTATTTTCCTTCTTTTATAATAGTACTTTAAAACATACTTTGTATCAAAAATTCTTTCTCTTGAGTTACAAATTTTGATTCTCTATCCTGAACATAACCTTTTAATACAATGCTAGCATCATCAAAATTGTCATTTATTAGAATGTAATCAAAATTTTTAGCTTGTTTAATCTCATGTGCAGCATTATTCATTCTTTTTGTTATAGTGTCCTTGTTATCTAAATTCCTTTTTTTTAATCTACTTTCAAGCTCTACGATACTTGGGGGAAGAATAAAAATACTCCTTGAATTTGGAACCTTTTCTTTAATTTTATATGCACCTTGGTAATCTATCTCCAGGATTACAAAATTTCCACCATCTAAATAAGTATTTATCTGGTCTATTGGGGTTCCATAATAATGGTCATATACATTAGCATATTCAATAAATTTATTATCTTTCAATTTTTTTTTAAATTCAGGTGGGCTAATGAAGAAATAATCTTGCCCATCAACCTCACCGACCCTAGGATTTCTAGTTGTATAAGAAATAGATATCTCAATGTTGTCCTCACTACTTATGCTTTTAATTAGGCTAGTTTTTCCAGCACCCGATGGAGCTGAGATAACACAAAGATTTCTATATAGTTCATTATCAAAAGACATAATTTTGTAGCTTAATCTATATGATTATTTAATAGTTAAAGGATACCATCTATTTACTACAAACTCCCCTGAATATGTGTTACAAGGTATTAAATAAAATCCTCCTTTTAAAACGCGTATTGAGCTCTAATTTGTAAGCTGTCTTTATCTTTCTGACTGTTAGAAAAGACTTCATTATCTAAGTCAACTGAGGAGTAGTTGAACATAAACTTTGTTACCTTATTAACATACCAGTTAAGTCCAAGTACTGTTCTATCTGCGTCTACATCTGAGCCTATAGCTGTACCTTCGTCGCCATCTGTAATAGTTACATCTTCATAACGAAGCACAAGCTCAACTGCTCCGATACCACC
>CEVZ01136263.1_pt1 | contig 16658 bp, 23 predicted proteins | sample 361371 | NCBI WGS metagenome assembly CEVZ01 (sample SAMEA2620217, study PRJEB7988) | marine metagenome | isolation source: saline water (ENVO:00002010), including
ACAATATCAGAGAATTTAACAATAGGTCCAGTTGCTAACGGTGGTGTAGAATTTACCAACGGTTTCAGTGCAGGTCCTATTACGATTGCGAACGGATTTACAGTAACTATTGAAAACGGTGCATCATGGAACATCATTGGAGGTGATGGTGATGTTAACTTTGAAGCAGCGTCAGTAACAGCAGTAGATATAAACTCAACAGGTATACTTCATTTCTCAGAGACGAAAGAGAGTATCACATATTATAATGCTAGTGGTAATGTTTCCCACGATTTTGATAACAATAATACTATTTGGGTAGTTAAATCATCTGACGGAGACTGGACATTATCTCTGACAGATGTACCAGCAAATGGTTGTGGATATGGTATAACAGTTATAGTAGAGAATGCTGGTGGATCAGGTATACCAAGTGCACTTAATATCAACGGTGTATCACATAGTATACACTGGGCTGGAGGATCACCACCAGGACATAATGAGACTTTGATTGTAGTATCCTTCGGTATAGTTGATAAACCACCTGAAAATGCTGATACTGGTGAGTCATACACTGTATTTGCATCAGGTGTTAACTACGCAGGTTAACCATGTCGGCATTCGGTTTTAAATCAATATTTGTCCCAACTGGTAGGGGTATGGCCCATACTGGTGGTATGGGTGGTGATGGATCGACTGGTGGTGGAGGAGGACCAAGTGGTCCACAGGGAGCATATGGACGTATGCTTCTATTAAATTCATCACTAGCAGGACAAGGTTGGTCATATAATAACTACGGTAGTATCATTAATAGGATACAGGAATATCAATTCATGGTAGTTGCTACACCAAGATACGGTGCTATGGCAGAATCCATGGGTCAACAAAACCCGATTAGTGGTGGTGGTTATTTCTATCGACAAGAATTTGCAAGTGGTAACCAGATTGAAAACTCTGCTGGTTTTCCTAATCCAACATATAATGGTATACCTTTCTTAGGTATGGTAGGTTATCGAGATAATACCTATTATGGTATTCAAGTTAACTTTTATCGTGACTATAGTACCGCTTCAATGAAGAATCTATTCTATCCAGTACAATGGAGGAATCTCTACACATTTGCTATAAATGCTAATGGTAGTGAAAGAGATGAAGGTAGTAGTAGTGCAAGGACGTACTATTCAGATAATGGACAGCAGGGTAGTAATGGATATTATCAGGACAACAGGTTCTCTGCTGATGATGGTGTCTGGGGTTGTAACATGATAGGTGATGTCAACGGTGACTCACCTGGTCCTCGATTGAGTAACAACTCAGGTTATAGTTATGGATGCGAAAACTATCATGCTGGTGACTCATCTGGTCCCTCACAGTATTTTTACTGGGGTGGTCAGTATTCATCAACAAGTTATAGTTTCTTTGTGTTTAGAGGAACCGCATAAATAAATACATATAGGAAGATAGTAATCACATGGCACAGTTAAACCTGGGAGCTATTAAAGATACGGCAGGGATCGGAGGTTTCACCTTCAGTTCTGGTGGCATTACAGCGAACGGCACCTTAACTGTTAACGATCTGGTTATCAACGGCAATATTGCTGGATCTTCTGCATATATTCTCCCAAGTCCATCAGGACAAACCGATAAGTATGTTACCAATAATGGATCCAACCTAACGTGGGGTACATTATCAACAACTTCAGGTGTGAGATCGATGCAGGTCTGGACATCTAATGGTACATGGAGTAGACCGAATGGTGTTAAAACCATTATGGTTACTGTCACTGGTGCTGGGGGTGGTGGATCTGGATATACTGAATCTGGTGGTGCTGGAGGTACTGCTCAGAGACAGGTTGATGTTACTAATGTTTCGTCAGTTTCGGTCACAGTAGGTAATCCAGGTGGAGGATCTAATTACTCAGGTTGCGGTGGGTCTGGTAACTCATCAAGTTTTGGTGGGTATTGTAGTGCCTCTGGAGGTTACGGAGCCAACTGCAGAACTCAACATGCAGGTGGTATTGGAGGTAACGGATCTGGAGGGTCTCTAAATGTTTATGGTGGTGGAGGAAACGGTCACGGTTCTCACCACAGTTATGGAAACCATACTGCTGGATCAAGTTATTGGGGTGGTACACAAGCATCATCTCATGGACAAAGAAACTATGCACACCAACACCAAAGTCATTGTGCATGGGGATCAGGTGGTAACGGAGCACAGCATGGTGGTCGAGGTGCTAGAGGACGTGAAGGAGTCGTCGTAGTGCATGAGTTCTACGGATAAATAACACAGGACAGATTTAACTTATGTCTAAGCTAAAAGTTGCAGCACTAAAAGATTTAACAGGATCCCAAGGGTTTATGCTCTCAGGGGGTGGTATAACTGCGACGACCACTCTAACTGTTTCAAATTTGGTCATCAACGGTACTATAAGTGGAGGATCTACTTATAACGTGCCTGATCAGGGTGGTAATGCTGGTAAGGCATTAAGATCTACTGGTAGTGGATTTGAATGGGCAGAAGTATCAGCAGCATCTGGTATTCGCTCTATGCAAGTTTGGACATCTAATGGTACATGGACTAAACCAACTGGTGTCACGAGTATTATTGTTACTGTAGTAGGTGCTGGTGGAGGTGGCAGTGGATTCTGCGAATCTGCTGGTGCTGGTGGTACATCTGAGAGAGTTATTGATGTTACCAACGTATCTTCAGTATCAGTATCAATAGGTAATCCTGGCGGAGGTACAAACTACGCTGGATGTGGAGGAAGTGGTAACTCATCAAGTTTTGGTGGTTATTGCTCTGCTTCAGGAGGGTATGGTGCAAACTGTAGACAGCAACACGCAGGAGGTATTGGAGGAAACGGATCAGGTGGTACTCTGAATATTTACGGTGGAGGTGGTAACGGTCATGGATCATATTGGTCATTTGGATCACACCAAGCAGGTGCTTCTTCAATGGGAGGTTCGCAACCATCATCCCATAACCAAATGAATTATGCTCATAGGCATCAATCACACTGTGCTTGGGGTGCAGGTGGTAATGGATCTGGTCACGGTAACCGTGGTGCCAGAGGTCGTGAAGGTGTCGTTATCGTTCAGGAGTTCTTCGGATGAGTGTTCTTAAAGTATCAGGAGTATCAGACCTTGCTGGATTGGGAGGATTTTCCTTCAATTCAGGTTCTATCACTGCCAATGGAACACTACGAGTCCAAGATATTAATATCAACGGTGATATAACAGGGTCATCAAACTACAATATCCCATCTCTTTCAGGTCAATCAGGTAGGTTCCTAAGCACTGATGGTACCAATTTGATTTGGTCTACAGATTTTGAAGGTGGTGGAGGTGGAGCAGGTTTCAGATCTATGCAGGTCTGGACATCTAATGGTACTTGGAATAAACCAAGTAACTGTAAGTCCATCAAGGTAGTTGTCGTCGGTGCTGGTGGCGGGGGATCTGGTTATTGTGAGTCAGCAGGTGCTGGTGGATGCTCACAAAGAGTTATTGATGTTACCAACGTATCATCAGTATCAGTAAGTATTGGTAACCCAGGTGGTGGTACAAACTACTCAGGTTGCGGTGGTAATGGTAACAGTTCTTCCTTCGGAGGATACTGCTCTGCATCAGGTGGATATGGTGCCAACTGTAGGACACAACATGCAGGAGGTATCGGTGGTAATGGATCAGGTGGAAACCTCAACATCTATGGTGGAGGTGGAAACGGATATGGATCATGGGGTAGATATGGTAACCACAACTGTGGAGTATCATATATGGGTGGATCTCAACCTTCGAGTCACAACCAAGCAAACTATGCCCATAGACATCAGTCCCATGCAGCGTGGGGTGCTGGTGGTAATGGATCCATGTTTGGTAACAGAGGAGCGAGAGGTCGTGAAGGTGTAGTCGTAGTTTATGAATACTACGGTTAATAAATAAATTACGGAGTTAATTAAAACAATGTCTAAAGTAGCAATTTGTAACGCTGAATCAGGTCAACTCACAGACATCTGCGATGAAGCAGATAAGTTTGCAATTTATGAGGGACCAGATGCAACACTTAAGTGGGTAGATGTACCAGATGACACAACCTACGAACATTTTATGTGCAATGGTGAAGTAATTCACAGAACAACAACAGAAGATTTAAGAGTTAATGCCACTGTTGATAGGATTTTGGCATATGGTGATTTCGGTGAGCAGATGGACATGCAATACCGAGATGCAGTCAATGGTACTACTGAGTGGAAAGACCATGTTGCTAATGTAAAGGCAACGACCACTAAACCAGATAGTATTCCACCATTTGTAGAAGACCCTAAGAAAGTCCAGTTAGTTGGACGTAAGGCATGGGAACCATGGGTTGACAACTGGGTACCGCCTGTGGCATAATAATCAGAGCAACTCTTCGTTATGAAAGATATTGTCGTTGTGGGAGGTGGCACCGCAGGTTGGATGACTGCTGCTACCATGGTAAAAGCATATCCAAAAGCAAACATAACTGTGTACGAAGATGAACAATCCCCTGCTACTGGGGTTGGGGAATCTACTACACAGTTTTTTCGTAAGTGGTTATATTATGTTGGAATAGAAGATGAAGAGTGGATGAAGGAGTGTGATGCTACCTATAAGATTAGTGTACAATTCCACGACTTCCATAAGAAAGGGGATATCCCATGGCAATATCCATTTGGATTGCCTAGGACTGACACATATACCCCTGATATGTGGTTTTATAAGCAATATAAGGACAAATGGCCCTCAGATGGTTTAGCAAGAGACTATTACTTAGCAGCAGAATGTGGTGCTAGAAATAAACTACCTGTTACTGATAATCCTTGGTTCAATGTCAAACATAATAGTGGATTTCATTTTAATGCAGTAAAATTCTCTGCATGGTTGAGAGATAACTATTGTTTACCTAAAGGTATTAAGCATAAGAAGAAGAAAGTTAATAAGAATAAACTACCTAAGCATGATCTATTATTTGATTGCACAGGATTTAAGTCAGTCTTTAATGATTCACCATGGGTGAGTTATGAGGACTATCTACCAAATAATAGTGCATGGGTAACACGTGTACATTATGATGATAAGAATGAGCAAATCAAACCTGTTACTGATTGCACAGCATTAAGTAGTGGATGGGTATGGAATGTACCCACCTTTGATACTATAGGTACAGGATATGTTTATTGTGATAAGTTCATTTCGCCAGAGGATGCCCGAAATGAATTCAGGGAACATTTAACAAATAATGTACAATCTGATTGTGGATGTTATACTGACAAATTGTTCCGTCAACTTAAATGGAAGACAGGACGTAAGGAAGAAGTATGGAAGGATAATGTAGTATCGATTGGACTATCTGCTGGGTTTATTGAACCATTAGAATCTAATGGATTACTATCTATTCATAACTATCTCCTGATGTTGGTACGTGTGCTAGAGGATAGACCAGTACATACTCAGTTTATGAGAGATACTTTCAATGAGAATTGTAAGTATACCTTTGATGCATTTGCATCATTCGTTGCTATGCATTATGCTGGTACACAGAGAGATGATTCACCATATTGGAAGCATGTTAGCAGTATTAAATACCCTAACCACCATATGATACAGACTGCACAAATTAATTTCTTGGAGGAGTCAAGTAACTTTGGTCAGAAGTATCAATGGCATCCATTATATGAAGGATTGTGGTGTATTATGGCAGGACATGGTTGGACACCATTTAATAGTGTGATAGAATCTGAGATTGATTTCTTTGGACCAACTGATCCAATGCTCACTACATTAGAGCGACCAGTATGGGATATTGATATAGATAATATGCCAACACCTTACGAGTATTATAAGAGGACTATCTATGCTGATTGAATCGGTATGTATTGTAGGAGGTGGTAGTAGTGGATGGATGTCTGCTGCTATCTTTGCCAAGACATTTCCTGATATGGAAATATGCTTGATAGAGTCTAGTGACATTAAAACAATAGGTGTAGGTGAGTCTACTTTAGGACATTTCAATAGATTTCTTAAGAGAATAGATCTATTTGATAAGGATAAAGAGTGGATGCCATCGTGTGATGCTACCTATAAAACATCAATAGGATTCACATCATTTAGAGAGGGTAAAGGAGAAAACTTCCAGTATCCATTTGGTCAATTTGATATGATTGACTATAAGGATAATATTATGCGGTTCTTTGAATTGCAGTGTCAATATGGTGATGAGTTATATCCACCAGAGGAGTTCTCTCGTTTTGTTAATAACCAGACATGGATAGCAGAGCATAATAAAATAGCAACTGATATACCTAAATCAAAATTTGACCATAGGGAAGATTATGCATATCATTTGAATGCTGGTAAGTTTGGAGAGTATTTAAAAAATAATATTGCTATACCTAATGGTGTCAAGCACCTAGAAGGTACAGTTAAAAATGTTATTAAGAGACCTGATGGTTATATTGAAGCAATCGTAACTACTGAGGGTAATTATGTTGGAGCAGATCTATTCTTAGATTGCACTGGGTTCAAATCATTACTACTTGAGCAGCATTGTGGATCTGAATTTATATCATTCAAAAATCAATTATATAATGACAAAGCAATTGCTGGTCATATTGAGTATGGTGATAAAGATAAGGAGATGGAATGTGTTACTGACTGCACAGGATTAGATAATGGGTGGGCATGGAATATACCACTGTGGTCTAATGTTGGTGTTGGTTATGTATATTCTAGTAAATTCCAACCTAGTTCAGAAGAAGCATTAAAAGAATTTTATGCATATCTTAAGAAGAGATATGGTAGGTATCCAAAGATAAGTAACGTACATCATATTGATATCAAACATGGTAAACATGAGAAGGCATGGGTTAAGAATGTAGTAGGTATCGGATTATCATATGCGTTTATTGAACCATTAGAATCTACTGGTTTAATGACCACACATGAGAATCTTATTTACTTGGTAGATGCTATTAAGGCAAGAAAGTCACGAAAGATGAACAATTTCGATAGGCAATCATACAATTATAGTGTAGACCACTTGACAGAAGTGATGAGAAACTTTATAGTATTACATTGGGTGTTGTCTCAACGTGACGATACACCATACTGGAGATCATGCACAGAAGATGTGGATGTACCTACTAGATTGGAAGATCTCGATAGTAATGTTAGACAGTTATCACTGGCAAACACATATGCTCTAATGGATAGTGTTATGAATGCTTTCTATGCACCTGATAAATTAGAGGGATTACTTTATATTGCAGCAGGTATGGACAACCGTCCTCTAACCGATACACTATATAAAGAGAGGTCTGATAAAGATCGGAGATCAGTTGTTGAATCAGTACATGTTAACTGGCAACAAGAAAGAAAATTTATGCTAGAATGGGTGAAAGATCAACCTTCGCATTACCAATACCTTAAAGATAATATCTATGTGGAATCCGTTTAAAAAGAAGAATAAGAAGTGGATTAGATTCTATTCTCAGCATCCTGGTGTTGCTGATCTAAACCCATGGATACCTGCGAGTAAATTGCAGAGACCATGGGTTAAGAATGCTCTCAAAAAGTATTATACTAAAGAGACACAGTGTCCTTATAAGAAAGTACAAAGGATGTGGACTAAGTACCACTCAGTGAGACAGGGTGAAGTTAAAGCAGAGGACGCTATGTTCCAACATGCCGTCACTTGCCCTGCTATTACAGGTATAATGGAACATGGTTTTGTGTTGGTAGCACCTGCTGATATCCTTATACAAACTGATGGTAGTGGTGATAACTTTGAATGGATGGCACAGTTACTATTTGATAGTGGTGGTCAGACATATGTTAAAGCACATATACCTGAGCAGACTGAGTTCATGCGTGAGTTAATTAACCCACAAAGAGATGTACTTAGACACACTGTTAAATTAGAACTACCATGGAGAGTGATGGCACATCCTGATGTGTTATTCATTCAAATGCCTATACCATATTGGGATGAGAAGAGATTCACACCACCAACAGGACTTGTGGATCCATCTTATTCATTTGAAATCAATCTACAATTATTCTGGCATGACACAGCACCAGGAGAGCATTTGATTAAAGCAGGTACCCCATTATGCCAATGGATGCCTGTTGATAGATCATTCTTCTATGCTAAAGAGAATGACTGGGATATTGTTATTGAGGAAATGAATGAGGATGATAAAAAGAATAATGAGCAGATGGACTATAACAGGTACATGCACTTTATGGAAATGTCATCCTTAAAAGATAGGATAGAGAATCAAAAGAAGATTCTCAAGCTAAATAAAAACAATGAGAGGTTTAATTAAATGGCAGACGAACAAGATGTAGCGGTGGTTGATCTTGCTGATGAAGCAGGTGTAACCCCAGCAAGTGAGAAAGAGGAAAAGCAGATCGAGGGTCTGATTACCTTTGATGAATTGGTAATGAATTTCTTACAGCAGCATGAGACTGCTAAAGAAGAGTATCAGAAGTTGCAAGAGGCATTAGATAATATGCACTATACAAGTACTATCACTAAGATATCACTTGAAGAGTTGCAGAATAAGAAAGACCTTCTTAATAAATTATCTGGAGCAGTTGAAGCACTTGCTCTTTATAAGAAGCATGTAGATCCAAATTGTTCCGAGAGAGATTTTGTATTTTCGGATGACTGATGGAGACTAAATTGTTATTTCCTACACCTGTATGGGTTGAGGATGATTGTGGTGTAGATTTAGAGAGAATTCAAAAGTGGGTTAAGATTGTTAAGGAGACAGATCCTAATGGTAGGGTTGCGTCTAATGATGGTGGATGGCAATCGCAAGATTTTATACCACCATATATTAAACAAGATCACGCACTCACTGAGTTGTATGAAAAGATATTAGAGATAAGTTATAAAGCAGCAGACGAGTGGGGATTCCAGCATTATATACTTGAGGTATCTAATCTCTGGATGAATGTAAATACCAGAGGTAACTACAATCATGTGCATACACATGCAGGTAGTGTATTATCTGGAGTATTTTATGCTAAGGTACCAACCTGTTGTAGTGGTGATCTTAAATTCCTAAGAGATTTTAAAGATCAAAACCTTAAAGAGGGTTGGGGATGTGATCCTAACTTTGATAGATGGGAGCATCTAAATGAGACAGAACACTATCATTCTCCTAAAGAGAATCAATTAGTAGTATTCCCCTCATGGTTACCACATAGTGTGGATAGAAGTAGTAGTGAGGATGAGAGAATATCTCTATCATTCAATCTACATGTGTTTTCTAAAATATATCAAGATAATGAAGTATATCCAAGTAAACGATCTGCTAACACCAACGTACCACTCAAAGTTATTTGATATGGTAAATGGGATGAATGGATTCCCATGGTATTTCTTATCAGAAGATGTGAGTTACAGTACTCGTGATGTTATGTTTGGTGATGTACCATTACTAGACATGCCAGAGGATGAGAAATCTATTGGATTCACTCATGTGCTATTAGATCAGGATAATGTAGAGTCACCTTGGTTACCTAGGTTTGAACCGTTATTATATACTGTGCAAGATGCCCTGCCATGCCCTGTACAGTTTCTACGAGTTAGACTAGCATTACAATTAAATAATGGTAAGACACATCATAATGCACCACACACAGATAGTGAGAAGGATCATTATGCAGCATTATATTATTTGCATGACTCTACTGGTGACACTGTATTCTTTGAACAGTATGATGATCCTAAAGATGGATCAGTAGAAGAGAGATGGTATAAAGCAAGGACACAAAAATATACTGAGCATTTGAGAGTGAAACCACAGGCAAATAAATTATTTGTATTTGATGGTCACACATTCCACGCATCATCTAATCCTACTGGTGATAGCAAGTGGCGTATTGTATTAAACCTCAACTTTACTTGTGATGAAGATCTCTTCGAGTTTAAATAAAGATTGGCATTATGATGATGCACCACACTATTGGGAGAGTGCAATAGATCCTACTGGTCTGGTGACATGGAAGGATATAGAATATTGTTTGAATAATCCTAATCAGTTTGATATAAAGTTTATTAATAAGTTTGTTAATCAGTTTATAGATTATCCTAAACATGAGAGAGCATGGGATCCACATGCACAACCAGAAGTACGACAACTCATGGATATATTTGCTGAGGGTCATACATGTATAATAGAGAAGTTTGAATATATTAATCAGAGTAAGAAAGAGATATTAAGAGATTTAGAAGAGACATTTAATATACATGCATCAATGCATGTATTTTGTGGTTTAGGTGATACTAGATCATTTAATATACATGAGGATTATGCTAACAATCTAATCATACAGGTTGAAGGTGAAACACATTGGACAGTATATAATAATCGTGCATCTAATTTAGTTGAGCAGTTAGATTATAGTGCTAATGCTAATGATTTATCACAAGGTGTTGATCCAAGTAAATTAGAGGTTGCTATTGATGTTAATATGAAACCAGGTGATATAATATACATACCAGCAAGGACATATCATCGTGCACAACCCAAAGCAAAGAGATTATCTTTGAGTATACCTATGCAGCACTTGTGTAGTTTGAATAAAGTAGATAGAAATTATTATGCTCTCCCCTCTTAATCCACACCCATACATATACAAATCATCTTATGACTTTAATTTTCAGACAGTAAAGAATAAGGTACAAGATTATATACGTCATGCTGATGAGAAGATACAAAGGGAAAATATCAACACACATGAGAAAGATGGTGCTGTAACTACTGTTGTATTATGCAAAGAGGATCCACCACATAATTGGGAAGAGTTTAAATCATTTAGAGAAGATTGGTTATATAAGAAGATAGATGAGTTGTGGTCAATGTGGCGAATGATGCCAATGCGAAGACAATTAGATTCATCATGGTTAAATGTGCATCCTACTGGAGGATATACAGAGGAGCATCATCACCAGAATGTACAGATAGCAGTATCATGTTATCTTGATGTACCTGAAGGTAGTGGTAGGTTTATGGTGAAGAATCCACTACAAGTATATAAAATGAATGAACCATTAGTATATGATTATTATCCTAATCAATATGAGTGGGATTATATTGATGTTAAAACTAATGATGTATTATTCTTTCCAGGATGGTTGACACATAAGACAGAAGTCAATAAGGCAGAGAATGATAGATATATTATGTCATTAAATGTTGTGGGGGTACATGAGTATGCTTCTTGAAACATATGATACTGGCATGTCTAATGAGGAGTTATTCTATAAGGTAATGTATCTACCTTATAAGTTTACTCGTACTGATGATCCACCAACAGAGAAGAAACCTGATGTAGATATGGCAGGTATGTATTGGACACATCAATTATATAATTTTTGTCCAGTATCTAATCCTAATTACTTTCAGAATCCAGGACTACAAGCAAGTGAGGATCCAATATACTTAGATATCCTTGGTTATTTGGAAGCAGTTTGCCCAAAAATGCCCAAAAGAGAGAATTTATATAGTGCATACGTTAATGTACTTAAGGATGGTGATATGCCTGGTGTGCATGTAGATTCACCATATTTTGTAGAGGATAATCAGACAGTATTATTATATTTGAACCCAGAGTGGCATCCTAACTGGGGTGGAGAGACTATATTCTACGATCACAACCTAGACGCTAAATATATTGTGAGTCCTAAACCAGGTCGTGTAGTAATTTTTGATGGTCGCATACCTCATTCAGGTAGACCACCAACCCCACGGTACAAGAGTAACCGATACATCATGGCATTCAAATATATGGATCCCAAGACAAGGCAGAAGTTATTTGACGATCACGAGATGAATAACTTGCCACCAGTTAACGACCATGGTATACTAGGTTTCAACCCATCAACAGTAGAACAAATTATGACCAATGCAAGAATCAGACCCTAGGTGCTTTAGGCAGTTATTAATTCCGTCCGAAATGAAAACATTAAGGAAAGCACTTTTCATTTATCAAGGACAATTGTACAAGAAGTTTGGCGGTGTTACTAAAGAACAACGCAGTGAAATTGAATCAATCTATGATAAATTACATCTAAGATGAACGGAGAAGTACTACCTCTATTTTCGCAACCAGTTTATATTGATACAATGAACCTTGATGATTCAATGGTGCAAAGTGTCATTAATACAAAATGTGAGTATGTAGCAGCAGATGTAATACAGAATAATGGTGGACAGAGTAGTACACAATGGTTGCAAGATCAACCAGAGATAAGAAATTTAGTAGAAGAATATCTGGATCATTATGTATATAATATTCTAGGTATTAGCAGACAAAGACATCAATTAATTCATCAATCATCATGGGTTAATAAGCATGTCAAAGGAGATAAAGGAGACGGTCACTCACATACAAATAGTATGTTTAGTGGTTGTCTCTATTTTAAAGTACCACCTAATAGTGGAGAGTTAAGATTTCATGTTGGGTCAATGTTCCCAACATATGTAACACAAACTATTGTACCTGACATAGCAACATCTAACGTATACAATATGCGTGAGGTTAGCATTGAACCATGTGAAGGTATGATTATATTATTTCCATCACACTTAGCACATAGTATAAGTGTTAATGAAAGTGATGAAGAGCGTTATTCTATGGCATTCAATTACTTTATGAAAGGAGCATTTGGATACGATGATAGTGCTTTAACATTATGACTATTCCTATATTCTTAGCGGAGGCAATTCCATTGGAAGTTAGAAACATTCTTAAATCTCTTGAAAGAGGTATGAAGGTTAGACTTAAGAGTGGTGAAGAAGGACATATTAATTTTATTGGTGACCAATATATTACTGTTAGTATGAATCGCAGGGAAGATCCTAACAGTATGCACGGATATAAAGAAACTAACGTCTTAGTATATCCACATGAGTGGGATGATATGGAAATAGAGGATGAGCATTTCTATAATCATAAAGCATATAAAGGTAAGATAAACGATCATCCAGGAAATGAAGATCTACCAAATGATATCACAGGTAAGTCATCATGAGAACACAAAATAAAGAAAACTACTACTATGTGTTTTGGGTGATTGCGATGGTGGCATTTATTATACCACAGGTATTCACAGCATATGGTATACTCAAAATAGTGGATTATTTACAATGAGATTAACACAAGAGGTCATAGATAAGATTGCAGTATTAATGCAACATACTAAGATGAATGGTGAGACTAATTGGAAAGATGGGGATGAGATCGATGTGTGTCTTGGTGGACATTTTGCTGGCGACAAATTTATTAGCATTATTAACCGTACTCGTAGCAATACAACGAAGCAATGAGTGAATTTCATATTGACATTGATAAGGCATTAGAGGATGCCAAGAAGACTGACCTTAATGGATTTGCTAAACGAGTATATCCTGATGGTTTGGAGTCTGTTAGAGCAGCAGTTGATAATGCTGTAAATTTATGTGGATTAGATAAGAATACGATGGAAGCATTGTTGAAGGGTGAGTGGACACAGTATTGTACCAGTAACTCAGTAGGTAGACAGTCTAAGAAGATCGTGATTGAGTATGATATAACGTATCCTAAGAAAGGGGGTTGACAGGGGTTGACAGCAGTGGTATAGTAATTTACATGGGCATCAGTTAAGATGCTCATATTTTTTCAGACCACCAGTTAGGGTGGATATACTATGTCAACAGGCATCAAGACAGTTCGACAGTTGAACTGTGAACTAAAGAAGAGTTATCCAACAGGATGGAAGGGTAAACCCCTAGAGTCCAGACAGTTGGATGATATGCAGAAGATCTTAGATGATCTAGGTTTAGTGGTTAAGATTCAGAGACAGTTAAGTGAGCACAATTTAATAGGTATGGGTCAATTAGATCTAGGATTATGCCTAGATGTAATACTATCAGATAGGAGTAACGTAGAATCTATTATATCTGGTACACCATATACTGTTATTGATGGTCATCATCATTTACAATTATATGTAAACTCAGGTATTGATCCTAAACAGTTTCCATTAAATGTAAAAGTACTAACGCATGATAATGATGCTACAGTACAAGAGGTGGAAGAGGCAGAAGCAAGATTATACTATTCACTTAACAAGTATCGTAAAGCATTAACTAAACTAGATGAGTTAAGATCTCAATTAGTATTTGGTGATCCATTTGCAATACATGTAGAGAATGTAATGCTTGAGTTAAATCTAGTATCAGATAGATTTGGATCTCTTGAGAAGGATGCTAAGGAAGTTAAGAACTTCTCTCACTTCATCCAGACATTACAATGTGATTATAGTTGTGATTATGCTGGTATTAAGGAGATAAAGGAAGGATATGTATTTTATAATGAGATATATGGTAAGGATAAGTCAGTACAGTCTAATGCATTCCGTTGTATCTTATTCATTAAAAAGTTTATAGACACAGCACTTACCAATGGTAAGCAAGAGTCATTCAAGACATTTGTGCAGACTAAGTTAAGGGAGCATTATTCACAGGCAAAACTTGTAAAGAATCATGGTAATTATGGTTCACCACGTTGGGTATTATATCGTGTTATTGATAAGTACAATGACATTATGACCAACTTACATGGGTCTGGTGCACCTACACTAGGTAAGCAAACTCTGCAAATTGCAGAGAAAGTAAATCCTGCATTTGCACATCCAGATGCAGAACAATGGGCACGAATTACTAAATGAAGGATACTATTTTATTTGGGGATTGTCGCAAGACTCTCCCCACTATCACATCTAAAGCAAGAATGTGTGTTACATCTCCACCTTATTATGGTCTAAGAGATTATGGTGGAGAGGATAGTCAAATAGGTCAGGAGCAATCACCAGAAGAATATGTACAAGAGTTAGTTAAGACATTTAGATATGTTAGAGATGTATTAACTGATGATGGTACATTGTGGTTGAATATTGGTGACTCATATTATAATTATAGATCTGATGGTAATTATCCACAGCAGACAGTATCAAAGACTAGACAAGATCTACCTATGAATACACCTGTTAGAGGTAATAAACTAGAAGGATTAAAGAGTAAAGATTTAATAGGTATACCATGGATGTTAGCATTTGCATTGAGAGCAGATGGATGGTATTTAAGGCAGGATATTATATGGCACAAACCTAACCCAATGCCTGAAAGTGTCAAGGATAGATGTACTAAAGCACATGAGTATATCTTTTTAATGAGTAAGAATAAAAACTATTATTATGACAATGAAGCAATCAAAGAACCAGCAAAAGATTGGGGAACAAGAGATCGCAGCAATGGTAAGTATCACAATCCTGGCACTGGTCTATCACCTCATAGTGGTCTTACCAAATCCTACGATAAGAGGAATAAACGGTCTGTTTGGTCGGTAAACAAGAAACCTTATAAAGGTGCACACTTTGCTACATATCCTAGAGAGTTAATTGTACCATGTATTCTTGCAGGTAGTCAGAGAGGTGATATAGTATTAGATCCTTTTATGGGATCAGGTACTACTGCGATGGTTGCTAAAGAGTTAGGAAGAAATTATATAGGATGTGAATTGCATGAGGACTATTCTAATTTAATAGATAAGAGACTAGGATTATATGCCAGTTTAGGAACTGGTGGAGTCGCTGATACAGATGACTCAGATTGAGTTATAATGGTACTATAGAATTCCAAGATCAATGAAACTAAGAGACAAAACACTTGAAGAGTGCATCCAAGTAATTGACAGAGAATTACCTGCAATGATTAATGAGTGCATCAAGCATTTCATTACTGCACCATATTGTGAGCATACTACATGGGAGCAGTTAGTAGGAGATAGTGAGAATGACAGTAAGCAGCAGACACAAGCAGCAACTAAGATCATTCAGAATGCTATCAACAACTGCATCACACATATTATTAAGGATCTACCAATTACTAAGGAAGGTATTGGTAAGGGTATGGATTACAAATATGTTGGCAATGGTCAAACTATACCATTAGAAGTTAAATGCTCAGGTGGTAAGGATGGCAGCACAGCATGTATTGGTAACTTGAAAGTACTTGATAGTAAATGTGAGGTAACATTAGTATTCAGATATACTATTGTTAAGGATAGAATCACAGAGTGGCAGACAGTTACTATTGATGGTAGTGCAAGGAAGTGGACAGAGTATAACGATCAGTCTGGATCCTCTAACTTCAGTGCTCTCAAATGTAAGACAGACATTGACTATAATGACATAGTGGTGTATAGTGGTAGTATTAAACCTAATAAAACTTGGGTGAAGTTTGTTAAAGAGACTGTATGCTAGAGGTAAATAAAACTTATCATGTTAATTGCATTGCAGGTATGCAGCAGTTAGATGATGAGTGCATTGATTTGGTGGTAACATCACCACCATACGATGACTTACGTACATATAATGATAATACTAAATGGGATATCAATGTATTTTATAGTGTAGCAGCACAATTAAATAGAGTATTAAAACCTGGTGGTGTCATCATGTGGAATGTAAATGATGCTACCATTAAGGGGAGTGAGTCTGGATCATCATTTCGACAGGCATTACATTTCATGGAGTTAGGTTTAAGACTACATGATACTATGATATATGAGAAGACAGGTACAGCATTTGCTAGTGGTGTTAACTC
>CEVZ01103519.1_pt1 | contig 16642 bp, 27 predicted proteins | sample 361371 | NCBI WGS metagenome assembly CEVZ01 (sample SAMEA2620217, study PRJEB7988) | marine metagenome | isolation source: saline water (ENVO:00002010), including
GCTCATGAACTCAACAAAAGGATGGGTTTATAATGGCTGACATTAAACTTGAAGAATACGTTGATAGAATCATACAGAAATCAAATAAGGTTAAGTTAAAACCATTTGTAAATCTTAGATTGTTCTCAGCGTTTCTAGTATAAATAAAAAAAGGACGGGGAAACTCGTCCTTTTAATTCTAGTATAAGGAAAAAGTATGGCTAAAGAAAATTTTGAGGATTGTTTACAAACAATTCTTCATCACGAAGGCGGATATGTGAATCACCCTAGAGATCCAGGAGGAGAAACAAATCTTGGAGTAACTAAGAGAGTTTATGAAGAGTGGGGTGGTACAAAAGATATGAAAGATTTGACTGAAGAAGACGTAGCTCCAATTTATAAGAAAAACTATTGGGATAGAGTAAAAGGTGATCATTTACCTTCTGGTTTAGATTTAGCAGTTTTTGATTGGGCTGTTAATTCCGGAACTGGACGTGCAGCTAAGAAATTACAATCAATGATTGGTACAGTTGCTGATGGTGGAATTGGTCCTAATACTTTAAAATCTCTAGATGAATATATCGAAGTAAAAGGTATGGAAAAAGTCATCGAAGAATATAAAGATATTAGACAAGACTTTTATGAATCATTAAAAACGTTTGATACTTTTGGAGCTGGTTGGACTCGTAGGAATGTAGAAACCTGCGAAAAAGCAAAGAAAATGATATAAAAACGTTTACAAGCCTTTTAAAACGTAGTATAATAATACTATGAAAGTGGAGGTTTAATGTCATTTTATACTAATGTCTCTCGTTATGGAAATTCGATCTTGTATCGAGGCTACGCTACAAATGGCGTAAAGGTCTATAGAAAAGATTCGTTTAAACCTGTATTCTATACGCAAACACAAAAAGATATGGGTTGGAAATCTTTAGAAGGTCATAATATTGCGCCTTTAGAATTTGATAATATGAGAGAATCTAAGCAATGGCTAGAGATGAATAAAGATATCTCTGGTCGTACCATATATGGTAATTCTAATTATATTCATCAATATATTACTAGTAAATTTCCAAAAGATATTCAATTCAAACGTGAATTAATTGATATTGGTAATATCGATATCGAAACAGAATATAATGATGGATTTCCGCATCCTAATATTGCTGATCAAAAGATATTATCGATTACTTACAAATCGAGTAAAAGCAATACCTATAAAGTTTGGGCATATGGACCATATGATATAGAAAAAGCTTTAATTAAGCCAATAGAATATATTCGTTGTCGTGACGAAGCTAGTCTATTAAGTAAGTTTTTAGATTTTTGGAATCACCCAGATAATTGTCCTGATGTTATTACGGGTTGGAATACTCGATTCTTTGATATGCCATACTTAATTAATCGTACTACTCGAATATTGGGCTTAGAACATACTAAACGTTGGTCACCTTGGGGTATGATAGACCATAGAGAAGTTACACGTCGTGGTAAAAAAGAAGAAACATACGATATAAAAGGAATACAACAATTAGATTACCTTGAATTATTTCAGAAATTCGGATATTCGTATGGCGCTCAAGAATCATATAAATTAAACCATATTGCGTATGTAGTATTAGGTGAAAAGAAGTTATCTTTTGAAGAAGCTGGTTCATTAAAAAATCTTTATAAAGAAGACTTTCAAAAATATATTGACTATAATATGAAAGACGTAGAATTAATTGAACGTCTTGAAGATAAGATGGGATTAATTACTCTTGCTTTAACTATGGCATATAAAGGTGGTGTAAATTATTCTGATACATTTGGTGTTACTTCAATATGGGAATCGATTATATATCGTAAACTATTAACTGATAAAGTTGTATCAAAAGTTAATAAACCAGATCTTGGAAATAGAGTATCATTTGCTGGTGGTTATGTTAAAGAACCACACATAGGCGCGCACGATTGGGTCGTATCTTTTGATTTAAATTCACTATATCCAAATATTATTGTACAATATAATATGTCTCCAGAAACTCTAATAGATCAATCAAATCCAAATGGAGTAGAATATTATTTGTCTGGTAAAAAAGCTGATAAATCTGATAGAGTTACGGCCGCAAATGGTTCGACATATCGTAAAGATATTGATGGAGTAATTCCAAATATTATTATTGATTATTATGATGAACGTGTAACTGTTAAGAATATGATGTTAGCAGCGCAAAAAGAATATCAAAAGAATAAAACTCAACAATTAGAAAAAGAAATAAATCGTTTAGAAAATCAACAGATGGCGATTAAGATTCTTTTGAACAGTTTATATGGTGCATTAGGTAATCAATATTTTAAATATTTTGATTTGAGATTAGCTGAAGGTGTAACTCTTACTGGTCAGTTAACTATTCAATGGGCTGAAAAAGCTATGAATAAAATAATGAATAAGTTATTAAAGACTAACGAAGACTACGTAATTGCAATCGATACTGATTCTTTATATGTTAATTTTGGCCCACTAGTAAAACAATTAAAACCAAAAGATCCTGTAAAATTTTTAGATAAGATTTGTGAAGATCATTTTAATCCACAATTAAATGATGCGTACGCCGAATTATTTGAAAAAATGAATGCACATAAAAATAGAATGGCTATGGGTCGTGAGGTTATAGCTGATCGAGGTATATGGACTGCAAAGAAAAGATATATTTTAAATGTGCATAACTCTGAAGGTGTGCAATATGCTGAGCCTAAACTTAAGATAATGGGCATCGAAGCTATAAAGTCGTCGACACCAGAAATATGCCGTAATAAATTTAAAGAAATATTTAAAGTTATTATATCTAAAGGCGAAAAAGAAACTCAAGAATTTATTAGAGAGTTTAGAAAAGATTTTGCTAGTATGGATCCAGAAGACGTATCGTTCCCTAGATCTGTTACTAATATTACAAATTGGTCTGATAGAAAAACAATATATGGTAAAGGCAGTCCGATTCACGTTAGAGGTTCTTTATTATATAATAAATATCTCAAAGAAAGTAAACTACAAAAGAAATACGAATTAGTTACAAACGGAGATCGTATTAAATTTTGTTATCTTAAGACGCCAAATCATATCAGAGAAAATGTTATAGCCTTTCCAGATGTTTTACCTAAAGAATTAAAACTTCATAATTACGTAAATTATGATATGCAATTTGAGAAGACGTTCGTCGAACCCCTTCGTCTTATATTGGATGCCATTGGTTGGCATGCTGAAGAACAAGCAACACTAGATGAGTTTTTTGGATAATGGATTATAATTTTGTATTTGATGTAGATGGGACATTAACTCCGAGCCGCGGATTAATGGATCCAAAATTTAAAGATTTCTTTCAACAATTTATATATGATAACGATGTATATTTAGTAACAGGATCGGATTATGAAAAAACAGTTGAGCAAATAGGTGTAGATATATGTGAATCTGTAAATACTTGTTTTAATTGTTCTGGTAATAGTATTTGGATATCTGGACAAAATATATCAAATTCTGATTGGAAATTAGAACAATTCCATAAAGATTTTTTAGAAAGAGTTTTAAAAAATAATCAATATCCATTAAGGTTTGGTAACCATATAGAAGAAAGATTAGGACTCGTAAATTTTAGCGTAGTTGGCAGAAATGCTGATCAAGAAAATAGAAAATTATATAATAGATGGGATTCTGAACATAATAGTAGAGAACTAATTGCCGAAGAGATTAATAGAAGATTCGAAGATATAGAAGCACAAGTTGCTGGAGAAATTGGTATTGATATAGTAGAAAGAGGAAAAGATAAGCGACAAATATTAAATCATCTACACGGGCCTACATTATTTTTTGGCGATACGATATATCCAGGCGGTAATGATTATTCATTAGCAGAAGCATTAAAAGATAGAAGATACGGATTTAGCCATTTAGTAAAAGATTGGAAAGAGACACAAACCTATCTTAAACGGATAAGTTTTAATTTACAAGAGTTCTTAAATAGTGTATAATATAACAAAGGAAAAATAATGAGTACAAATTGGGTAAAAGATATAAATGATATGCACGCTAAATTTGGCGTACATGATTGGATGGAAAAAAATAAAGATAATCCAGAATTATTAAAACAATTTTTAGAATTTCGTATTAGATTTTTAGAAGAAGAATTGAATGAAACTAAACAAGCTGCAATTGATATTAATCGTGAAGAAATAGTAGATGGTTTAATTGATTTGTGTGTTGTAGCAATAGGTACATTAGACGCATTTGGCGTAGATGCTTATAAAGCATGGGATACTATTCATAAAGCAAATATGAGTAAAGAACCTGGTGTAAAAGAGTCTAGACCAAATCCATTAGGATTGCCAGATCTAATAAAGCCAGAAGGTTGGGAAGGACCTAGCCATAAGGATAATTATGCTCTCCTTGACAATATTTAATAGTATATTTGATAATAAAACTAACAAAAAGCTAGAATTCGAATCTTTTGATAAGTTCGAAAATATGCTATATAAACTTTCTAAAGAGCCTAAAAAATCTAAGAAAGATGCAGTATTATTTTCTCCAGCTATTTATGAAGAAGGTACTACAAGAGCTAATAAAAATGTTATATGTTGGGACAGTTGGTGTTGTGTTGACGTTGATGACTATGAATTTGAAGGAGATTTAAAAGATGATTTGGTTCGACGTTTTAATGAGTACAGGTTTGTTTGTTATAGTACAGCTAGTAGTACACGTTCTACGCCTAAGTTCCGTCTTGTCTTCCCACTTACGGAAACGGTGCCGAACACTAGGATACGATCATTTTGGTATGCTCTCCAATCAGAATTGGGAGAGCTCGGAGATAAACAGACTAAGGACTTATCTCGCATGTATTACATCCCTGCAGTATACGATAATAGCTTTAACTTTATCTTCAGTAATCCTGGGAACAGCATTGATGTTATATCTTTAATTAAAAAACATCCTATGCCTGAAAAGGCCAATTTAAATAGTTTCTTTGATAGATTGCCAGAAGCCGTACAAAAAGAAGTATTAGAACATAGAAAACAAAAACTGGATCAAGATTTTAATTGGAATGATTATAGAGATTGCCCGTTCTGGCCAAAACAATTAGCAACCGAATATTTAACAATTAGTAAAACTGGCTGGTATCATAAGATGTATCAAATAATGGTTGCTACAGCTGGTAATGCTATTAAAAGAAAATATGCTATTACAGCAGAAGAAATTACTAAGTTATGCCGTGAATTTGATACTGATACTGGTAACTGGTATAAAAATAGACCATTAGATAAGGAGGCCGATCGTGCACTTGAATACGTATATAAACATCTCTAAAACTTATTTCGGAAAACCGGATTCAGTTTTTATTAAAAATAGAAATAAAAAAATGCATGATTATGAAGCAGGAATACGAGGTGCTGATTGTGAATTTCCAGAATATCACCAAGGCCAAGTTGATCCTAAACAAACATGTCATTTAAAAGAAATAGCTATTGATACTATACACGAAGATTTAGGAGTAATGGATTATAAACAATATGCGAAAAAGGGCGTACATATTGGAAAATATACTCAAGAACAGATTGCAAAGAACGTAGTAAAGTGGATTGCTGTATGGAAATGGGGTAATAATAATAGATATGAAACATTAGAAGAAGGCAAATCAATAAGTTATGAAGTACTTGGGTATGTTGATGCTAAACTGGCTGTTTCTCTTTTAAATGAAGAAAATCGATTTCCATTCCCATTACCAAATTAATTGTGTACATTATTCAAATGATATGGTATAATATACTCGGAGGTAACAATGAAAGAATCAATTAAAGTATTACAAGAATGCGCAGAAGTGCAAAATAAAAAAGGTAATGATTATCAAAATCCTCATTCGCGAATACAACAAGCTGATTATTATCCACAAGGTGTAGCTACGCTATTAGATATTATTCATGCTAAAATGCTTCGTATGAGATCAGTCGTAGAAGCGACTCAACATGATCCAAACTTCAAAGAAAACTTTGAATCACTCGAAGATTCAGCAAAAGATATGATTAATTATGGTTCATTTATAGTTGAATATTGTCGTGGTAAGATGCAAGGTCAAAATCCAAATAATGATTTTCTAAATAGACCGAAGCGAGAAACTTCAGAATGAGAGTAGGCATAACTTGTTCTACTTTTGATTTGCTTCATGCTGGTCATATTGCTATGTTAAGAGAAGCAAAGTCGCAATGTGATTATTTGATTGTCGCTTTACAAGTAGATCCTACGTTAGATAGACAAGAAAAAAATAAGCCTATTCAATCGATTGTAGAAAGACAAGCTCAGATTGCAGCAGTAAAATATGTCGATGAAGTATTAGTTTATTGTACAGAAAGTGATTTGCTTGATATAATGAATATGTATCCAATTGATGTTAGAATATTGGGTGAAGAATATAGAACAAGAGATTTTACTGGAAAAGATGAATGTAGAAATCGTGGTATTGAATTATATTTTAATAAAAGAGACCATAGATTTTCAACGACTGATTTAAGAAAGAGAGTATGTGATGAGAGAGTATAATGTAGCTGATATAAGAAAACATTTTATCGGTGAATTAAATGATGAAGTATATACTACTGATAGAACTGGTCAAAAGACTATTGAATTAATCGGTGCTTCGTTTTTGGCAGATGAACCAGCTATATTTGGTACACCTAACGAAAAATATATTAATAATGAAATTGAATGGTATGAATCTCAATCAACTAATATTAATGATATAAATCCAGGAAGTGAACCGCCAGAAGCTTGGAAATATGCTGCAAATAGGCACGGTGAAATTAATTCAAATTATGGTAAAATTATATTTAGTGATAGGTATTATAGTCAATATAATATGGTCTTAGATGAATTATTAAATAATATGGATACTAGACGAGCTAATATGGTTTATACTAGACCGTCTATTTGGTACGAATATAATGAAGAAGAAAAGAATGATTTTATTTGTACCAATTCAGTTAACTATTATATTCGTAATGGTGAAATAAATTGTGTAGTTCAGATGCGATCTAATGATGTCGTGTATGGATACAAAAATGATTATGCATGGCAAAAATATGTACTTAAAAAACTTACAGAAGATTATAACAGACTTTATTTGGAAAACGGTTGGGATTCTGACTATCGCAAAGAACTCACTCCTGGGTTTATTCAATGGCAAGTTCAAAACTTACACGTATACGAAAGACATTTTCACCTTGTCAAATAAATGGGATGAAAGATATTTAGCATTAGCTAAACAGATTTCTCAGTGGTCTAAAGATCCATCTACCAAAATTGGTGCTATAGCAGTTGGTGAAAAAGGTCAAGTTTTAGCGCAAGGTTTTAACGGTTTTCCACGCGGAATTGATGATTCCGATGATAGATACTATAATAAAGAAACAAAATATAAGTATGTAGTACATGCTGAAATGAATGTTATATTCAATGCAACATATAATGGTGTTTCTTTAGACGGAGCAACGTTATATATTACAGGTCTCCCGGCTTGTTCTGATTGCGCAAAAGGAATCATACAAGTAGGGATTAAGCGAGTAGTCATGGAAAAAACAGAATTACCAGAACATTGGCAAGACTCGTGTAAATTTACAGAGAAACTATTTCAAGAATCAGGAGTTGAATATGTCTTTATCTCAACAAATAATGGATAATGCCTTAAACGAAGATCAAGTAACAGGAAAACAGGACGTCGATGTACGTACAGCAGAGAGGGAGATAATTATAAATGACATTAAAGAAAGAATTAAAAGATTAGAAACAGATATGGCACATTTATTAAATGAAAAGGGTTTACAAAAGACCGAAAACGTAGTATAATAGTATTATCAATTGAATGGAAATTATATTATGAAAATGCTTGCGAATCCTATTACAAATATACCGAAACTAAAAAATTCTCATACTTTTGGGTGGGCCCAAATATGGTCAGAGCAATTAAATGCCACTATTAACCATAAGTGTGATGATCCAATTTTAGCGACTGATACTGTTTATATCGAACACGGTGTAAATTTTGGTGGTACTTTAAATTTATTTGGAGGTGCTACCGAAGAGTTATATGATAGAATTAATAGAGTAATGTCTTGTAATAATGTCATATCTCTTGATATTGATATGCCTGATTGGGGAGAACAATTAAGTAAAAGAATGAATGCAGCTACTACTTTTAATAAAATAGATGCTGCATGGTGTCAAGCTTTATCGAATTGGTGTAAAAATATAAAACGTTTAAGACAACAAGACTTGACTAATATGACTGGAATTTCTGTAGGAGATTCACATACGCCATCATTTTCTAATAAGAATGATATAGTTTTAAGAGAAAACGGTAGGACATTAATCGGAGCTTTAAAGCGAGGTATAGAATCGGATTTGAATGGTTTAATACCTACTATGCCAATTACTTTATGTTATGGTTCTATAGATATTAGACATCATTTATTAAGACTTGAAGGAAAGTTTGATATAAAAGATTTAATAAAAAAATATATCGATCAAGGTAGAGAATTAGAAAAGAAATATAAAGTGGATGTATCTTATTGTGCTCCTGTTCCAGTAGAACATGAAGATCGTAAATTGCCTAAAACTGGATATTTCAAAGGTAAACCATTTTGGGGATGCCATACAAAAAGAAAAACTTTAACCTTTCAATTTATAGACGAGTTAGAAGTTCACAAAGTTAACATAGTAAAACCTCCACAAGAATGGTATACTATGGATCCAGAAAAATATGCTAAAGAACATATGGAAGCTAATTCAAGTGTACATATATCTCCGGTATGTTATCGTAAAAATAATTGGGGACAAACTCAAACATTAGAGGATTTTATGTAATGGAATTAGAAAAAAGACCAAACTACGATTGTTATGTAGATTATTTTTGGCCAAAATCTAAATGGTTAGAAGAAAATTGTTTAATCGGCGATTTAGATTATTTAGGTCCAGAGGCTTATGAACATGTTAATGATCCATTAATGCAGCATGTTCATGCTTATAATTGTGTGTCAAGAACATACGAAGGATTTAATAATGTTAATCAAGATTTAAATCATGGATTAGATCAACGTATGTTTAAGAAAAGACCTAAAGATGTTCAAGAAAGAATACGAAAGTATGTCACTAATGAATGGACTACTAGAGAATATATTTGGTCTTATTACGTTCATCGTAGTACTGGTTCAGGTTTTTTTGCTTCTAAACCATTTCATGGATATCACAATAATATAGTCTCTCATTTTGGAATGTATAAAACAGTTGAAGAAATGGCAGATTTAATGAAAGAATGGAAGAAAGCTGGAAAGAAAATGTTTTCGACTATTGGTAACCAAAATCCTACTCCAGTAAAAGGATTAAATTTAACTCAACATATTACTTCATTTGGTTATGATTTAATTAATGATTTAACCGAATATTTAATAAATAACCATAAAGCTGGAAATCCTCCGTTTAATCAAAAAGAAATTACTGATAGATGTAATGAAGTAAATATTAAAGCTGGTGTTCGTAGATGGAACTTTCCTTATGCTCAAATGGCTGCCGATATTGCAACTTATCACCCAGAACTAATTGATCCTAATAGTAGTTTATATTGTGGAAATAATGCAGTACAAGCTATTGATCAAATGTTTAGAAAACCTAAAGGAGTAAATGTATACGATTTTCATGATGCTTGTCTTCAAGATTTAACCGAAGTATTAGGAACTAATGCTTCAGCTCATGAAGATACTCTATGCATTTACGTTAGATTTTTAAATAATTTAGATAGATCTGGGAACAATAGAAAAAATGCTTCAGGTTATTATATGATGGATTTAGATGATAAACCACTATATCCAAGTATATGGAGACCAGAAGCTTTAGAAAAGGCTGCTAATAAAGCAAGTCTTATGGAATTTTTACAATAAAGAGGTGTACAAATAAATGAAAGCGTGGTATAATTACTTATTATATAGGAGATGCTTATGAGTATTATGGATAAGCTGAAGAAGAACAGTAAAATTAAAGAAACTGAAATCCTTTCAGATTCAAAATTCTTCAACGAAAAAGATTTAATTCAAACTGATGTGCCAATGTTGAATGTAGCATTGTCTGGATCTATGGATGGTGGATTAGCACCAGGTTTAACAGTTTTAGCTGGACCTTCAAAACATTTTAAGACATCTTTTGCTCTTATTATGGCTTCAGCTTATTTAAAAAAATATGAAGATTCCATAATATTATTTTATGATTCAGAATTTGGTTCACCTCAAGAATATTTCGAAAACTTTGATATTGATACTTCAAGAGTATTACATACTCCAATTACCGACGTTGAACAATTAAAATTTGATTTAGTAAGTCAATTAGAACAATTAAATCGTGGTGATAAAGTAGTAGTTGTTATCGATTCGGTTGGTAACTTAGCTTCTAAGAAAGAATTAGAAGATGCTCTTAATGAAAAATCAGTAGCTGATATGTCTAGGGCAAAAGCTCTTAAAGGTTTATTTAGAATGGTTACTCCATATTTAAATATGAAAGATATTCCTTTAATTGCTGTTAATCATACATATAAAGAAATCGGACTATTTCCAAAAGATGTTGTATCTGGAGGCACTGGTATATATTATAGCGCTGATAATATTTGGATTATTGGTAGACGACAAGATAAAAAAGGGACAGAAGTAGTAGGTTATGACTTTATCATCAATATCGAAAAATCTCGTTATGTTAAAGAAAAATCCAAAATTCCGATATCGGTTAGCTGGGAAGGTGGCGTACAGCATTATAGCGGTTTACTTGATATCGCTATGGTTGGTAATTATGTTACTAAACCTAGCCCTGGATGGTACGCAACCGTGGACAAATCAAGCGGAGAAGTGGGTGCGAAAGTTCGTCACGAAGTAACGTTAACCGAAGAATTTTGGAAACCAATTTTTGAAGGTACAGACTTTAAAGATTATTTAAAACAAGCATATCAAATTGGAGGTAACGCAATTGTCGACATTGACAATGGTGGAGAATAAGGATTACGAGTTAATTCCAGCGCCAAACGATTCAACTCTTTGGCATATTCGAATATTAACCGGAGATTTTACTGAAACAGTTTTTCAATTGGGTTCAGTAGCTTTTAATGAAATTAAAGATCATTTTAGTTTTAATTTTCATTTAGTAGAAAGTCCAGATCCACATTTGACAGAAAATAATAGAACTCTTCACGGTGTTATCGCTAGAATATTAGAAGATATTATCGAAAGAGGAGAAAAAGAAGGTTGGGTAAAATTAAACGAAAGAAAGGAAATTAATGAATTTACGGATAGAGCAGACGATACTTCGAAAATTATTAACTGATGATCATTATATGCGAAAGGTTTTACCTTTCATTAAACCAGAATATTTCGAAGGACCATATAGAACTCTATTTAAAGAAGCCGGTAAATTTGTAGCAAAATATAATAACCTACCGACTAAAGAATCTTTCTTAGTTGAACTCAACGAAAATTCAAATTTAAATAGTGATTCATTCGCTGCAGCAGTTGATATAGCTCAGTCTTTATTTGATGGAGACGAAGTGGATGAAAAATGGCTATTAGATAATACTGAAAAGTGGTGTCAAGATAGAGCAATCTATAACGCAGTTATGGAATCGATATCTATTATTGATGGCAAACACGAATCGTTAACTAAAAACGCTTTACCAGATTTATTACAAACAGCTTTAGGAGTAGCATTTGATACGAATGTTGGACACGACTATGTTGAAAACGCAGAAGAACGATTTGATTTCTATCATAAAGAAGAAGATCGAATTCCCTTTGACCTGGATTATTTCAATAAAATTACTAAAGGAGGAGTTCCGAACAAGACCCTTAATATTTGCCTTGCTGGTACTGGTGTCGGTAAGTCCTTATTTATGTGCCATGTTGGCGCTTCTGCTTTAACTGAAGGTAAGAATGTCCTTTATATTACTATGGAAATGGCCGAAGAAAGAATAGCTGAAAGAATAGATGCTAATCTTTTAAATATTCCGATAGATCAACTTGATAAAATGTCAAAAGATATGTTTATGACTAAAGTTGCTGACTTATCTCGAAAGACAACTGGTAAATTAATAGTTAAGGAATATCCAACTGGTTCGGCACATTCTGGACATTTCAGAGCATTATTAAATGAATTAAAATTAAAGAAGCAATTTATTCCAGATATAATCTTTATTGATTATCTAAATATTTGCGCATCAAGTAGAATGAAAGGAATGGGCGGTGCAATTAACTCGTATTCATATATTAAAGCTATTGCTGAGGAGTTGCGTGGGCTCGCTGTCGAGTATGACGTCCCGATCTTCTCGGCAACACAGACGACGCGTAGTGGTTATTCTAACTCAGATGTTGGGCTTGAAGATACGTCCGAATCTTTTGGATTACCCGCGACTGCCGACTTAATGTTTGCTATTATATCTACCGAAGAACTTGACAGAGAAGGTCAGATGATGGTTAAACAATTAAAGAATAGATATAATGATCCGACATCATATAGGAGATTTGTTATAGGTGTTGATAGAGCTAAAATGAGATTATTCGATGTAGAAGAAAGTCAACAAACATTAGTTGATGATACTCCGGTATTTGATAAAACTGATACACACGATAAAATGTCAAAATTTAAGGACTTTAAACTATGATTGAATCCCCATCCAATTTGGAAATTGACGAAAACATAAATATTCATATGAATGCTAAATTAATAAGTTACAGTAAACCATTTGAAAAAATGGAAGGAGTGAATGATGCCAAAGATCTCATCGCTTATTGCGCCCGTGTATCCAATCCATCAAACCAAACTAACAACAAAACGGCAGAAAAACTCTTACGTTACCTCAAAAAACATAAGCACTGGTCGCCATTCGAAATGGTCTCAGCCTGTATTGAAATCGAAACAACAAGAGACATTGCGAGACAAATCTTAAGACATCGAAGTTTTTCTTTTCAAGAATTTAGTCAACGATATGCCAATCCAGTAGAAGAGCTAGAATTTGCATTAAAAGAATGTAGATTACAAGACTATCAAAATAGACAAAATAGTATAGAGATTGAAAGCGATCCTAATACTCAAGGAGATCAACGATTAACTACTCTTATAGTTGATTGGCAAAGAAAACAACGTGGAATTATTAATCAAGCTAAAGAAGCATATAGATGGGCTATAGAAAATGGTATAGCAAAAGAACAAGCAAGAGCTGTATTACCAGAAGGGTTAACTATTAGTCGTTTATATATGAACGGAACTTTAAGATCGTGGATTCATTTTATTGAATTACGATGTGGTCCTGAAACACAAAAAGAACATCGTCAAGTAGCATTTGCATGCGCTAAAGCTATAGCTGAAATATTTCCAGATATAAGATAACTGTATCATATTTGTAACAGATACCATCTTTTTTAAAAAAAATTCATTTTAAATGAAAAAAAGCGCATTTAACCGTGTACAAATGCTTTTTTTCGCTGTATAATGGTACCATAATAATTAAAGAGGATGACAATATAATGGCTTTTTCAAATAACGGTAATTTTAGTACTAATATGAATGAACTAATTAATGATTATAAAATTCATATTGAAGCTGAAACAGATGCTGATATGAAAAAAATGTATGAAGATGATCGTGGTTATTTTACCATTATTCGTAACTTCATTGAATATGATTGTGTACCTCAAGCTAAAATAGTTCTTCAATCTTTGGACACATATCCGCGTGAACAAATGGTTGTAGCTGTAGCAAAAGACTACGGTATTAAATGGGTAGCCGATAATTTCGGTTACAGTGTTAAATCTTGGGCAATATAGAAGAGGAGAAAATTATGAATACTATACCCGAAATTACAGAAGCTATTAGAAAACTTGAAACTATAGCCGAAATCAATGCAGTAATTACTACTGTTAAAGCTCAACAAAAGCTTATTAGAAGAATGGAATCTGCTAAAAATGCTCTTAAGCTTACTACTGGAATGAAAGTAGTTGCAAAAGAATCTGACGGATCACCTGTTTTAGTTGGAACGATTAAAGAAATCAAGCGAACTAGAGCAGTAGTTAAATCTGCAGATAAACAATACATTGTTCCATTAAGCATGTTAGAAGCTGCTTAATGAAAGAGTTTTTAGGATATATTATCTTATTTGTTTTTGTTCTTGGCTGGATGGATATCGGCCAAGGACCTCAATACACTTGGTGGAACTTATTTTATCAATTAGGAGGAATATAATTGGGAATTGAATTTAATAATAATAGAGCATCTTCTGCATTTGTCGGAAGATTTGATCGTGAAAATTCTGCAGATATGGAAGAATTTGAAATAGTCAGAAAGGCTATAAAGTATTTTAATAAAACTACTGAATTTGCAATAGACAAATACGGAAATCGTTATAAGTGGAGATTAGAAAAAAAAGGTAGACAACCTTATAAAAAATTCGGAACTAGAAAATTTACTTATTACGGTGATTTAATCGGTGGTATAAAAAATGCTAAAGTTTTTGATGTTTATATTCAAAGAAGATACAAATGGTGATAGTTAAAAATCCTAGACATGGTTCTCCTCAAGATCGTGGTAGCGCAGATCGCTACTACGGTCGACCGTTTGATCCGCATTATTATGTAGGCGATGTACTTACTTCTTCTGTAGTTTCTGAAGAAGATATGACAGATGCTGAGATCAGAGAATATACATACGGCTGGGATAATGAAAATGATAGAAAGGATTGGGAATGATAGATTATAAATTTAATGAAGATATGCATATTGCTGCATTAAAAGATCATATTGATAATACATATAATTCGCATTATTCAAAAGAAAAATTTCAAGCTACGGAATTTATCATCGATGCTGGTCATGGTGATGGTTTTTGTATTGGAAATATTCTTAAATATGCTCAACGGTATGGTAAAAAAGGAACCCATGCTGATGCTAGAAAAGATTTAATGAAAATCTTACATTATGCGGTTATTCAAATGGATATTCACGATAAAAAAATTAAAAGTGATGAAGTATCTTTTGGACCAACTATATCTTTAGATACAAATCCTATTGATCAAATACAAATAAATTCTCAAGATACAGATCTATATCGTTAGATTATGGTCGACCTTTTAATTTCTTTGTGGGTTTTGGAATTTCTGGTTTTGGCGGTACCTCTCCAAATATAACTTTTTGTCTCATGCTTAATTGAGATTTAAAGTGATGTTTTTGACTAGGTACTCTATTAATATATATTTTTATTGCTTTATACGCAAATCCTAAAAATACTAACTTATTATTTTGAAAAACCCTACCTTTAGCACCATCTAATTCAAGTGAATATTCGTTTAAAGAATATGTCATTTTCCGATAATGTTCTTTCAAATAGTGATTCATTAGTCAAAACCTTCATTGATAGATTGAACAACGTCATCTATATTTGGCTCCTTACCGTTTGGTTCATATTTACAAAGAAACTCTGCAGGACATACAGTTTCAACTGCAAATGTCCACGTTCTATTTGGTCCTTTATAAACACAAGCTTCTGTTCCCGCTTTAGTTTTAACTCTTTTAACTCTACGACATATAACCATTTTAGGATCTTCACGTATTCCTTTACGAACTTGTTGTTCATATGTCATAGTAGTAGCACTATTAGCCGTGCACGTATAACAGGTTCCAACTATATTAGAAGGCATTCCTCCTTCAGATTTCCAAGTTTTACCACCACTCCATGCTGATGAAGTAAGTGCAAATAAAACTATTAAGGTAAATTTGTAATAATGACCCAACCTATTGCTCCTACCATTCCGCATATAGCGGCTAGTCCAATACCAATCAAAATATAGTTCAGCAATGCTTGTCGTCTTTCCTGTTGTTCATATATCATACGTTGACGTTTTTTACGAATTTCTCCTTCTGTTCTTAAAAGTTCATCCCATGCACCTTTTCCTCGGCTAAACATAATAATATTTTTTAATTGTTCACGCATATCTTCAGCCTTTTTCTTAGCCATAAGAGATTGTAGTGCTTCTTCTTCGACTGAACCTGCAGCAAATAACTTTTTAAATAGCGGTGGCCTTTTAGCCATTTCTTCTGATTTTTTAATATCAGAGCATGCTCCCATCCATCGACCTAGGTCCGCTCCCATAGATTCAATGTCCCTTCCGGCCTGAAATCCTTTTTTGATCAGGTTAAAAGCGGTTGATGCGGTAGCTAATGCTGTAACTGGATCTATCATTTATATTCCTTTTGTGAATCCCCGTGTCACTTCAAAAAATAAATGATAACTAATAGTATATACAAATCTATTTATATAAAAACGCGTATATATAATTCTTTAAACTTTAATCGGCAGAGTATCTCCTTACGATCCTGCCACAACACCCTCGAAAGGATATTTATGAGAGTATTTTCAAAACTATTGGCAATTGTATTATTGCCTCTATTCTTCGTCATGTCTGCGTCAGCTTCACCAGTAAAAGTAGGTTTCATCTATGTTGGTCCAGTAGGAGACCACGGTTGGACTTATATGCATGACCAAGGTCGATTAATGGTCGAAGAAGAATTTGGCGACGCAGTTCAAACTTCATATATCGAAAATGTTCCAGAAGGAGCAGATGCTGAAAGA
>CEVZ01121109.1_pt1 | contig 16611 bp, 14 predicted proteins | sample 361371 | NCBI WGS metagenome assembly CEVZ01 (sample SAMEA2620217, study PRJEB7988) | marine metagenome | isolation source: saline water (ENVO:00002010), including
GACGGCGCCGTCGTCGTCTGGCGTCTCGACGATTCGGCATCCATTTCCCCGACCTGCGTCATCGAACGCGCGCATCAGTCCGGCGTCAACGCGCTGTGCATATCGCGATCGATCACTGAGGGTTCGTTTCTCATCGTCAGCGGCGGCGACGATCAGAGTTTGCGATGCCAAGAAATGCTCGTCGACGGAGACCGCGCGTCGCCCAGCCGCGTCGCCGAATTCGGTTTCGCGCATAGCTCCGCCGTGCGAAGCGTCTGGTCCGACGGCGCTCGAATCATCACTACAAGCGTGGACCAACGCGTGAAATTCTGGGACATCGTCGCGAACGACGACGAGTTCGCGCTCGTCCAACGCGCGGGCGTCGTCACGCAAGCCCCGGAGCCGGAAGCCATCGACATTCTCGAATCGACGGATGACGCGGACGCCCTGACCTTCGCCGTCGCCGGGCGCGGCTTTGAAATTTTCACCGCGCGTCATTGACCGCGTTCCTCGCGCGAACGACGACACGACTAGCCGACTAGCCGACTAGCTAGAGATGAAAGACTAGGAGAGAGGAGTGTATTACAACCGTATTCGTCCCTCGCTCTACTTACCCGACGTGTACGCCGAGATCTTCGCGATCGCGTGCAACATGGTGACGAAACCGATGAAACACACGGACATGCCCAGAACCACCACCGGCGTGATCTTCAATCCCGGCGTCTCGTCCGTGTAAAATCGCAACATGCTTCCCTGCGGAGGTCGTCTCGCGTTCCCCTCCGCGTTGGCCGCCGCGACGCGTCGACGCACCGAACCTACGCGCGACACGACGACCGCACCGACGCGGCGCATCGACACCGTCAGTCACGAGTCACCGTTTCCCACACACTCGCGCGCGACGCTCGTCCGCGTCCGCGTCGTTCTCTCCGCGCGTTCATCGTTCCCACTCGCGCGCTCGATCGAGATTACGATTCGTTTCGTTTCGACGCGCGCGCGTCGTCGCGCGCGCTCTCTCGCGCGCGATCGACCCCATCGCGCGTCGGACGCGCGGTCGCGCGACCGCACGCGACGAGACGCACCCGACATGTTCGCCCTCGCGCGGTGAAGTGCGGGACGATGGATGGATGGATTGGTCCTCAGATCCACCCTCATCGACGACGATGAAAACGTCGCGTCGACGCGTCGTCGCGCGTCTTCTGGCGTGTGTCGTCGCGGCGATCGCGATCGAGAGTGTGGAATCGTTCAAGATTAAGATTCGAAGGGGTGAATCGGAGTGTATATACGCGGTGCGCGCGCGCGATGAGACGCGATGAAGAGGACGATGAAGAGGACGATGACGACGCCGAGAGACGCCGATGACGACGCGATGACGCTCGATGACGACGAACGCGATGACTGACGGGATGGATACGTTTACAGACGTTCGAGAGCGACGACGCGGAGGTGTGCGCGAACGATCGAGTGGTGGTGCACGGACGGTTCGTGGGGGAGACGCACGCCGGGACGCTCTCGGGACGCGTGGCGTCGACGAACGGAACGACGATGCAGGAGTTTCAGTTCATGAAACGAGGAAAAGAGGACGAGCGAGAGGTAGAGTTGGCGACGAGAGGGTGTGGGGTGTACAGCGCGTGTTTCACGCAGGAGGGGAGAGAGGGGGAGAATATTCTTTCGGCGTCGGTGACGGTTGATTATTTTCAGGCGCTGCACGAGCCCGACGCGTCCGAGCCGACGAAACACTCCGGCAAGGCGAAGAGACGCGATGCGATGCAGAAATCCGAGGAAGCCATGCGCGCGGACGCCGTGTCCGACGTGAGCGCCAAGGTGAGCGGTCTGAATAATTGGGTACAACAGATGCGAGAGGAACTCAATTATCTCACCGCGCGCACCGCGCGCCATAAACAAACCGTCGAGTCCAACGCTCGACGCACAGTTCGCACCACCTTCATCGAGGTATGCGTCCTCATCGCCGTCACGTGCGTACAAATCGTCACCGTCAAGCGTTTCTTCGACGTTCAAACCCGTTCTCACGACCAACACCGCGCCCGCGCCCGCGCCTTCTCCGCCGACGTCTTCGGCCGCGCCGCTTTTCGCGTCAACCGCGTCGCCGGTCCCATGGCCGGCGCCGCCGTCGACGCCGCCCAACGCGGCGTCTCCGGGCTCATGAAATCCCTCGGTCGCGCCCCCCGCGCCTCCGATTTCCACCTGGGCTAGCCACGCGCCCGAGCGCGAGAGGACGAACCGCCCGCGCGTCCCTCGTCGCCGTCTCGCCGTCCCTTTTTCAAACCCACACCCACACCCGAGGTGCCGACCGTCCCGCACACGCGCGCGCGCTCCGATCGTCGGTGCGCACCGTCCGCGCGCTTCCGCAGCGACGAGTGTCTTCACGACCTGCGCGCGCGTCTCCCGAATCGCCCTCTCGCGCGCGTGTCGCGTCGTCCTCGGCGTGGATCTGCCGTCGTCGTCGGCGCGCCGATCGTCCTCGAGCGCGAGCGCGTCATCGTTTCTCGACGTCATGACGGCGTCGACGCCCGAGAGCGGGGTGAAAGGGGACCACGCGTACGAATACGATGTCGTCGTCGTCGGTGGTGGGTCCGGAGGGTTGGCGGCGGCGAAGGAGGCGGCGAAACAGGGGGCGAAGACGGCGTGTTTGGATTTCGTCAAACCGTCGCCGGCGGGGACGACGTGGGGACTCGGCGGAACGTGCGTGAACGTCGGGTGCATTCCGAAAAAACTCATGCACCAAGCGGGGATACTGGGTGAACAGTTTAGCGACGCGCGAGAGTACGGGTGGAAGCTCGCGACGGAGGGACACGATTGGAGTAAGATGGTGGAGGCTGTTCAAAATCACATCGGTTCTTTGAATTTTGGATATCGCACGGCGCTGCGACAAAAGGGCGTGACGTATATCAACGCGTACGGGAGGTTTAAGGATGCGCACACGATCATCGCGACGAAGAAGAACGGTCAAGAGCAAGAGATCACGGCGGATAAGATTGTCGTCGCCGTCGGCGGACGACCGGCGTACCCCGACGCGCCGGGCGCCAAGGAGTGCTGCATCTCGAGCGATGACATCTTCTCTCTGTCGGAGGCGCCGGGTAAGACGCTGTGCGTCGGTGCGTCGTACATCTCTCTCGAGACCGCCGGTTTCTTGACGGCGCTCGGATTCGAGACGTCGGTCGCTATTCGTTCCATTCCACTTCGCGGGTTCGACCAGGAAATCGCGGAGATGATCGTCAAGTACATGGGTGAACACGGCACTCGATTCTTGCGTGACTCGCAACCGACGGCTTTCGAAAAGCAAGAGGACGGTAAGATCAAGGTGACGTTCGAAAATACCATGTTTGGCAACACTTTCGAAGAAACCTTTGACACCGTCGTGTGCGCCGTCGGCAGAGACGCCGCCACCGAAGGGTTGGACCTGAAGGCGGCTGGCGTCGAATTCAACGCTAAGAACGGTAAGATCCCGTGTGTCGATGAGCAATCCAACGTGGAACACATCTACGCGATCGGTGACGTGTTGGACACTCGCCAAGAGCTCACGCCGGTGGCCATCAAGGCTGGTATTCGTTTGATGCGACGCGTATTTTCCGATACGCCGTACAAGGAAAAAATGAACTACGACCTCGTTCCGACGACGGTGTTCACTCCGCTTGAGTACGGTACGATCGGTATGAGCGAAGAACTCGCGGTGGAGACGTACGGCGCCGACAACGTCGAGTGCTACATTTCTTACTTCAAGCCGTTGGAGTGGTCTGTCAACCACGAAGAGAACAACGGCGTCGCGGTTCGAGGCGACAACAAATGCTTCGTTAAGCTCATCACGAACTTGGCCGATGACGAAAGGGTCGTTGGTTTCCACTACCTCGGTCCGAACGCTGGTGAGGTGACCCAAGGATACGCCGTCGCGATGAAAATGGGCGCCAAGAAGAGCGATTTCGATGAAACCGTCGGTATCCACCCGACGGTCTCTGAAGAATTCACGACTCTTGAGATCACCAAGCGCAGTGGCGTTGACGCCACGAAAACGGGCTGCTGAGGATAAGCTAGCCACCGAATCCGCGTAGTGAACATGTAGAGTGACGCTGAAAACTTTCAAGTCATTCTAGTTTACTACGTTCGGTGGCGAGCTTTCGCCTCAAACGCGAGAGCCCTTTTCGGGCATACCATTCGTTGATGGAACGAGAAAACGTGACGATGATCATCACAAAGCACGCACGTTGTGCCGATGTCATCTGATTAAACTCGTTCACACTCGACGCGCGAAGACGCCTGACGTTTGGCGCGCGAGGACTTTGCATGATGTGTCACGAAGAGCTTACAACTTGTAATAGATTACAACACTTAATCAACTCACTCCGTTGACGTTTAAATTGGTCACATCACCATGCGCATCAACCGCGTCTTCCAGCTCGCGTGCGGAAGATAAAACACGGGCGGGTCCGTCACGGTGCCGAACCCGAGGAAATCGAGACCCCGCGTCTTTTGCAAGACGGGCTTGGTGCGTTGAAAACACTCTACAGAATACCGTCCGTGATAGCTTCCGATGCCACTGTTCCCAACGCCGCCGAACGGTAACCCGTCGTGCGCACAGTGCCACATGGTACCGTTCACGGTGACGCCACCCGAGTACGTATTGTCTATGATGAAACGTGTCTTCGCCGGTGTGCGAGAGAACACATACATGCTCAATGGTTTGGGTCTTGAGCGACAAATATCCACCGCCTCGCCGATGGTGTGATACGGAAGTATGCAGAGTATGGGCGCGAAAAGTTCGCCGCGCAAGAAGGGCGACCTATTGTTCGCACATTTGATGATGGTCGGTTCCACCATGCGAGTCTTGATGTCGTATTCGCCACCACACACGACCTCATCCCCGTTCGCACCTTTCTTTGCATTTTCTAATAATTTTGCGATATTCTCCATTCGAGCTTCGGGGTTGGGTCCGCCCATGCGGCTCATCGAGCCGTCCTTGCTGGCGTCGGGAACGAAACTCTCGATCCACTTGGCGCAAAGCTTTGCGAAGGCATCGACGCGAGACGCATGACACAGAACGTACTCTGGCGCAATGCACTGTTGTCCACAATTGATGACACGTCCCCACACGCATTGCTTCGCCGCTAAACTGCAGTCGGCGCAATCCGTCACGACGACTGGGTTCTGCCCGCCGAGTTCGAGCACGGTCGGAGTCAGATTCTCTGCCGCGGCGCGCGCGACGATTTTTCCAACCTTGCTCGATCCCGTGAAGAATATGACGTCGAACGTTTCAGCTAGCACCGTCTGCATCACGTCCACGCCGTTCCCCGGCACCTCGGCACCGACCACTTGCACGATGCGAGGATCGCAATATTCTCGCACCAACTCGGTCAGCAAAACCGCCGACGCTCGACTCTCGTTCGACGGTTTCAAAACCACCGTGTTCCCCGCCGCGATCGCCCCCGCCAACGGCACCAGACTCAGCATGAAGGGAAAATTCCAGCTCGAGCACACCAACGCGCACCCGAACGGTTGCTTCTCCGTCCACTGACTCGACGGCCACGTGATCAAACGCTGCGACCAGACGCGTTTCCTCCCCGTCCACGCGTTCAGATTCCTCAACATGGCCTGTATCTCCCCTCTCGGAAGCGCTAGGTCGTAATACAACGCCTCGATACCCTCTCGGGACAAATCTTCTCGCAGCGCGCGCAAGACGTCGCCCTCTCGTTCGCGAAGCGCCCGTAACAACGCTCTCAACTGTTCTTTCCTTTTCTTCATCGGCAGCGACGTCCCGGCCGCGAAACACGCGCGCATGTCTTCACACACGATCGGTATCTCATCCAGCGTCGGTCCTCGCCTCACCTTGGCCCCGTCGTCGACGAATTTCAACGATGGGTTCGGAAGTTGAACAAACTTGGACCGTCGCGAAAACACCCCGGGAAGGAGACAGAGACGCGCGACGACGACGGCGAGGAGCGCGCACAGGACCAAGGTGACATCGATTTCGATTTTCTCCGATCGCATCGCGTCGCGTGCGCCCGGACGCGCGTCGCGAGGCGCGTTCTCGCGTCGTTCGCGCCCAAACAAAAGATCCAATCGCGCGGGTGGGCGAAAAACGTCGTCGCGTCGGCGGGATGTCGGATGGAATTTTCGTACGATGGTACTACAACCTCGACTCGCGAGTGCGTATTGTAAGAAACAGTATGGTATACAACGTCGTCGACGTCTGTGAGCGATCACGACCGCGCCGCCTTTTCTTCACGAGGTCGTCCCTCGACGCGGCCGAATTCCGAAACCGAGACGCCGAAGCTCTCGAGCTTCTTCAGAACAGTTTTATCGTCGATGGCTGGAAACTCGGCGAGACCGGTCGGTAAGTGCAGGATACACTCCAACACCACGTCTTTCCCCGATCGATACTCGTCCATGTGCGTCAGCGTGATCCCCTTCCCGCACAAGAAATCCGTGATTTCGTTGACGATGTCGACTTTGTACGGCACCGACATCGTCGCGCGTCGCACGAAGGGCAACAACGGAGACGTCTCGCAGTACGGTCCCTTCAAATCTTGCACCGTGTTCCTCGCAGGGTACACCGAAAAGAAATCGAACGCCTCGCCCTCGAATTGTTTCTTAATCGCCATCGCGTCCGCGTTCGCGACGAGAAACATGTTGCTGGAGCGACCGCCGAGTCTGACGTTTCTCGACTCTTTAATCTCCGCTCCCGCGGCTTCAATCTTTCGGTGCACCTCGTTCAGAGGTTTGTGCACGCCGATCATCGTCACCAAGAGCGGTTGCGCCGACGCCGCCGACGCATACGCGCGGAGCGACGTCGCGGTCGTCATCATCGATGTATCCACAAGAGCCGTCGCGTTCGTCGCCTCCGCGTCGCGCGCCGCGCGCGCGAGCGCGCGAATCATCCCTCGAGCGGCGCGCATGCTAAATCACCCGTCGCGCGCGGTCGTCGCGAGCGCGCGAAGATGTGCGCACGAATCGATCGTCGTCGACGATGAATGGTGCCGTGCGGGGTTTCCTCGAGCGGCGTCCTCACAAAACGCGCGCGAGAGAGAGAGACGAGAGACGCCGAGACGGGATGTTGCGCGCGTTGACCTCGCGCGCGGTGCGACGCATCGCGTCGTCGTCGACCGCGCGCGCGCTCGCGTCGTCGGCGTCGTCGACGTCGGTGCGCGATGCGGTCGGTGCCGAGGCGCGGGCGAGCGAGGACGCGAGCGAGGACGCGAGCGGGGACGCCAAGGCGTCGTTCGGGTACGTCGAGGTGGACGCCAGCGAGAAGGAATCGTTGGTCCGAGGCGTGTTCGAGCGCGTGGCGCCGTCGTACGACGTGATGAACGATTTGATGTCGGCGGGCGTGCACCGACTGTGGAAGGATTACTTCGTCTCGAAAGTCGGCGTGTTCGCGGGGATGACGCACCTGGACGTCGCGGGCGGTACGGGTGACATCGCGTTTCGCGTGTTGCGGGCGCTGCAGCGGACGGAGCGCGAGGCGGAGTTGGACGGACAGGTGTTGGACGAGAAGACGCGTGGGGAGGTGATTGTGAGCGACATCAACCCGGCCATGTTGGAAGAGGGCGTGAAGCGGGCGACGCAGCGTGGATTGAAACAGGATCAGTTGCGTTGGCTCGAGGGTAACGCTGAAAAGTTACCCGTGGAAGAAGGTTCGGTGGACGTCTACACGATCGCGTTCGGATTGAGAAACGTGACGAACACCAAGGCGGCGGTGGCGGATGCGTATCGGTGTTTGAAGCCGGGCGGAAAGTACATGATTCTCGAGTTTAGTCACATGGAAAACGACGTGTTGAGAAGCGTATACGACTTTTATAGCTTCAACGTCATTCCCAAGCTCGGTGAGATCGTCGCGCGCGATCGAGGGTCGTATCAATACTTGGTGGAGAGCATTAGAAAGTTTCCTCGTCAGGAACAACTCAAGGAGATGATGCAAGACGTCGGGTTTAAACACGTCACGTACGAAAATCTCACGGGTGGTATGGTGGCGATCCACACCGGGTATAAGACGAAGGACTGATCGAATGGTCTCAGCGTAGTGTTTTAAAGCATGTATCTCCGTACTAGTCGTTCTATGAGGTTTCGGCGAAAGCGAAAGGATCGAAATCTTCGTCCTCCTCGAGAGCGGTATTCGCGAAAGCGCGTACCTCATTCTTCAGCTCTTTTTTCGACTTTTTCTTCGGTCTCGATTTCTTCTTCGAGCTTGATGGAGCTGGGGCGCGTTCTTCGGGTGAGGGCAAAACACGAGTTGCCGCCGGAGGCGACTCGCGTTCGACTATCGAGCGCGGCCGCGATCGAGCGCGGCGCTTGTTCGCGCCCGGACGAGGTGTCGGCACCGCGACCTCGTTGGCGAGCTTGGTGGTTGATCTGTCGACCGCTCGTTTTCGAACATGCGCAGAAAGCTCTTCTTCTCTTCGTGCACGCTTCAAATCGGTGAGTTGCTGTTCCGATTTGCGTACTTCTTGCGCGTCACGCAAATCCTTGAGAGCGTTCTCCAAAGTCTGATTGAGCGATGCGATGTGTTCATCTTTCTCACGCATGACCTTCGCGTGTTCTTCATCCTTTTGCATCATCCATTCCTTGTTTCGTTTCGTCAGGGCCCCGACTTCCTCGTCTATTTTTGCGCTGAGCTCCGCCTCGTGCGATTTGCTTTCGCGCACTCGCTCGTGCTCTTCATTCAACTTCGATCGAAGAGTCTCGATTTGCATCGAAAGATCTTTCACCTCTCTAGACAGCTGTTGATTGTGAGTTTCAGTTTCCTCGACGCGACTCTCGGTGACTTTTAACTCAGCCTTCTTGCGCTGGAGAGCTTGGGTGAGGTCGTTGCTCTCATTTTTCATCTCGAGAATTTTGGACACGCCGCCGTCGCATTGCTCTCGAAGTTCAGCGCAGTCGCTTTGCAGAGCCGGCACTACACTTCTGAGTGTGTGAAGCTCCTTCAACTGTACGCCGAGCTCTTCGTTCAGACTTGCTAACTCGGACTCGATCGCATCGTTTTTCTCTTCGAGCTTTTGAATAGCCTCTCGCTCAGTCGCGTTGGCTGCGATCTCTTCCTCGAGTCGCGCATTACTGATCCTCAGCTTATCTTCATAGAGCGCCCTTAAATTCGTTTCGAGTGATTTGTGTTCGTCTTGCATTTCTTTCAACATTTCGTCCTTTCTAAAGGAGGATTGTTTACTCTTTTCAAGCTCAGTGTTCAGCGTATCCAATTCGACGCTCTTACTTTTCTTCTCCTCTTCCGCCGCGGTGAGTTTTTCAGAGACGTCCTCGAGCTTGGTTTGGAGCTCACCCATATCGACGCTCGCTTTACGCTTGTGCGATTTCAACCCATCAACCTCTTCCTTCCTGAGAAGCAGCTCTTCCGACAACGTTTTCAGACGAGCGACGATTTGTTCGTCGTCGGCGAGCCGATCGCTAACTATTTTTGAAGACACGTCGTAGTTACCTTTCGCCTCCTCCAGTAATTCCGCGGCTCGGATCTGTTGAGAGCGTATCCCATCGACCGTGTCTTCGAGGGATTGCTGCTTCGTCAACAACTCGCGCCGTTGCTGTCGATCCGTCTCTAGAGTCGCCTTGAGCGCCGCGCATTGCGCCAACGCCGCGCCGCGTTCCCTCTCCAAACGTTTAATTTCTTCTTGCTGCTCATCGTTCGCGCGTCGCAAATCCACATTCGTCGACTTCATCGCGATGTACTCGGACGCGATTCTACCTGCGCGCGTCGAAAACGAGCGTCGTCATCGTCAGTCGCTCGCCGACTGATCGATTCGATTTGCGCGACGCGCGATCGTCTCGACGCGACGAGAAGCAGGCACCTGTTTCCGCACGTAGTCCGCTCAACGTCCCCGAGCCTTGGTGGGACGACGGCCCGCTCAAAACGGTAGTTCGCGAAAACGTTCGCGTCTCGTAACGCTCCGCGCGCGAGTCGCCGCTCGGAAACGCGACATCGCGGCCGCGAGAGACGGATGGAAGCTGCACCGCTCGAGGCGCCAGCGCTTGTGATTTGCGACGATCATCCATCTCTCGAGTCCGTGACGTGAGCGAACGGCTGAACCGACGCGTGGGACGTCGGGCGCGTCGTGTGCGAGCGCGCGGTCGAGACGCCGCGCGACTGCGAACGTGCGCGAGAGAGTGATGAGGTGTGTCGATTCTCGCGTCACGAATTTCGAGAAATGAAGAATACATAATCCTAAATTGCGTTCGCGCCCACATCGCTGCGGACGGACGCCTAACCCCCCAGATTGATCAATACTGGCGATTTTGTGTCTATTTTTCATCCTTTTTGGAACCGGTCCATCCCGCTTTTTGTTGTCCACCTGAACCGCCGCCGGCTGCCCATCCAGCTGTCTTGCTTCCGCGGTAACCGCTGTACGAGCCCCCTCCAGACTTGTTCATCGATTTGTTCAAATTTGAGTAACTTCCAACTTTGCCTCCTAAACTGTTCATGCCGCCGCCTACGCTTCCGTAACCGCCCAAGGAACTTCCTCCGCGCGAGTAAGATTTTTTTTGCACACCGCCGGCGGACCATCCCGAAGCAGCAGATCCAGCGCCGTAACGGCCACCAGATGAGGGCTGCCCGCCGGGACGATGGCCGTGGTGATGCCGACCGCCCTGCGAGCCGCGAGGACCATGATTCGGACCACTCGGACCCCGCTTCATTTCTTGCGGTGGTGGCGGCGGTGCGCGTTCTTCCGTACGCTGCTTCTTGTTCTGATCACCCATTCTCTTCGCCTCTTGACGTCGCTTCTTCGTTTGGAACTCGTGAGACGGTTCGTAACGCGGTAAATCACCCGGATCACACGCCAAGGGATCTTCCCAAAACCAATCAGAGTCGAGAGCCTCTCTTGCGGAGATGCGCTTCGTCGGATCCAAAGTTAAGAATCTCTCGAGCAAATCCTTCTCGCACGGAGAGAAACGATTGAAGACCTCGCGCAATCGTCTCGGGTAGTGCTTCTTTTGCTTGAAGTGCTTCGCGTGCGGAAGCTTTTCGGCGTCCGGCCAGTTCTCTGGCGTGGGAGTTCCGCATAGCTTGAAAATGAGGTCGAGTTGCTCGAATTCGGTCTTTCCCGGCAAAATCGGTCTGCCGTGCACCAACTCCGCGAAAATACATCCAACGCTCCACATATCAACGGACGGACCGTATGAGGTCGCACCGAGTAAAAGCTCGGGCGGGCGATACCACAGAGTGATGACGCGATTCGTCAAAGGGGCCGCTTGCTCGTTCGTGATTGACTTCGCCAACCCAAAGTCCCCCAACTTCAACACCCCGTCGTTGTTGATGAGCAAGTTGCTTCCCTTTATGTCACGATGAAGAATGTTATTATTGTGACAGAAATGCAAGCCGTGCAGTAACTGCTTCATGTAACATTTGATTTGCGGCAAAGTGAACTTCATCCCTGGACGTTCCGCCAAACCCGTCAAATCATGATCCATGTACTCAAACACGAGGTAAATGCTACCCTTGTGCCCGTTCGCCGCGCTCGCCTTCGACGTCACGATCTCCTTCAAATCGATTATGTTTCTATGTCGCAGCTTCTTCAAGATTTTAATTTCTCGAATCGCGGTGATGGGGAACCCTTCCTTCTCATTGTCCATGCGAATCTTCTTCAGCGCCACGATATCTTGGGTCTCTTTGCATCGCGCCATGTACACCTGCGTTCGAAGCGTCACACGTCAGTCATAGTTCTCATCCTCGCGCGCGTCGACTCGCGAGCTCGTCGCTCGCGACTCGCCCCCGAGGAGCGTCGCTCAAACCTCCCCCTCGGACGGGTCGCCCGCGCCTCGCGCGCGTCGTCGCGCGCACCTGACCGTACGTCCCCTCGCCGACCTGCTCCAACTTTTCATAGCACTCCACGCTCCGCGCGCCCCAGTTCTCGTGACGCCGCGGCGCTATCGCGGCCCCGCTCTCCGCCGCGTTCGCAGATCTATCTCGCGACCCGTTCGCGTGCGCCGGCGGCGGTTGCGCCGGCGTCGACGCGGGCGCGGCGTCGGAGGGCGGATCCGCGTTCGGTCCCGCCATCGCGCTGAGCGGCGCTTTCGACGCGAGTACGGACGCGCGAGCACGTCTCGTTCTGAGGAATCGGGTCGCGCGTCTGGAGTCCGAGCCGTCGCGTCGAGACGGCTTCGCGAGCGCGCGGTGAACGCCGCCACGACGCGGTGCGCGTCTCGCGACGCGAATCAGACTACATTCCTACGCTAATACATACATTGTCTCATTGTCTACGGTTTAAAGGCGGCTCTCGAACGCTGTGCTCGAACGACGCGCGTTCACGGCGAGACGAGCGCCGAGGCGTACGCGTCCAACGCTCTGTCGAACGCCGCGCACTCGAACGGTTCCGTCGGCGCGAGCGCTGGATTCTTCGCCACGTACTCGACGAACAAATTTGAATAAATGTGCCGCATCATCGATCGTAAATCCCCCGCGGCGACGTCCGTCGTCAAGAGAAACCGTAATCCGGTGGCGGTTTCAAAGTAGTGCAACTTGTAGACATTCGTGGCAAAGGCGTAAAAGTTACACGGCCCGTCCTCGCCGTTCGTCGGATCCAGCTGTCGCGCGAAGTCTTTGAGGGCGAAAAGCAGACCGAACAGCGTCTTGTGTTCGGTCGCCTCATCGACGACGACGCGTTCGCGCGCCCAGTCGCGCGAGTGCACGCACTCGCCTCGAGCGTTGAAGATGTGAAAGGTGAAGAGTTTCATGACGTCGCGTCGACGACGAAGCGTCGCGCGAGGCGAGCGATGACGTCGGAACGCTCGCTCGTGTCGCCCGCGTCGCCCGCGCGCGGGCCGATGGGTGGCGCGACGCGCGCGAGGCTGTGTGTGCGGCGACCGAGTGATGACTAACCATGGCTGCAAATTATTACAACGCAGTGCGGGAAGATACAACACTGCGCGCCTCTTGCGATCCAGAGTGGATCGCGTCGCGCATAATTATAGTAGAAGGATGATGCTATTGAGTGGTCGCGCGCATTCTTTCACGGACTCACGACTTTAGTGACGGATGGCTGAACACCGGCGAGCGAGGCTTTGCCGTGCTTGCGCCCGCGTTGAAATTGCGGGAAACCCGTCCATTTCTCGTTGTTTCTCGTCTTTTGGACTTGGAATGAATCTGGAGACTCCGGGCGTTCGAGCGCATCGCCAGTCTCGGAGGATACACTGTCGCAGGTGCTGTCTCGTCTCGGGCGGAGCTTGGGAGATTCTGGGCGGATGCCGCTCGCCGTGTACTGCCGCATCTCCTCCTTCTGACCTTCGTCGGAAAGTTTGTACCACTTCGATCTCATGACTGCGTCGAGCTCCAGTTTACCGAGTTTTGCCGCTGCACTCGCCGCGTTAACGGACGGCGACACGAGCGGGGCGAGGGCCGGCGCAATGTTACCCGGTTGCACGGTGGCCGCGTTGAACCTCTTCGCGACTGCGGGCACGGCGTCCGTGATGATTCCGAACACGCCGAGTTCAACTTGCGTCGATGACTTCGTGTCGTCATCGTTGCCTTCGCCGTAGGTGGCGAGCAACAATCCACTATCCCGAACGTCCACGGCGTCTGATGGTTTGTCCATGATGGCCTTGACGTCGGACACGACGCCGCACAAACCGCCCTCGAGCGCGACCTCCATCGCCGCCGCCACGGAACGACGTCGAGGATCGGCGTGATCCGGCTCGCCGTCGGTCAGAATCATGACCGGATACGAACCTTGGATAGCGCGCATGAGAAGCACAGCGTCGGGGTCGAAGGAAGAGAACACGATTCTGCGACCTGGTTGCGACATGCACACGGCGAGAATGGCACGAAGTTCGGCCACTAACCGCCGGGTGTCGCAACTGTTTTCCTCGTCGTACTTGAGCTCAATGTTGAAGCCAAGCTCTTTCGGCGTGTGCGTGAGGATTTGACCCAGTGTCGGAATTTCGTCTTCAATTTCCATGACCCACGGCTTTGGCTCCTTATCGTCGCCGAAAACTCTGTAAAAGGTGACTTCATTGCTCTCGTCCTCGTCGTAATCATCGTCCTCGTCCTCGTCGCCCGACGTGATGACGGACTTTTCAATCGGAACGGCATCCACGGCGCGCATAGCCGTGATGCGCGCGAGGCGAGACAATTCTCTCAGATCGGCCCATTCAATCTCTCGAACGCTAAAATATTCCAATGGACCTTGACCGCGTCGAACGATGACGACGTCGTCGTGCCACGCGACAGGAACGCCATCCGAAGTGACTTGCACGTCGAATTCACACCATTCGGCACCGCCTTGCGACGCGGCGGTGAAAGACGCAAGCGTATTTTCGCGGATGCCACTTCCAGGGGCGCGATTCGCCTGTAACCCTCTGTGGCCGATGACAGCGCAACCAGCCGGTTCAAACAAGCCGGGCAAGTGGGAAGAGAACGGAGTCAAACCGAGCATCGGATTGCTGACGCGACGTTGCTCGAAACCATTCTTCGTATTCTTAAGACGAGACTGCACCATTGGGTCCTTTGCCATCGCCTCGCGTCGACGGAATGCGAGCATATCTTCACCGTCCATGGCCCATTCGCGACGCGGCGCTACGCCGAAGTGATCGAGAATAGTTGGAGCAATGTCGGTGTCACACGGCGCGGGGAGTAATTCACCAGACATGTCGACGCGAGGACCGCTCTCCACGAGAACCCAGCCCGCACTGTGCTGAGGTAATTCGAGGAGACCGCTCACGCCGTTCGAGCGAAGTTGTCGACCACCGCCGTCGCTCCAGTCAAAGGCGTCGAATTGACCTTGCATGCCAGCCGGCATGTCGTGACGGCACGTACCGCCAGAGGGAGAGGTAATCATGACGAGCCAGTCTTCGTGTGCGAACTCGAGTTGACGATCGCGAAGAGCGCCGATGACTTCGCCGAGCTTCTTATCCGTCGACTCGATGGTGTCCATGTACGTGTCGACATGCGGACCGAAACCGCGCACGAATCCCGTGTTTTGAACGTCGCCGAGATGTAACAAGAGAAGGTCGGGGACTTCGGGCGCACCAAGAGAAGACACGACCGCCTTGACGGCGTCAGCGTCCGAGTGTTGACCGGCGGGCCCCAAGAGAGACTTGGTCTCCTTGCAAATCAACTTGTCGAGATCCTCGGCTTCGCCGATGGCGCACGCTCCTTTGATCCACGAACGAGTCTCTTTCAATCGATCGTAGATGGACGAAAGCGTCGCATCTTCGCTCTCATCGATCGCCTGCAGAACGCTGACCGACTGGCCGGTGAGGACGGGCAACATGGGTGAGTTTGCACTCGTCGAGCACCTCATAGCGCTCGCGCGCATGTCGAGAGAAAAACACGCATTCTTATTTCCACGAATGAATGATTTCAGCGTCGGCGTGTTCGCAGATAGCATCGCGTCGACACGACAACCCGCCACCGCGATGAGCAGAACCTTGCGAATCGTCGGCACTTGATCGAAATCGGGAGACGGTTTGCTCGCCACCGGCTCTTCCGCCGCGTCGAGTTCTTCCGCATCGGTATCCGCGAGGTCGTGCTCGCCGAAGTTTCTCTTGATGAGCTCGTCCAAATTCGAGTCGGGCTTGAACATTCGACCGTCAACGTTCGTATCATCCTTCACTCGACAGACTGGACAACGACCGGGGAAAAGTCCAACTTTTTGTGCCGGGGTTTTCATAATCGGAGAATCGACCTCGTTGAGTTCGTTCAAATCCTGCACCGAACGCGTCATGATGAGCGGCGTGCCCGCCGAAGGCGCGGCGTTGATGATACACTTGAAGCAAAACTTGTGCCTGCAACTCGGCAAAACCACGGGATTACTCAAGACTTCGTCGCACACCGGACAAATTGAATCCTCGAGTTGCCTCGCGTTTGCCGTCGGTCCCGCGTGCACGGCGAGCATCTCCGTCCTCGTCACCAACTTGGCCAATCCGAGGGAATAAAACATCGAATACTCGCTCAGAATGCTCACCGCGTTCTCGCTCCGCTTACAATTCTTGTTGAACTTTTTCACCGCCTTGACGACGGCGGTGTAATTGAGCACCACAAACTCTCTCAACTCGCTCAACTCTGGATAAAATTCCCGCACGAGCGCGCGTTTCGCTCGACGAAGCGTCGCTTCATCCTCACTCGCGTGTTCACTTCGTATCGTCACCTCCAACGCGTCCAACTGTTCCTTCAATGTATTCTCTTTATCCGCGTAAAACGCGTTCGACTTTTCAATCTCCCCTCTGAGCGCCCTCAGGAACGCCTCCTCGTCCTCCCTCGCGCCGTCCTCCTTGGCCACGTACACGAGTTTTTTCAGCGCGCGATAATCGATGTAATGCTCCGCCCACGACGGGATCGCCTCGGACGCTAATCGCCGTCCGAACTTGACCATGACGACCGCTCAGTCGGCACCCACCGATTCGTTCGTTCGTTCGTCCCGAGGATGCGACGCCGCCGCCGACGACGACGCGACGCGACGCGACGAGGCCGAGAGGGCCGAGAGCCGAGACGACGACGGTGTGACGTGGGCGCGCGTGCGCGTGCGCGCGCGTGTACCCGGCGCGCGCGCGCGCGAGTCGTGCGCGTGACGCTCTGACGAGGGTCGAGGGAAAAGGGAAACGAAAAAGGAATATTGTGGAGAGGCCCGGGACGCCGGGACGCCGGGACGCGAAAGACGGGAAAGACGGGAAAGACGGGAAAGACGG
>CEVZ01132516.1_pt1 | contig 16601 bp, 24 predicted proteins | sample 361371 | NCBI WGS metagenome assembly CEVZ01 (sample SAMEA2620217, study PRJEB7988) | marine metagenome | isolation source: saline water (ENVO:00002010), including
TGTGTATATCGTGCCGTAAATATCCCAGAGGTCAAGATTGTTTGTTATGTGGTAGTCGATAATCGACTCTAAGTCTCCTAACAGGGTTGCAGGTGCGCATTGTATGAGCTTTTTACCTGTATCAGGGTTAACTAGGCCTCCACATCTCATCTTGAGAATACCTGTGACAACTTCATCTGTTCGCTCAAGATCAGGAAGGATATTGAACGTTTGAAAAATGAAGTTTAAATAAGGTGTCTTTTGCCCTTTGCTGAAGTGATGGCTGACTCTAAGGACAGGCTTGCTCCAGAAGACAAGACCTTCGTTTTTCTCTAGCGTGAACGCTGGATTGTCAGGAGTCTGACCATAACCATAGATACAGCCGGATCCATTAATACCCATGACTACAGTGTTAGTCTCGGGTTTGAACTGTCTAGTAGTGTCAACTACAGCAGTATCAGTGGTGAGAGAACTCGTGTTAGAACTCATAAAACAAAAGCAACAACATAAAACGTACTGATGAACAGCCGCACAAAAAGCTCTCCTAAGATAGGAATAATCGCATCTTTCAGATGGAACTACATAACGCTCCTGTACCAGAATCTCCAGACCAACCAAAGTTGGCACTAATGGTGCAAGGAGAATCTTACGAAGATAAAGTGGGAGCTATTGGAGAGAAGTTGGTTTTATTAGCTGCGTTTGCCAAAGAATTACAGACACAATCTCACCTTATTCATTTCAACTACGAAGGATCTAATTTCCTTGCAGTGCATCAGTTCTTAAAGGATCAGTATGAATTACATACAGAGCAATTTGATACCTTAGGCGAGTTGGTGAGGACTCTTAATTATTGGATGCCTATGTGTTCTAAAGGATTAAAAGAATCGTTAGGTCCTTGCTTCAAGCATTGCGATTGCTACGAGGGAAATGCAATGCTGGCTACGTATTATAGAAATCTAGAATCATTCTCTAGCATGGTCAAGATGGTTGAACCAGCTGCTCAAGAAACACAGCATTACGATATTGCTAATTATCTAGGCGAATTGATTGGTCAGATATGGAAAACTTGCTGGATGGTTAAAGCTACTCTGAAGAATTAGAGCCATCGAAATCTTCTATTGCTTGTTCAAAATCACTTGCTGTGAGTTCAGCTGGTTTATCAGATGGCAACGTATGAATCACAGGTGGTTTACTACTAGTAATATTTTCTTCTTCTTCGGTATTGCATAGCCATTTAACAATAGTGACAGGAAAGGTTAGAGACTGTTCTTCTCTACCTCTGACTTCTAGCATTATTTTGGATGTCAGCCATCCTATTAATGCTTCCTTAGTAGCGAATGTATCTAATTCTTCCGACTTAGGACCAGAAACGCCTTGTCTTACTGCGTATACTTGTTGAAGGGGCATAGCCTTGTTTGATCTGACAATATATTAGTTCAACTGTAGTCATATGTCGGTAGAACTTGCCACACATCTGCTGAGCCTCTTTTGCAGGCTGGAATAGTTTTCAGAAATCTTTCCATGGCTGTATGAGACGTACATCCATACGCTAAGAAATGGAAGGGAAACGACTCCCCTGGCGGTCGGTATCGAACTTGCCAGTCACCTAAGTATGTGTGTTGCATATCAGTAAGATGGAACGTCTAAAAAAGCTTCGTCTTTACAATCGCTAGAGCAGGTTTGGTCGTTGAGAGCGCATTCAGATAAGCATTCAAAGTATTGATCTATTTCATCTAGTTGAGTCGCGTCTTTAGGTAGGAGAGTGGGTGAAATGGTCTTCATGTTGGTGCCTCCCTGCGTGTCTGTGTTTGGCTTTTCTCTGGATACCATAGAGAATAATAAACCAGGAAAAGAATCCTAATAAGTCTAAGAAAGTCATAAAAATAATTCCAGTAGTGAAAACAATAGTCTGCTAGTATTACCTGCCTCGGGGAATTAAAGTGATATTTTTAACTGCACTTCCTTTCGTCCACTTGATTCTCACCCTGTGAGCAGGGAACTTGTAGGATAATTTAACCCATTGGATGAAGCGTTTGAAATGTTTCATAAATCTATAAGTTCTTTAATGAGTAGATATTCTGTCTGGGCATTACGCCAAGGAATTAGTTTGGCATGTCCTCCTGCTCCTTTCTTGAAAGAATAAGAGAGGACTCGACTGCCTGATCTTTTCCATGCGTAACAATCCCTTTGGTCTTTAGAGCAAACAGAAATAGTTTTACCTAGTTCTAGCTCTAAGAGAACACTTTTGCGAAGATGATCATCGTTGTTCTTCTTCATTTTCTTTGCGTTCCTCCTCGAAGAAATGTTCTAAGGCAGGATCTCCTATGCAATGTTGAATGTTATAGGAGTCCAAGGTATAAGGAGGTGGATAGTCGCTTTTGATAGGCCATTCCACCTCCGGAGAGATAGTGATCTCTTCTGGTAATGGCTCAATAGAACTGTCTGCAATCTTTCCATCCTTAATAGTGAGAATGATTTTGTAATCTTGCATCGTATTCAATACCTATTGAGACATATATTAGTTATGTATCAGCCTCTTGGCTAAATTGTCGTTGCCTTCTGATTTGGCCGTTAGCAATAAAGTCTTTACCACTGTTAATGGCACAGGAGACAACGGATCTTTGAATATGGTCGACTGTGAAAGCAGGTTTGCATCCTAAGCGTTTAGCAGCATAAAGCATGCCATCGCATAGTTGCTCAATCATGTACTTAAAGTCTGGGTCCAACTGTCCAAAAGAGTCAGTGGTATTGATACCATCTGCTCCGTAGTTGTCTGGGTAACCTTCAAATCCAGCTTCTTGCCAGTCTGTTGAAATGAACGTAGAGTCGTCTTCCATTTTCGTGTTGCTTGCTTGTTGCTCGTCGCTAAAAAGGAGTACGTCGACGCCGAGGTCACGGTCGTATTGGATTCTTGTTGTGTAATGGTTTCCTTCGATTGGAGTTCCATCTGTGCTGAATGGCTCTCCTTTCTTGAATAACTCAGCGACTCTTTCTCGTGCTGATGCAGGGAACGCGACTGTTGCATGGACAGGTGCTCCGTTCCTTCCTCTGACGAGGTAGTCGAACCTAACGAACCAATATCCTGCGTGTGCAGGTTTTGATTTGACGCAGGCTGATGGGACTCCTGTGAATTTGTGGAAGGACTTGTAAGGTGTTTTGGCTTTCGTAGGGGTGGTAACCATTTGACTGAATAGGTGGGTGGGATGAAATGGGTAACGATAGCTTCTATGTCTCGAAGACAGAAAACAATAGAGTCTCCTTGTCTGGAGGAGTTGCCTCCGACAAATACATCAGTCCATAGGAAAGCTAACGCTTCTTGCGTAACAGGAGTAAGGAAAACTTCACTAGCTCCTTTACGTGTTGAGACTAAGAAGTCATGTGTCATTCGAATCTAAAAGCTCGACGATTGTGCATCTTAACTCCTTGGAATTGAACTCCATGTTTAAGGTGGTCTTTGATGGCTGATTTCTTAATAGAAACAGATACTTCTTTACAATCAAGAGGTATTTCTTCCCAATCGATATTGTCGTAGTCGATATCAATGACATTAGAAACCATCTTGGACTTCATCTCGAAGCTTGGAAAGCTGTATTTAGTTTCGTTCGGATGTAAGACGCTCATAACATCTAGGATCCTTTCCTCTATTTGATCAGCCTTGCGTTGAGCTTCCGAAGCTAAAGCATTTAGTCTCTTGACTTCTTGCTTACGTGCTTGCACCAAGGAGAGATATTTCTGCCTGAGGTGAAGGATACGATCAGCTTCTTGTTCGAACTGTTCAGACTTACTTAAATACTCCTGAATGCTCTGATATAATTCATCTCTTTCTTCGTCTGTTTCTACATCTGCAAGTGAATCTATTAAGATCTCAATCGGACTTAAAGATCCTTTGCTTTGAATGTCGAGGTCGAAGGATGAAATCTGGGACTTTAGTTGGTTGGAGATCCCCTTCGCAGAGGTCACCGGAGTAGAGGGCGAGGCAGTAGTTACCTGCGTCTTCTGTTGTGTCGAAGCTTTCGACCCATTGGAGGTTGGTTTTGTGGTCATGAATTTGAATCCTTTTGAAATTGTCTCGATAAGGAGTGGCTGTGTATCTATCCATGGGTTCTACCGAGTCTTGAGGTAAGTAGGCAGACCAATGAACGTACACGTCTTGCTTTGGGCTGTGGAATATCCTGAAGGGATTCATGTGAACTATCAATCGCTTCAAGAAGTTGTTGAATTCCGTCATTGCGGCAATTGATCTTAGAAGCAGAACCATGTGCTAGCATTTCTAACTTGTAGGTAATTAGATGATGCCGAATAAAACAAGTTTTGGGTAGTCCTGGTCTTAAGCTTTAGCCAGAAAAGTGGAGCAGACCATCCACAAGATTGGATTGCAGCCAGGACTATCACTTGTTATGCAGCAGCAGTGGCTTGCTTCTTGGCAGTATTATTCTTAGCAATGGCAGCATTGTCAGCGGCTGACTGTTGAACCATCTTTGCTATGTACTCGCCAGAGATTGTCCAGCCTTGGTAGACTCTAGTTTCGTAGGTCTGACCTGTGGTAGGACATGTGAAGTCTTCTCCTTCTACAACTGGGCATGACATCAGTTCAGCGACAGAAGTCTTTTTGATGATCTCAGCACAGTCTTCATAGGAAGTTTTGAAAACTCTAGGGATACCTTCGTACTTACCACCGAGTCGGTTAAGTTGCCATGCGTTGACAGTGGCACCACCTTCTCTGTATCGGTAATACGTAAGGAGACCACCGAAGAACTCTGCAAATGCAGGATCATCTTTGGTGTAGAAATTGGGTTTGGTTTTGGTGTTCATTGTGATTGTGAACGTGAACAACCCCCATCATCAACACAAAAAGTACTGATGAAAAAGGTCAAATAAGAAAATGAAACAACGTTAAACTATAGAGAGAACGGTTGTTTCATTGAATCGATGGCTGAACAGAGGGTAAGACGTAGAGACATAGCAATGGCTGCTCTACAGGAGAAATTAGCTGAACTACAGCAGAAGGTTGGAAATATTCCACAAGGTATTACCGATAAAGCTCAGTCATTAGAGCAAATGGTGATAAATCAAGCATCTGATAGGGCTCGTAACGCTAGAACTCAGCAGATTAGTAATATTTCTGGGGGATATAGGCGTCAAGCAGAGAAAGGAAATGAGCAGATATTCAAATTATTAGCAGCTGCAATATTCGAGGAGGCAAATGATGTGACTGTCGCTGCTGTTAAACAACGCATAGGAACACACGGATTAGATTCTGTAGTTCAGGAAGCTGCAAAGAATACAGCTAGACCAAAATACAGTGTTAATACTGCATATCAATCTGTTAACGAGGCAATTGCTAATGATCCAAATATCAGAAGAGTAGGTGGACCCGTAGCGGCAGCAGCTGGTGCAGTAGCAGGAACTGGAGCATTAATGGAATGGAATGATCCTGACAGAGGTTTTGCAATCGTAGCTGGACCTAATGTCAATCAGGCAGCGATGCAGGATATCATAGAATTCCTAGAGAATGGTGATCCTCTAAGAAGAGAGACAGAAACAATCGCATGAGATTAGCTGGCGACCTATTTGATTTTGATCTGACCGAGGGTTTAACTGCAGGTAATATTGACAGCCTGAGGCGTGGCTTCAGGGCTGACAAGATGATACCTAGGTCTTTAACTCGTGGTTTCTATGATATTAAAGATATACAGAGGAATGAGATGGCTCCTGAGAATAGCGAGCCTGAATATACATTGACAGGTGCTTACCAGCCTGAAGTCACCTATGGGCTTTAAGTCTCGATCTTATCTCCGTAATAATTAACATTAATCACTGACCTATAAGGTTTATCGGTACAAGTAGCACCTCTATGTGGATATTTGTTGGAGAAGATAATAGCTCTATTAGCAACAGTATCTATCTTTTGTTCGAAGTTGTCTAAGTCTGGGTGTTGAACATTGGTCCATCCATTACATGTATTTAAATGGATGATGGCAACCATGCAATTGTCTCCGTATGCCTCAGGTGGATTTTCGTCATGGTGGTAGGGAGCAGGTATATGCTTTCCTTTTGCACAGTTAAGGTTGACCTTAATTCTGACAGGCACTCTGGATTTGAGGGCAAACAGCATAGGAATGAATCTATTGAAATGTTGAGATATATGAAATTCTGGTGAGACAGAGTAATGGTTAGCTACGAATTGAAGATTAGCGTCAGGTGGTAAGTCTTTGAAATACTCTATATATCGTTTCTTCTCACTATCTGGCATATTAGGGTCTCCTATACCAGAAATAGTGCTTATCTCCCAAGGTTGATAGACTTCGCACCAATGGTTAAGTTCGTCGAAGTATTTCTTATCTAGGAAGTTATCAATGATTTGGACGTCTTCTAGTGCCATTAGTAATTTTGATAGACATAGTTAACAATAAGGTAAACGCTGACAACAATAATTGCCAATAATAAGAGGTGAGTCATGGGTGCTGATGTAAGAGAGAAAAAAAGCCCTAACAGTTAGAGCTATTAGGGCAATATATTAGTCCTTGTTTGGGTAGAAGTTGGGGTACTTCTTCTTGCTTATAACGTGATTGTTTATATTACGAGGCACACCTCGCTTATCACGGTAGACGCAAATTTCACCATCGTAAAACTCAGCTAGAAATTGAGCTAGTTCTAGTGGTACGTTCCTCATTGCAAAGAGGAGTTTAACTATAAGAGGGATAATTGGTCGAGAGGCTGCATTAATAAAACGAGCAAGAAGGTCAAGGATGTTCTTTGCCTTCCGATAGGTTTTCATTGCGAATTCGGAAAGTCTTGCCATAAGATTAACGCGGTTTGACTCATTTAGCTCTTCATAGTCAATGTCAAGGACTTCTCCAGGGACTTCGGTAGTCAGGATGGAGTTCATAAAAGTACTGATGAAAAGGTACAAAAAAGCCCCACCTCAAGGGCAGGGCTGGGGTTTAAATGTGAGATTCATCAAGAGTGTCGTCAAAGAGCAGTTGGTCGGCTGCATAGCCTTCAACATCCGGAATCTCGTCAGGTTCATAAATGTTCTCTCCGACAGGGATGCCATCGGAGTTCTTTATGATCTTGTGAGGGTTGGCCTTCATAGGAAAGCCTTCGAAGCCACGTCGGTCACTCATTAGTTATCCTCGTTGAGGTCTGAGTATTCTGACATAGCCTTCTCTTGTTTGGACTCGAGTTCAGCCTGACGCTTGGCATAATCAACAAGTTGCATCTTGCTTTGATCGTGAGACCATTTCAAGATGTCATATCTATGGTTGATCTTTTCAAGTAGAGTCTTGTGAATTCTCTCTAGGCCGGGCTTATTGAAGAGGTGCATAGCATCAAGAAGAGCTAGTGCCTCCTTAACAGTGATCCATCCTAGATCGATATCAAGATCTTCTACTTTGGGTTCAGGTTGATCGTACTTAGATAGCATGTCGTACTGATGAAAAGGTACAAAAAAGCCCCATCCAGCATGTGAAAGCTAGACAGGGCTGTTGGGTTAGAAGTCAGCGATAGCAGTATTCTCTTTAGGAGCGCTAGTCAAGACATCGAAGGCAAAAACCTTCTTGCTTGGGTTGTAGCGCAGAGTCTTCTCTTTCTGACCAGTAGGTTGACCATTGTCATCCAAGATGTCTCTTAGTTCAATGTCTTCCTTCTTTGAGTACCATTCCCAGTAGAGTCTTACAACTGCATATTCAGTCGTGTCAACCAATTCCATGATTTGGTCTCCTACTGGGTTTGGCTCTGCCTCTGTGCCATTGTTCCAGAAGTCAAACCAGGTTTCCCTGACTTTAACTTTCTGGTACTTGCCGTCACCCATGAAGATGTCGACTGACTCTCTTACAGGAGCAACAAAGAGGTTAGGAGAGATAACTGTGCCATCTTTCCTAGTACCAGGTTTTGCATAATTGATCAGACCAACCGTAGTAAAGTCTGCCCTCTGCTTACGGATCTCTAGCTTAGAAAGGGTTGGAGACTGAGCAGCTAATAGCTCCTCATATTTATCAGCAACCTCATTCTTTGTGCCAGATGCAATCCTTTGCTTAGGAGTCATTTCTGCAAAAGTGGTAGAAGCGTTAGCCATAGTACGCAGCACTAAAAGTACTGATGAAAAGGTACAAAAAAGCCCCCACTCAGAGAAGTTGAGCAGGGGCGTTGGGTTAGTCAGTCCAAAAATCGAAGCTACTATCCCAGCCTTCAGCTGAAATATGTCTATAGGCATCGATACGAGCGTGGGCTCTTTGGGCTGACCCGTCTTCTAAGAATGAAAGCAACGCTGCACGTATAGAATCTTGTGCGGTGGCAGGCCGACCTTCATATAAAAAACTAGAAGCCATGGTGGTGAGCAGTACCTAAAACGTACTGATGAAAATGGACAAAAAACCCCCACTCATACAAAAAATGAGCAGGGGTGTGGGGCTAGGCATCATATTCCTCTACGACCTTCTTGATATGTTCAAATTCTCTTTCGATGATCTCTAACTCTGCAGGAGTGAATAGAGAATGCATCTCTTCTTTGAACTGAAGGTTGGACTTAGCAATTTCCAAGGAATTAGGCTGACCGTTAAACATAACGTACTGATGAAAGGGAACGAAAAACCCCCACTCAGAGAGAAACTGAGCAGGGGTGTTGGGTTAGAAAGGGAGATCGTCGTACTGACTTGAGTCTCCTACCTTCGCAGGTAAGGACTCATTCTCGATTCTTATCAGATTGTCAATAACTGTGTCTTTGATCCTGATCAACTGTTTCTGCGTTAGAACTTGGCTGTGGCCATGCTCAAGCAAATCCATGATCGTCTCAAAGCGAGACAGGCCGACCTCAGTCCTAGAAGGAGGCTGGGGAGTGGCTTTGAAATCTGCGTAAGGAGAGGAGATTTGTGGCGCTTGTGTCGTCATCGTAAAAGTACTGATGAAAAGGGACAAAAATACCCCCACTCAAGCAGAGCAGGGGCAAAACTTTAATGCCAAACTAAGCCTTCTTTACATATTTCTAGAATCTCAAGGGATCTATCATATGTCAGATCGGCGTTGGCAGAGAGGAGGAGCCTGAGACAGAGCTCGGGATCTTTGGTGGATCCGATGGACTCATCCTCAGGAATGAGACTGAGATCAAACTTACCCCATCCGTAAGACAGGAAGTCACGATATTTAGCAATAGGACCACCCTCGACAGCGACATGAAATGCTAAATCAACTTCGTCGATCTCCATTTTCTCGTAAGCGCAGTCCAAGGCATTCATAAGGATCTGGTAGTAATCGGCAATCCCAGAACGGACGCCGGCTAACTTCTCAAGATCACTATCTGAACACTTAGCAGGATAAAGACGCGTACCCATAATGTACCGATGAAAAGGAACAAAAAAACCCCACCTAGCGGCGGGGTAGCGCGCAGTAGTACGGAACTACTACATGAATACAGGAGCTAAAGGATTGAAGAATCTAGTGACAGACTGACCAACCCAGTACCAACGGATGACAGTGCCTAGGGCTATGCAGATGGCGAGATACCAGCCGGTATGCTCCATTGCAAAGTCAACAACGTCATGGAATAAGCGATTCATGGAATGTACTGATGAAAGGGTACAAAAAACCCCCACTTCATAGAAACGAAGCAGGGGATTTAAGGTTATGACCACTGTCTAACGACTTGTGGATTACCTTGACCGAAGGCTGTCCTCCACTGCTGAAGCTGGTGGAAAGCATCCTTTGGGCCAAGATCAGGGACTAACTTGCCTAACCGTCTGCACTTAGCACTCATGATCACACCATGCCTGGAGATGATGGCGAGCTTATTACCTTGTGCAAAATCGTAGCGAGTTTCAGTAAACATGAAAATGTACCGATGAAAAGTGACACTAACATCGGATTAACATAGTTTTGACATACGTCTACGCTTGGTAGCCATCAAAGGAACAATAGCTACAAGCGAATGTTATGTGAGAAGAATTGCGTAGCAATTCGAACACAAACATGAGCGACAATAAGGATAGCGAATAGCGAATATTACTGTGATGAATCACGAAGTGATTTACACATAATATGAGCGTAATGAGCGTTCAAAGGTTCCCCAGTGATGCGTAAACGCAGCAGCTATGTAGGGTTGTCAAGGGATTTGGCGCACTCGCAAGCGCAAGAGGGAGGCGTGGGATAAACGCGCTATGCATGCGCATATACGCTGGATAACTGTTGCTAACGCAGAAGACAAAGGGGAACAGGTGAACGCACAAGAGTTGACAAAGGAACGCGTCCCTCAAGCGAGCGATTGATGCGCTAATTAGGAACTAATTACGCACAATTGCGAGCGCTAATTAACACACACTTAACAGAAACGTTGCGTCGCTTAACATCAGAGCAACATCGGTGCGCTAGAATCGCCCCTTATTTTTTTGTTTACGCGGTATCGCAACTTGCAGTGGGTGTTTGATGTATAGCGCGGAGAGCAAAAAATTAGCAATTTCTCCCGCGAGGCTATATAGGGAATAACATCGCTTCATAGTGAAAATTCGCGACGTCAAATTCTGTGAAATTTTTTGTTCCCTATTTCCCGCGAGGCGCTTACCGGCGAAACCCTAGTAATCAGAGCCGATAGACTTGTAATACGTGGAATGTGTATCTGAGTCGAATGAACGCTTGGGAACGGTTAATTAATCTGGATCAAAGCAAGATGCAAGATCCAAAAAATACTTATTTCGGTCAAAAATATCCCGGGACGACGAACGAAAAAAAGAAAACTATTTTTAATGCCTTGCAAAACGCGGCAGGCTCTTTACCTCAATCGTTATTTCCGCCGATAACCATAAATAAACCTGTTGATAATTACCAAATTCCAACTGTTTCTAATACTCAATACTCTCCTGCTAAAAAAATAGCTGCAATCGCCACGAGTCCCGGCGAAATGAGGCCTACTGCAAAAGTTGCTTTACCTGTAGGCAAGATTGTTGTCCCAGAAATGCAGCGAATTACGCAAAAGAACGCTACAAACCTGAAAGCAACAGGACGTCTTCGCTTAACGACGCCTGCTAAAGGTGATTCTTGGGATTTATCTGGTTTTGATACGTTAAATAAGCAATATGGCAAACGAAATTACGCTGTTACTCCTATTGGACTAGCTCAGCAACAACAAACTACTAAATGGCCGGCACCACTTTCTAGTAGAAGGGGCGACAGGACAGTACCAGGAGTAAATCTTGCAATTAATAAACAAAAAACATTACAAAACAGCGAGCAAAAAGGCAACGAATTAGGAACAACAGAGAGTAGATTCGGTCGCAAAGTTGTACCGCAGTTTGAAAACTATGAATATAAAGGTGCTGTTACTGATTCCAGGAAAAAACCTCAAACTTCTTGGTTTAAAAGGAGCAAAGATGATGCCACACCTGGTCGTTGGGACGGCAATCAGTATATAAAAGCTGTTGAAGATACTGTAGAGCGTAAGGTCTTAACTTCTCCTGCCGGTTCTATCAGCAGTCGGCGAAGTAGAAGTGGTATGCCTGCTCAAGGACCAACATCATTAAATCCAGAAGCGAGAAAAATTCTAGAAGAATATAGAACTGGAATGCAATATGAAACAGATGTCAGACCAGAAACCAAGGAACAATTAAGAGGTGGAGTAAAAGCCGTTAATCCTGCAACTGGAGGAGATTGGACTCAAAACCCAGTTAAAGGCAGAAGAATTCCATATCCATTCGAAAATAACCCTAATTACGGCAAAGAGGTTGGCGGAACTAACTATGAAGTTGGTGTTGACATGCTTTATAAGACCGGTGATCAAACATATGATGTTCGTCGTGTATACGGTACGGATGCTGCAGGAGTAAGAACCAAAGATCCTGACGCTCGCTTCTTCAACGAGCAACAAGAGGATAAGCGATTGGGAACAGCCGCAACAGAAGCAATGGATGCGACTAAAACGCCTCTTATTAGCGGTAAGACTCTTGGGGAGATGAAAGAACAAGGCTTAGCAAGATTGGCAACTCCGGCTGACATGACAGCTACAGGTCCTAGTGGAAGACTGAAATACGAAAATAAGAGAGGTAAATTGAATATCGGTGGGGTAAGAACTGACTTAAAAGGATTCCTAAGAGGCGCAAAAGATCCCGATACAGGTAATTATTCTAAAATCCCTGTTTATCTATATCGCGGGGAAAACGAGAAAGATCCTGCAAAAAGACTATATAGACAAGGAGTACCTACTAATAGAGATCTAGACGAAATGAGGAGGATATTGGCTGATCCTCGTAGAGAAACTAGCGTCAATCAATTAATAACAAATGCGTCAAGAGAAAGAGGTAAACCAGTGGAAAGAGGGTTTACTCCTTTCTTGAACAGAGAAGATGTGTATGACAAGGTCGGAGGAATTAGAAAGGGTTATGAAAATCCTATAAAATTCCCTCTTCCTCCTAAAGGACCACAAAATCCATACGGTGTAACAGAAGCTCAGTTAACGAGAGATTACAGCGAAGCTATAAGGATTCTTCAGACACAACATAGAGCAGACAATAAATTCCCGATGACTAGCCAACATTCTTTGGCTGAAAGTTATAGACGTGTTCTTGCAAGTGCTGCAGCAAGTGGCGCAATGGTTGGTGCTCCTAGTCAGGCGGTTTCAGATTACATGAGATCTTCTAACCTCCAAAGAGTTGTAGAAGCCGGAGGCCGACAGTTAAGACATGCAATGATCCAAGCGAAAGCTCAAGGTCGGGTATTTAATACAGAGCAATTAATAGCAGCGTCCAACGCTATTGGATCAAGGATAGGAGTGAGTGGTAACGCTATTATCAACGCTGCGACTGCAAATGTTGCTATGGGTCCGAACAGAGAAGTCAATCTGTTCCAAGAGCCTTATGGTTACGATCCACTTTTACCGAAGAATCAGCAAGGGCCAACTCCATTCACTAATAAGAAACAATTAAGAGACAGAGAAGCTTTAGCGGCCTTACTTTCTCGCGATCAAAATTTATTAGATGATGAAGAAATAGCGTTAAGAGATTCTATTGTTAGCAAGGTAAGAAATAAGCCTTTAGATGAATCTGAAATTTATGCATTAAGTTACGAAGACAGAGGAACCAGTGAAGATGGGGTAAAAGGGTACAGAGTGATAGACGATGATGAATACAGGAAAGCAATCGCTGCAAGTCCTGACCTATATCTAGATGTTGATAATATTGCGAGACGTGCTCCTCAAGCGCCTGTTACTCAGGATAATTTCCTTAGAACTTCCGTTGGTGGTCCAACAGTCTTGACTACTGGTGACGTCCCTGCTCAAGCCGCCGCACTACGAGCTCGGTACAACGCTGATCCTCGCGTAGCTCTTGGACAAGAAGCTCATAATGATTCCCGGGTCTTGCAAGCTGGTGTAGATGGTGCTTCACTAAATGCACCTGCTAAACAAACAGCCCCTGTTCCTTACATGGATTACAGAAACGTCGCTGCTGCTTTAGGTGCTGGCAACGAAGGAAATATATCTGATGAAGCTTTCCTAAGACAGCGGAGAGCCGAAGCTATTATCGCCCAAAGAATTGCTGCCAGAAATAGAATGAGAGTATGAAAGAGTATTTAGTTGCCATCACTCCTGAAGACATGAGGAGGCATACTGAACAAGGTTATGCACTGTTGGGAGCTATTACAAATGAAAAGGGGTTTGACCCAGTTGCTGTAGTAATGTTATCGACATTGATCTTTAATACTCATACATGGATCTTCCACGCATTTGTACTGAAGAACGGAACCGTGCATGGTATAGAATTAAGAGATGAATAAATCTTGCGACACCAAAAAAGGTAGTTGTGGTTGCGACAAATGCAATCATGAGGAAGCCAAAGAAAGGGCTATGACTTACCGAAGAAATAAATCTTAAGTTTCTAGAATAGTTAATATAGATAATGAAAGGTATCCAGTAAGACGTGGCTTTTAAGTTAAACAGAGATCCTGGATTTACGAGAGATGCTCTCAATGATATTGTTGGTGCTGAGGGTCGTGGAACTTTAGCTGGGTTAGAACCGAAAGAACGTCAAATAGATTTTACATATAAGGCATCTTCTCCAGAGAAAAAGGTTGCTGCTGTCCCACCATGGGAAGAAGGGATAGGAGGCAGGGAGTTTGGTGCTAAAGCTAATGATATGGAGCATCCAATTCAGGAAAATTTAACGGCATTTGTTCAGAAACTTCAACAAGGACCATTCCCTCTGTATCCTCCTGAGACGGATCGGATGGCAGGAGAACAAGGGCCACCAATCGCATAATGTTTAGAAGAAAAGCAGCCCAATTTATGGCGAAGCCAATCACCAAACGATTGGCTAGATTCGCAAAGCAATGGGGAGATGATCTCCTCCCTGGTGCTCCTGGCCAAGGAATATTAAGCCCTCGCGCTTTAGCTGAAACTGCTATTTGGTATGGTCCTGATATCTTGTTATGGCCATCGATTTCAGCAAGTATGCTCCCTGCGGGGACGTCAGCAGCCGATAGAGCAAAAGTCTTCATGCAAGACGCGGGTATAAATGTAGGAGCTTCGCTAATAGGCCAGTCCGGTGGTATTGGAATTGCAAGAGCCCTAGGAAAAGGTAAGGGAACAGGTACATTTACCACGTTAAAAACACTTGGAGACATGGGGGCTGCTCCATTAAACATGGGTGTTAGGAGACCTACAGAAACAAAAATCTATAATCAGCTAGCTGCTGAACAAGAGCAGGCTTTGATTGAGAGAATTAGAGCAGAAGAGCAGATGAAAGCTCAACAATTTCTCCAATCTTTAATGACCGGAGGCGGTGCTTATCGTAAAGAAGACATTCTTCGTGCTCAACTTGGACTTCCTTGGGGAGGAATGAGTTAAATGGCTGATAGTTTTCCTTTAAATCCCACTTGGGAAGAGTTGGTAGACGTTTATAGACGTTCTTTCGAGGCTAATCCTAGAAATTATGCGGATTATCGTCGTAAAGCAACGGGATATGAGAATACTCCTCTCATGGACATGGGACAAGGCTCCCAAACATGGAATTATCTAAGGCAAGCTCTGCCTGAAAACGTAGGATCCCTGCAATGGTTCCAAGATCAAGCAAGAAATATTCAATCTGCTAATAATTCCCCTAATTGGAGGAGAAAATTAGCTACTAATGTTATGAATGCTGTTGAAAACATACCTTTAGGTGGTTACACAGCAAAAGAAAGGCAGATGTACGCAGAAGCTCGTGCAGCTGATTACAACGTTCGAACTAAAACAGTTGATTTTAACCAAGTTCTAGATCCTAGGACTATGACAAAAGCTGCTGAAGCAGCAGGTGTCATGCCTCAGTATGTGGATATCGGTAATAATGCTAGGGTCAGGGCTGCTCAAGCTGCAGGAGTTGTTTCAGCTGATATAGCTACAGATGGTGCTCGTAATATTTGGTGGTTCTTAAATGCACCTCAGGCTGTGGCATCTATGGCAGCTTTAAGTGCTTTACATCATGCTCAATCAGGATCTGAAAAAGTCATAAGAGACAAAGGTATATCTCAGGAGAACGTTCAAGTTCCAATGATGAAAAAACGTGGATATAGACTAGCTGCAACTCTACCTTCGGTCATCGCGATGTCTGCGGCTGTAGGGAATATCGGAAGGAAGCCAGGTTACAAGCAAGTTGTCCCTAGTGCTGAAGATCCTCGTAAAACTGCTGATCCATGGCAGGAAGCATTAAGTCGGTATTTCTTAGGTAGAACAGGACGTTTACTCCCTTATAAAGAATTTTCTAGGGAAAGACCTGATGTTTCTCCTGATGAATACAGAAGATATAAAGCATATAGTTTCGATCAAAAAACTGATTTAAATCCGTTAGATGGTGATTTTAATATTCTGGGAGCATTAAGAGGAACAACTCAGGGGATCCATGGACCAGAAGTTAATTTCATGGGTAAGAGTATTCCTATTGGAACTGGAGTCTTACCTGTGGCAGCTGGTGTTATAGGTACTCGTATGGGTGCTAAGAAGGCGATGAAGAGATTGATAGATATGAAAGCAAAAACTTCGGATTACGGTATTGACAAGTTAAATGCATACAGCACGAAACTGAGTGAGATGGAGGATGCTCAGAGAAGAAGAATAGATCCCGAAACCGAGGCACCATTCAGGTCAGCTAAAGAAGAGAGAGATTTTGCTGCAAGAGTAGACCGCTTAAAAATGCATAAAGATGAAATTGATTCCAAGAACCAAAGAGAAGTATTAAGACAAGCTCTTTTATATGGTGGAGCAGGTGTAACAGGTACTGCTCTTGTAGGAGAAGGGGTTGAGCAAATAAGGAGGGCAGGCTAATGGCTGGATTATTCTCTGATCATGGAGTAGCAGACTCTGTAAATGCGGTTACAAAAGAGAAACAGTATGAGGCATTAGCAAGAGCTAAAGCATTCGAATTAGAACGTAAAAAAGTTATGGGTGAGAAGGCGATTGAAGCAAGTAGAAAATCAGGTCAATTACAAGCGGATGCAACTAAATATGCTGGCACAATGAATTTGTTAGGTAGTGTTGTTAGTGCTGCAACTAGTATTATTCCTCAAACAGGTGCTTATAAGAAGTGGGCTGGCAATAATTTTGGACCAAACAAGTATTCAGATGTCGCTGCATACGCAACGGATCATGGCATCTCTTATAACCAAGCTGACCA
>CEVZ01069385.1_pt1 | contig 16567 bp, 17 predicted proteins | sample 361371 | NCBI WGS metagenome assembly CEVZ01 (sample SAMEA2620217, study PRJEB7988) | marine metagenome | isolation source: saline water (ENVO:00002010), including
TTTTTTTTTTAGCCTTGTATGGACAGCCATTGATTAGATTATAGATGATTGTTCAATTTTGTAAGAGAATCGTCAATTAATTTAAGATTATGAGTATTTTTAATATTTTTTTTTATTCTAAACTCAGTATAAAGCAGGGTTTTTTTTATAATTTCATTTTTTATTTCCTGTTTAATTTTATTCTCCATTTGAGAGGAAAGCTGTTGGTAGTTTAATTTTTTTCTTTTCAATGTGAAGTTAAGATCATCTTCGATTTTTTCTTTTATCTTTAAAGATTCAGTTTTGGTTTGAGTTTTTAAATTTTCAATTCTTTTTTGATTCTCTTTATCTTTTAAAATATGTTCATTAAAAAGTTCTTCTGCTTCTTTTTTTAATTTTTTTGAGTCATCAAGATGAGATTTAAGTTCAAGGATTTTTTTATCAAGACTATCAATAATCATTTTTTTTAAAGGCCCGTAAACTAAAATTAAAAAAACTATGAATGAAATCGCAACCCAAAGTGTTGAATCGTCTAATATATTTACGTTAAAAGTCATAAATCCTTAATTGCCTCATCAAATTCTTTAGCGTTGCTCCTAATTTTTTCGCCTAAAATCTTTTCATATAATTGATCAGATAACTCCATGCAAATTTTGGGAATGTTTTTGTCAATTTTTTCTTTAGCTTTCATTAGATCGTTTCCAAAATCTAATTTTTTCTTCTCAAGTTCTTTGTCAAAAGAACTTATTTTTTGATCAAAGTTGAGTTTATTTTCTTCTAGAGCTTTCTTAATTTCTTTATCAAATAAAATTTTGTTACTACTGAACTCCTCATCCATTTTTTTTATTAAATCTTCAATTTTCTGATTAAGCTCTTTTGTTTCACTTAAATAAGTGTCTATAGTTTCTTTTCTTTTAAACCTAATATTTTTTATTTTCGGTAAAAAGAAAAAATGCATACTAAAAAGCAGTAGTGAGAAAAAGACAAATAACCAAAAAATTTGCGAGCTGAAAGATTCAGGGTTAAGTTGGGGCATTCCGCCTCCTTCAGCTCCTATGGCCCAACTTGTTTGGACCAATAAGAAGAAAGTAAGAAAGATCCTACTTTTCATTTTAAAAAACAAAAAGAAGTAGTAAAGCTATGATAAGTGCAAATAAAGCTAGAGCTTCAACTAATGCAAAACCAAGCATAGTCATCGTGAATACATGTTCTCTAGCCTCAGGGTTTCTTCCAACTGCAGTGATAAATGCAGAAAATATAGAGCCAATTCCAATACCAGATCCTATTACACCTAATACAGCGATGCCAGCTCCCAAAAGTTTAGCTGATTCGATATCCATAAATAAATCTCCTTTTAATAAAATTAATGTAAATGTATTGCATCATTTATATATAAACAAGTTAATATTGCAAATACATATGCTTGTAAAAAAGCTATAACAATTTCTAAACCAGTAAGAGCTACCAGAAATGCAACGGGTAGAGCCCCTCCAATTATAAAGCTGTTAGCTCCTAATATGAATACAAAGCCTCCAATTACTTTTAATAAAGTGTGACCTGCCATCATGTTTGCGAATAATCTTACAGATAAGCTTATTGGTCGTGATAAGTAGGAAATTACTTCTATTGGAACTAATAAAATTAACATTGCTTTGGGAACACCAGCTGGTGCAAAAAACTTTAAGAATTTTAAAAGTCCATGTTTTGCAATCGCAATCATGGTAACTGCAATGAATATAAAGAATGATATTGAAAATGTTACAATTATATGACTTGTCCAAGTAAAGCTATAAGGAAGCATACCTAGAAGATTGCCTAGCAATATAAACATAAATAAAGAAAAAATAAAAGAAAAGTATTTCATTCCTGATTTACCGATATTATCTCCAATCATATTAGCAATAAATTCGTAGGAGATTTCTACAAGCGATTGGCCTCGAGATGGAATAATTGCTGAGTTTTTTAGACCTATGAAAGTAAATAAAAGAATTAAAATTACTGTTGATAACATTGCTAACGAGGAATTGGTGAACGATATGTCGTAACCCATAAACTCTATTGGAATTAATTTCTTTATTTCAAATTGTGATAAAGGACTTGCCATCTTTTAAACTAGTTACTTAAGTTTCTTCATATTTTTAATTATATTCATGAATCCTGCTACAATTCCTAATAGCAAAAAAATGATAAAAAATATAGGCTTTGTTAAAAAAAAATTATCAAATCCAATACCTATTAGTACCCCAACTACTATTGGAGAAATTAAGTCAAGACTTACCTTCATTCCTACGCCAAAGCCATTAATTTTCGGTTGTTTGAAATTTTTATTACTCTCAATTTCTTTAATTTTTTTTTCTATTTCACTAATTCTTTTAGTCACTAACTTGCTTCTTGAAAATCAACTTTTTCAAGGTCTACTGACACAATATCTGAAATTCCCTTTTGTGCCATTGTAACTCCATAAACTCTATCAATCGAAGACATTGTTATTTTATTATGTGTGATAATTAAAAACTTTGTTTTAGTGCCTCTTTTTAATTCATTTAATATGAGGCAAAATTTTTCTATGTTGACATCATCAAGTGCAGCATCGACCTCATCCAGTATACATATTGGTGAGGGATTTATAAGAAAAATTGAAAAAATCAAAGATATTGCTGTCAATGTTTTTTCACCTCCTGATAGCAGGCTAATGCTGGATAATTTTTTCCCAGGAGGTCTTGCATAAATTTCAAGACCAGTTTGAAGTGGATCATCAGATTTTACAAGCTCAAGTTTAGCTTCACCACCACTAAATAATTTTTTAAATAATTCAGAAAAATTTTTGTTAACTTTTTGAAAAGCTTCAACAAGACGGTTTTTTCCTTCTTTATTAATTTTATTAATAGCCTCTCTAAGTTTTTGAACGGCTTCAAATAGATCATTTTTTTCAAGTTCAAGTTCATCAATCAAAGATTGTATTTCTGATTCTTCTATTTTTGCTCTTAGATTAACTGGTCCCATTTGTTCTCTTTGATAGCTAAGTCTTTCTAACTTTTCTTTTATTTCCTCGTGAGTCTTGGACTTTAATTCAGAAAATTCTGATTCATTCTCAATTTCCTCTGGTTGTTTTGATGATCTTTGAAAAATTAAGCTTCTAAGTTCTTTTTCTTTAGCTTTGAGATTGTTTACTACTCCTTCAAGTCGTGTAATTTCATTTCTTTGATTCTCTCTTTTATTTTCAATTTTTGAAAGATTATCTTCTACTATTTTTATTTCCTGTGAAATTTGATCCGATGACTCCTTATTTTTAATTAGTTCATTATTTTGAGAATTGTAAATACCTTGATAATTAGCAATTTCTTCTTCAATTTTCTTAGGAAGATTAATTAACTTTTCTTCCTCAAGTTGATAATATTTTTCTCTATCACTCAATGTTTCAATTCGCTTTTTGGAATCCAAAAGATTATTCTTACTTTTATTAATATCAGTTAATAGATATGACCTATCAAGTTCTTCCTTCATAATTAATTCTTTAATTGAATTTAAGTCTTTTCTTTTAGATTCAATTTTACCGTCTAGTTCCCTTATTCTTTTTTCAAAATCTTGTTTTTCACTTTTGGTATTCCCAAAGCTTTTTGTTAAAAGGTTTTCTTTTTCTTTAATTTCTTTAAGTCTTAACAAAATACTTTCACCTGACTTAATTAATTCTTTAAGCTTTTCATTATCTTTTTGATTGTTATAATTCGTAAGAGTAATTTTTTCTTTTTGATTCGAAATATTCGCCACAATCTCATCTAACTTTTTGTAATTATATTCTAAATCATTGTTTTCCTTGGCTATACTTTTTTCTAAAGAATCATTTATGTTTTTTAGAGATGAGTTATTGCTTCTAAGAAAAAGTAGTTTTTTTTCTAAATTTTTGGTTTCTTTTTCTAATTCATTAATTTTGAGTTGAGAATCTATTATTTTTTTATTTTGTAAATTTTGCTCAGAAATAAACCCATCCCACCTCCATATTTTTCCATTCCTATCGACAAGCATTTGACCAACCTCTAAGTTTTTTTGTTTTTCCAAAGCGTCACTTTCACTTTCTACTAAACTTATTTGTGAAAGTATTAGATTAAGTTCATTCGGCGCTTTAACAAAATTTAAAATAGAGTTATGTATATTGTTGAGATTATCAATATTTTTCTTGACCCATTTTTTTGGTGATTTGTTACTGAGTGTTGCATCCAGTTCAAACATTAAAGAGGCGTATACAGCATTTTCATACCCAGGTTTAATTTTTATCAAATTGACTATTGACTCTTTTGAGAGGTTTGAATCACCAATTAATTTGTTTAAAGTTTTAATTTCAGTATTAATTTCAGTAAATTTTTTTAAATCAATCTCTATCTGAGATTCATTATTTTTCAACAAATCATTGTTTTTATATTTTTTTTTTTGGTGTACTTGCATTGAGGTTTTGAGATGATTTATTTTTCTCTCACAATTTTTTTTTTCGTTCAAAAGCTTATTTAATGAGCTTTGTTCTGAAATCAGAAATTTTTCATTCTTTTTTATTGATTCATTTAGAATTTTAACTTCTTTTAAGTTTGTTGTTTCCTCCTTTTTAAGGTTTTCCTTCTCCTCTTTCAAATTATCTGATTTAAACTCATCGCCAAGTGATAATTGCATTTCGTTAACATAGATGCTCTCAATTTGCTTGATCTCATCTCTTAATGCTTCTTCTTCAGAAGATATTTTATTAAGCTTAATGTGAAGTTCCTTAACATTGTTTTTATCAGAAATTTTAATTTCAGAAGTTTGAATATAATTTTCTAAATTTTCTAAAACTTTGTGTTCATTATTTTTATCATTAATTATAGTGTTCAAGAATTTACTTATCTCTTCCTTTTTATTTTTAATTAAATCTAGTTTATTAAGTTGTTCATTCTGTAAACTTTTTGTTTCAAAAAGTTTTTTTCTTATTTCATTTCCTAAGCTTTGGATCTTTTCTAGTTCTTTTCTTAAAAATGAAAATCTTTCTTTATGAGTATCAGATTTTTGGATAATAGCTTTTAAATCATTTCTGTAGTTAGTGGACTTTTCTAATGATTCATCTAATTCAGATTTAATGTTTTTCCATTCAGAAAAAATTATTAGTGACTGATATAATTTTATGTTTTGAGACAAGTTTTCGTATCTTTCAGCTTGTCTTGCTTGTCTTGATAAACTTCTTTTTTGTTCAAAAAGGTTGCTAAGATTAATTTCTACTTTTTCTAGGTTTAAATCTGTTGATTGTAACTTTAATTCTGACTCACGTCTTCTAGCCTGAAGACCAGAAATACCAGCAGCATCCTCCAATATTATTTTTCGTTCTATAGGTTTATAGTTAATGATTTGGTCGATATTTCCTTGACCTATGATTGAGCTCGACCTCGGTCCACTTCCCGAATCATAGAATAAAACACTAACATCTTTAGACCTTACATCCCTATTATTAATTTTAAAAAATGATCCAACTCCTCGTTCTAGAATTCTTGTGATAATTAATTTTTTTTCGCTAATTTTTAGTGTTTGAAGATTATCTGTAAATTCATCAAGTTCAATACTTACTTCTGCAAAATTTTTAGCTGGTAAATTTTGCGTTCCATTAAAAATAACATCATCCATGGAACCTGATCGCAAACTTTTTGAAGAAGACTCACCCATAACCCATCTTATTGCTTCAAATATATTGGATTTTCCACAACCATTTGGACCAATAATTCCGGTTACTCCATCTTCAATTAAAAGTTCAATTGGGTGAGCAAATGATTTAAAACCAGAAATTTTTAATTTATTAACAGTAAACAATTTTTAGCTAGTTGAGTAGTGAGTCTATTTTTAGTTTTAATGCCTCAAATGTAAGGTCTCCTTCATACTTTTCTTCATTAAAATATATAGTTGGAGTTGCTTTAATTTCATACGTTTTTGTAGAATTAAGTCTTTCTTTTAGAATACCGTCTTCAATTGACTTATTACCAACACAAACTTTGATTTCATCATTTTTAAGTCCACCTAATTTTGCAATTTTTAAAAGAGATTTAAATGGGTCTTGTGTTCTAGTCCAATCTTTTTGTTTATTGTAAAGCACTCTTAAAAAACTAAAAAACCTATCACTTCCCGAACATCTAGCAATTACTGAGGCTTTTAAAGCAAATTTATCAAGGGGAAAGTCACGGTAAATAAAACTAATTTTACCAGTATCAATATAATCTTTTTTTATTAAGGGAAAAACTTCATTGTGGAATTTCGCGCAGTGACCACATGTTAGCGAAGCAAATTCTATCATTTTGATAGATGCTGAGTCATCTCCAATTTTCTTTTCTTCTAAGGCTTCTATTGTATCAACTATTCTTGACTCAAGACTTTTGTTAAAGAAGCTAAGAAAAATAAAAAAGATGAAAAATATTTTAATTTTTTTTTTAATAAACATCTTATTTAATTACCACAATTACTCAAATTTGTAATGATTTTTTAAACTTTATCAAGTCAACTACTTCACGCAAGAAATACTTATTAATTTTTTTTTTTATTACATCTGATGAATACGAAATCTCAAATATTTCTGAACTTTCTGATATTATTGTTAATACATTCCTATTATTTACTCTTTTTAGAGTTGATACATAGCACTTTTCACAAAGGTCATCCCCAATTATTTTTTTCCAATTCACTTTTATTTCTAATAACTCATTGTTATTTTTTTTATTTAGTTTTTTAAATATTGAAGGTAAAAGAGTTGAAACTTTTTTTGGCTTATTTATATTTCTTTTTGAGCTCATGAATGATGATTATGACATTACTTTAAATTTTAAGAAAGCCTGGCAAAAAAAAATTTTAAGATGGTACGAATTTAATAAGAGAGATTTACCATGGAGAAAAAAAACTTACCAAAATTTCTATAAAATTTGGATTTCCGAAGTAATGTTACAACAAACTGTTGTAAATACTGTAATCCCTTATTACAGAAAGTTTTTAAAAAAGTGGCCTAATTTGAAATCATTCTACAAAGCTGAACTTGAGGAAATATTGATGATTTGGCAAGGATTAGGATACTACCAAAGAGCTAAAAAGTTACATGAAGCTAAAGAATTCCTAAAAATTAATAAATTAGTTATTCATTCAACTGATTTAATCAAAATACCAGGAATTGGTAAATATACTGCGAATTCAATTTCAGCAATTTTGAAAGACGAACCCTGTGCTGTAGTTGATGGAAATGTTGAGAGAATTTTATCAAGAGTTTTTAAAATCAGTAGGTCAGATAAACGATTTAAAAAAAAAATCTACCAAATAGCTGAGAAACTGACTCCTCGTAAAAATAATAGATATTACTTCCAATCCTTAATGGATTTAGCAAATATTGTTTGTAAAAGTAAAGCCCCAAACTGTATTTTATGTCCAGTTAAAAAATATTGTTTAACAAATGGAAATATAGTTTTGGAAGAAAAAAAAAGAGTTAAAAGGAAAAGTAAAACCGGGGTTATTTTTTTAGTCAGATTTCAAAATCTTTTTTTAGCCGGTATTTCCAAGAAAAAAATACTTCAGGGACTTTATCAAATGCCAATTAGTAATTATTTTGAAATAAAGCTCTTTAGTGAAAATTTAAGTGTCCACAAAAAAATAATTTCATCTTGGAAAAAAACACATGGGATCCATAATAAATATAAAATTTTGGACTCTATTGAGCATAATTTTACTCATTTTCATTTGAAACTGTTAGTGGTTGAGATAATATTAGATAAGAAGATTAATTTAGATAATTATAATTGGATGACAATGAATGCACTAGAAAAAAAACCACTATCAAGTCTGATGAGAAAGGTAATCACAAAAATATAATGAAAACTACTTTTGTTAATTTGTATTACGTTTCCTTTCTTTTGTTTTTTGCAGCTGTATTCCCTCTCTCATCAGTTTATGGTGAGCCAATTGACGATCACGAAAAAGCAATTAAAGCAGTAAACGAGGGAGAAATTTTACCATTGGATGAGATTTTAGTAAAAGTTAATCAAGAATATGCTGGTAGAATTATTTCTATCAATCTAAAAGATAATGAAAAGGGACTTTTTGGATGGGTTTATGACATTATGATAATTGAACCGGGAAATAAGGTTAAACAATTAAGAGTTGATGCAGGAACCTCAACAATTTTATCTGTTAAGACAGGAGGAAAATAATGCGAATACTTGTTATTGAAGATGACCCAAATTTAAATAATCAAATAAAACAATCTCTTGAAGATAGTGGTTATTCAGTAGATACAGCCTCAGATGGAGAAGAGGGACATTTCCTTGGGGATACAGAGCCATATGACGCAGTTGTTTTAGACCTTGGCTTACCAAAGGTTGACGGTATTTCAGTTTTAGAAAAATGGCGAAAAGAAAAAAAAAATTTTCCAGTTTTGATTCTTACAGCAAGAGATCAGTGGAGTGATAAGGTTTCGGGGTTTGATGCTGGTGCAGATGATTATGTAACTAAGCCTTTTCAAATGGAGGAGGTTTTAGCAAGGTTGAGAGCTTTGATTAGAAGGTCAGCTGGTCATGCTACCTCAGATATTCAGTGTGGTCCTCTGAAAATTGATACTAAGTCAAACCGAGTTTTTTTAAATGGTACTAAATTAAAGTTGACCTCTCATGAATATAAAATAATTGAATATTTTTTGCATCACCAAGATAAAGTGATTACAAGGACAGAATTAGTTGAGCATATTTACGATCAAGATTTTGATAGAGATTCTAATACCATTGAGGTCTTTATAGGAAGGTTAAGAAAGAAAATGGGAATGAATTTAATTAAAACTGAGAGAGGTTATGGTTACAGGTTATCCATAGACAAAGAATAAAATGAATTCATTAGCTGTAAGACTTTTCTTCAGTGCTACTGTTTGGATAATTTTAACACTGTTATCAGCAGGATTATTACTTTCAGACTTAAATAAGAAAACTAACTTTGAAGCATTTGATGACAGATTAAATCTTCTTTTAGAGACGTTAATTGGTGGAAGTAAAGTAGACTCATCAGATAGTATCACTGTTGTAACATCAATTGGTGATCCAAGATTTTTTCAACCTTACTCTGGTTGGTATTGGCAGATCAATAAAGGTGCTAAAACTCTAAGTAGATCAAGGTCAATGTGGGATCAAGTTTTTACTTTAGATAAAAGGTTGATTGGTGGTCGTTCACAATTTGTAAATTCGGTTACTTCTAATAATATAGGAAAACAGGTTGTTGAAACAAAGAATCTTCATATTGTGCAAAGAGAGATTTCATTTCCTGGAATTACAGAACCAGTTATGTTCATGGTCTCTGGCGATATACATGAATATAAAGAAAATATTAAAAATTTTGATAACACACTATCAACTATTCTTATTTTTCTTGGAGTTGGTTTAATGATTGCTGTTTTTTTACAGGTTAACTTTGGATTGCTACCATTAAATAAAATTAAGGATGCTTTATTTAAAATTAGAAACGGAGATAAGAAAAAACTTGAAGCAAAATACCCTCTGGAAGTTCAACCGCTAGCAACAGAGATCAATGATTTATTAGAACATAATGAAAAAATTGTTGAAAGAGCCCGCACGCATGTGGGAAATCTTGCTCATGTTCTCAAAACGCCTCTAGCAGTTATTTCCAACGAAATAGAAAAAGATAATAAAATTTTGGATAACCAAATAAATTTAATGAGAAAACACATTGATAGATATTTAAAAAAAGCTCACCTTGAATCTGTTGGAAAGAATGTGAAATCAAAAATAGCCTTTAATAGTTTTTTAAAAAAGATGATTGGAATTTTTGAGAAACTTTATCCAGAAAAAAAGATTGAAATAAAAGATAATTTTAAAGAGTTTTTTGTTTTTGGAAGTCTTGAGGATATGGAGGAATTAATAGGAAATATTTTGGAGAATGCTTGTAAGTGGGGAAGAAAGAAAATTATCATAAGATTTGATAATATCGGAGATAACGAAATGAAAGTAATTTTCTCCGATGACGGGCCCGGCTTACCTAATGAGGAAATGAAAAAAGTTTTCGCAAGAGGCTTTCGATTAGATGAACAAACACCTGGTAGTGGTTTGGGATTAAATATTGTAAAAGACATAATTGAGATACATAAGGGAAAAATTTGGTTAGAAAAATCAAATGATTTAGGTGGCTTAGAGGTGAATATTAAATTACCAATTTCATTTATTTAGTAACTTTGATAAGAAAGTTTTTCTATGAAATTCAGTTATTCCGAATTGTTTTATTGCTTCCAGATGTTTTTTTGTACCGTATCCTTTGTTTTTTTCCCATTCATAATTAGGATATTTTTTTGAGAGTTTTTTTAGTAGATCATCTCTAAAGCATTTTGCCAATATAGATGCAGCAGCAATAGGTGCTGACTTTTGATCGCCTTTTGTAATAAAAATTGTTTTTTTATTGAAATTAAAAATTTTTTGCCCATCAATTTTTATCACATTATCTAAATTATTTAGTTGTTGAAGTGCCCTTTTCATAGATAAAATTGTGGCGTTAAGAATATTAATTTCATCAATTTCAATGTTTGTAGAAACTCCAAATGTAAAGATAGAGTTTTTTTTTATAAAATTTGATATTAAATATCTTTTTTTCTCATTTAATTTTTTTGAATCATCAATCTCTTTTGATAAATCATGATTTAACACATTTTTATTTAGTAATACCGCTGACGATACGACTGGGCCACATAACGCACCCCTTCCAACTTCATCTACACCAATTACATTTTTCTCAATATCTTCAAAAAAATTTAAATTCATCTGCACTAATATTTTTTTGAGTAATAACATTTTGTTTTTGATTAAATGTAATAATAAGTAGCCTTTTCGATTGATTATTTTTCACTAAGCCTTGGAATTAGTTCAACTAAGTTGCATGGACGGGTTCTAGAGTCTAATTGATACTTAAGAATTTTATCCCATGCATCCTTACAGGCATTTGGGGAACCAGGCAAAGCAAATAAAAACTTATTGTTTGCAAGCCCTCCTAAAGCTCTAGATTGAAGTGATGAAGTGCCAATCTTTTGAAAGCTTAAAAACCTAAAAATTTCTCCAAAACCTGGTATTTCTTTATCAAGTATTTTTTTTACAGCCTCTGGTGTTGAGTCCCTTCCAGTTAAACCAGTCCCTCCGGTAAGAATAATAACATCGGTTTTTTTGCTGCTAACCAATATTTTTAAATTTTCAAAAATTTTTTTTTCGTCATCTTTTATAAAAAATTTTTCAGAAATTTGGTGACCACTATCCAAAATACGTTTTTCCAAAATTTTTCCAGATTTATCAGATCTTTCATTACGTGTGTCACTTATAATTAACACAGCAATTCTTAGACTTATAAAATTTTCTGTAACCATTTATATTAAATTATTTTTTGAAATATATGCATTAATTTTTAATAAGTCATCCCACATTTTTTTCTTTTCATAAGGATTTCTTAAAAGATAAGCAGGATGGAAGGTTGCTTTTACGGGAATTTTCATTTTAGATAATTCATCCTCATAAAAATTATCTTTATCTCTAATAATATTTATACCTTCCTTTGTTTTCAAAATTGACTGAGAAGCAACATTACCAAGCAAAATAAGAAGTTTGGGTTTTATGATCTCAATGTGTTTTTTTGTGAAGGGTAAACAAATTTCTATTTCTTGACGGTTTGGGGTTCTGTTTCCTGGGGGTCTCCAGAAAACTAAATTAGTTATATAAAAATTAGTTTTTCTGTCTAACCCAATAAATAACAACATTTTGTCAAGAAGTTTGCCAGCTTGACCAACAAAAGGTTTTCCTATCTTATCTTCTTCCGCGCCTGGAGCTTCACCAATTACCATAACATTAGAGTCTTGTTTGCCATCTGAAAATACAAAGTTAGTTGCAATATCTTTAAGGCCACATTCACAGCTTTTAATCTCTTTTTTAAGTACTTCTAGACTATTTTTTTTATTTTTTACCAATTTTTCATTAATATTTAATTCTTTTTTTTTTGAATTCTTGAGTTGCTTTTCATTCTTTACAGACCTTGGTATGGAAGAAATACAGGTTGAAATGCCCATGTATCTATAAAAATCAATAAAAGACTTTATGTTTTTAACTTTCATTTATATATATATAATTATGATTCTAATCTAAATTTTAATTATTAAGATGACTGATTTTAGTATAAAAAGAGAAAAAATGGAATACGATCTTGTGATTGTTGGTGCTGGCCCATCCGGCCTTTCAGCTGCAATAAATTTTAAAAAACTTTGCAAAGCTAATAATAAAGATTTTTCTGTTTGTTTGGTTGAAAAGGGCTCAGAAGTTGGTGCTCACATCTTATCAGGTGCAGTAATTGAACCAACAGCTCTCAATGAATTAGTAGATGGCTGGCAATCAGACGACTCATGTCCTGTAAAAACTCAGGTTACTTCAGATTCACTTTGTTTTCTAACTGAAGGAAAAGCTTATAATTTACCAAAAATTCTTATTCCATCTGCTATGCATAATAAAGGTAATTTTATTATTTCTCTGGGTTCAATGTGTAAGTGGCTCGGTACAAAAGCTGAAGCAATGGGTGTCGAAATATATCCAGGGTTTGCTGCATCTGATATTATAGTCGAAGGTGAAAAGTTATCTGGAATTGTAACAAGTGATCTTGGTTTGAACAAAGATGGTGAGCCAGGACCTAATTTTCAGCCAGGAATTGAGATTCATGCTAAATATACTCTCTTTTCTGAGGGTTGCAGAGGACATTTAGGTAAAAAGTTAATGGACCAATTTAATTTGAGAGAAAATTCACAGCATCAAACTTATGGAATAGGTCTTAAGGAGTTGTGGGAAGTCAAACCTGAAACCTCAAATCCTGGTCATGTTATGCATACCATTGGCTGGCCGTTGGATAATGAAACATATGGGGGGTCTTTCCTTTACCATTTGTCAAAAAACCTTGTTTCAGTTGGATTTGTAATTGGATTAGATTATAAAAACCCGTATCTATCTCCCTATGAGGAATTCCAAAGATTTAAAACTCACCCCTACGTTAAAAAAATATTTGAAGATGGAAGAAGGATTTCTTACGGTGCAAGAGCTTTAAACGAAGGCGGATGGCAGTCGTTACCAAAATTTTCATTTCCCGGGGGGGCTTTAGTTGGCTGTAATGCTGGTACGTTAAATACGCCTAAGATTAAAGGGACTCACACAGCTATGAAATCTGGAATAATTGCATCAGAAGAAGTTTTTAATGAGCTTTCACTTAGCAAACAAAATTCAAAACTAGATGAATTTCAAAATAATTTTATAAATTCGTGGGCTGGAATTGAATTAAAAAAAGCAAGAAATGTTCGACCATCATTTAAATATGGTTTAAAACTCGGTATGATTCTGACTGGTATTGACCAGGTTATTTTTAGAGGAAATGCACCCTGGACTCTTAAACATGATGAACCTGACCATTTGTCTCTTAAAGAAAAATCTAAATGTAAACCCATAGATTATCCAAAGCCAGATGGAAAGATTACATTTGACAGATTAACCAATGTTTCTTTTTCTTCAACATATCACGAAGAGAATCAACCCTGTCACTTAAAACTCGCAAATAATAATACTCCGATTACAAATAACTACGAGCTATACGACTCCCCTGAACAAAGATATTGTCCGGCAGGTGTTTACGAGATTGTAAATGATAATAACATACCAAAACTGCAGATTAATTCACAAAATTGTATTCATTGCAAGACTTGTGATATTAAAGATCCACTACAAAACATAAACTGGGTTTCACCTGAAGGGGGAGGTGGTCCAAATTATACAAATATGTAAAAGATTTTTATTTTATACGATTTTATTGCTGATAAGCAGTCTAACATTAAAAAACAAAAATGTTACTGCCAACGACTTTGGCAATTATTTATCTTGGAGTTACGCAAAACAATCTAGAGATTTAAAAAACCTAAAGGATTTTTTTGGTTCAGTTAATCTTTTATATGTCGACAAAAGGATGCTTGAAGAAGTTTTATTTCAATCAGTTATATTTGATGATTGGGAAAAAGCAAAAGAGGCAAGTGCTTTAATTGAAAAAATTGACAAAGGAAATGTCTCATCGACCTTCTACTACTTAGTTGATGATATTTTGAAAAAAAAAAACCCAATTAGTAAATTTAATGATTCACATGCAGATTTTTTAGACGTTAATTTTATCAAAGCAATTTTGCTTTGGACAACTGATGAGGGAGAACTATTTAACTCAATTAGTTCAGACAACTGTATACCATTGTTATGCCTTCACATGGGACAAAGGCTTATAATGGATAAAAAGAAAGGTGAGGCGGAGAAGTTTTTTACAAAAGTAGAGGAAAAAAACTTTTCATCAACAAGAATCCAGGAATTGTTAGTTTTAGCCTTTTTAGAATTAAAAAAATATGAAAAGGCAAAAAAAATTTTACAAAAACTCTCTATAAAGGATCTAAACAACAATAAGAGAAAAATGAGTTTTATTTCTCAAAATAGTTATCTTTTAAATCCTATTAAAACCCAAAGAGATGGTGTGGCAGAGGTATTGTATAATATTTCTAGTTGGTATTATCAGAAAAATCTTTTTAAATATTCCATTTTTTTTGGAAAACTTTCTCTAAAAATTAGACCAAATTTCAATGCTGCAAGATTATTAATAGTAAATGCATTCAACGAAATTGGTTTTAATCAAATGGCCCTAGATTCACTATCAAAAATTAATGAAAGAAATACATATTTTATGAGTTTCATAAAGATTAAAAGTAATCTTTACGATGAGATTATTAATAAAAAAAGTTTTTTAAATGAACTCAAAAGTTTATCTCAATCCTACCCTAACAATTGGGAAATTAAATTACTTTTAGCTGATAAATTTAGAAGTCTAGAGAAATATCAAGAATCTATTGATCTTTACAGTAGCGTAATCGATAACAATTTAATTGATAATAAACTTCCTGTTCTGTATTCAAGAGGAATTGCCTACGAAAGATTAAATAAGTGGAGTGAGGCAGAAAAAGATCTTAAAGAGGCTCTTTTAATAAATCCAAATGATCCATATATTTTAAATTATTTAGGATATAGCTGGCTAGATAGAAATATGAATTTAGAAGATGCTTTAAAACTCCTTGAAAAAGCTGTGGAACTTGAGCCAAATGATGGTTATATAATTGACTCCTTGGGCTGGGCTTTTTATTTGACGGGAGTATTTGAAAAATCAATTTTTTATTTAGAAAAAGCTGTGTCAATAATGCCGAACGATGCGACTCTCAATGACCATTTAGGTGATGCATATTGGAAACACGGAAGAAAAAAGGAGGCAATTTCTCAGTGGGAGAGAGTTCTCATAATAGACCCAAATTTTAAAAATAAGGAAAAAATAAAAAATAAAATTAATGTGGGTATTAAATAGTGGTTAATAGCATAACCAAGTTATCACCAGTAAAAATTAATCTTTATTTAGAGGTGTTAAACAAAACAAAAAGTGGTTACCATAATTTAGAAAGTCTTATGACTCTTTGTGATTGTGGTGATGTAATAAACATCAAAAAAGCGTCAGAGTTTAAATTATCTATTGATGGTCCCTTTGCTAAAGGTTTAGCTGACAAGAATAATATTATATTAAAATCATTTTCTCTTATAGAAAAAGTTTTTAGAAAAAATTTTTATGTGCATATAAATCTAACCAAAAATTTACCTATTTCTTCTGGAATGGGTGGAGGTTCATCAAATGCAGCAACTACAATTCTATGTATGAAAGAATTATTCAATTTAGACTTAGACAGGAAGTTTTTAAAATATTTATTTTCTTTGGGTGCTGATGTTCCATTTTGTTATCAAAGAAAATCTGCTTTGGTAAAAGGTAAAGGCGAAATTATTCTTCCATTGAAAAAAGCTATTCCTCAGTATCATGTGCTTTTAGTAAACCCGCTAATTGAAATTTCTACAAAAAAAATTTTTGAAAAAATTAAAATCTCAAAAAGAACAAAAAATAACTTTGATGAAAAATTAATTAATAATCAACAAATTATAAATTTTTTAAATTTAAAGAAAAATGACCTTGAGAAGGAGGCAATACTTCAGTGTAATCAAATAAAAATTATTCTAGATTTTATAAAAAAAAAAACAAAACCATTGATATCTAGAATGACTGGTTCTGGTGCAACTTGTTTTGCACTATATGAAAACCATGATAATTTAGAAGAAGCAAACAACTTATTAAAACAAAAATTTAAAGATTATTGGGTAAAAAAAACAAAATTAGCTAATGTTTTATGAAAATAGATTAAACTTGTATAATTAAAAAAAAATGATTATCTTTCATTAGTTCTTGGGGTGTGGCCAAGTGGTAAGGCACCGCTTTTTGGTAGCGGCATTCGTAGGTTCGAATCCTACCACCCCAGCCAAATTCCAAATGACTGATAACGTTTTCTTTTCATTAAATGATTGTACCCTTAAATACGGAAAAGAAATAATATTTGATAACATTTCAATTAATCTTCACAAAAATGATAAAGTTGCCTTGGTTGGTAAAAATGGTGTTGGAAAATCGACTTTACTTAAAGTTATTCAAGGGA
>CEVZ01245651.1_pt1 | contig 16520 bp, 5 predicted proteins | sample 361371 | NCBI WGS metagenome assembly CEVZ01 (sample SAMEA2620217, study PRJEB7988) | marine metagenome | isolation source: saline water (ENVO:00002010), including
TTTGAAATCTGGTGCGACCCTCGAATTCGTGTAGGACATGAAAAAACCAGAGTTATATAATATTATAGTAAATAATAAGGTAGTATTTTCTAGTTTATCTCAAATGGAGATGTTTGAGAGACTAGAAGACCTATCTATAGAGTTCTATCAGACAGGCACACCGCACCCAAACGACATTAAAACGGAGATTATTACGGAGGATTAAAATGGCATATACGACCACATGGCATGTTTTAAATATGCAGCGAGAAACCTCGGATGGGTATGTTTTCGATGTAGCAATTCAATTAGCAGCAGTAGATAACGATGATAGTGATAAAAAATGGGCAGTAAACCAATCAGTGCATTTAGAAAGACCAGAAGTACTAGAAATTCCATATTCAGACTTAACTGAAGCAAAAGTACTTGAATGGTGTAAAGAGATTCTGGATTCAACTCAGATGACTCCAAATCAAACTTATACACAATTTCTAGAAGAGCAGATTAAAAGAAAAATGGAGGATGGATTAGGTAATGGATTACCTTGGACTTAACTTAAAAGAGGATTAATTATGGCAAAAGCAAAAACAGGACTAACTGGAAACATGTTTGTGGAGGCAATTCCAAAAAAGTCTCGACAAGGGAATGGAAAACATTCAAAATATTCGGCAACCTCCCGTAACTCGGCTCGTAAAAAGTACAGAGGACAAGGAAAATAGAAATTTAGACCCCAAATGGGGTCTTTTTTTGTGCTAAATATTTCGATGTATGATTATTCCTAGAAATAGGTATAAATATATTAAGAAAACTGTTTATTTTTCTATATTTCATATGAATACGAGGATATCTAGATCATTTAAAGATATAAGTTTATCCTTTAATGCTCATCCAATTACGAAAGATCTTACAATAATTAAGAATGAGAATGCAATTAAGCGATCTGTAAGAAATTTAGTCCAAACTATCCCTAAAGAGAGGTATTTTAACCCTATTTTAGGGACTGATATCGTTAATACTCTATTTGATTTTGTTGATTTTGGTACTGCATCCAATATTCAACGCCAAATTGAGATCACAATTAATAATTTTGAACCAAGAGTTGAAAATTTAGATATAGAAGTGATTCCTAGACCCGATGATAACCAATTTGAAGTAATTATTCATTATGATATCATTGGACAACAGTTTCCTAGCCAAGAATTTTCCTTTTTATTAGAAGCTACGAGATAATATGCCTATTACTAAATTTACAAACCTAGATTTTGATCAAATTAAGACATCTATTAAGGATTATCTTCGGGCAAATTCAGATTTTACTGATTTTGATTTTGAAGGTTCTAACTTTTCAGTTTTAATTGACACTCTAGCATATAATACCTACATTACAGCATTCAATTCTAACATGGTTGTAAACGAATCCTTCTTGGATTCAGCAACTGTTAGGCATAATGTGGTATCTCTAGCAAGAAACATTGGATATGTACCACGTTCTAGGACAGCAGCAAAGGCATCTATTACATTTACAGTGGATATAGATGTATTATCTACTGTAGATAGTTTAGTACTAAAAGCAGGTCTAGTATGTACTGGAAATCAAGATGATAGTTCGTATATATTTTCTATTCCTGATGATATAGAAAGACCAATTATAGAAGTTAAAGATGAAGTAACGACTCAAATAACAAGAAAATATGCTACTTTTTCAGAAATTGATATTTACCAAGGAAATTACTTAACTAGGACATTTCAAGTAGATGGATCTTTAGATCAGAAATTTTTGTTAGATAATCCAAATATTGACACATCTACATTAGTTGTATATGTTAATAATTACGATTCTACGTCTCAAAGTTATGATTTTAAGAGTGGAAGAGGTACTTTATACAAAAAAGTAGATAATATTTTAGATATTGATAAAGATTCTACAATTTATTTGCTTCAAGAAGTACAAGATGAAAAATATGAACTTCTTTTTGGTGATGGTATTTTTGGTAAGAAAATATCAAATAATTCTATTATTACAGTAAGTTATGTTATTACTGATGGTGCTGCTGGAAACGGTCCAGGAGGGTCTGCAGGAGCACAAGGAGTATTTCTATTTAATGGTACTTTAACGAGCACTACAGGGGCATTAGCTGTTCCTTTAACCACACCTACTATAACAACTGTAAATCGTGCAAGTAATGGTGGAGAGATAGAATCAATAGACTCTATTAAGTATTATGCCCCAAGACTCTATTCTTCTCAATATAGAGCAGTTACTGCACGGGATTATGAATCAATAATACAGCAAATTTACCCAAATACAGAGAGTGTTTCTGTAGTTGGAGGAGAAGAAGTAGATCCACCTCAATTTGGAACTGTTTTTATTACAATAAAACCAAAAAATGGCGAATTTGTGTCTGATTTTGATAAATCAAAGATACTTTCAGATTTAAAAAATTATTCTTTAACTGGAATTAACCAAAAAATCGTAGATCTTAAAATATTATACATTGAAGTTGATAGTTCTGTTTATTATAACAGTTCTAAAGTCGAAGAAATCAATGATTTGCAGACAAGAGTTGTAAATAGTCTATCTACTTACTCAAAATCATTAGATCTTAATAAATTTGGTGGAAGATTTAAATATAGTAAGGTTTTAAGTGTAATTGATAATATTGATGAGTCAATTACATCAAATATAACAAAAATTAGAGTTAGAAGGAACTTAAATGCCCTTATTAACCAATTTGCACAATATGAATTATGTTTTGGTAACGAATTTAATGTTAAAAAGGAAGGTCTTAACATTAAAAGTACTGGATTTACTATATCTGGATCATCAGATATAGTTTATTTGACAGATACACCAAATATAGATGAAAAAACTGGAATAATTTCAATTGTTAAGAAGGATATTATTGATTCTACAAAAACAATTGTTGTTGAAGAAGCAGGAACTGTTGATTACATAAAAGGTGAAATTAATCTAACTACAATTAACATAACATCAACAGTAAAACCTAATAATATAATTGAGGTTCAGGCATTTCCAGAATCGAATGATATTATTGGTCTTCAAGATTTATATCTCCAATTTAGCATTTCTGATAGTACAATAAATATGGTTAAGGACACTATTACTTCTGGAGAACAAATATCTGGAGTTGGGTTTAAAGTTACATCAAGTTATACAAACGGAGATTTAATAAGGGTATGATATCTACTGGTATTGATAAAAGAGTTCAAATTCAGCAAATAGTTGATAATCAACTTCCTCAGTTTGTATTATCAGAAAGCCCAAAAGCAGCTGATTTTTTAAAACAATACTATATTTCTCAGGAATATAGTGGTGGTACAATTGATATTACAGATAATCTCGACCAATATTTAAAATTAGATAACTTAACACCTGAAGTAATTGTTGGAAAAACAACTTTAGATGTTAGTATAAATTCTACTGATAAAAATATTACTGTTAATAGTACAAAAGGATTTCCTAATGAATATGGACTATTAAAAATTGGTGATGAAATAATAACTTATACTGGAATTACAACTAATACTTTTACAGGATGTGTTCGTGGATTTAGTGGAATAACAACATATCAGGATGATAATAATCCAGGAGAATTAATTTTTTCAGATACTACTGCATCATCTCATGATGCTACTTCTGAGATTACTAATCTTAGTGTATTATTTTTAAAAGAATTTTCTAAGAAATTAAAATATAGTTTAACTCCTGGATTAGAAAATGTTGATTTTGTTAGTAATCTTAATGTTGGTAATTTTATAAAAGAAGCAAAATCATTTTATCAATCAAAAGGTACTGAAGAATCATTTAGAATATTATTTAATGTATTATATGGATATGAACCTAAAATAATTGATCTTGAGCAGTATGTAGTTAAGCCATCTTCTGCAAAGTATATTAGACGTGATAGAATTGTTGCTGAAAAAATAAAAGGAAATCCTTTAAATTTAAAAGGACAGACAGTTACTAGATCTACAGATTCTACAACTACTGCATCTTTATCTGAAGTTCAACCAGTTTTAGGTATTTCTGGAACAGGGGTAAGTACATCAACTAATTATTATATCCTAGATGCTTTTATAGGATATAATGATGAAGAATTCATTACAGGAACATTTGATGTTACTGGAAAAACGAAAGTTATAGGTGATGTACCGATAGACTCAGATGTTATTACAGTAGATTCTACTATTGGTTTTGGTAATACTGGCACTATTATATCTGGTATTAATACTAATATTACATATACTGATAAAACAATTAATCAGTTTTTAGGTGTATCTGGTGTTAATAATCCAATTTCTTCTCAAGATTCTATAAGAGATGATGATTATATTTTTGGATATGAAAATGGAGATTTATCAAAAAGAGTAGAATTAAGAATTACTGGTATTTTATCTAAATTTATTCCTGATTCTAATAATAGGTTATCTATAGAAAATGAATCTGTTATTGTTAAAAGTATTGGAGAAAAAATAGGAAGTTCTGAATTTACTTCAAATAAAAGTATATTTGCAAATTCTTGGCGTTATAATACATCTATAACTTATCAGGTAGATGAATTCTTTTGGAAAGATGTAACTCAAGATGATAGTGATATTACTGAAGATGAAAATAATATTATCACAAAATATGATTCAAATGGATCTATAATAGGAAGATATTATCAAACATCAGAATTTAGAATGAGTGAAACTCTTTCTAAAAAGTTTGATTTAGTTGGTCTCTCTGAAGGAGATTTTGTTGAAATTGTAGAAAGAGTTTCCAATCCACTTCAACCAAAAAAAGTTATTACTAGTAATGATGGAAATGTAGTTACTACTATTTCTAAAATAATAATTGGTAATGATATTGAAAGAAGTAAAATTCAAGTAACTGATGGACCATATGATCTTGATATTGGTAAGAAATATGATGTAAGAAAGGTATTAACTAAAGCATCTAGTACTGGAGTTCCTATTAAATATGGAAATAATAAATTAACATCAGATATACAAAATGTATATAATGATTCTGATGAAAACTTATATGTAGCATCTAATTGTTTACCTTCATATGAAATCCAAAAAAATATAGCAACAATTGGTATTACTACAACAAATACTAATACTCTACAGGGATATAATCCTGTAACTGAAAAATATTCAGTAATATCATTTACTACTCAAATACCGTTTATTACAGGAGATGCTGTATATTATAAACCAGACAATACTGATAATCCACTTGTAGGTCTAGACGAGGGTATTTATTATGTAAAAAGTATTCCAAATTTTAATAACAAGATTAATCTATATTTGTCACCATCTTTTATAGCATCAGATGAGAAACTTTCAACTCCTAATAACTTTATAGAATTTGGTATGCCAACCGTATCTGAAGGGCATACGTTTACTTTACTAGCACATTTTAATAAACAAGTTGAGTCTCAAAATTTATTAAAGAAATATCCAATAAATCCTTCATTAAAAACTGGAGAAAAAGAAAAAACTATTCCTGGTTCTGTTGGAATGTTGATTGATGGTGTTGAAATTATTAATTATAAATCTGATGACAATATTTTTTATGGTCCATTAGATAAATTTTCTGTTTTAAGTCAAGGAACTGGATATGATGTAATAAATCCACCTCAGATTGACATTTCTTCAGGAATAGGATCAACAGCATTAGTTAGACCTGTTGTTACTGGAAAACTTGAAGAAATTTTAGTAGATCCTCAAGAATTTGATATTGAAAATGTACTTTCAGTTAAAATTACTGGTGGTAATAGTAAAAATATTTCCCTAGAACCTATACTCAAAAGGGTAAATAGAGAATTAAAATTTGATGGTAGATTGAAAACTGCAAATGGTGGTGTTGATAATCAAGAAGAAACTATAGATTTTGGAAGAAAACATAATTTAAAAAGTGGGCAAGTATTAATTTATGATAGAAATAATAATGAACCGTTAGGTATTACAACTTGGGGTGGAAGTAATGCTGATGCATATCAATCTTTAACTCAAGGTGAATCATATTGGCCTGAAGTAGTTGGATTAACAACTATTAGACTTTTTAGTAATGAATCTGATTACAATAGTGGTATTAATACTATAGCATTTACTTCTATTAGAAAATCAGGAATTCATAAATTTAGACTAAAAAATTCAAAAAATAGTTTAAAAACTGTTAAAGTTGTAAAAACATCTGATGCTGATAATTCTTTCACTAATCGTGAAATATATGTAAGACCAAGTGGAATTTCAATATCTGATTCTGTAATTACTTTTGAGAATCATGGATTTTCTGAAGGTGAAGTTATAAGTTATACAACTATTCCTGGTATTGGTGTTACCAATCCTACTACAATTAGCGGATTATCTACTTCAAATCAATATAAGGTTCTTAAACTAAATGATAACTCATTTAGACTTGCTGATGTTGGAATAGGAAATACTGTAGATAGTAATTATATTTCTAATACTTATGTTAGATTAAATTCTGTTGGTACTGGTTATCAAGTATTTAAGTATCCAGATATTGAAATAACATCCGAAATAACATATTCAGTAGCAACATCAGAAAAAGTTGTTTTTACTCCTGTAATAAAAGGACAAATAAGTGATGCAATATTATATGAAAAGGGATCTGATTATGGTGCTCAAACAGTTATAAATTATGAAAATAAACCAAGTATTACCCTAAAAAATGGAATTGGTAGAGCAGGAAAAAATATACAACCATCTTTAGTACCAATAATTGATAATAGTAAAATAGTTGCTGTAAATATTCAAAATGGTGGTGCAGAATATTATTCTGTTCCTAATCTTGATATAAAGGGTGATGGATTTGGAGCAAAATTAAGACCAATAGTTGATAATGATCCAAATTCTAAAACTTATTTGTCAATTATTGATGTAAAAATTCTAAATGGTGGATCAGGATTTAGTACAAGTAACACATCTATTAAAGTAAAACCATCTGGATCTAATGTTGTTTTTGATTTAAATATTAGAAAATTACCTATAAACAATATACAAACTTTAGAAAATTTTAATTTAAAATACACAAGTGAAATATTACAAGATTCTGTATATGGATTAAAATATGCTACAGTTGGATATTCTACAGCTATTGGTTCAGAATACTTTAATGATCCAAATCCTATTACAGGACATTCTCCAATCATTGGATGGGCTTATGATGGAAATCCAATATATGGTCCATATGGGTATAGTGATCCAACAAATACAAATGAAATTAAAGTTTTACAATCCAGTTATGTTTTAAATTCTTCTAATATTGATAATAGACCTGATATTACAACATTTGGTACTGGATTCTTTGTAGATGATTATGTTTATGATCCTTCTGTAGGAGATTTGGATGAACATAATGGTAGATATTGCAAAACACCTGAATATCCTAATGGTGTGTATGCATATTTTGCATCAGTAAATGATAATGTAGGTGGAGAAAAACTTCCAAAATTCCCTTATTTTATTGGTAATACTTATAGATCAAATCCAACTGTTGTAGATAGTGAATCTAAAATTACACAATCTTTTGATTTTAATAATTCAGATTTAATAAGAAATACTACTCCATATAGAATATCTGAAGAATTTAGTAATAATGATTTTATAATTGAATCTGATAAATTTATTAATCAAAAAACAATTGTAGAATCAGTAACTCGTGGAAATGTAGATGAATTGATTATTACTAATTCTGGTGATGATTATAAAATTGGCGATAGTTTAGTTTTTGATGAATCTAACAGTGACGGATCTGGATTAAGTGCAAGTGTTAATTCTATAGAAGGTAAACCAATAATTGATATTGAAACAGTATATGAAGAATATCAAAACGTTAAATTAGTTTGGGATAATTCTAATCAAGTATCAGCATATATTTCAACATATCATGATTTGATTGGTGCAAACCATATTCAAATTTCTGGCATTTCAACAGATATTGCTAATCTTAATAAATCTCATGTTATTGGTGTTAGTTCAGAAACTACTGTTTTGTATTCTGCAGTTGGTACTGGTGTTGCTGTAACTGATATTATTGTTGGTAAAACTGAGTTAATTTCTGTAGGTAGTAGTATAGGGATTGGTACAGAAGTACTATCAGTTCTTAATAAATTTGAAGATAGAAACGTATTAAGGTGTGAAAGAGGTCTTACTGGAACTGCACATACTATATCTTCTATAGTTAAGTTACTTCCAAATTCATTTACTTTACCAGTAGAAACTGATTATTTTGATTCTGAATTAGATAATATAGTTTATTTTAACCCTAAACAATCTGTTGGTAAAGAATCAACAGCTGGTCTTTCAACCTCAATAGTTGTTACAGTTGCTGGTATTGCTAAATCAATTTCTATACCTGCCCAGAGCATATATCTTCCAAATCATGGATTTAAAACAGGAGATCGTTTAATACTTAAAGAACCTTCCAATACTGGATTTACTAATATTGGTGTATCTACTAATGGAATTCCTGGTAGTGGTAGTCCTACTAGTATTGGGCATGATGATGTTGTATATGCTATTAATAAATCTAAAGATTTTATTGGTATTGTTACTGATCCATCTGTAATTGGATCTGGAGATACCTCAGGTAAAGCTTCTGGACTATTCTTTGTTGGAGATGGTGATAATAGTTTTAAATATTCATTTAGAAAAGAAAACAATCAAGTAACTGCAACAGCAGAAAGAATTATATCAAATGTTTCAGTTTCTACTTCTCATGGATTGCAGAAAAATGATAGTATTAATTTAGTAATCAAACCATCTAAATCTATTGGTATTGGAAATTCTACTGCAATTAAAGTAAAATATAATTCTATAAAAGATAAATTATTAATTAATCCTATTGGGTTTAATTCCACTGGAGTTAATACTACTACAAATATATTAACTATTAATTCTCATGGATTTAAGACTGGTGATAAAGTATTTTATGATAATACTGATGATGATATTATTGGTGGTTTAAGTACTACTGGTTATTTTGTTTATAGAGTAGATGATAATAAGATTAAATTATCAAACACTTATTACGATTCTACTATAACACCACCTAAAGTTGTATCATTAACATCAATAGGTGGAACTTCTCATGAATTATCATTAATAAATCCACCAATTAATGTTATAAGAGATAATGATTTAATATTTGATGTTTCTGATTCTTCTTTATCTGGATATAATTTTAATTTGTATTATGATGAAAACTATATTAATAATTTTGTATCTACTGGTCAAACAAATAGGTATACTGTTGCTATAGGAACTACACCTGGTAATGTTGGTGCAGCAATAACTTTAAATTACTCTAATAATAATCCATTAAGTTTATTTTACAGTTTAGAAAAGGGTGGATTTATTAGTACCTCTGATATTGATGTTATTAATAAATCAAAAATTTCTTATATTGATAGTGAATATATTGGAAATTATTCAGTAGTAGAAACTACCGACACTTCATTTAAAGTTGTTATAGAAGATAAACCAGAAGTTCTTGGATATGCTGCAACTACTATTGGTGTGGGTGGAACCATAACATATAATACAAATTCTACTAGTGCATTAGGTCCTATTAATTCAATAAAAATTAATTATAGAGGAGAAGGATATAGACAATTGCCAAGATTTGTTAGTGTTGCTTCAACTCAAGGTTTTAATGCTAATATTTTACCTAGATCATCTACAGCAAATAAAATTAGTAATACTAATATACTTAATGTTGGGTTTGAATATTCATCTGATAAAACTTTACTACCAATAGCAAAAGTATCTCCAGTAACTTCTTTGAAAAATTATGATTTTATTACTGGTGTTGATATTATTGATGGTGGTTCAGGTTATCAATCTAATCCAAAACTTATTGTTGTTGATAGTGAAACTGGCGAAACTAATGATAATGGTGCGATAGAAGCAATTATAAGTTCATCAACACAGTCTATTGAGGAAGTTAATATTTTAGCAAATCCAAAAGGTGTTGGTAATGCTGAGATATATGCTATTGATGGTACAAATGGTATTCCAATTACAACCATTAATATGAATTCTGGTGTTGTTAATGATGCAGTATCAGGAATTGTAACTGTTAGATTGGGAACACCTGTTCTTGGTTTTTCAGAGATTCCTTTTGCAGTGGGTGATCGGGTATTTATCGAAGGAGTACAAAATATTGATGATGGGAATACATTAAATTCTCCTAGCAATGGATATAAGACATATCCAGTAACAGCAGTTACTAGTTCAAATCCATTTACAATGAAAATTAATTTAGATGGAATTATAACTGAACCTGGAATTGCAAAAACAGATCAAACTTTTGCACAAGTAATAAATTCTAAAAATTATCCTAGATTTAAAATAACTCAAGAACCTGGATTCTTTATAGAGGGTGAGAAAATACTAGTAAAAATTAATGATGTATTTTTGGATAAAAAATTAATATTGGATAAAATTGGAAATGATTATGTTAAAATACAAGGTAAATATGATCTTAAACAGGGAGATAGAATAAAAGGCGAAAGCTCTGGTGTTATTGGTAATATTAATACATTATATGAAAATAAAGGTTCGTTTATAGTTGATTTTTCATCTAAGAAAAATCAAGGATGGTTAGATAATGTTGGAAAATTAGACCAAGACTATCAAGTATTGTCTGATAATGATTATTATCAAAATTTATCATATACTATTCAAAGTCCAGTACAATATAAAGATTTAATAACAGATGTAAATAGATTAGTTCATACTGCTGGTCTTAAGAATTTTGCTGATGTAGGAATAACTTCAAGTGTAACATCTGGATTAACAACTAGCATTGATACTACAACAATAGTTCGTGATCTTTTATCAAATAATAGAGTTGATGCTATTACTAATTTTGATCTTGTTAAAGATATTGATTTCCTTACAAGTCCATTAAGAACAAAATTTATTCAATTTAAAACTAGAGAACTAGTAAATTACTTTAAATGTAAAACTAATAGAGTTTTAGAAATTGATAATATTAATACATTCTTTGGTAATTCTTCAAATAATGCAAAATTAGATGGAACAGTTGCTTTAACAGACAATTATAATAGATTTTTAGTTCAATCAAGAAATCCTATTAATAGTGATATTCAAGTTACTGAATTAGTTACTTCTATAGATTTTGTGAAAGAAGATGTTTATACTATTCAGAAAGCTTCTATAGGTGATGATCTTGTAGAGATTATTGGTGATAAAGTATTAAATGGGCAATATCAACTTAAGTTCAATCCAAAAAATACTTTCGATGTAGATCTTGATATTAAAATTTATCAAAATGCATTTGATGTTTCTAGTACTGGAATAGGAACTACTAATTTTGGATTTGTTGAATTAACTGGTACAGGACAGAATGTTGCAACTGCCACTACTCATACTTTAACATCCGCAAATATATCTAATATAGATTCCTATTTTGCATCTGTTGAGGTAAGAGATACATTTACAAATGAGATTCAAATTGTTGATTTATATGTAACTCATGATGGAACTAATTCTTATATTTCCAATTATGAATTTAATCCAAATAATTCTAGTGGTATTGGATCTTTCAGTTCTAAGATAGAGTCTAATATTTTATCTATTGATTATACTAATGATAGATCAAATGAAGTCTCTCTTCTTAGTAAAATTATTGGTTTTGGTTCTACCACTTCAGGTATTGGTACATATAGATTTAAATCTGATATTCAACCAGATGGATCTGAAGAGACTTTAAGAATTGAATCTTCTTTTACGAATGTATCTGCTGGAGCAACAACAATAATATCTCAATTTAATAAAGTAAAGGATAGTAGTGTTAAAAGTATTATAAGAACTTCTATAGGAAATACTAGTTCTATACATCAATTATTACTTACTCATGATGGTACTGATACAATTCTTACTGAATATGGATTTATATCTGTTGATAATAATCTTGGAATTGGTACGTTCTCATCAAAATATAATGGATCAAATATTGATTTAGTATTTACTCCAAATTCAGATTTTTCAAGCGATGCTGTAGAAGTTCAAGTATTTAATGAAGTAATTAATACTAATATTGATTTGATCAATGAACCATCCATATTAACTTATGGAAAATCTATCGATTCATTATCATTATTACAATTCACTGGTACTAGTAGTGTTAGTTCTAACATTAGGGCTTTTAGATTAAATTACAATAATACTCCAATCTTTGGTAAGTATTTTAATCCTGGTGATTCTACCAAACTTGATTTAGGAACAGGATTATTTAAAATTAAAGATCATTTCTTTAGTAATAATGAAAAAGTAAATTATACACCTGGTTCTTCTATTCAAGGTGTTGGTATTTCATCTTTAGTTATGTCTAATGGTAGTGCTTTACCTGAAAATTTATATGTTCTTAGAGAGAATGAAAATGAATTTAAGTTATCAATAACAAAAGCTGGTGCTGCAGTAACATTTAATTCTTCTGGAACTGGTAATTATCATAGATTGGAGATGGATAAAAAGAATGAAAAAAGTTTAATAGTGTTAAATGACATCATTCAGTCTCCTTTAGCATATACCCCAATTTCACATACCCTTAACAATAATGTTAGTGGTTCGGTCTCTATTTCTACTTCTGTTATTTCTCTTTCTGGTATTTCAACAATACTTATTGATGATATTTTGAATGTTGGTGATGAATATATGACAGTTAAAAATGTTGGAGTAGGAACTACTAATGTTGGTCCTATTGGATTTGAAGGATCTCTTAATCTTGTTGAAGTGGAAAGAGGTTCTGTAGGAACATCTGCAACAACTCATGCGGATGGTGCTGCTGTTAGATTGTATAAGGGAGGATATAATATTATTGGAGACACTCTTTACTTTACTAATGCTCCAAGAGGAAATGATGAAACTGCAAAGATTGAATCTAATAGAGATACTGGAAAATCAAACTTTAGTGGTAGAGTTTATTTAAGGCAGGATTATTCATCTAATATGATATTGGATGATATATCAAATCAATTCACTGGTATTGATAAAAAGTTTGTAGTAACTTCTAATGGTATTAATACAGTTGGACTTTCTACAGGAAGTACATTAATGTCTATTAATGGATTCTTCCAAAAACCAACAACTGATAATAATTTAGGTAATAATTATTTCTTTGAAGCAGATACTTCTGCAGGTATTACTACTGTAGTATTTACTGGTATTACTTCTTATAATGGAACGCAAATAATAAGTGAAGATGATATTAATCAGAACCAACTTCCTAGAGCTGGTCAAATAATATCCATAGCATCTACAGGTGGATTGGGTATAGCACCTCTGGTTGGAGCAGCAGTAACAGCAGTTATTGGTGCTGGAAAATCTATTGTGTCTGTTGGTTTAGGAACTACAGATTTTAATGGATCTGGATATAGTTCTGGACTAAGTACAACTGGAAATGGTTTAATATCCATTGGAATAACAGATGCTGGATATGATCATAGATTTGTAAGTTCTGGTGTAAATTCAGTAACAGTTGCTGCAAATGGTATTGGTGCTAATGCTACATTTACACCTACAGATGCTTCATATACGTCCCATACAGGCGTTCTAGTATTGACAAAGCAGAATCATGGTCTCATTACATCTGATTCTCATAAAGCGATCACAGGAACCCAATATAATGCAACTGTAGGTATTATGACTGTTAAGTTAGCAGCAACACCTAGTCCTGCACTTGCAAATGGACAATTGGTTAAAATTGACGATCTTGGTGTTAAGTTTACTTGTGATAAAGATGCTCATGCTACTGAACATGATTATCCAAGAGAAAATGATCCTCTTAGTGGTAAATGGGTTCCTATTTCAAATGTAACTGGTGGAGATACATTTGAGATTACTGTTCTTGATACTATTCCATCATCTAACACTGGTATTCATACTTTTGTGTCTGGTGTTGCAAATGCTATTAAACGATCTGCTAATACATTATCAATTGCCAATGATAGTTTAGTATTTAATTGTTCTTTAGATGGATATCAAGCTAATAAGGCATATCCACGTGCTGGTATAGATCCTGTTGCTGGAGTATCCACCACTATTCTAGAAGCAACTTCAAATACGGTTACTGTAAATATTGGACCTGGTGGAGGAGCTGGAATTGGAGCATCAATTAGAGCTTCTGTTGGTATTGGTGGTACTTTAACATTTGAAGTTGTTGAAGGTGGTAGTGGATATGTTAATCCAATTATAATGCCACCATCACCATCTTATGAAAATCTTGAAGTAATTGGAGTATCTAGATTAGGTCTTGGTGCAACGACAGATACTGGTAAATCTTTATTAGTTTCTATTGATGTTGGTCCTACTTCTACAACTGGTATTGGATCCACATTATATGAAGTTAAATCTTTTGAATTTACAAAAAAAGGATATGGATTTAGAAAGGGTGATGTATTCAGACCATTATTCAATGGAGAAGATATTAATAAAGTTGGATTAGTAACTGATGTTGGATTATCATCACCATTATCTAATTTGGAATTTACTGTAAATAGTACATTTACTGATCAATTCTCATTATGGAATGTTGGAGAATTTGATTATATTGATTCTATAAAATCATTACAAAATGGTGTTAGAACAAGATTCCCAATGAATTTTAATGGAGAATTAGTTGCCTTCCAGGTAGATAGTAATGATGTTGATTCGCAATTAATTGATATAAGATCATTATTATTGATATTTGTTAATGGTGTTTTACAAGTTCCAGGAGAAGCATATTTCTATGATGGTGGAACTACTTTCGCATTTAGTGAACCACCAGATGAAAATGATGATGTTGGAATTTTCTTCTATAAAGGTACAAATAATGTAGATGTTGTTTATACTGATATAATAGAAACATTGAAAGTGGGAGATGATGTTCAGATTCTTAAGAATGAATCATTTATCGATAGTGATGGTATACAAGTAGGAATTCTTGATCAAGAACCAAGAACTGTTGTAGGTATAACAACATCAGATACTATTGAAACTAATCTTTATTATGATGTTGGTATTAATGATGAAGTTGATAGACCATTAACTTGGATTAAACAAAAAATTGATAAAGTTATTAATGGTAATATTGTTTATAAATCAAGAAATTCTATTGAACCTTTAGTTTTCCCTGAAGCAAGAATTATTGGAGATTTATCAACAACAGATACTGAAGTCTTTGTAGACAACTTGAGTTTATTTAATTATGAAAAAGAAAATCCATTAAGCATAGATTCTATAATTTTCCCTTATTCAGAAAATCTAGTAGGTGCTGCTATTACTGCTATTGTATCTGCTACTGGTACTATTTCATCATTTGATATTGTTAGTGGTGGTTCTGGTTATGTTGGAACAACAACTTCTATTTCAGTTGGTGTACCAACTACAGGTATTATCGCAAATACTGCGAAAGCAACTGCATCAATTACTGCTGGAATTATTACTAGTATTACTATTACTAATCCTGGTGTGGGATATACTAGATCAAACCCACCAAAAGTTATTGTTGCAACACCAAAAGGATCTAATGAAACGATTACTGGTATTGCTGCTACTGCAGGATTTAGTGGAATAATTACTGGAATAACAACTACAACAGGAACTGGAGGTAATCCATTAGCATTAAAATTCTTTGCTAAGATAGGAGATGGAACATTTAGTGGTTTGAATAATGGATATCCAATTTACATTTATGATACTTCTGTTGGAAGTGGAGTAACATCTATTGATGAAGGTGGAAATAGTGCTGTAGTTGGAATAGGAACTACTTATTTGGATAATATCTATTATGTTAGAAGTTTAACTTCTGTTGGTACAAATGGAGAGTTTGTAGTTAATGTTGATTCTGGATCTAATATCGTTGGAATTGCAACTACTGGTACTTGTGGTAAATTTACTTGGGGTAGACTAAGTAACTTTAGTAGAGGTTCTAATCCAATATCAATAGGAGTTACATCTAAAACAATTTCTGGTCTATCAACATTCCCAACAATTCAAAGAAGGAACGCTGGATTTAGAAATACTGGTGGGATAAATAATCCAACATAATCCGTATAAATAAAGAAAAAAGCTATAGATATGGCAGCAATTGTAACAGATCAATTTAGAATTAATAATGCTAGTAATTTTTTGGGGGATATTAATGATACCTCAAACTCGTATTATGTGTTTGTAGGGTTATCAAATCCTGGTATTACTGCTAGTGGTACAATTCCTGCATATGGTAGAGCAACTAGTGATGCTAATTGGAACGCTGATGGTACTAGACCAAATCCTATCGATAATATTAATTATTTAAATCATAGTAAAGATACTATGATTTTTGGTAGAAAAATTAATATCGATAATGCCAGAAGAGTTATTAGAAAACAGACTTGGACTAAAGGCACTCAGTATGAAATATATCGGCATGATTATAGCGTTAATAATCTATCTCCAAAAACAAAATCTTCTAGATTATATGATGCAAAATATTATGTAATTAATAAAGATTT
>CEVZ01030722.1_pt1 | contig 16391 bp, 5 predicted proteins | sample 361371 | NCBI WGS metagenome assembly CEVZ01 (sample SAMEA2620217, study PRJEB7988) | marine metagenome | isolation source: saline water (ENVO:00002010), including
ATGTTTTGTAAATTAATCTCACCAGATTGTAATTCCCACGCATTAGCAACACTAGAAATAACAGGAGATAAATGATTTTTTAAACTCGTAGTAGATAATCCATCACCTGTAAAAGTTTTAATACGATCCATTATTGGTGAATCAATTAAGAAATCAAATTGATCTGCTACACGACTACTAATAATGTCATATGCCCCTGCCATTGTCATTTCTTCTCGTTTAATTCTCGTTACCATATCCCACAGATCCTCATCAGGAATAGTAATAAAGTTATTTGTAGCCAATGATTTCAACTGGTCATACAAAGAACGTAATGTGCCAGAACCAATTTTAAATTCGCCATCTTCAGTATCAAATCCTCTTGATGGAATCCACTCTTCTTCTATATATGCATTAGCGAGGTTAGGATCAAGCGTTGGCAGACCACCAACACCGACTTTAGCACTGTCGTAAATAAGATCCTCAATAAATTCGTTGTCATACTCAACAGTTATATTGCCTTGCCAATCAACAAATCCTAAGTTTCTTAAATAATCATCAACATAATCTTTTGTGCTTTCAACAAGATTATCCCATTCAGCAGGAGGAGTATCCGTACCGTAACGCATCTTAGTGATTGCTTGCCAAGCTGAGTTCTTTTCTTTCCACCAACCTTGGTTATATAAATCTGCTTCAAATTCCTCTAGTAAAGCATCTACAGCATATTGCCCTACATACCCATCTGTTTCAGAAAGTTCAGCAAATTCTGCTTCCCATTTATCTATAAATCTTTGAACATCGCGTGATACCCGTGGGGTTTCGCCTTGTCCATCCCAACGACCAAGCCAAGACCAACCTAATATACTACTAACTAAAGCTGATACTGGTTCAGTATTAGTTTCTGCATTGGGATTACCAGCGATTTGCTCTTCTGGTCTTCTAATATCTTCACGCCCTGTGTCGTGTCCCGGTCTATGTGGCATTCTATTATCCTACTTCTTTCCTAATGTTATTAGTAGTTCTAATATTTGAATTAGTTCTTCTTCAAACATTTTTGGAACTCCACTTTGTCCTTTTTTATAAAATCTTGGTCCAGCTATATTCAATGTTTGGATGTTGTTATCTTGGATCCATTGTATTAGTTGTTCTTGAGTGGGGTTAACTATATAAGGCTTGCCATGTTTAGTTGCATAGCCAACTGTGCGCTTACTTCCACTTGTTAATCCCCATTTTCTTTCAATCCAACTATCATCACCAACAGCTTTAGGATTTGGTTTAGCTGTAGGATCGTAAATTAAAGTACCATTAGCGTCTTTAACATTCTGCTCAGTCCGTGGCAACCAGCCACCACTCGTATGTTCTGTTAATCCAAACTCATTTGCTACTTTAGGATCAGATATTTTACCTCCAGTTTTTGGATCATAAACCAGTTGTCCTTTTGGCATTACACCACCAGTTTCTAAACCAACAGCCTTAGCCGCACGTAACCCTGCCTGATCTATGCCTATTTGACCACCAGAAATAATTTTTGTTAACCCACCTGCTTCTTTCCATTCAGTTCTATTAGCAAGTTTTGTTCTCTTATCAAGAATCGTTTTAGTTCTTTCTTCTTGTTTTGCTTTCCACCGTTCAAACTCTGCTCTGTTCTTCATAGGTGGACTCAATTTTCCTCTAGGAGATTCTTCACCTATATCTCTTGCAGATTGATCGTCAAGTTTTTTCGCTTCGTTCTTAGCTTTAATTTTTTTAGGTTTACCCTGCCTAAAACCTATGTCTACTTTCTTAGGATTAGAGTTTAAAAACTTAGGATCTATATCAAGTCTTCTTAAAGCTAATGCAGTTGCTTCTATTTCTGCCAATCGGAGTCTAGCCGAACTAGGATTTTTAAGTCTCGAATGCCCTAAAGATCTATGTGCGCTTTCAATCCCTTCGTTAAGATCAGGTAATATATCTGGTTTGTTTTTAAGAAGCCAGTCATAATCAACACCAAGTTCAGCTAATATATGTGGATCTACATTAACTAAATTCTTTACACCTGCTTCAGCTACTTCTGATGTACCTCTGATATCCATTAAAATTTCAGGGAAAGTTTCAGCCCAAAAAGAAGGGGCTGGATCATGTGTAATCATTCCACTTGTTTCATCTAATGCTGTTCTAAAAGATTCAAGCTCTTTATATTTTGCCTTGAGAATGGCTCTCATTACAGCTTTGTTTTCACCACGAGCAGGTTTCAAACCCATCTTTCTTGCTCTGTCTTTTGCTTGTTTACCTGTTAATCTTTGGAAACCATTGACATATTTTCCTGTCTTATACGCGTGATAAGCTCCTTCTGCTGTTAAGAATTGTCGGCCATTGAATGTAAATGTTTCTTCATGGAAGTTGCTTAGTACCTTGTTTTGTCCTTTTCCGTAATGAACATTAGTGACCTTATCAGAAAGCCTACTTACAATAGGTCGTGCCTTTGGCATTACAAGTTCAACAGCATTTTGATTTAAAACAACAACCTGATCGCCACCTGCCGCTTGAAAGAACTTTCTGCCAATGGCGTTCCTCCCGTCAGCTAATTCATCAACATTACGAATCTCAATAACGTCGTATTTTTTTGACAGTGCATCCCAACCACTTTTACCAAGTGTGTCACTTGCTTCAGGAGTTAACCAAAGATTCTGATTTTTTCCGAGTGAACGAGCTTCTCTAAGTGCCGCTTCATATGACTCGCCTGAATCTATAACAAGTTTTCGCGCTTCTGGCTTTATAGTGTACTCCACCGATTCGAGAGCCACTTCATCAAAACCTGTGACTTGGTACATCCACTCCTGCTTTTCATAATCATAGACAGGAACAGCCCAATCTGGAGCTTCGTCTTTAGATACAAATGTTGGCACCTCATCATTAGCTACTAGAGTTGGCTCTCCCCATCTTGTGTCATCTAATGAAAGGTATAAACGATTCCCTGCAAATTTTCCTGTACCTCCCCCAGCAATAGCATCATTGTAACCAGTTCCAAACAGGGGAGGGCGTGTCGGATCATGGCCAGTTGCAAGAATACCTGCTCTCCCCTCAGCAGTAGTGAAATGTTTAAGCGGTTTGTCGTCTACAAATAGCTCCTGTTGCGTTCCTTCATACTCAATCATCGCGTCTTCATACGCTTCAGGAGTGTGATAATCTCTAGCATCAGGTTTTCTTCCTGCTACCCGATCAGCTTCTGCCCTTCTAGCCATTTCAGCGTCTAACATATTGCCCGGTTCCAGCGACTCGATGTGAGCTTCAACAGCGTCAAGGAATTCATCTTCATTTGCGAATTGAAATAGCTCCTTTTGCTCTGGAGGATTTAACTCATGCATCTCAAAATAAGTCTCTGACTCGTCAGCAAAATCTGCTTTTCTCATTGAAAAACCTTCTGCTTCAGCGATGTGATACTCAGGAATATTTAAAGTACCGAACTTTGCGTTCATCTGCTCGTTAGTTAAAGTAGACGAATCTGGTACAACATCATCAAACATTTCGCTTAAACGATCAGAGATTTCTTGATGCCCTTCTGGTCTTCCAGTCCCACCTTCTATAGAGTCTTTATGAGTTTTTGGTTTTCTGATCCACCTATTATCAGTAGCCCTACCAAAACCATCAAACGGAAACCATTCAGTCTTACCAGAATTTTGACTTGTTGATCTATACCACGGTTGTAAAGTACCATCCGGCATCTCAATTAAAACAAAAGATCTTGTCCCCCCAATACCCGGCTTTGCAAGTTGAGCTACAGTATCAGTCGTCTTTACATCAAGTACAGTTAAACCTTCTATATTACTTGGTGGTGTCCAAGTCGTAGGATGTGTAACTTTCATCCCATTACCCATATCAATATCTGGGACTAATTCATCTAAAGACGGGTCACCAACAAACGGACGATCCCTAATATTTTCCATTTCAATCTCAAGCTCGTCAAGATTACGTTCCTGAACAGGTGATTTCCCAGTCCCATACTCTCCACCTTGCGGATCTTTAACTACAGGCACACCTTTTTCATCAGGAAGCCTACTTACAATAGGTCGTGCCTGCTCTCCTCTTATCGTAGGGTCAGTTAAATCTTTTTTTATATACTGTCGTTGTGCTAACTCATATGCAAGATCATGTTGCCCGTGTTGCACAGCGCTTTTAGCTAAGTTCCTTCTTACGGAACCACTAACTGCACCTATACCTACCATATCTAGTATGTCAAAAGTCAACCATAATAGTTCTGTCCAATCATCGGTATGCATCCAACGATCAAACCAGTTGTCATGCGCGTAAGGATTAGGCGCATAACCTTTAGCTCTGTCTTCCCACCAGTCATCCAGTCTTCCCCCTGCTTTCTCAACGTAATCAGAAAAATCTGACTCGTCGAGGATACCTAGATCCTCATAAACTTCACCCCACATGCCTTGGCTTAAATCCCACACCCCTAGACCCACATCTTCTAGATATCTAAAGGGATTAATTGTTTGAAACAGTTTTATTCCAGATGAAGTAATCTGTTGTTTCGGTGGTCCTATCTGATCCCACGCCCAATCAATGCCTTTTTGACCATCAACATTCAATAACAAATTGACAATATCGTGATAAGGCAAAAAGTTATGACTCTCTAAATATAAGTTAGCTCCTGCTATTATTTGATCTTCGTAATCAGCAAACGGACCTGAAACAGTAGTGCTTTCTTTTCCTGATCTTAAAGCATACGAAAGAACGTCCGATAAAAAAGCTTTATTATACGCAAAATGATCTTCAAAAGTTTGCGGATCGTAAACCCAATCGTCTGTTCCAGTTTCAGGATTAAGATCGTCAGTTACATCATCAGCGGTTAGGGTCACGAGTTCCATCTCCAAGTTCCTCAACGAACCAGTTACCTATGCCGTTAATTAAACCACGAGCGCGTTTCAAAAGTTGACCACCAATATCTCCAGAGATATCAAAAGCTTTGGCCGCTATAGGAGTAACAATAAATGGGAACCTAGTATCAACTTCTAATCCTGCTCTAGCCCATGCACCAACAGGAACTCGTTTAGTTACTTCAGGTGGCAACAACGCTACCATCCCTTTACCAAATAATTCAGCTATATCTTCTGGCATGTCAAGGTTGCTTAAAGATTTTCTAATAAGACCCATCTCTCCTTGTCCAACAGTTCCCGGCCCTATAGGTATTTCTGTACCTACAACGCTACGCACAGCTTCTTCCATACCCGGAGCAAATCTTCTTGTGTTAACTGTAGAACGTGCGGATAGCGCAGACATGTAGGCATCACCAAAATTTCTAGCCTGTTCTAAAAAAAGATCAAAATCTTGGTTGCCTCTACCGTAAAAAAGACTAGGAGAAAAATTCTCCCAATCAAATTCATTTTCTGGAGTGTGACCTGTATACCTGTCAAGTCTTCTTGCTATAGCATCAGCCGCTCTTGCGTTTACTAATGGATCGAGTAGCTCTTCTTGCGCTGTTTCATAAGAAGTAACAATACCTAAATCAACAAGATCGTTGTTTAAATGACCGTCTTCAACATTTTTTATATACTTGGAATTATTAGGATCAAAATGCATCGGATGTATTTGCCACAAGCCAGTATCGCCACCACGATTTTTTAATTTCCCATCTTTATAAGTAGGTTTAGCAATATGATCTGCTCGGCCACCTGACTCTCCCATAGCCATAGCAGTAAACTGTGCTATATCTTCTGGGTTAGTCCATACCTGAGAAGCGATCTTATAAATTTCTTCTATACTATACATTTCTAGTTACCAATCCTTGTGGCCCCGGAGTAATCTGATCCAATCTATTAACAAGTTCTCTGTATTGATAACCTGCTACTCCACCTTCTAGTCCAAGCTGATCTATTCCTGCTCGATAAGCCGCGTCTTTGATACCTACATTGTCATCAAAGATCATGGTTCGTAATTGTTCTTTAACACGAGCCGCCATCATCAAAGTGTCTTGAGAAGATAATGGATTGTCTCTGTATCGTGACGCTCCTGCTGTGTGCATATACGTATCAATAGCAGAAGCTATTGCTTGTATTGATGCGTTTTCTAAAGATTGTCCGGGTACTCCTTTTTCTTGTAAGTAACCTAAGAAAGTAGCAACTGCTACATCTTTTTCTTTTTCAAAGTTTTGATTTCCATGTAACCTTCGGTAATCCTGTGGTCGTAACAACTCATTTTCTAATTGGGTTATTTCTTGTGGAGATAAAGCTCCGCTCTTTAATGCGTAATTGAAATAGTCTTTATCATTATCACTATTACCAAACTTTAATTGTGAACCCCAATCTTCTGTTCCGTAATATTCTTTAAAGAAAGTTTCAGCTAATGCACGTTGGGCTTGATTTCCTCCTTGTCCAAATGCATCTTCTAAAACAGAAGGATTCATTTCGTTAAGAACTTTCTCTATACCTTTTTCTAATACTTTTCTTGCTCCTTGAGGAACCATTCTTCCTGTATTATTTAAGTATTGTTGTATCCTTGTGAAAGCATCATCTGTTACTTCTTGACGCATTAATGATTCAGGAGTGCCTGCTTCACGCATCCCTTGTAAACGTGTTTTAATTGCATTGTTTTGCACTGCGTCTGCTAATGGGCTTCCGTCAGGTGATAGCTGTTGCCCATTATTTGCAAGTTTAAGTCCTTCATTAAAGACTTGCACATGCCAAGCATTCATAGCGTTTGCTGTTTCTTGATCTGAAACACCCCAAACAGGAGGTGGTTTTTGCAGAAAGCCCCATGCAAATAGTTGCTGTTGCCATAGTTCTATCTGTTCTGGAGTTGTTGTGCCATTGTCAAGAAGCCTAGAGATATTGAAACTTCCAAGTTTTCCCCCTGACATTAAATCATTTAATGAAACTATTTCTCCGAATGGTGTCCCGTCATATGACGGCACAATAGCTATAACTTCATTAGTGGGTAAACCATCTGAACCTAAGTCTGCGTTGTCTTGAAGAATTAAAAAGTATTCGCTTCTTTGCGCCATTGTATCTATGTAATAATCAATAGCTTGTTCTGGTGTTACACCGCCACCAGCGAACTGTCCTTCAATCTGTTGTGCTAGTTCAGGTATCTGTCTCCAATTTTGCAACAAATAATTTTTAACAACATACTTTCCTTCAGCGCTTTTAATATTCAAAAAGTTTGCGTTAGCTAAAGACCCTCCTTTTTCCATAAGGGCATTAAGTAATGGTTGACCATTAGCTACTAACGGCGTATTTATAGTAGTGTTAGATATCCAGTTTGTTAATTTGTCAAACGCTTGTTGTTCTGAAAGAGATTCAAAATAAATTTCTTTAAGGATTCCCTTAGCTTTATCCATTCCCTCTTGAGGAAAAAGTTCAGCGTATTCTGTAGTTTGTTGATTGAATATTTGTGAATCTTCTGCGCTTGCTAACGTGAATTCATCATCTTCTCCCCCTGTTAATAAAGTATCAATAGCACCACCAATACTTGGAATAGCACCTGTAGCTTCTCCACCTATAGCCATTGTTGCGGCACCGACTGGACCTACTGGACCAAATTCATCTTTCGGTGTTCCGGGTACTGGTCCACCTTCAGGAACTTCTACGTTTGGTTTACTGCCTTGAACGTAATCAAAATCTTCATCAGGTTTTACTATGTCTACAGACTTACCTGTATCAGGGTCGGTTTTTAACGGTGTGTCAATATCAAATTCTGGTGCGTCACCTATAATAGCTTCATCTGCTTTTACTTTAGGTACACCGGCTTCGTCTACAATTACAAAATCTTCGCCTGCAAAACCCCACTCAGAAGGATTTTCACCCAGTTCAACTAACATGTCATATGTCTCTTTATCGACTTCAGAAAGAGAATCATAATTAAATGGTTTGTTGCCTGTTATAGCATCGTCTTTTTTTCGGAAAAAATCAAAAACTTCATCTATGCCTTTTTTGATACCTTTAGCAATTTTTCCTATACCAAGAAAACCAAGCGCACCTATAGGATCTATTACCGCCATCTCTTGGTATTCAAGCGGTATATCTTCTGTGCCGTGTATTAATAATGTTGACTGAACAATAGTTTCTAGTTCATCTTGGTTAACACCTTCTGGTGGATTTCTAAAGAATGCTTGCCTTTCAGCTTGAGTCATTCCATCTAAATCTACGTATACACCAACAGATTCTAAATAAGCGTTTATAGCTTTTAAAAGTTCTGCATCATATTGTTCCATTTATACCGCCAAAGCTAACGGACTAATCTCAATTAGCCCTGCGTCATATTTCGCCATCCAACTATCACCTAACATCGGCAACAATACACTGTGATACAATTCGTTTAACCACGGTTTCCCTTTAATTTCTTTTTCTAAATATCTCCAATATTGTAACTTTAGTGCATTTCTACGGTCAGTTGCAGTAGAACCTTGCCTACCAGTTAAACTTTCTAATTTGTCATTAAGTTCAACTATTGATGCCATCATTCCTAGAATGTCATCTTTATAGGGATTATCAGGAACTAAATCAGGACTACTTGTAAGAAGTCTAAACTCTTGGACAGTAGCTTTTGATCTGTCCCTAGATGTACTGGTCTGCAAGGATCTAGCTAATACTGGATGTTGCTGTTGGAACGTTAGATACCATGCATCCCAACGTAAATCCATTTGAGTTGTGTCTACTCCAAGAGCTTTAGCCGCATACTTTTTAGACTGATAATCAAGTCGTGCAGTATTATACGTATGATAAGCGGCGTTCTTATAAAGCTCCATTAAAAATTCTTCAGGTGTTCTCATAGTTGACAACCCCATATTTATTTGACGTTGCCTTGCTTCTTGCACATACTCTGAGTCTTCGGTGTCAAACTTACGAGGCATAAAGAAAGCAGATGCGGATTTAAATCCTCTTACAAAATCTTCGTTATCTGTTAACCATTGATTAGCCTCTTGTGTGCTTTCAAGAACAGCAAAAGGGATCTTAGAAGTAGTGCCTGTTTTAAACGGTGAATGCTGGATAGGATCAAACTCTCCTTCTCTAGCTTCAATATTTTTAACCCAAATACCATAAGCCTGCTCATAAGGCACACCACCTTCTAATAGATCATGGAACTCCTCATTCCATTCCCAATTAGGATGTGTAACAAGATCAGCAAAAGAAGCTGTAACAGGACCAACAAACCATGACATGCCTTGTATCATTTGATACTGCATCGCCATAGTATTCACCTTGTCCATAAATTGTTCATTGAACAAATCAGGATTCTCTAACGATGCAATATCTCTTTCATCTGGAAGCATACCGTTCATCGCTAAGACTTTGATTACATCAATAGTGGCTTTCGTTCTACCAGCACCACCATCCCAACCAAGTATAGATATGGGTCTAGCTATAACTGCTGGCACTATTGAAGACCACATTGTTTCTGCAACTAAAGCTAATTGCTGAGGGCTACTATCAGCTAAAGCGCTTGCTTGCTGGTAGCGTCCTCCAACTAAATGTTTTTCAAAATGTTGTCTAATAGATGGATCTCTATGTGCCGCAATATTAATCGGTATAGCGGCTAAAGGACCAAAGCCCATCTGCCCCATTTGTTCAAGATTGTAGCCCGGAATTACATTGATGTTCATTGAAACACCTTCGCTGGCTACTGTTCTTGCTACTGCTCCGAGAGCGCCACCAACAATTCTATTTACTATCGGAAAGTCTTCAGCTATTTCCATTAAATAGTTAGTGCCTACTTCACTTCCGGGAATTACTAAACGCTTTTCTCCGAACTGATCTTCTTGTATTAAGCCCCCATAAACACCTGCGTTCATAGTGAGATGAAGATTTCTTAGCATTAATGGATTGTGATTAATGCTTCGTCCTAATCTTCTTAAGAATTGATCTTCAGCAAACCAAAACGGAATCATAGTTCCAACCATTTCTTGAAACTGTGACCGTATCCTATGGTCATCAATAAACGCACCTGTTAACGTCATAGCTCTTCTTAAAGCTACATCTCTGTGCGCTTCAAACATTCGTTTGTACCGTAAAGAGAACTCAAAAAATTCTTGTATCGCTGTATCATCTTTAAAGTTTGCTATCTCAGCAAGTCTTTGTAATGACTTCTTTGTGTCTGTTGGCATGTCTGCTGTTTTTAATACATCTTTAAGATGACCTCTAAACGCACTAGCATTTCCATTTTCTATTGCAAAGAATACTTTTGATATTGTTTCAGAAGGATCCATTGTGGCTCCAGCCCATTCAATCTCAAAGAAATCTTTTAATCCTTTTATTAACAACTGTCCTTCATCATCGAACGAAGCTAACTCATTACCTAAAGATGCGGATAGTGTGTCATATCTTCCGGGTTTATGATGATAAATCTTTCGTACACCAACAGTCTGATCGAATGCTTTAAGTAAATAATGTTGAAATAATGGCTCTCTTACCATCGCGCCAACTGCCGGATTTACCACACCATCAAACCAGTTGCGTAAAATAGTGTTCCATGCTTTGCCTATGACTTCACCTTTAGAGCCAAGTTGATCTGAAACAGGTAATAATGTTAAAACACTTGTTGGTGCTTTATCCCACCAACCTGCACGAAGAGCATGATCGTTTAATCTAATTTGACTTACTTCACCACCAACTTCTGCGCCTTTAAATACTTCTCTAATCCAAGGATGGAATACTTCAACTGATTGCCCTTGTAATGTTCTATTTCCAGAAGTAACCATGTCTTCTATTTCAACAAGATTTATCATTGCAAGTTCGTCAGCGGCGTTTCTTAAATCATTATGTCCAACTATTTGCTCATCAATAACTTCCCATTTGTCTTCGTCATACCAGTCGTATCTTGCAACATCATCCGACTCTCTGAAAACAGCAGTTCTTCCATCTTCTTTATTTTTGTAAACTTTTACTCTGTGAGTTAACGGAGCGTTCTCAACCATTTGAATTGGTCGCACATTATCTGGTTTAGAAAACAACATATGCAACGGTGTACCCACTACCACTTCATCTCTTAAACCTCGTGGTCCAAAATCTACTGCTGGTATAGCTCTGAAATCATCTGGGCCTACTTGACCCCATCCATAAAACTGGTTTCTTAAATCTATATTTCCCGGATAAGCCAGTCTTGCATAATCATGTTCGTGTGTGACACCTCCATGCGTATAAGAAAACGATGGAGCTTTAAGTTGTTCTCTACCTTTTATAGCTAATCCTGATTCATTGAAAAGTTCTTCGCTGTTAACATCAAGACTTCCTATACGTCCACGCATTGAACTTCGTGTTGGATCTGTTGGAATCAAAGGATTCAACATGTCATCTATTACTTTAGATATGGCATGAGCTACCTGATCGTTTGAACTAGCTGTCAATAAAGGCATCCAGTTGCTTTCATCAGCAACATATGATTGTGCGAGAGCCATATAAGAATTTGGTGTGTGATGCATTGTTTCAGGATGAACACTTGGTTGAAGCATACGAACTGCTTTTCGTGCTTCTTGTTTTGGAATTCCTATAAATTCAAATTCGCTTTCTAATTTTCTAACAAACTCATCAAACCAAACAGATGCCCCTAAATCTCCTGATCGGAGAATATCAGTTAAAGCTTCAACTTGGTCAACTGACATTAAAGGAACAAAAAGTCTTGTATAACCCGGAGGTAAAGGTGAACTTATAATACCACCCAAACTGTCAAACCCTATATTTGAACGATGTGTACTATAGAGAAGTTGTTGTCCTTCTGGAGTCATTAAAGCATTAGAGAATGCCTGCTTTGCTCTTTGTCTAGCAACACCCCAATCGGTAGTTATAGCTTTAGGATCTATATTCCTGTTCAAAAGAAACGCAACTGGGTTCGGGTTCTGTCCTGTGCCTATAGTGGGTTCTAACCATTTTCTTATTATCGGTTGTACTTCTTCGGGTAACGCTTCAACAAATTCATCTATCGCAGTCATTTTTCTTATAGCACCATTAACATCTTCTACAGTATTCAGTTCGTTTATTGGAGCTATATCAAATGCTTCAGCTAAATCTTTCAACTGATTTCCATATTTACTATTGAAGTATTCATATGCAACTGCGGCGTGACTTCCTTCAACAGAATACAAACCTAAAGATTCGTTTAACTCTCTAAAGATGCCTTCTTGTACCGATGATGAATAATGTGAAAGCTCACCAAGCGCGGCCACATGTGCTGGATCATCTGCATAGTAACTGAGTTGTTGAGCTATACCTAAACTTTTATCTGTGCCTAATTCATTTGATGGAACATTAGATAACCGTTTTAATTCTGTTTGTCCATAATTTAATGGTAAATGAATATTATGACCTGTTCCGAAACCACTTTGCCTTAACAAAGAATCCATGTTTACTTTGTCTGCCGCTAGATAAGAATCGAAAGTTCCTAAAATATCTTTCATGTGTTGATCTAAAATCGTGGGGTTAGTCATACCAATACGTGTCATACGAACTCTTGCTTCATGTTTCGTATCAATCTGTTTACCAATCCATTTGGCTATTTGTTGTTTAGTACTGATACCAAAAGCCTTACCACTGTGATGCAACAAACTGCTAAGTCTTTGTGCTTGAGCATTAGCAAATTCAAAAGAACCTCTTGCGAATCCACTGATACCTTCATCAGCTTTAGTTCTTAAAGCTTCTCTTGTCATTTTGAAAGCCGCTTCACGCTGGTCATCAGAAAAGAATTTCCAATTAGGATTTTCTTTAATTGACTGAACTAATGCTTTACGTGTTATTGCATAATCACCAACTCCAGCTAGTTCATTAAATGAACGCCATACTCTTGACCACGGTTTCCAAATTAAAGGTAGTTGTTCTTCCGGTTTTAATTCTTTAAATATTTTACGGCCGTAAGCATCCCATGTTACTTGTTGACCTAAAGATACTTTTGCGGCTTTTTGAGAAAACCAATGTTTCGGTCCTTCACGCCACCACCATGACATAAGTTCTTCACCACCGTTACGGGCAACGTAACCTAATCGTAATAGAACTGCTGGTCGCCATGCTCTTGACATAAATTTATCTATTGTCGGTAGGTGCAATCCCCAACCAGCCATTCTGTAAAAAGACATATATCTAGAAACTGCCGCTAATTCACGATAGTTAGGAATTACATTTGCTACAGACAACTGAGCCATATGAGCATTACCCGGAATGATAGCTCTTTGTATTCCTTGCATACCTAACGGTGCGTCAGCTAAGTTCGCATATCTTTGATGTCCATGTTTAATGAAACGTTGTATAAATTCTTGAACATCTCTACCACCTGCTAGTAAAGCACCGCTTCTTCCAATGAAATCCATGAAGAACTCGTTCTGAACTAACCATCTTTCTGACTCCCCACCCATAATAAAAGTACGTAGATATTGATCTATCTGTGACCTTGACATTCCTGAAAGAACACCCATATCTATTAATGCTTTAAATTCATTAACGGCTGTATCGGTATCAGTTACGTCAAGAAAAGTATTCCTTGGTGTATAGGTGGTCAATTTTTCAGCTAGACGCGCAGGATAATAAGCAAGTCTTACTAACTCTCCTTTTGCTAAAAGCCAGCCTGATGCTTGTAAACTTTGCAAATCAGCATTACTTGATCCGGGTGGATGTAGCCGTTTGTTTATGTAGTTATCTCTTGCTCGTTGCGCTCCAGAGAAAGGTGTAAAATCTGCTTTAAGTACTAGCCTTCCGTTCTGCACTTCATATCCATTACCTTGATACCAGTTAAGCAATTCGTCTAGTTGACCGTCTTCTAAAATTATTTGCGAAGCATTTGCTTGGTATGTATCTCTGGCTCTTTCTATATTAATAAGATCGGTGTCTGTAAATCCGTATTCTGCAACTCTGTCTATAGTCGGGTCATCAAGGATACGCCTTAAAATATCTTCATCAATTACTTCTTCTTTGCTTAATTTAATAGCTCCGCTTTGAATGTCATCCCAGATTTGTCCATGTATCCAATCTGCTTGCTTTCCTAAGAATTGTGCTGTCATACGTGCAAGATCAGCGCGTCCAGCTTCAGGGAAATTATCGAAATCTACTATATCTCTAACCCATTTTTTTCCTTTTATCCATTGAGAACCAAAGCCACCTATCGTTGGAAGCCACATTGCATCAGGGTCAACTCCACCTAATTTAGATGCTAATGAGTTCCAACCTTCTTGTCCTGCTAAAAAATCCCAGTAACCTTCCCAATGCGATAAAGTATTTGCAGGTTGTACTATTTCTTCTCCAACTTGAAGAATAGTTTCGTTATCTTGAATTCCTTTAGTGTGAGGAGTGCGTCGAACTAACTCTCCAGTATCATCAACCATTACAATATATTCGTCTCTACGGAATCTATGCCAATTAATCATGTCATCCCATATAGCGCCTATTGCTGGCACATCTCTTATTAGCATGTCGGCTTTAGAAACATTTCCAAATTGTTCTCGCACCGCTGTTTGTACTTCCAGTGCTGTTATTTGAGGATTGTCTTTTAGTAAAGCATTCTTAAATTTATCTATCTCATCTACTTCTAAGAAAACTTCATTAACACGATCAATCATTCTATTAATAGCTCTAGCATTTGCTCTAGTAGAGAGTTTGGTAGCCGCCCAAACTCTGTAGCCTGACTTGCCATACCAGTTAGCAATTTCTCTTGCTTGTTCTTTCATTTTTGTAGATTGAGGAGCTATAAAAGCTTTAAATCCTTCTCGCGCTCCACGATCAGCTTTTTCTGTTGCCGCGATATTTCGCCACAAACCAATCGTTTTATTTGTTTGACTTGCTCTAATTGATGGACGTAACCCTCTTACTCCTTTAACCCAAAATCCTCCAACCCAAGTCATAGGATCTAAAAGAACTTCAACAGCGAGAGAACCAACTAAACCAATAGCTGTTGCTGGTGCAGTTCCCGGACGAACATCAGGTAATAAAGGTTGCTTATTCCATGCTTTAACACTCGCATCAGCTATAGTCAGCCTACCGCTTTCAAGAATTTGTTTAGCTTCTACCATGTCTTCATTAGCTAAACTTTCATACCAATTAGCGTATGCGTCTGTTAACCGCTGGTTATCCCAATTTTCGTCTTGTGCTACCTCTTCAAGAAAATCATAAACTCCTTGTAATCCATCACGAATAAAAATTTTTAATAGCTTTGTTTGTTCAGAACCAACAACATTTATAGCCGCATCAGTAGTAGATTTATAATAAGAACCATCATCTAATTCAGATGCGTCCCATGCTTCTTTCCATTTAGATGGATTTCTAAATCCTGCTGATCCTTGTTGAGCGGCATAAGCAACACTTCTACCAAGGTGAGTAGCGAAACGAGATGGTTTCATTACAACATTTTCCCAAACAGCGCTAGTTGCTTTACCTAAACCAAAACCTATTGCACGAATAGGAGAAAGCCCTACCTTAACTGCTGTACCAAAATGTTCTTCAGGCAACAAGGGGATATCCCATGTAAAAATTCTTTTTAATAAACTGTCCTTTTGACGTTCAGATGGTGGGGTGTATCCTGCGCCACGCAAATGTCTTTGAGTAACTGCTGGCAAAGAAAGAAACTCACCGTCTTGTAACTGTTCAGGCAACGCTTCAAATCTTGTTTTCATTTCATTAAACTTGACTTGATCTATAGCTCCAATGAATTGATTAACCATGTCTTCATCTGAACCACCTGACATAGCCGCAGATACTAATGAATCTGGATCCACATCAAGATATCTAGAAGCTCCTGCTCTTAATAAGAGTTGCATTCTATTACCGTAAATATGGTCGTTAAAAGTATTTACTACTTCTGCTGATCCGATCCTAGATTCAGTAAGTTTTGTAGGATTAATAGTCACTGTTGCGCCAATAGTTGCATAGCCGCTTGTGCTATTAAAGGATCTCCTGTCGCATCAGCCCAACTTTGTAAAAGTTCTCCCGATCTTTGTTTAGGTGTAGTTGATATCATTTGAGGCGAACCTATTCCTCCAGCACCCGGAGCTAACAATGGTGTTATCTCAGGTGTAAATGCTTGAGCGGCTTCTACAGGTAGAGGGGCTGGAGTAGCTGGCGCTTGATTGACAGGCGCAGGAAGATTATTTGTTTGAGGCAAAGGTATAGCTTCTTGCGCCGCTATATTATCCTGCACCTCACCATACGCTGAACCTGCTTCTAAGCTTGGAGATTGTGGTCTTTGAGTTTTAGCTTTACGTGGCATTACCCTGCCCTTAATGCACCAATAAGTTGTGCCGCTGATTCAGGATTAAGCTCAGGTGAAGTCTGTGGTCCTTGAGGAACCATACCTTCTGGTCCTGCCGCTAATCCCATTGCTAGTTCTTCAGGAGAAGGAGCTACAGCCGCTTGCTCTGCACGAACCTCAGCGTCGGCTTTTTCGATAGCCTCAAAAATATCAAGACCCTTCTTCCGATGTTTCTCAATCTTAGAGACATACACCACCGGCAACTGACCGGA
>CEVZ01045435.1_pt1 | contig 16257 bp, 22 predicted proteins | sample 361371 | NCBI WGS metagenome assembly CEVZ01 (sample SAMEA2620217, study PRJEB7988) | marine metagenome | isolation source: saline water (ENVO:00002010), including
TGAGGAGATAACCCAGTGCCAGGATTATGATACTTACCTTTGCTTCTATCTCTAGTCCCCCAGTCTTTTGCTTCTTCTTTGATTGCTTCATTATCATAATAATAGTTCTTATTCTTACTCAATAAAAAGATATACTCATGTGCTTTAGTGCATCTATCCTTCACACTCTCAGGCATTGGGTTAGGTTTATGCCAAATAATATCTTGACGTAAGTACCAACCATCTGCCCTTAATGCAAATGCAAGCATCCAAGGTATACCTATTAAATCTTTTGATTTTAATCCTTCTAACTTATTACCTCTCACTGGTGTGAAATCAGGTAGATCTTGTTTAGTCCTACTAACTGACTGTTTAGGATAATTACCATCACTACGATAATTATAATAACTATCACCAATGTTTAACCATAGTGTACCATCATCAGTTAATACATCACGTACTAATCTGAATACCTCCACCATTTCTTCAACATATTTCTCTGGACTCTGCTCTTGTCCTATTTGTGATTCTTCTCCACCATAGTCTCTTAGTCCGTAGTATGGTGGTGATGTCACACACATTTGTGCACTGTTGGGTAGAAATGCTCCTAGTGTCTTTCTACAGTCTCCATATAATATGGTATCCTTCATTCTTTCTTAGGATATGTTATATCATATTCTATCACAATTTTTTTAGACTGTCTACCCACTGAATTGGATGTAGTCAATTCTGTCCACTCACCTTTAAGCAAGTCTTCCATTAACTTCTTATCTAATCCACATAGATTTACAGCATTATCTACTGCTCGTCTAACTGACTCTAAACCGTCAGGATATTTTGGTGTCCAATCAGAAAAATCACTCATTGCTTTGTTGTATTGCTACGAGTACGATTAATAATACTGATAAACTTGTCACCAGCAAATGTACCAGCAAGACATACATCTATCTCATCACCATCCTTCCAGTTGACAGTGCCATCCTTCTTAGTGTGTTGCATTAACACAGCAATCTTATTAATTACTTCTTCAGTTAATCTCATTGTAAATACTCCACTATTTTAAGTATACCATATGCTGTGAATACTTGAGGTATAATAAATGCGACCATTGCTACTACCCAAAAAACATAGTAGTAGTTTTCTTTATTCTGCGTTCTCATTTCCAGTAATATCAGAGGGCAAATCTTCATTTCCAGGATGATCTCTTATCACACCTTTATAATTCTTATGATTATAAAAATGCTCATCCTCTATTTCCATATCATCCCACTCATGGGGATATACTAAAACATTTGTCTCTTTATAACCATGCATTGAATTAGGATCTTCTCTCCTATTCATGCTAACAGTTATATATTCATTACCAATAAAATTGATAGTGCCTTCTTCTCCACTCTTTAACCTAACTGGCATTCCTCTTTTTAATGATTTAAGAATGTTTCTCACTTCCAATGGTATTGCCTCCGCTAAGAATATAGGAATTGTCATAATGTTAATGCGTTGTCATCATAACCAAACGCACCCTTAAGGAAATAATTGAATGCCATAGAGAATCGTTTACCAACTCCCTCATGTACACCAATAGTATGATTCAAATGAGAGGGGAAACATATAATCATACCCTCTTGTGGTACAATCTCTGCTTCTCTCATATTATAGATGTTAGATTCTCTTATATCTGGTAACACAGTTTGTGTTACATATGTTGGAAACATATTAGGTATATGAAATCTTATTGTGCCACTATTCTCTGGTATTTGAGTATATAATACTCCACTAAACATACTATTAGTATGACAGTGACCAGCACCACAATGACCAGGCGTGTGCATATTGCACCATGATGATTGATGTGTTAATTGACATCGCTCACGTGCAATCCCTAGTGTATTATACACATAATGATCCAGATGTCTCTCTACTATTTCTCTTGTTTCTTGTTGTGTGGATAACCATTGTCTATCCTTAGACATTAACCCATTCTTAGCATATAATGAGTCATTACATTCAAGTACTTCATGCTCAGTATTAGCAACTGCATCAATTACTGATTGAGGCAGTTTCTCCATATTAATATAGAGTGGTTGTGAAAATAGAGCGACAATCTGTGGTTCATTCATATGTTTTTCATGTGCAAAGTATCTATGATAGATTCAATTAAACCTCTATCATTTTCTGATAAGTCTCCTTGATGCTCACAGGCATCTTTTTGATAAAAGAATAATGCTTTCTTAAGTAATTCTTTTTGATCGTGATTTAAAATAGCAGTTTTAAGTGACATGTACATGTTGGATCCTTCCCCTAAAAGATCTGAAGCAGAACTATTTATTAGCATATCGAGGTTTCTGCTCATGTCAAGTCTAATTCCTTAACTGTGTTGGGATCAAAACCAACGATGCCATGATCCATGACTGGTGGCATCCCATTCATCTCATGATCGACAAATAATTTCTGTCTAGTTTCTGGTGTCATATACTTGTATGCTAGGATGTAGCGATTGTAAGGTGTTACACGATTAGGTGCTCTGCCTGTGTGTGGTATGCGACCATCAAACATAACAACACGACCTGGTTTTAATGATACAACCTTCGCTGCATCTAAGTTGTGGTCATAGAATATAGTCTCACCACCCCAGTTAGGCATCCACTCAGCATTAAGATATACTAATACTGTCATGTTATCTTCAACAAAATATGGTGCATCAACATGTATGCCTGGCATATCACCAAACTTAAGGGTATTTACATATGATGCGTATAGATTGGCACGAGGTGGCAAATCAGGGCAAACTGCTTCCAAATAATTTAATACATCAAGATATATTTTATTATTACTTGCTTCTAACCCTGCATTCTGATGATAGTCTGGATCCTCAACAGGACAAAAATTATATAACTGGTGTGTCCAGTACATTGTTGCCTGTGCATCTGATGGGTTACCTTCTGGGTTAACATCATCTGTCCTAGTGAATTTATATGGTAGGTATACTACCTCCCAAAACATTTCAGGGGATATTAATTTAGTATCAAATACTTTAATCATGGTACATGTGTGCCCCTCTTATATTCAATGACATGACATATCTATCTTCCTTAGATTTATTAACCTCAGTCTTATGATATAACCATCCTGGAAAGAATAATACATCACCTGTTGTTATCTCTATTGGTTCCCATTCTCCACCTCTCTCATAATAATGATAGTCTAATGGTTCTTGTCTCTTATAGATCTCTGTTGGATCTTTAACTAAGAACCTACCACTATTCTCTGGTACATTTAGATAGACTGCTACTGCAACCTGTATACATTGATGATGATGCTCTGATGTCCATGCACCTGGTGGATGTTTATTAATCCATGACTCACTTATCTGTCTCATCATGGGTTGGAGTTGATAGTCCTCCCATACTTCATCAATCCTATCATACAACCAAAGTTTGAATTCGTCAAACATCTTCCAGTTATGTGGTGGATCCGTGAGACAATGTACAACAGTTGTTACACCACCACCTTTCTCTGGTGTATTGTCTCCCATCTGAGGTGCAGCAGCATCTACACGCTCATCAATATGACTTCTCATACTATCAAAGTCAAAATCGTAATGTGCTCTATGTATTTGAGGTTTTAGATGTACGGGGGATAGGGACATACTCTCTGTCAATAGTTTTTAAGTGTGGTATCATGTGCTGCATTGGTATACTACATGATAGTCTCTTACCAGTTGGTTGTGCTTGATGATATGATCTTGCTGGTATGTATAGCATATCACCTGGTTTTAATATGACATCAATAGCAACATCTAACTCAGGGTATTGAGATATATTATGCTCAGTGTCATCTATTATATTACTACATCTATTATTATACACCTTCCAAGGTGTTTCTCCTTCTATTTGTATAATAAAATTACTAGCAGGATCCTCATGTATATTAAATGATCTATGCTCTTCTAATCCTGCATATAAATGCAGTGCACATTTACCTGTGAAATATTTTTCAACCTGTGATAATATATCTTGCTTCTCTTGATTAAATAGATCAAAATTATCTATAATACATGTGTGACCATCACCAAATGCTCCCATTATATCATGTATACTAGGTGTTGGTCTTGACCAACATCTCTCATATAATGGTAAATGTATAAAGTCACCATTATCTTTATCAATTAACTTGATATCAAATAACTCTGGTGAGTTCATACATTGTTCTAACTCATCCCATGTAGCAAATTGATGTGGATCCTCAACTACACCTTCAAAGTGTTGAGGTGTATCATCAATGAACCACTGCTTCGTTGCCGAGATCTTCGTAAGTAGTGGGGTCAAATATGTCATGTTTCTCGTTAAGAGGTATCACATTAAAATTACATGTAACACGGAACTTACAATCACCTGTTGGTGTTTGTGATGCGTGGTATTGGTTTCCTGGAAATAATATTAATTTATTTGCTACTGGTTCAACTAAACGATCTACAGTATATTGTTTGTTAAGCATCATATTCTTACCTCTTAACCATCTCTCATCAACACTACCATATTCAGGATCATCAAACTGTTCAAATAGATGTGTACATCCTGTAGCAGTTTCAAAATAGAATAACCCAGTAGTATGTGGATCCTCATGGTCAGTGTGTGCTGCATTATGATGATCCTTACCGTTATTCAATAGTAATGATAGTCTCACCCTCAACATCTTAACAGGGAATGGGAACTGATCTTTAACATGATCTATTAGTGCATTAAAATGATGACACCAAGGACTCTCTTGACCATTCTGATCTAATAATACATGAGTAAATCCTGTTGTTGCCTCCTCTACAGGGCAATCCATTAATGCTACATCACCAAATATAAAATTATCACCTGGTGGGTAACTAACATCTGTTGATATAAAATACCAAGGGAATCCATTCATCCCTGATACCATATCTTGTAACCTAGAGAGATAGGCGGGTGTTAGTAGATTGTCTCGTTGGATAAACCTGGTCATCACGTAAAAAATCAGAGAATGCGTAAATGTTAAATGATATTGATATTCTATCATTATCACTACTACTAGGGTCAACACTATGTGCTAACCATGCTGGAAATATTGCTAACTTATTTTCTTTAGGAGTGACAAAATGCTCATCACTGTTAGCAGGATTCTCCCACCTATCTAAGTTTTGATTAACCATACCTGACTCCTTAAGATTCTGCTCATGCAAATCTCTTATGATTCTAAGATCACCACAGCAACACTCTGGTACCTTAGCATAAAAAACTCCAGACAATAATGAACCTGGATGTGTGTGAGTATAGTTAAAATGTTTTTTATTATTGATATTAATCCACATGTTAGACATATGCAGGGAATAATTACTAAACCCCCAGTCATCCATAGACATATATGCCTGTTGTATTATTCTATCATGTAATTCTTTTAATGGTGTAGTTAAAAGAAATGGTACTCTAAAATCACTAGACTGCCATCCTCCACCACCATTTGATGCTCTCCTACCTTCAGGATCTTCCTTCTTGACATGATAACAGAAGTCAACAAGAGGTTGTAGATCTACTCCACAATCCTCTTCCTCCCATAATGGTGTAGGAAATAAATTAGTCCTCGTCATTGAATACAAACTCTCTTTCAGTGCAGTTGGGATCAACGTGCTTCTTATATAATGCTAGTGCCTCAACAGCACCACTGAGTTTATTCAATAGATCTTTTTTAGTCTGCAACTCTTCTAGTGAGATCTTAGTGATCGTACTAGTATAGTGCATATTATCTAATGCTTCTTGAAGTTTCATGTACTCCTCTTTAGCAGTAGCATGTTGTTGTAGGAAGTTCATTACCAACTGATCGAAAGTAATAAGACCTTCAATCTCAGGGATTGATTCGGTCTTCTCTTCTTCAGTCTGTATACCTGCCTCTTTCGCCAGATCTACTTCTAATACTTCTTCAGACATTTAATTAAACCTCTCGTTGTTTTTATTTAGTTTAAGTACCTGTGCCTGATATTCTATCCTATCTTTCAAGGTAGTTGTCTCAGTAAACTTATTGTACCTATTGTAGTCCATGATCTTATTATTATCAAGGTCATGCTGGTTGGCATCCTCAATTATAACATCATATCCCCCTCTTTGCAACAGTTTCCTGCTCATGGGGATCCACTGACAAAATGGAGTACCTGCTTTAATCATATACTCACCATTATCAAGTGCATGCCAGAATAATTGTATATTCACCTCAAATGTAATTTGAGGATCCACTATACCCATAGGTATACTATATCTATCTTCATCATAGTATGGTAATGGTATTTGTATGAAGATTAAGTCAGGATGTGCCATGACTCTCCAAGGTAACTCCAGTTTGATAGTCTGTTTCATTACAGGTCTACCAGGTGTTACCAACTCTCTCATACCTCTGGTCTGCTCCTCTATATGTCCTTTAACATATGTTGGACCTCCTACATCAAATTGTAACTGTGATATCCATTCAAAGGTATCACCCTCACCATCCATATGTATGAGAATATCTGCTGGACATTGTAGTACCCATCCTGTATCCATTAACTGTGTTAATGCAGGGCATGTAACAGCATGATTCCACATGCCATCCAGACCATCTTCTCTACCATTTAATAGAGCACTCTGGTGCTCCCATAATCTCCTCAGTTTTTCAGCAGGACATTTAGTTGTCCTATTACCCTCTTGCTTAAGAGCATCCCTTCTCCACTTCCTCTCTATCTTACTAGCAGGTAACCAAGGATATAATTCTGCAACACCAGGATGTGTAGAATAGAATCTAACCCAAGGTTTTTTCTTCTTGAATGGATTCCACATTATTCAAATCTCTCCTTATTCTTATTCATTGCTAATACAGTAGCATGATTTTCAATTCTCTCATTTAATGTAGATGACTCAAGAAATTGTTTCTTGCGTTGATAATCCATTATCTCATTATTATTTTGGTCTTCTTGATTTGCTGTCTCAATAACTATATCCCATCCTTGCATACTAACGAAATCTCTGTGCATTGGTATCCATTGACATAATGGTGTACCTGCCTCAAGTAAATACTCACCCTTATCTATTTTATGCCAGAATAATTGTAAGTTGATCTCATAAGAATACTTTGGATCTACTATACCTGTTGGTACACTAAATCTATCCTCCTTATGATATGCAATAGGCATCTGTAAGAATACTACATCAGGATGTGCTTGCACCCTCCAAGGTAATTCTAATTTAATAGTCCATTCTAATGATTTACTCTGGAATGTCTCACGTACTCCTGTAGTCTGCTCTGGTGGATGTGCTTTAATGAAAGCATCAATACTACTGAATAGTGTCTGTGATCTCCACTCAAAATTATGTCCATCACCATGAGTCTGTATTAATACATCAGCAGGACATGGCAAAATATATCCACTGTCCATAACAGTACTCATAGCAGGACATGTAACAGCATGAGTAAATCCTTCTGGAGTATCCATGCGTTCACCAAGCATCTCATGAGTTAATCTATCCCACATTCGTGCTGCTTTAAGTGCAGGACATTTCTTCTCTTCTCTATTCCTTCCACCTTGCTCCTTAAGAGCATTCATTCTCCAAGGTCTCTTAAGTTGTTTAGCAGGGAACCATGGTGATAATTCTGCTACTCCTCTATCTACTGAGTACCATCTTACCCAAGGTTTTTTCTTTTTAAACGGATTCCACATGTATATTATCCCTCAAGTATTGGTAATGTGTTGGTTGAGTTAGTATCCATTTCTCCATAGATTCTCTCTCTTGTTGATACATTCCATGCATCTCTTTAATTAATTCATCTCTATCAGGAGATGATTTCTCCTTGAATAGATGTGGACTAATAGGTTGTATATTCATACCAGCAGCAATATAACATACGCCAGCACCTATCACCTCTGTATTATACATATCTTGCTCTAATTGGTCAATGAATGTAATGTAATCATTTAATGACATTATAGTTGATTTTGGATTAGAGCACAAGGGGATATCAAATTCAATAGTCTCAGTACAATCTACCCAGTATGGTGTATCTTGTCGTGATGATAGAGCATAGTGCATTGCTATGAAGTTTTTCATAGACTCTATGATTTTATCAGCAGCAAAATTATATGTATCTCTATCAAACTTAGTTGCTAATCCCTTACGTTGTGAGAATAACTCAGACAATACTAATATATTAGCATGTGTAGTCATTAAACCAGTAGACTCTAATGGTTCTAAGAATCCAAATGCTAGACCAATACCTATAACATTCTTAACCCATGCTTGTTTATGTTTACCATGCTTTATCTTTATAGGCATCAACTGGCATTCCTGAGCAATTTCAGGACTATATGTATCACTTAATAGAGCACGATACTCTGCCTCTGCATCCTCATCAGAAATATATTTACTAGAGTAAACATAACCTGACCCTATATTATTCCACAGTGGTATATGATATGACCACCCACAATCCATAGCAACACAATCAGTATAAGGTACCAACTGTTTCTCTTTATCAATGTATGGTATGTGTGTTGTTAATGCTCTATCATTAAACAACATAGGTGCATAGGATACAAACTCACTACCCATGTGTTGCTCTAATAGTAGTGATCTAAAACCTGTGCAATCAATGAATATATCAGCACCAATAGTAGCACCCTGAGTGGTACATATCTGCTCAATACTACCATCAGGTCTCTTAATTACATTTTCTACATCACCCTTAAGATGATGTACTCCATTAGGTACAGCAATATTATCTCTTAGATAGTTACCAAAGAGATCAGCATTAAAATGATATGCAGTATCATCAGCAAAATCCCAGTTTGATCCAGGTATATCACCTTCAGGTATCCTACCATAGTCTGCTGTGTATGTATTCTTATTATTAAATCTAGCAAACTGCTCTGGTGGATATAACTCTTCACCATACGCTGCCTGTAACTCAAAGAATCTCCTTATATCATCATGGAAATCAATATTTGAATCACTATCAAACCTACCAAATGGATATTGAAACCTCTCTCCTTTTCCTTCCCGAAAATTTTTAAAGGCAATGGATGTTTTGTAAGTGGCATTACAATAAGGCATCCAGTCCTCATCCTTTAACTCTAATCTCTTTGTGAATCTATTAAACTGTGAGATAGTAGACTCACCAACACCTATGGTGGGTACCTTCTCTGATTCTATCAATGCTATCTCCATATCTGGATGCTCTTTTGATAGTAATGCAGCAGTCATCCATCCACTAGTACCACCACCAACTATAACAATGGATTCAATTTGCATACATACCTCTCTTATAATATTCATATGGACTTGGTAACTTATCTAGTCCTTCCCACTCAGGTGGTTTTGGTGGTTCATCACCATCTAGTCCTCCAAAGTAATCAATCTCTGAATGTATAACCTTATTAAATGGATTCCATCCATGACCTGCCATTACACACCACATCGCTTGCTCATCCCATGTCCAGTTACTGAAGTTAGCAGACTCTGAAAGATATGTTTCTTGAACGGTAGCAGTCAACTGCTCATATGGATATCTAATAGTACCCACATGCTTCCAGTAATCACTATCATCACGTTGTGTCATAGCATAATGTAATGCAACAAATGATGTGAAACCATCGAATGCATTATTAGATCTATTATTAAATGTATCTCTCATAAATTGAGTGATTACAGTCCTATCCTTCATTACTCTGAGGAATAATAATAGCATCTGATGGACTGATAGTAAACCATTAGACTCTACTGGTTCAATAAAACCAGAGGATAGTCCAATAGATATAACCTTACCATTCCAAGGTTCCTTCTTCCTTCCACACTTATACTTTAACAGACGGAACATATTATCAGTGTATGCTCCTACATCTGACTCTACATTATCTGCTAGGTAATTTCTAAACTCATCTCTTGCTTCCTCTGGTGTAGTAAACTTATCAGAGAACACATAACCTGTACCCATTCTATGAATCAATGGGACATTCCACACCCAACCATTATTTAATGCAGTGCAGTTGGTATATGGTACCATCTGGTTCTCCATATCCTGATACCCTATCCTAGTCACCCAGGCGTGGTTGTTAGGTAAGAAGTCACTGTAATCTAACCACTCACTCTTATCTAATAGACATGCAAACCCTGTGCAATCGAAATATAAATCTGCTTCTGGTAACTTATCTGGATCAACTCTCTCAATCTTATGCTTGACACCTCTAGGTTTACAGTAGTCATCTCTTAACCATGCTGCAAACTTAACAGCATCCATCTGATACCCTGAGTGTACCTTTAAATCAAACTCTGGTCTATTTACTGGTAGTTTATTCTGTTCAGCACATTCTGCTGCTATAAAGAAATCTCTAGCAAACTGTCCATATTTCCATCCATACTTGTCTGCATTATACCACCACTGATCGGGTAGACCTACCTCTCTTGGCAATGCAAATGGATACTGCCAAGGATCATCCCCTTTCTTATGGAAATCACAGAATCTTACACTAATTTTATATGTTGCATCACACGCTGGCATCCACTCCTCATCTTTAACATCGAGGAAATGTATCCACTTAGCAAAAAACTGTGTAGTAGATTCCCCTACTCCCACAGTCGGTGTTCTCTCGTCTTCGTAGAGAGTTATGTCCCATTCTGGATATGCTTTTACCAATGTGGCAGCAGTCATCCATCCAGCACTGCCACCTCCAACAATAACGATTTTCATAACGAAGTATTGCTCTCAGTATAATACTATGGTGGTGTCCAGTTGTCAACCCAGGGATCCCACGCTGCTCTACCCTCTAGTTGTACCTTCTTAGGATCTTGGACAAATGCAGGAATAGTAGATGGTTTAGTTGTACCTGCCTTAACAGAAGCAACATGATCCTTCCACTCAGTAGTACCATTGATATTATCTCTATACATCATATCTAATTGCTCACCTACGTTACCGTAAGCAATAATTCTTTCAACTACTGCATCTTCTCTTAAATCTTCATTATCTGATCTGTGTACTACCACACCATTAATCATAGAATGTTCATAGGTAGTATCATCTGGCACTTCACACCACTTATGGTTAGCGTCAGCACCTTCATAAATTTCAAATTTGTCTGCTTCGTCGATAATGTCAGTAAGAGCACCTGTAACTTTATCAACTATTGCCCATTTAGCCATGATAGTAATTTAACTCCTTGATTTATTTATAAGTTAACCGTAGTACTCAAAAACTACGACCACACCTTCACGACCTCTTGCTCCTCTTGAGAAGAATTGAGATCCATTACCACCTGCACCCCAAGCACAGTGTGACTGGTGTCTATGTGCATAATCATTCTGCTGGTGAGATGCTGGTTGAGATCCTCCAAAGTATGATCTACCACCTGAGTGGGAAGCATACGTTGACCAGTCTCCATATCCATTACCTCCACCTCCATACACATTGAGGTTACCACCTGAACCATTTCCACCTATTCCACCTGCTCTACCTTGTCTACAGTTTGCACCATATCCACCACCAGCAGAACAATAGTTACCAAATGATGAGGAATTACCTCCACCACCACATCCTGAATAGTTTGTACCACCACCTGGGTTACCCACAGTGACTGATACAGATGAAATATTACTTACATCAATGACTCGTTGGGAGAAACCACCTGCTCCTCCTGACTCACCATACCCTGATCCCCCGCCACCAGCACCAACTACTTGTACCTGAATGGATCCGACACCAGATGGTTTATTCCATGTGCCGTTAGATGTCCAGACCTGCATAGATCTGAAACCAGCACCACCTCCACCTGATTGTATTTCACTTGACCAGACTAGGTTGGTTCCGTTGGTACTTAAGAATTTACCAGACTGACCAGAGAATGACGGTATATTATATGGAGATGACCCTGATATACTACCGTTAATGTTTATATTTTGTACTCGTAAGGTTCCATTACAGGTAATTGATCCACTGGAGAGATCAAATCCTCCAAGACCAGATATATCTGTACAACCTGTGACTTTAAGAACACTCATCCGTAGAACTCCTGAACAACAACGACACCTTCACGACCTCTTGCTCCACGACAACCGTGTCTAGCACCGTTACCGCCAGCACCCCACGCTGCGTGGGATTGGTGTCTATGAGCATAATCACATTGCTGGTGACTTGAAGGTTGTGAACCACCCATGAATGAGGTACCACCTTGGTGACATCCCCATGCCCAATATGATCCATGACCAGCACCTCCACCTCCGTAGACGTTTAGGTTACCACCTGAACCATTACCACCTATACCTCCTGCTCTACCTTGACGACAGTTTGCACCGTATCCTCCAGATGCACTGCAATAACTACCGAATGATGATGAGTTTCCATTACCACCACATCCTGAGTAACTAGTACCACCTCCTGGATTTCCTATCGTGACAGATACCGAAGATACATTAGAAACGTCAATAACTCTTTCTGACATTCCTCCTGAACCACCTGATTCATTATATCCTGATCCTCCACCACCAGCACCTATAACAGTGACGATGATAGATCCTACATCAGCAGGTTTATTCCAAGTACCATTTGATGTCCAGACTTGCATGGATCTTATTCCTGACCCAGCAGAGACTGACGACCAAGCAAATCCACTACCAGTAGATCTCAGTGCTTTACCTTCATTACCCCCTTGAGCAGGGACAATGTATGTTGATCCTCCTGTAATGGTGCCATTAATAGTAATATCTGAGACTGATAGAGTCGTGGTTGCAGTGATTGTACCACCAGCAAGCATGAATCCATTAGCCCCAGTTAAATCTTTAATAGCAGATACTTTAAGTTTTGACATAGGTCAACTAATCCTGTTTTATTTATCCGTAGAACTCATGGACTACGACGACACCTTCACGTCCTCTAGCACCTCGACCATAGAACTGGCATCCATTTCCACCTGCACCCCAAGCACAGTGTGATTGATGTCTGTGAGCGTAGTTGTTTTGCTGGTGACTTGATGGTTGACTACCACCCCAGTAACTAGAACCACATGAATGAGAACCATACATGTAGTGTGATCCGTGACCTTCACCACCACCTCCATAGACATTTAACGATCCACCTGAACCGTTGCCTCCGATACCACCTGCACGTCCCTGACGACAGTTGGCACCATATCCTCCCGATGCTGAACAATATGATCCGAATGAAGAAGAATTACCTCCACCACCACATCCACTATAATTTGTTCCACCACCTGGATTACCTACTGTGACTGATACTGACGAAACATTAGTAACATCAATCTGTCTCTGAGCAGTACCCCCAGAACCGCCACCTTCACTATATCCTGAACCTCCTCCACCTGCACCTGTTACGGTTACCATTATAGTACCAACACCAGATGGTTTATACCACGTACCATTAGAAGTCCAGACCTGCATAGATCTGACTCCTGATGCAACTGAAATACTACCCCATGTTAGAGCAGATCCGTTGTTAGAAATATATTGATCGGTATTACCTGAAGGGTTTGGAAGTACATATCCTGAAGATCCAGCAATGGTACCATCAATCTGAATGTCAGTTACAGTCAAACTACCGTTAGCTGTGATACCTCCTGAAGCGAAGGTGAATCCACCAACTCCTCCTAAATCTTTAATAGCTCCCAGATTTAACTGTGCCATGTTATTCTTTAGACCTCCAAAGTATTTATAATATTAATCAGGATAGTAATGTATAATTCTATCCCTAATATAATTTAATGCTGATGCTTCTCCCTTAGGATTTGTATTAGTTCCAGTGCCATACGTACCATCTGGCAATTCATCAACAGCAGCAGCAAATTGCTCAATAGTCTGTTGTCCAGACTTGACCTTTGCTATTTCATCACCAATCAATTTGGCATAAGCATTTATGTGAGCACCTGCTGAGTTGGTCTCCCATTGTTTAGCAAATGTGACATAATTTTCATAAGTCATCTTACCCAAATCTCCGCACGTATTGTCCTGTTGACACCAGTATAGTTTTGACAACAGTATATATGGTCACCTGCTGAGGTACCACTACGTTGTAGTCCTATACCAGATATAACATCATTAGATCCAGGACCACCCTCGTTATTCCAACCAAATCCCCATCTAGTATTAGTAGAGTGTCCACCAAATGTATAGTAGAAACCATACCACTGATGACCACCTTGTGATGAGAATCCAGATCCTTGCCACATATTCTGACCACGTGGGTTACCACTGATCTGATACTGTGACTGTAGTCTTGACCTCATTGTCATATTAATATTTGGTTGATACCAACTCCAACCACCACCATATCCTGATGCTTGGCCACCGTTATTAAGGTCAGGGAAAATTGCTAATACATCTGAACATGAGTAATAGTTATAGGTGTGATACTTAGCATCTGAATCACTCCGAGACATATCTGTCTCCCTATATGTATTAGTCGATGTCCAGTAACTAGATCCAAATGGGAATCTACTACCTCTTGTACACTTCCATGCAAGCATCCACCCACCACCAGCAAAACTACTAGATGGTGCACAATATATCTGTGTTGTACCTACATTAGGTAAACTAATCCAATATGCTCCTTCTGCACTCTGTCCTGAATCTCTTATCTGTACTGCATTGGAAGCAGGATTACCTTGGGTTGTGCCTATAGGGACACCACCGCCTCCTCCACCGCCACCAGCACCAGATCCCATGCCACCTAGTCCAGCAGTAAGAGGATTTGTTCTACCTGACATTCCAAATTTAGTAGCCACTGGTCACCTCCTATTGATCATAGTTACCCGCAGATCCGAGTACGATCATACTCTGCGGTGGATTTGTTCCTGGGTTAGGTGACTTATCAATTATAGCAAATGAAACTACACAATACTTATTACTATGACTAGGTTGTGATCCACCAGCCCATTGTACATCATGGGTGACACCATCTATTTGGAATGTAGAAGGTATTCCAGTACCACCTTGATCTTCTATTACTATTGTAAATCCTAATCCTAAACCTTCACCTGTAGGGACATTGGTTAAGTTGAGTGTAAAGTTACCACCACCCTCTTTAGTTAACCAAATAGTATTATTATTATTCCAGTTGTGAGTAATACCACCAGTAGTATTATAATATGTTATTCCTTCCTTAGTCTCTGAGAAGTGTAACCAACCAGTGACCTTGGCATCTACGGTCATAATATCGGCAACTTCAAGTGACATCTGATCGTCACCACCAATTATATTCCATGAAGCACCATTCTCAATGGTAACAGTATATCCGTTCGCAATAGTTATTGGACCTGCACTGAAACCGTTGGTGAATTCCACACCACCGTTAGCAACTGGACCTATAGTTAAATTTTCTGCAATAGTAGTACCATTAGTCCTGATTATACTATTCTCACCAACTGATGGACCTCCTCCACCTACGTCTGTCCAACCTGGGACACCTTGAGCAGCATCTTGTTTATAGATCTGTGCCATGTCCTCGGTACTATTGTACACGAGAGTACCATAGGCAGGTGTGCCTAAGGCAGTAACTTGAGTTTGGTTAAGGTTAGGAAGGTTTAATTGCTCGGTTACCTGTAGTGCCTCCATTATGGCACGTGTAGTCGCATCAATCTGATTTCCTATAATTTTGGTGGACATAGGTATCCTTCTTTTATACTATTTAGATAACAAGTTCACGAATTTGAATGTTATCACCTGTTTGTGGGACTGTACCAACTGAGAAGTCAACTGCGTTAGATGACACTGTGTAGTCAATTCCTGGTCTTTGGCAAACACCATTCAAGAATACTATTACAGAATATGCTGTGTGTCCTGGAGATATAGCGAAGGTATTCGTCGTACCATCACCAGAATACATAACTCCATTATTACCATTATTAACACCAGTTGCCAGAGTATACTTATCTGCACAACCATACTTACCTGATACATCAATATCACCTGTAACTGTGACGTTACCTGTAATTCTCATTCTATTTAAAGCATCAGGTGCTTCACCAATACCATAGTGAGTGACACCAGAGAACCTACCCGATTGAATAGGTGCAGTATCACTTAATCCAAACTTATACCAAGTACCTGAATCATATATCCATCCTAAGAAAGTACCTGGAGTCCAGTCTACGTTATATGCTATATCGCCACTATTATAAGCAGCACCTGCTGTAGTAACAGGTATTCCAGTACCATCATCCTCAGCAAGGAATGTATTCCTCAAAACAGTACCATCATCGTTAGATAAGGTAAAGTTTAGAGTCTGTAA
>CEVZ01072643.1_pt1 | contig 16244 bp, 8 predicted proteins | sample 361371 | NCBI WGS metagenome assembly CEVZ01 (sample SAMEA2620217, study PRJEB7988) | marine metagenome | isolation source: saline water (ENVO:00002010), including
TCTGGATGGACATTTGGAGAACTTGAGAGATTAAACTCATTTGAAAACTTATTTGATGGTGTTAGAAAGTCATTCCCATTAACCAAGACTATTGGTGCTGCTGAAACACCTTTGACACTCAGAGCTGGAAAAGGATCTCCAATTAAAGTTGAAGATAATACATTAATATTCCTGAATGATATTCTTCAGGTTCCATTTGAAAGTTATACTTTTGCTGGTGGTTCTCAAGTTACATTCTCTGAAGCTCCTAAAGAGGGAGATAAAGTTAGAGTATATTTTTATAGAGGTTCTGAAAATGATGTTGTTGAAGTTGATATACTTGAAACTATTAAGCCAGGTGATAAGTTAATTCTTAATCAGTTCCCAGAAAGAGGACTTTATGGTGAACATCAACAATTACCTAGAACAGTTACTGGTATTACTACTGCTGATGCTGTAGATACTAATACTTACATAGATGTTGGCATTTCTACTAGTAGAACTGTAGTAAGACCTGTAACTTGGAAAAAACAAATATCTGATGTAGTTATTGATAATATTGGTATTGGAAAAGATAGACCAGAATTAGAAGCTGGTATTAGACCTACTGCTTACATTATTAGTAATGTTTCTGCTGCTTCTACTGAATTCTTTACTGATATTTCTTCTCCATTATTTGATCAAACTGATGATATTGTAGAGGCAAAACAAAAGGTTCTTATTGTTGATCCAACAACAATAACTGGTGCTGCAGCAACAGCAGTTGTATCTGCCGCAGGAACTATATCAAGTGTTGTCATTTCTGACGGTGGTTCTGGATATACATCTAGACCTATGGTATCGATAGGTGTTACTGCTGGTATAGGTACTGTACATGCAGGTATAGGTACTACAGAGGCAACTAATGCATATGCTTATGCAACTGTTTCTGGTCTTGGAACAATATCTGCTGTTACTATTGAAGCTCCTGGCGCTGGTTATACAAATACTTCTCCTCCAAATGTTCTTATTGCACCACAAGCACAAAATGATGAAACAATAGCAGATATTAAATATGATGGAGACTTTGGTATTATTACTGGTATAGGTACTACATCTGTCGTTGGTATTGCAACAACTGGATTGACATTTGATTTATATATTCCTAAAGAATCTGTTCTAAGAGATACATCCGTTGTATCTGTTGCAACTACTGTTAGTGGTATTCAAACTGGATATTACTTTATTACATATAATACTAATGTTGGAAATGGTATTACTGCTTATTCAGATGCCACTGGAATAACAACTGTTGGTATTGGTACTTCCTTTATAGATAATATATACAGAGTACAGAGTGTACAAACAGTATTTGCATCTGCACAGGATCCACATGGAGTTGGTCATACTACTCTAAGGAGAGTAACTGTAAGTGTAAGTTCCACAGAAGGTGTTGGCATTGGTTCCAGTTCATTCTTTGGCAATTACTCTTGGGGGCGTGTATATGACTTCGTTAAAGAAGGCACTTCATCATTCAACGTTATAAACAATGATGGAATAACTGGTATCATAACTGGTCCAGTAGTCATCAGAAGTAGGGATTTAAAAGAGTCCTACTAACTTAATATAAATAAAAACAAAAAGTCGGTAAAAATGTCAGCCATTATAACTGATCAGCTTCGTATATTAAACTGTGAAAACTTTACGGCAGGGGTAGCTTCTACTAGCAATAGTTATTATGCATGGATAGGACTTCCCAATGCTTCTGATTTCCAGTCTGACTGGGATTCAAATCCTCCTTCACCTAAAGACTCATTTAGTGAGGAGAATGATTATTGGGATACAATGATCGCATTGAAGAAAATAAACGCAGCTGATATTTCCAGAGTTGTTAGAAAAATAGATTGGACTTCTGGTACAACATATGAAATGTATCGAGATGATTATTCTCGATCAAATATTTCACCTCAAACAAGTTCTACGACCTTGTATGATGCGAATTATTATGTAATGAATCAAGATTACAGGGTTTATATTTGTTTGCAGAATGGAACAAACCCTGAAAATACTGAAGGTAGACCTTCTCTTGATGAACCACTTTTTACCGATTTAGAACCAAGATCTGCTGGTGCTTCTGGTGATGGTTACATTTGGAAGTATCTATTCACTATTAACCCAAATCAACTTATAAAGTTTGATTCTACAAGTTTCATTCCTTTACCTTCTGATTGGAAAACAAGTAGTGATGTTGCTGCTGTAAGAAATAATGCTACTACTAGTGGACAACTTAAGATTGTCACCATAACTGGTCGTGGTGTTGGTTATGGTACTGCTGCTACTTATAACAATGTTCCTCTTCTTGGAGATGGTCAGGGAGGAAAATGTTCTGTTGTTGTTAATGCTGCTGGTAAAATAGATTCTGTTGAAGTTACTAGTGGAGGTTCAAATTACACTTTTGCAAATGTTGGTTTAGGAAATGTAGGTCTTAATAACCCTGCAGGATCTTTAGATGCTTCATTTAATGTCATAATTCCCCCAGAAGGAGGACATGGAGCTGATATTTACAAAGAATTGGGTGGAAATAGATCTCTAATCTATTCTAGAATTGAAAATGATACAACAAACCCAGATTTTATTACTGGTAATCAATTTGCTAGAGTTGGATTAGTTAAAGATCCTTATGCTTATGGATCAACAAATAAACTTACATTATCAAAAGCAAGTGCTTTATATGCAATAAAACTTACTGGTGCTGGTGCTACTACTACTTCATTTACAACAGACTCTGAAATAACTCAAAGAATTGGAGTCGGTTCTACTGCTGTTGGTAGAGTTGTTAATTGGGATTCTACAACTGGAGTTCTTAAATATTGGCAAGATAGAAGACTTGCTATTTCTACTGATGGAAATCCCCCTACTTATGGTTATGAGTTATTTAAATTCTCTGCAGACCCTACTGCTGGTGCTGGAACAACAGTATTTGGAGGATCTAATAACTTAAATATAGATACTAATTTTGGTACTGCACTGGCGCCAGGTCTTTCTACATCAATAAATAGTAGGACTTACAACTTAGGGATGAGTTTCGTTAAAGGTGTTGCAAATCCAGAAGTTGAAAAATACAGTGGTGATATAATCTACGTAGATAATAGGGCATCCGTTACTCGTAGTTCACAACAAAAAGAAGACATCAAAATCGTATTGGAATTCTAGATAAGAGCTATGCCACAGGAAACTAACTTAAACGTCAATCCATATTTTGACGATTTTGATAAAGATAAGAATTTTTATAAAGTACTTTTTAAACCTGGCACACCAGTTCAGGCTAGAGAATTAAGTACTCTTCAATCTATTCTGCAAAATCAGATTGAACAATTTGGTACTCATTTTTTCAAAGAAGGTTCAAAAGTCATTCCTGGCAACCTAACTTATGATAATAATTTTCAATGTATTCAAATTGAAGACACTTTCTTAGGAATTCCTGTAGAATTATATGCAGATCAGTTAAAGGGAATAAGAATTACTGGTGGAAGATCTGGTGTTACTGCTACTATTAAAACAGTTTTAACTACCGATCAATCTATTAATGGAAATCTTACATTATATGTAAAATATGAAAAATCTGGTGCAGAAGATTTTTCTCAAGAAAAATTCTTAGATGGTGAAAGTTTAATAACAGGTTCTGATCTTGTTTATGGTGTCAGTGTTATTAGTACAAATGAACCATTTGCTAATACTTTAGCTTTTGGTGCATCTGCTACTGGTTCTGCAATGTCAATTGGAGAAGGTGTATATTTTGTTAGAGGTAGTTTTGTTCAAGTTAAATCTGAAACTTTAATACTTGATCAATATAGTAATACTCCATCATATAGAGTTGGTTTTGATATAGATGAAACATTTGTAACTGCTGATGAAGATTCATCATTAAATGATAATGCATCTGGATTTACAAATTATGCTGCTCCAGGCGCTGATAGACTAAAAATTGATGTAAGTCTTGGTAAAAAGACTTTAGATGATACAAATGATCAGAATTTTATAGAAATTGCTCGCATAGAAAATGGATTTATGCAGGCATTTGTTAAAGATGTTCAGTATAATATAATAAGAGATACTCTTGCTGCAAGAACTTATGATGAATCTGGTGATTATTATGTAAAACCATTTGAGATTTTTGCAAAAGAATCTTTAAATGATAGTGTTGGTAATAAAGGTGTATATACTGCAGAACAAAAAACACAACAGGGAAGCACACCATCAGATGATTTGATGCTTCTTCAAATATCGCCTGGTAAGGCTTATGTTAAAGGATATGAATTAGAAAAAATTTCTACATCATTTATTGATGTAGAAAAACCAAGAACTACTAGAGAAATTAAAGATCATTCAATTTTCTATGAAACTGGTAATCCTCTTTTTGTTAATAATATCTATGGATCTCCTGCTCTTGGTATAGGAACTACTGCTACAGTTGCTTTACATAATTCAAGAAGAGGAGGAACTACAGGACTCACAGGTGGTGCTGGTGATCTTGGAGAAGAAATAGGTCTTGCTAGACTTTATGATTTTAAAGCTCAATCTTCTAGTTATGTAAATCAAACTACTCAATATGAAGCAAGATTATTTGATGTAAAAACATATACTAAAGTAACAGTTGGAACGGCTATTACTTCAGTAACTGCTGGTGATTCAATTGAAGGTGCAAGAAGTGGCGCTTTTGGATTTGCCGTTGCAACAGCTTCTAATGCAACATCATTTAAATTGACAGATGTTAATGGTACATTTATTAAAGATGAACAGATAATTATTAATGGTGCAAGAAATGGTAGAGTTATTACTAAGGTAGATGACTGGGGATTTAATGATGTTAAATCATTACGTTCTTATGTTGGTGTTTCTACTTTCCAAGCTGACGTATTAATAGGTAATTCTGTTAGTCTTAATAATCAGGTTTCTGCTAATTTGGAATTATCTAGAGTCGGAGCTACTGGAAATACTGGTATAATTACTGCTTCTGGAAATAATTTTGTTGGAATTATAACTACGAATAATATTGTTAGTTATACTGTGCCTGGTAAAAATGATCCTAGTTTTGCAATAGTTACTGGAATAGCTACTGATGGCACTTCCATTAATATTTCAGGTATAACTACTGTTACTGGTGTTTGTGATGGCGGTATACCTCCTAGTACCAGACTTCTTAATGATTTAGCTATTCGTCATACTACTTTTAAAGCAGGTCAGAATAGTTTCCTAACTCCATTAGGACATAAACATATTGAAAGTGTAGATGTAACTACAACAACACTTCAGTTTAGAAAACAGTATGATAATATTGCATTTTCTGGTAATCAATTTACTTCTCCAAATGCTGGTGCTGATTATTACTTCCAACCATTTGATGAAGAAAGATATTTAATATCTTATGATGATGGATCAGTTGAACCATTAACAACAAGTCAAGTAAAGGTTTCTGATGATAAAAAGACTGTTACATTTGTTGCTTTAAGTAAGGCATCTGGTAAAGCTAACCTCTATGCTACCGTTTTAAAGGGTGATATTAAAACCAAATTGAAGAATGTAAATGATGCTAATGTAATCAATATTATTAATTCAAATGATGCATCATCTGGTGTTGGAACAAATACTAAGAATGATGGTTTGACTTTTAGTACCATTTATGGAACTAGAGTTCAAGATGATAAAATTTCTTTAAATGTTCCAGAATGTGTTGCATTAGTTGGAGTATTTGAGTCTAATGATACTGGAGATGCAGAACTTCCATCTTTAACTCTTACTGCTTATAGTGGACCTAGTGGTAATAATAATGATTTTATTGTTGGTGAACAATTAGTAGGTAAAAATAGTAATGCTGTTGGTTTATTCTGTGAGAGACCAAATACCACCACATGTGGTTTTGTTAGATTAAACAGAACTGAATTCCAAATAGGTGAACCTGTAATAGGACAAAAATCTGGAGTACAAGGTACTGTTGTTAATAGTACTAATGGAGATAGGGATGTAAGTAATCAATATATGTTGAATTGTAATGATAAACCAACATATTATGATTTTTCTTATATTAAGAGAAAAAGAGGTATTGAAGCACCAACTAATAAATTAAAAGTAGTATTTAAGAATTTTTATGTAGATGGTGGTGATGAAGGTGACTTCTATACAGCTACAAGTTATCCTAAGAGTGCTTTTGATTTAATTCCTGATAATCAGGGATATCAAGTAAAAACTAGTTCTTTGGTTGATATAAGACCAAGAGTATCTCCATATAATACATCTTCTACTACTTCACCTTTTGACTTTAGATCAAGAAATTTCTCAGGTGTTAATAATATTAATGATCCTTTAGTACCTGATGAAGCTTTAATTATTAGTTATAATTACTATCAAGGTAGAAAAGATAGATTATATTTGGATAAGAATGCTAATTGGGTATACATCAAAGGTGTTCCAGCAGATGTGCCTGGATTGCCAAATGCTGTAGGTGATTCTCTTGAAATATGTACAGTTGAACTTCCTGCATATACTCATACTATTAAACAAGTAAAAATAACTAGAACCCCACATAAACGCTTTACAATGGCAGATATTGGGAGACTAGAAACTAGAATAAAAAATGTTGAATATTATACAAGATTATCTTTACTAGAAACTGATACTGCTAATTTAAACATTACTGATGCAAATGGATTAAGTAGATTTAAATCTGGATTCTTTGTTGATAACTTTAAAACTCATGGTTCTCATCAAATTGCTCATCCAGATTGGAGTGCAAGTACTGATTCTAAAAGTGGAAGTTTAAGGCCTGGACATTATACTACTGCTGTAGATATGGTTGTTGGTTCTAAATCATATGTTGGTATTGGAACTTCTGCTAATCCAAATGTTGATCTAGCTTTTGCTAATGATATTGATGGAGAGAATGTTAGAAAAACTGGAAAATTAGTTACATTGGACTATGAAGAAGTTCCAATGTTAAAACAGATCTATGCATCTAGAGTAGAAAATGTTAACCCATTCTTAATAGTTTATTATGCAGGTGATATGAGTATTAGTCCAGACTCTGATACATGGATGGATACTAAGAGACTTGATGCTAATGTTATACAGGATACTACATCTTATGATCAAGTAGCTGCACAGTATGGTATTGATGAACAGACTGGATTAAGTGAAGTTGATTGGGGTGTATGGGAACAACAATGGACATCTGAAAAAATTGTTAATACTTTCACTCAGGTTGAAGAACAAGTCTTTGATAAGGTTCATCCATCAGAGTTACCAGAAGGTGTTGTACTTGATGTTAAACATATTGCTGATTATGGAAAGGTTATAGAACTTAACGGTAAGTGGGTTCCAAAAGGTGCTGGTTGGATTACTGATGCTAAACTTCAGAAGAAGACTGAGTTCCAAGATGTTGCTCAAATGAGCCATCAATCAAGACAAGGTATTCAGTATCAAATATCTTCCACTTATAATGAAGAATCTCTTGGAGATAGAGTATTGAGTAGAGATATTATTCCTTACTGTAGATCTAGAAGTATCGAAGTTACCTTGAATAGAATGAAACCTAGAACTCAATTCTATGTTTTCTTTGATAATGTTGATGTAACTAAGTATTGTACTCCAAAACTTCTTGAAATTGAAATGGTACATGGACAATTCCAAATTGGTGAAAGAGTTCGTGGACATCATCAACCTATAAGTTTATATACTAATAGACATACTGATTGGAGACTTGCAGCACCAAATCATAAGGAAGGTCCATATGATGCACCAACTAAAGTTGTTACTTTAAATCCATATGATAATGCAGCTGGTGTACCTGCTTCATATTCAACAGGTTCTACTCTACTGAATATAGACACGGCTAGTCTTGCTGATATGTCAGAACCATCATATTATGGTTTTGGAAGTGAAGGAATGAGACTTAATGGAGTGAGTAGTGGGGCTTATGCTAAATGTGTTAGAAATAGACTTATTACTGATACTTTAGGTAATTTAAAATTCACTTTCATGATTCCTGATCCAAATGATGAAGATAATCCTCAATTTGAAACAGGAACTAAAACTTTAAGAGTAACTACTAGTCCAACAAACTCAACTGTGGCTGGAACAGTTACTGGTTCTGCAGAAGCTAATTATTATGCTAAGGGTGAATTAGAAACTGTTCAGGAAAATGTTTTAAGTATTAAAGTACCCCATATTGAAAGATTAACTCCAGAAGAACAACAAGTCGTTCAGGGTAGAATTGAAACAAGAGTTAATCCTGATGCATCTGATCGTGATTTTTCAGCAGTTGGTGCTGATGGTGCTCCTGTTGTTATTACTGGTGTTCAGTATTATGACCCTCTTGCTCAAACATTTAGGGTTGATGATGAAACTGGAGTTTATTTAACATCTGTAGATGTTTTCTTAAGAGATAGAGATGAAGAAATTCCTTTAACTCTACAAGTTAGAACAGTTGAAACTGGTCTTCCAACTTCTAAGATATTGCCATTTGCTATTAAAGTTAAAGATCCTTCAGAAGTTAATGTTTCTGAAGACGCATCTATAGCAACTAATTTCCAATTTGAATCTCCTGTTTATTTAAGTGGTGGACATGAATATGCTCTTGTTCTTGTAACTCCAGCTGAAAATTATAATTGTTGGATATCTAGAATGGGTGAAGTTGATATATCTACTGCTAATTTACCTGATGAACAACAAGTTCTTATCAGTCAACAACCATATCTTGGTTCATTATTCAAATCTCAAAACGGTACTACTTGGGATCCAAGTCAGTATGAAGATATGAAGTTTAATCTTTATAAGGCTAAATTTAATATTGGACCTTCAGTAGCAAGATGGTTTAATCCATCACTCGATCATGGAAACGGACAACTTCCAAAATTAGTTAATAATCCAATTACTGCTCTTTCTAGAAAGGCAATTGTTGGTATTACTAGTACATTTACTGAATATACAGGATTAGTTCCTGGCGTAAATATTAGTCAGGCTGGTAATGAAAGTGCTAAGGCAACTCTAGTAAACATTGCTGGTATTGCTACCATTAATGGATCAAATGATTTAACTATTATTAATCCTGGCGTTGGTTATACTCCTTCTAGTGGTCATTTCTTATACAGAGATGTTCCAGTAATTACTCAAACTGGAGATGGAAGTGGTGCTGTTGCTAATGTTCGTGTTGAGAATGGAAAGGTTGGTGTTGTTACCTTCACAAATGGCGGAAAGAATTTTGCTGTGGGTGATACTGTTGGTCTTGGAACTTTAGGTTTAGGAAATGGTAGTGGAGCTGTTGTTTCTGTTGGACTTATTACTGCTTATAATACTTTAGTATTAGATGAGATACAAGGATCATTTAACATCGGTGTTGGTACTGTTATGTTCGATAATGGATCTGCCGTAATTGGACTTGATGGTAAGACTGGTATAGGATCTACAGTTGATGGGCAAATTGGAAGTGCTCATACTATAAGTTCGTTTGATGTTGATCAAACTAATGATGGTTTACACTTTAGAGTTGCTCATCGTGCTCATTCAATGCACGCTTTTAATAACTTAGTTACTTTAGATTTAATTCAATCAGATGTTCCTTCAACAAGTCTTACTGCTGATTATGTCTTTAATAATACCAATGAAATTAATGTAACTTCTTCATCTAATTTTGCTACTTTTGAAGGTGTTGGAGTTGGAACTACTAATTATGGATTAGCTAAGATTGGTGATGAAATTATTTCTTATACTGGAGTTGCCAATGGTCAAATTGTTGGTATTACGACAAGAGGTATGTTTGGTACTCTGATAGAAGATCATGACAGTGGTGATCCTATTGTAAAATATGAATTTGCTGGAGTATCTTTAGCAAGAATTAATAAAACACATGATTTAGCTAACGAAGCTAGTGCATCGGTTCCAAACGATAAAGGGTTAGATTTCTATCATATTAAAGTTGATTTTAATAAAAATGGAACAGATAGAAGTGGTAGTTCTTTCCCAAATCTATACTTTAATACTACTAAACGTGGTGGTGGTAATGATTGTGAGGCTACTCAAAATATACAGTTTGAAACTATCACACCTAATGTTCAGACTATGACTCCTCCTGGCACAAATGTTGGTGCTAGAATAAGAACAACTTCTGCAACAAGTATTGATGGAACAGAACTTTCATTTGCGGATGAAGGTTATGAAAATCTTCAATTGGGATCTCAAAATCATTTTGATACTCCTAGAATGATTGCTTCTCAAATTAATGAAGATAATAAGATTGGAGCAGAAATACCAGCTAAGAAATCATTAACAATGGAATTACTCTTGAGTAGTAATAACATTAATGTTTCTCCTGCTATTGATATAGATCGAGTAAGTAATGTTTTAACCACAAACAGACTTAATAGTCCAGTTTCAAACTTTGCTTCTGATAGTAGAGTTTGTAAAACAGGACAAGATCCATGTGCATCATATGTTTCCAAGATGGTTGTTCTTAATAATCCAGCAAGTGAAATTACTGTTGAATTTTCTGCTTATAGATCACCAGATTCTGATATTAGAGTCTTCTATAAGACAATGACTGAAGGTACGGTTGATAATAGTCTAGATAGAAATTGGGAACCATTCCCAGGCTATACTAATACAGATCAATTTGGTGCTATTATCAATCCAACTGATAATAATGGACTTTCTGATCAGAAAGTACCTGCAAGTATGGGAGGTGAATTTAGAGGATACACTTATACTACAAGAGAAATTCAACCATTTACTAAGTTCCAAATTAAAATTGATATGGTAGGAACAAATCAAGCCTCACCTCCAATTATTAGAGAACTTAGAGCTATCGCACTTGCATAATGTCAAATTTTGTCCCAGTTGAAGGTAGAATGGGTCTCTATAGAGATACTGAATCTACTGCTATAGTTAATAATAATACTCATGAATATAATTCTTACATGGCTAGAAAAAAAGCCATGAAAGAAAAAAATAATGAGTTAGATCAAATGAAAGAAGATCTTGATGGTATGAAAGATGAGATGAGTGAAATCAAATCTTTATTATTGTCATTAAACCAAAAACTAAATAATTAGAAAAATGGCAAAACAGGTAATCACATTTGATCCAGACGTTGCCGTTCCTTATGGTTCAAATCTAACCATATATTCTGGCGCAGATTTTAACGCCGTATTTACAGTAAGGACTTCTGCTGGTTCTAGTCTTAATTTTACAAATTATACTGGAAAAAGTAATATGAAGAAATCTGTAATAGGAACTGCTAATACTTTTGGTGTGACATTAGGAACTACCGATGGTAAAGTAACAATTTCTATGGGTTCAACAGTTACATCAACTTTATCAGAAGGTAGATATTTGTATGACGTTAATGTGAGTTCTGGTTCCACTTTCTTCAAAATTGTTGAAGGAAACATTCTTGTTAAAACGGGTATTTCGACTTAAGGGGTAAATATGGCACAACCAAGTTCTAGACAAGGTTTAATTGACTATGCTAAAAGACAACTCGGTTATCCTGTTCTGGAAATCAACGTCGCTGATGAACAGTTCAATGATCTGTTAGATGATGCTGTTCAGATTTATCAAGAAAGACATTATGATGGCATCGCAAGGATGTATCTTAAGTACAAGATTACGCAAGAAGATGTAGATAGAGGAAGATCGAGAGGTGCTGGTAAGAATGTAGGTATAGTAACAACAACTGGTACATCAACAGTAGGATTATCAACTACTTTTGATTTTGAAGAGAATCAGAATTATCTTCAAATGCCAAGTTCAATAGTTGGTGTTAATCAGGTATTTAAAATAAGATCAGATACTGTATATGATGGACTTTTCAATATCAAATATCAGTTATTCTTAAACGACTTATATCAGTTTGGTTCTATTGATCTTTTACAGTATTCAATGGTTCAAACTTATTTGGAAGATATTACTTTCTTATTGAATCCTGATATGAGATATAGGTTTAATATAAGACAAGATAGGTTATATATTGATACTGATTGGGCTCAAACTACTGTTGGTGATTATTATGTTATTGATTGTTTTAGAATATTAGATCCAAATGATTTTACTAAGGTTTATAATGACCCATTTTTAAAGAGATATTTTACTGCATTATGTAAGAAACAGTGGGGTATGAATCTCATTAAGTTCCAAGGTGTTCAACTTCCAGGCGGTGTTCAACTTAATGGTAGAGAAATATATGAAGATGGTCAAAGAGAGTTAGATGAAATCCGATCCAAAATGTCTCTTGATTATGAAATGCCTCCTCTCGATGTGGTTGGATAATTATGGCATTAAATCCGTTTTTCTTACAAGGGTCTACAGCCGAACAAGGTTTAGTTCAAGATCTTGTTAATGAACAGTTGCGAATGTATGGCATTGAGTGTCATTATATTCCTAGAAAATTAGTTACTTCTAAGACAATAATGAGGGAAGTTATTGAATCGAGGTTCGATGAAGCTTTTCCTCTTGAGGCTTATATGGCTAATACGGATGGATATGCTGGAAATAGTGATATATTAACTAAGTTTGGTGTTCGTTCTACTGATGAAGCTACATTCATTATTTCTAGAGAAAGGTTTGAACAAGCTATTTCTCCTTTTTTGAAAGAAGATGGAGAATATACTTTATCAAATAGACCTAAAGAGGGTGATTTAATATTTTTCCCATTAGGTAAAAGGTTATTTGAAATTAAATTCGTTGAACACGAGAAACCATTTTATCAACTTAAAAAGAATTACGTATATGAACTTCAATGTGAACTCTTTGAATATGAAGATGAGGTTATTGATACTGATGTATCTGCTATTGATTCCACTGTCCAAACAGATGGTTACATAGCTAGATTAGTTCTTGCTGGAATAGGAAGTACTGCTACTGCTAGTACTGGTATTGTTTATAATGCAGTTCATAAGATTTTTGTTCAGGATGATGGATATGGGTATGCTGCTGCTCCAACAATATCCATTAGTACATCTCCTGGCACAAATGCAACTGCTGTTGCTATAATGACTGAGAGGTCTGGTATTGCAACTGGAAAATCTATTGATAGAATCTTAATGATTAACCCAGGCAACCAATACACTGGAATACCCACTGTAACCGTGCCTGGCAGTGGTATAGCTACAGCGGGTATCACTACATTAGGTTCGGTTGGTATTGTTACTATTACTAGTGGTGGTTCGGGTTATACTACAACACCATCAGTAACTTTTGTTGGAGGTGTTTCTGGTGCTGCTGTTACTGCTACTGCTGAAGCTGTAATGGTTGGTGGTACTGTTAGATATATTAGATTATCAAATGCTGGTACTGGATATACTTCAGTTCCAACTATTAGTATTGGGGCTGCAACAACAATAGGAGATGGTGATTATATCTTTAATGAACCAGTTAGGTTTGCTTCTTCTACAGATACTGCTATGGTTAAAGTTTGGGATGCAAGTTCTAAAACACTTGATATTTCAATGCTTACTTCAATGGCACTACAGGTTGGTGAAAAAGTAACTGGAGAAACATCTGGTGCTGAATATATAATTGAATCAATCAGTTACAATCAACCAAGCGACTTTCCAAATAGTGAATATGTTGCTGATCAATATTCCGATAATCAGACCTTTGAGACAGAAGCTGATGACTTATTAGACTTCACAGAAAGGAACCCGTTCGGAACATTCTAAATAGTTAGAAAGCTTTGATATGTTAGGTACTTATTTCTATCATGAAATACTGCGAAAGACTGTTATAGGTTTCGGTACTCTCTTCAATAATATTAATATCCGTCATTCAGGGGATGGTGGTAATGCTTATAGTGTCATGAAAGTTCCTCTTGCATATGGACCTATGCAGAAGTTCTTGGCAAGAATTCAACAACAAGCGGATTTAGATAGACAGACTGCTATAACTGTTCCTAGAATTTCATTTGAAATGACAGGTCTTCAGTATGATTCAACAAGAAAGACAGGTATAACTCAAACATTTACGGCGAAGAATAATACAAAAGCAAGAAAGGTTTATATGCCTGTTCCTTATAATGTTAATTTTGAATTAAGTATAATGTCAAAATTAAGTGATGATGGTCTTCAAATCATTGAACAGATACTTCCATATTTTCAACCATCATTCAATATAACAATTAATCTTATTGATTCAATTGGTGAGAAAAAAGACGTACCAATTGTCTTAGAAGGAATTAGTATGTCTGATGATTATCAAGGTGGTTTTGAGAGTAGACGAATAATTATTCATACTTTAACTTTTACAGCTAAGACACATCTATTCGGTGCTATTGCAGAATCCTCAGAAGGTCTCATCAAGAAAGTTGATGTGGATATGTATGCTGATACGGATCGTAAGAGAGCCAAGAGGGTTCAGAGATACAGTGCTACTCCACAGGCACTTAAGGATTATGATTCTGATGAAACAACAGTTGTTGATGGTGCTATTTCTAAGGCAGTCACTAAGATTAAGTTAAGTGCAACAACTGATATTAGTACTGGTGAAAGAATTATTATTGATAGTGAAATTATGAAGGTGAGAACCAACGATACTGCGACTGCAACTCTTACAGTCTTCAGAGGTTATGACAACACCACTGCTGCAGTACATGAACATAATGCAGCTGTTAATATCCTCAGTACTGATGATGATGCAGCAATAGAATTTGGTGACGATTTTGGATTCAATGAAACTACTTCATTCTTTACGGATGGAAAGGTTTATAGTCCATCTCAGGGGATAGATGTATAGTATGTCTAAAGAATATAAATCTATAAACAAAGCTCTTGATATTACAGAAGTAGAAGTTTCTACTACTCCTGAAGGTGGTTGTATTCCTAGAAAGAATACTCTTACAAAAGTTGAAGATGATAAAGACAGTACTAAAGATTATGAGTATACTAGAGGAAATCTTTATTCACTTATTGAAAAAGGACAAGAAGCACTTAATGGTGTTCTAGAACTTGCTCAAGAAAGTGATAGTGCAAGAGCTTATGAAGTTGCTGGTCAAATGATCAAAAGTGTAGGTGATACAACTGATAAATTAATTGACCTTCAACAAAAAATGAAAGAACTTGATGAGGTTCCTAATAATGGTCCAACTAATGTTACAAATGCATTGTTCGTGGGTTCTACCGCAGAACTCTCGAAGTTGATAAAAGCACAAAAGAAGCAAGATGATAAATGAAATCTCAAGATCTATCAGAATTTTTTAATCTTCTTGGAGAAGCTAAGAAGGAAAAGAAAGAAGAATTTGACAAGTTACTAAAAGAAGCTAATATTGATTTAGATTCATTAGTTTCTTCGGCTTTTGATGGAATTGAAAAAGCTAAAACAGAACAAAAGGAACAAAAAGAAAAGGAAGAAAAATTTGTAGAACAATTAGATGATGTTGTAGTGGAACTTAATGATCCACTTGATCTGAAACAAGTTGTTAATTATAAACAAGAAATAAAAGATGAATTATTAGTACCAAAATCTGTTACTGTTGGAGTTCCAGAAGATTTTGATATATCTTCTTTAGAGATAGAAGAAGAGAAAGTAGATGATGTTGCTTCAACATATAAAGAGTTGAAGAAAGAAATTGGTAGTAAGAAAAAACCAGAAGAACCTGCTATTGAGAAGATTAAAGAAGATGATGATACTATAACTAAAGCTCTTAAATTTATTGAATCTCAAGGAGTTAAAGAAGAATTACAAAATATTGGTCCAAATGATCCAGAAGTTGATAGTGTTAAGAAACAGATTACAGAATTAAGAGGTATTCTCTATAAGGTTCTTGCTCATGGGCCTGGTTCTGGTGAGACTAGAATTGAATTTTTAGATGACGTAGATAGAGATTCTGCAAAGGTTAATGGTAAAGTTCTTCAATATGATTCTACTACTGAAAAATGGGTCGGTGGAACTTCTAGTGGAATAGGTACAGAAGATAGTATTAGTACTAGTGGTATTATTACTGCTGGTCAGTTCTATGGTAATGGATCTGGATTAACAGGAGTTGCATCTACAGATAATATAAGAACTAATACAAATGCGACATTCCTCCAAAACATTAATGTATCTGGTACATCTACTGTAGGTGGAAATGTATTAGTAGGAAGTGGAATAACATTAAGTCCAGATGGCAATGTCTATGCTACTGGTATTATAACTGCAACAACATTTAAGGGAAATTTTGAAGGAGGAACATTTACTGGTGATGGTTCAAATTTAACAGGTGTTGCATCTACAGATAATATAAGAACTAATACAAATGCCACGTT
>CEVZ01027373.1_pt1 | contig 16190 bp, 12 predicted proteins | sample 361371 | NCBI WGS metagenome assembly CEVZ01 (sample SAMEA2620217, study PRJEB7988) | marine metagenome | isolation source: saline water (ENVO:00002010), including
TGACTGTAGGTCGAAAAGCTTCTTAACGTTTTTAGCGACCGGATCTCTTATTTCCGATACTCCAGGTGTTCCGTTAATTTTTGTTACATGCAGAAGAACTGCTTCTTGTGTTGCTACAGGAGAAGATTGATTATCGAGAAAAAGTCCATGATGGAGATGAATACGTTTCGAATCAAATCCGGTCAATAGTGTCTCTGTGTATATTTGTGAGCCTTCTTTGACTTCTTCTAAAAAGCGTATTTGAGCCTCGACCGTGTAGAAAGTTCCACTCGCCTCACGGTAGTCGGCATCAAAGCCAAGGTGTAGTAAAAGTTCATCAGAAGCCTCAGCGAAAGCGACACCGTAGTAACCCTCTGTCATGTGGGCGTTGTAATCAATCCATGTATCAGGGACTGTTGTTTTCCAAATTTTAAGAGCTTCTGTGTTCATTGTTCAAGGTTAATTTCGAAAGTAAAAGACTGGAGCAATCTAGACTTATATTCTCTTTAGGTCAACAAAATAAAAGACATGACTGCGCAGTTCTAAGCATAGTTAACATAGATGGCCTATTCTTTCTGTATGGATAAAAATGAAATGTCAGGATTACACATTGTGGAGCATCCGCTAGTTCAACACAAGCTGACTCAGATGCGGCAAAAAGATACTACAAGTCAAGTCTTTAGAACTTTATTGAATGAGATAAGTCTCCTCCTCGCCTATGAAGTGACCAGAGAATTGCCAATTAAAGAACTAGAAATAGAAACCCCCTTAGTTAAAACCAAGATGCCCTACTTGAGCGAGATGCCTTCTGTGGTTTCAATCTTACGCGCCGGAAACGGTCTACTCGAAGGAGTTCTACAAGTTATCCCTAATGCAAGAGTGGGACATGTTGGTTTGTATCGTGACCATGAAACCCTCGAAGCAGTCGAGTACTACTGCAAATTCCCACCATTAAATGGTGGAATGACCATAGTGGTGGATCCAATGCTAGCGACAGGGAATTCTGCCTGTGCAGCACTAACGAGAGTTAAAGAAGAAAACCCAGCCTCTGTAAGGTTTTTATGCCTCTTGGCTGCACCTGAAGGTGTAAAGGCGTTAAACACTGAACATCCTGATGTAGAAATATGGACTGCTTCATTGGATGAAAGATTAAACGAGAAGGGATACATACTGCCAGGTTTAGGCGATGCTGGTGACCGTATCTATGGAACCACTTAGACGAAAAAGAAGAATTTTTACTTTTGTTTTGATAGGGGCACTATTTTTCACAGGAATGTCCTCTCTTTCACTCAATTCCGTCTCAGGGTCAGAGGTAGATAAAACTATCTATTTGACATTCGATGACGGACCACATCCAATTTTCACACCATTGCTATTGTCTCTTCTCGAAGAACACGGAGTTAAAGCGACTTTTTTTCCTATTGGTCACAGACTAGAAGAACGATGGCTAAGCGATGACTTGAATGACCTACTGAATCGAGGTCACCTCCTGGGGAATCATTCATGGACGCATAGAGAATTGACCAAGCAGACTCAAGATGACCTGTATTACCAACTAAACACTCCCTCTGAACTTATTGAAAACATGACAGGCTTTAGGCCTAATTGTTTCAGGGCACCGTTTGGTGACAGAAATTACAAAGTATTGAATGCAGCTGAGGAACTAGGCATGAAACATGTCGATTGGAGTATAGATCCTCAAGAATGGCGTGAACCTAAAATCGAAGAAGCGATGGAGCACATATCTGAACGGTATGAAGATGGCGCAATACTACTTCTGCATGATCGAACATTTTTATCTCTTCCGATACTTAAAGAAGTTTTAGAGCGTTTTCCCAGCAGTGAATGGAGTTATAAAACCATTCCTGAATGCATGGTGAATGAAGAAAAAAAAGTTCGGTCTTCTACACGAGAAAAAGGCGACATTCCGATAGGTAATGTGAAGAATGTATTTAAAATTGATGAAACTTTAAGAGTCTCAGGCTGGGCTTATGACCCAGATGCACCAAATGGAGGTCTCAAAATAAAACATTCTGGAAAGACCGGTGAAGTTAAATCACTGGGGCAAACTAACTTGAATCACGAATTCAGCTTTGACATCTCAGATTTTGATGTAGATACTCCTGTGTGTCTATGGATAGAAAATGAAGGCCTTGCTCGTCATAACACTTTTTTAGGGTGCCACAATGCAACTTTCGGATAAAGATAAAAAGGATCTGCAGAAATCTTTTCGAAATTTAACGGCTTTTACTTCTCTGCTGGCGAAAGTGACTGTAGAAGATCTACCAGAGGAGGTAACAGGGCCAACAATATATGCTGCAAATCATCGAAGCCTCGCAGATTTGTTAATAGCAGGACCAACTTTCCTGCATTGGGGAACACCTATACGTGCTTTGGTCGCAGCTTCATATTTTAAGCATCCTGTTATAGGCCCCCTGTTAAGAGCTCTTAAATGTATACCGGTAAGCGGATTGGATGCAATAGACGAGGCAGCTAAGGCACTGGAAGATGGCTGGTCAGTAGCGATCATGCCGGAGGGTAGGGTAGTCCCGAAAGACGAGTGGGAAGAAGAAGGGGTTGGCAAAGGACACATAGGAATAGGCAAGCTTGCAAAAGAAACAAATTTTCCGGTAGTTGTTTCAGGAGCTAGTGGAAGTGAATTGCTTTGGCCTAGAGGAAATTATCTCCCTTATTTCAAACCTTGGAAACGGCAGGAAGTTTCCTTGTGTTGCGAATATTTGGGAGCAGTGAACGAAGAAACCTTTCGCGATTCCACAGATGAGATTATGGAAGGGGTAAGACGCTGCGTTTTACGAGCTGAAAAGCAGACAGGGATAGAACGGTAGAAATCAGAAATGATAGGGAAAAGATGAAAAGTCTCTTTCTCTTTTTTCAAGGAAAGCCTCTCTACCTTCTGCCGCTTCATCAGTCGAATAGGCAAGTCGTGTTGCTTCTCCTGCAAAGATTTGCTGACCAACCAAGCCATCGTCAATCAAATTAAAAGAGAATTTCAACATGCGGATTGCCGTCGGACTTTTAGAATTTATTTCAGCAGCCCATTCAAGTGCTTCTTTTTCGAGATGTTTATGGTCAACGACTTTGTTAACCATCCCCATACGAAATGCCTCTTCTGCATCATAAGCCCGACCTAGGAAAAAAATTTCACGAGCTGCTTTTTGCCCCACTTGTCTTGCGAGATATGCCGAACCATAACCTCCATCAAAACTAGCAACATCAGCATCAGTTTGTTTAAAGCGTGCGTGCTCTCGACTTGCAAGTGTCAGGTCTGCAACAACATGCAGACTGTGACCTCCACCAGCAGCCCACCCAGACACTACTGCAATTACAACTTTTGGCATAAAACGAATCAGCCGCTGGACTTCAAGAATGTGTAGTCTTCCGGTTGTTGATGAAGGGTTGCTTTCCTCAGCGTATTCATAACCATCTTTTCCACGAATTCTTTGATCACCTCCCGAACAAAAAGACCACCCTCCATCTTTTTTGGAAGGGCCGTTACCGGTAAGGAGTACAGAACCAACGTCGGTAGTCATTCTTGCATGATCCAAAGCAGAGTAAAGTTCATCAACAGTTTTTGGCCGAAAAGCATTCCTTACCTCAGGTCTATTAATAGCAATTCGTACCGTTCCATGTTCTTTGGAACGGTGGTAGGTAATGTCAGAAAAATTGAAACCATCGACCTGCTGCCATTGGCTTTCTTCAAAAATTTCTGAAATATTAGTTTCGTTACTATTCACAAGAGTCTCATTGTACTATCAGCGTAGAAGTGACACTGCTTTTTATTAACTACTTTGGTTTTAGAGAGAGGAATCATGGAGAAATTTGAAGGCGTAATTGGTAGGACGTATGAAGAGTCGACACCTTGGTGGCCAGAAATAAAGCAACCGCCTGAAGAAAGCCCAAATATTGTTGTACTTGTTCTTGATGACACCGGATTTGCACATCTTGGGTGTTACGGCTCTTCAATCGATACGCCTAATATGGATCAATTAGCGCGTGAAGGCTTACAATTTACGAATTTCCACACAACCGCTCTCTGTTCTCCGACCCGTGCATGTCTATTGACTGGTAGAAACCATCACACAGTCGGGATGCGCGCTGTGTCAAACATGAGAAGTGGATTTCCTCACTTGCGTGGACGCGTAACCAAACATGCAGCGAATCTTGCCGAGATCCTAAACAACGAAGGATACGGAACATTTTGTGTAGGGAAATGGCACCTAACGCCGATGGAAGAAACTTCCGGTGCAGGCCCTTTTGATTATTGGCCTACTCAGAGCGGTTTTGATAGATTTTATGGATTTTTACAAGGAGAGACTGATCAATTCCAACCTGAGCTGACTCGCGACAATCATCACATTGAAAGACCACATGAGAAGAAGGATTACCATTTAAGTGAAGATTTAGTTGAAAAAGCCTGTGAGCTTATCAATGACTCAAAATCGATATACCCAGACCGCCCATTTTTCCTCTACCTGTCATTCGGCGCTACCCATGCTCCGCATCAAGCTCCAGAAAAATACCTTGAGAAATATAAAGGCAAATTCGATGATGGATGGGATGAAGTTAGAAACAATTGGTTCGAAAAACAAAAAGAACTACGTGTAATTCCAGAAGACACCGTATTGGCAGACAGAAACCCTGGAGTTGAACCTTGGGAATCATTGAGCGACAACCAACAGACTTTTGCATGCCGACTACAAGAAGCTTTCGCTGCGATGCTAGATCATACAGACGAACAAATAGGGGTATTGCTGGAACACCTAGAAGCTATGAATCTGAAAGAAAACACGATAGTAATTCTTCTTTCTGACAATGGAGCCAGTCAAGAAGGAGGTCCAAGCGGGTTATTAGATGAAATGAAATACTTCAACATGGTTCCCGAAGATGTTGATCAGGCAGTCGAAAAGTTGGATGATATCGGTGGTCCTAAATCACATACAAACTACCCATGGGGATGGGCACAAGCAGGTAATTGTCCAATGAGGTGGTACAAACAGACGACACATGGGGGAGGGGTACGAGATCCTTTCATTATTCGATGGCCAAAAGGAATTGATAATCCAGGCGGAAAACGAGATCAGTTCCACCACATTACGGACGTCATGCCAACTCTTCTAGAAATATTGGATATCAGCCCTCCAGAGGTTTTTAACGGAAAAGAACAAATTGAAGTCGCTGGCACAAGCTTTGCATATGTACTCAATTCAGAAAATGAGCCAACACGTAAAAATGTCCAGTATTTCGAAATGTTTGGAAATAGGGCTTTATGGAGTGATGGATGGAAAGCAGTTTCAAGGCATGAATTCAGAAAAGATTACGACGAGGAGGACTGGGAGCTATTCCATTTAGATAACGACATCTCAGAAACTAACAATCTTGCCGAAACGGAACCTGAGCGACTTAAGGAAATGATAGATAAGTGGTGGAGAGAGGCGGAAAAATACGGTGTTCTTCCACTGGATGACAGAACACTCGAATTGTTTCGGAGTTCAACTGGCAAGGGATCGGCTCATGCTAAACGAACTTATGTTTATAGACATCCAATTTCTCACATGCCCGCGGGTGTTGCTGCCAACATGGGTAATCGTTCTTTTGTTATCGAGGCTGCAATCAATAGACAAGCAAATGAAAATGGAGTTCTTTTAGCTATAGGAGGAGCAAATGTCGGCCTCTCACTTTTTATAAAAGATCAGCGCCTTATGTTTGATTACAACATTTTTTACGATCATAAAATTTTAGTGAGTGATCAAATCGTTCCGGAAGGAGACGTAAGGGTTGGTGTTCACCTTAAGCGTGAAGATCCCGGCGGAGAAGCGACCTTGTTAATTGATGACAAACAAGTAGGCAAAATGGACCTTCCGTTTATCATAAGAATTTTAGGCAGCACAGGAATGGATATAGGAAGAGACTCGTTGTCTCCAGTATCGGAAGAATACGATGGAGCATTTCCCTTCGAAGGAGAAATCAGTCAAGTGGCAGTTCATTTAGCTGAGAGAGATAACACTTTAGAGCAATCGCTTTACGCTATGAGAGCCGAATTAGCCATGGAATAGTCAAGCCTCTGGTTTGATTTCCTCGAGCGCACCACTACTTAGAAGTGATTCAAATTTCGTAGGATCCATTTTCAATTCATTTAAACAAATTTCTTTAGTGTGTTCACCTATAAGGGGAGCGCGGGTTATAACAGGAGCAGACATTTCTGACCCCTGTATACAAGCCCCGTCTAAAACGATTTCACCAACTTCTCCCAACTGTTCAACCTTCGGTAGAAATCCACGCTCAAGTAAATGTTTATCATCTAACTGCTCAGCGGCATTTAAAACACGCCCAGCTGGGATGCCGACCTCCTGACACAACTGCTCAACCTTTTCTGAAGGCAATGAACTAGTCCAATTGGAGACAATAAGGTTGAGCGACTCTCTGTTGTTTTTCCTGTCAGCACCTAGTGCATTTTCTTCAATCAATCCTTCAGAAATTCCCATAAGGTTTGCTAACTCCACCCACTCTTTATCATCCCTTATGCAGATAACACACCACGATTCATCCCCTTCACAAGGAAACGGACCCCATGGAGCGCCACGTTCAGAATCATTTCCTTGTGGTTTGACAGAATTAGGTTGAATAGCTTCTTTAAAGAACAGATCACCAAGAGTCGCGATAAGAACCTCAACTTGAGCTACTTCTATATGCCTACCGGACCCTCCACGATTCTTATCGACGAGAGCTGCTAAAGCAAAAACCGCACAAAGTCGACCAGCAAGGTGGTCCGGATGAATAGCAGTTGTACCAGGCGGCGGCTCGCCCTCTTTAAAAGACCATAGCCAGGACAAGCCGCTTACAGTTTGAATCGTTGGGCCATAACCATTCCAGTCAGCAAATTCGCCTCTACTGCCCATTAACTGGCTACTCACCATAATCGCGTCAGGATTTATTTCAGACAAGCGCTCATACCCGAGGCCCAATGCGTCCATAGTTCCAGTTGAATTATTTTCAATTATCACGTCCGCTGTCTTAATCAATTCAAGTACTACATCTCGAGCTTCTTCATTTTTTAAATTCGCCCCAAAAGCCCGTTTTGTACGATTCGAAGAAGCAAATGAAGCTGTCATGGTTCCGCCGAGCACAATTCGAATAAAATCGGGGTATTGCCAACTTTCAACTTTTATGACATCAGCACCGTACTCGGCGAGCATTCGACCACATTCGACCCCAACTCCGCCATGACCGAAGTCGACAACTCTCAAACCCTCTAGTGGTAAAGAAGCTTCTGCTGGTGGAGTAATCGGAGCCGGAAAGGAATCGTTTGCAAAATGTGCTGAATCTTCTCCTATCTCCGGCGATGGAAATCGGTAACCAACACGCCTTCCATCGACCTCGGCAAAGCCGCACATCAAAGGACCAGTAAGCCCTTTCGAAATTTCCAAAGTCTGAAATGTACCTCTTGACTTATAGTGAGGGTTAACTAGAACATCGCTTGGTTTGAGCATCGGAGTCGCTATAACTCCACGGTTTTGAGCCTCGACACACCCCTGCACCATCTCTTTGTTTTTCCAATGCTCCCAGAAAAGCGGATTAATGACATCTAGGTTGAGGTAGCGGTTAATCGTACTCTCCCAATATTCATCAGCAAAACTCTCTGGCGATCCCATCCATTCCCATAAAGCTTTCCATTGTCTTGGAGCCAAAATAACTTGTCTAACGAAACCGTCTTTGCATGGTATATGAGGATAAAGAGGGCTATCACCAGCACGTATGAGCGAAGCAGGTGCACCGGAAATCTCACTAGCGGACGCATTTGGAATTCCCCACGTATTCATCTGAGCAAGCGCCTCGACGGCAGATACGTCGATGTGTTGACCTTTACCAATGCGATCACGGTGCAGAAGCCCAAGAAGTGCAGAATATGCACCGACCACACCCAGTGTGTCATAGGCAACTGAACCTGGAGCTAGCAATGGCGGCTTCTCAATTACTCCAGAAACCGACAACCATCCAGAGCGGGCAAAAACAACGTCATCTGTAGCGGCATATCCGGAGTCAGGACCAGTCTGACCGAAGTCAGTCAGAGAGACAATCACTAGAGAACTGTTCTCCTGTAATAGACGTTCAGGTGAGATTCCAAGCTCAGAAAGAGTTCCAGGCAAAAAACTTTCAATAAGTACATCACTTTCGCGAGCCAACGAAAGAAGATCTTCTACTCCCGATTCTTCATTAAGATCCAATACACAAGACCGTTTATTGAAATTACGGTAAGCAAAATAAAGAGAAGTTCCATCAGGAGCAAAGGGACCCAAAGAGCGTGAAATGGAACCTCCTGAAGGTTCAATTTTTAAAACATCAGCTCCGAAATCACCCAGTATTCTTCCACACAACTCGCCCTTCTCATCTGTTAAATCGAGCACTCTCAGATTACTTAGAGGAGAGAAAGTATTTTTTACAGCATTTTCCACATAAAGCATAGTAATTGCGGTTTTTAAATAAGTCGACGTGGATACAAGGCTTCTGACTGTATAGAGCCCTGTCTTCAGGCTAAAGTGCGAGAGTGAAGAAAGGACTCCGTTATTTACTCTCAGTCTCACTCATTTCTATTCCGTTTCTAATAAATGGAGGAAATGCATTTGGTGAAACTGAATCCATTCGTGATGCAAGAGAAAAAAAACAGGACGCTTCAAATCGTCGTGCAGATGCTGCTGCTGTTCTAAAACTCGCCGAAGCTGACGATGCTGCAGTTGTAGATGCGTTAAACGCCTTAGACAATGCTGTTGCCATGGAAGAGGCCAAAATCGAAGCAGCGCGTCAAGCAATCGAAGCAGCAGAAGCAGAGGCCACTCTTCGTTGGGTTGAAACGGATCAGGTGGTCAAAGGTATTGAAGATCTTAGGAAACGGCTACGTGAACTAGCGGTAGACGTTTATGTTTCCAGTATGAACCCAAGTGATTTTTTTGAATCAGACGACATTTCAAGCGCAGTGAGGAAGTCAGCAATTCTTAGTGCAGTCTCAGGTGATCAAGGCGACCTGGTGGATCAGCTACGAGCCTTAGAAGCAGATAAAGAAATAATAGCTATTTCAGCGGACCGAGCGATAAAAGATGCTGAAAGAAATCAACGTGAAATTGAAGCTTCATTGTTGGTTCTCGAAAGCCGAATCATTGAACGTGAGAGCACAAGAGAAGAAGTTCAAGAACGAATCAAGGCTGCCGAGGCTGAAGTGGCGGAATGGAAACGTGAACAGTATCTAATGGCGATATTGATAGACAATCTGATCGCTGAGGAACTTCGAAAGTCAGCACCCGATTTGACGAAAGAATCAGGTCAGGGATTCATACTACCAATCGACAAGAGCAGCAAAATCACATCACCATTCGGCATGCGAACACATCCTATTTTGGGCGTAAGACGAATGCACAACGGAACAGATTTTGACTGCGTTAAAAATCAACCAATTTGGGCAGCTAAAAAAGGAAAGGTCATTTTTGCTGGAACAAAAGGTTACTACGGTAAAACTGTCATATTGGAGCACGAAGGACCAGTATTGACCTTATACGCTCACCTCAATGAGTTGCTTGTATCAGATGGGATGGAAGTGGAAACTGGTGACCTCATAGGAAAATGTGGGACTACAGGACGTTCGACTGGCAATCATCTCCATTTCGAGGTTCGGACGGGTGGCGAACCAAAAGATCCAATGATTGTTCTGCCAAAAAATTAGGAGACAAATGAAAACAGGCATAACAAAAATCGGTGTTGCAGGAGCTGGAGTAATGGGTTCTGGAATTGCACAAGTTATGGCTATATCCGGGTGCGAGGTTGTATGTCTAGATATAGACGCATCCGTCTTAAAATCTGCCAATGAGAATATTGAGAAGGGAAGTTTTGGACTTGCCAGCGCTGTGGAGAAAGGAAAATTAACTCAAGAAGAAGCTGAAAGTGCCTTATCTAAGATTACTTTCACTGAAGACGGGGACGAATTAAATAACGCAGATGTACTAATAGAAGCTATTCCTGAACGATTTGATCTGAAAGTATCGTTTTGGAAAGAATTTGATAAAACAGCATCTGAGTCAACTATCTTTGCTTCAAATTCAAGCGGCTTTCCCATATCAGCGATGGCAGCAGCAACTGATCGAGCCGACCGTTTCATAGGATGGCATTGGGCCTCACCTGCTCCAGTAATGAAGCTTGCTGAAATTGTTCGCGGACCAGCTACTTCACAGGAAACAGTTGACAAAGTGGTTTCACTCGCTGAATCCGCTGGAAAAAATCCTGTAGTAATAGGGGACAGTGACACCAAGTGGGGCTACGTAACTAACCGTGTCTATTTTGCGATGATTGAAGAAGCGTTAGCTGTAGTGAATCAAGGAATTGCCACTCGCGAAGAAATAGACCAGCTGATGACTGATTGTTTCCGATGGCCCTCAGGTCCTTTTGGTATGACTAGAGGTGCGACCTCGGGTTGGAAATAAAAAGATGAAAGCAGCGTTACATGCAAAGATTGGGTCACCTTTAGTTATTGAGACTGGTATTGAAGTATCTGGACCTAAAGAGGGTCAGATTTTAATCAAAACGGAATATTGTGGGATTTGTCATTCAGATTTAAGTGTTATGGAATCATTAGATTTGACTCCAATGATCCTCGGTCATGAAGCAGCCGGAATTGTAGAGGCAGTCGGAAAAGATGTCGCTTCAGTAAGTGTGGGTGACAGTGTGCTTATGAGCCCCATCGGTCCATGTGGAAGTTGCGTCATGTGTGAAAATAAGCGACACACCTTGTGCGAAAGAGGACAGTCGTTTGTTTTTGGAACGTTTCCAGATGGGACGACTCCATTTAGCTTAAACGGTTCACCTGTCTACCAGGGACTGGGAGTGGGTGGATTTGCTGAGTACACAGTTTTGGAAGAACGAAATGTTGTCCGGATCGAAAACGGTCTACCTTTGGAGACTCTTTGTTTGCTGGGTTGCGGAGTCCAGACAGGGTTGGGTTCTGTTCTGAATACAGCAAAAGTAACCCCTGGTTCAACTGTTTTAGTTATGGGGCTCGGGGGAGTGGGACTTTCAATAGTGCAAGGCGCGCGTATCGCTCAGGCTGAAAAAATTATCGTCTCAGATCCAGTTGAGGATAGACGTTCTAAAGCCACTCAGTTAGGTGCTACTAATACTATTGACCCAACTTCAAGTGACCTTCTGGGTGAAATCTTTGAATTAACAGATGGCGCCGGTGTCGATTTTTCATTTGATGCGGTGGGTAATTCTGACCTGATAGCTATGGGTTTAGCAGCAAATAAGTCTGGTGGTCTTACTGTGATAGTTGGTGCACCACCTCCTGAAGAGGAACTGAAACTCCCATCTGCCTTACACTTAATGATGACTGAAAAGCGTCTAATTGGATCTCTACTAGGTTCGTGCGATGCTCAAAAAGATATTCCTGCGTTTGTTGAGTATTGGAAAAATGGATCATTAGATCTAGAAAGCATGATCAGCCACAAATACACGCTTGATGAAGTGAATTCAGGGTTTGATGCACTGAAAGAGTCAAGTGGAGTTCGTAGTGTCATTAAAATCCATGAAAAATAACCTCTCCTTACAGAAAAATAGTCATTATTTACTCACTTTATTCACTGCATTAGCGGCAGTTTTATTCTCTTTACAGGTTGCACAAAAAGAAATTCTGTGGGGTGAAATAGGAATGAGCAAGTGGATGTATGAAAACACACCGAGTTTTATAGATTTTTTAGGCGATGTAATCGATGCTCCTATAACTGATATAGGAGCCCCATTGCTTTTTATCGGAATTTCTACACTCGTTTATTGGCGTTGGGGACGTTACGCGACAGTTGGGATTTTATTAGCAGGAAGCATGACTGGATTGACACGACTATCTGACGTTGTGGAAAGATCAGGTCCTAATAAAGACTTTATTTACAATGAATCAAAATACTATTTTGGTGAGGGTGGTTATCCTAGTGGTCACATTGTTTACGCTGTGATGATTTTTGGAATGCTTGCATATCTGTCTAGAGATCACGCTTCACCTCGAATTAGTCGAGTGGTGAAATCATTCATGGTCTTTTTGATCTTGCTTAACATTTGGACGAGGATAAGCGGACTTCATCACTGGCCAGCTGACGTGGCGGGAGGGATTCTGATGTCATTACCAGCTTTGATGGTAGTGATATGGATTTATCACCGCGTTCCTTCAATGCTCCAAAAAACTCCTAGATTGCATGCGTTAGTTTTTAAAAACTAGCTGACAAAGGCAGAAGCAAAAACTAAGGAAACTATGGTCATTACTTTTATAAGAATGTTCATAGAAGGTCCGGAGGTGTCCTTAAATGGATCACCAACAGTATCTCCGACAACCGCTGCTTTATGAGGCTCCGATCCTTTCCCGCCTAGTTCTCCACTCTCGATGTATTTTTTGGCGTTGTCCCAAGCTCCGCCAGCATTTGCCATAAAGATCGCTAGACAGAAACCTGCTACTAGAGCACCCGCTAAGAATCCACCAAGAGAATCAATGCTTACAAAACCTAAAATCAAAGGAATAAGAACGGCGAGGATACCTGGTGCGAGCATTTCACGCAGAGAAGCTGAAGTTGAAATCGCTACACAGCGAGCGGAGTCGGGAATAACCCCCTCAGCTCCTTCTCGAAGACCTGGTATTTCACGGAACTGCCTGCGTACTTCTTCGATCATTTTTTGGGCAGCACGTCCCACTGCGTCAATGGTCAGAGCAGCAAATAGAAATGGAAGCATAGCTCCCAGGAAAAGACCGATAAACACTTCCACCTGTCCGATATCCAGAGAGAGTGAACCCCCGGCTTCGGTGACAGCGAACTCAAAACTCTTAAACAGAGCCAGTGCGGTAAGAGCAGCAGACCCAACCGCAAAACCTTTAGCGACTGCAGCTGTCGTGTTGCCCAAGGAATCAAGAGCGTCAGTAACTTCACGAACTTCCGGTCCCAATTCAGCCATTTCGGCTATTCCACCTGCATTGTCAGCGATGGGACCATAGGCATCCACCGAGACTACGACACCTAAAGTCGCGAGCATTCCAATTGCAGCTACAGCGATTCCATAGATCCCTCCATCGAGGGCTCCGATAGAGTCAAATGCTATTTCTCCACCCCAATATGCGACTGCTATTCCAATTCCCAACAGTGCGACGGAAGCAGCAACTGAAATCATACCGGCCGAAATTCCGCCGAGTATCGTAGTTGCAGGCCCAGTCTGGGATTGGTCGGCGATTTTCTTAACTGGCGAAAAGTGGTCAGAGGTATAAAACTCTGCTGTTTTACCCAAAGCCCATCCGACAAGAAGGCCTCCTACAACTGAAATTGCCAATCCAATAGGATTGTCGAAAGCATCGTTGTCTCCAAAGAGCCAAAATGATATGCCAATAGTTGCCAGAACAGTAAGAAACATGGCGACATTAGTTCCAAGATGAAGAGCACGACTTAAAGCTCTGCTATCAGTTGAATCTCCACCTCTTACAAGAAACGATCCGATAATCGAGGTAAGCATCCCTGCAAAAGCAATAGCTAGAGGAAACATCAATAAGGAGATGTTTGTAGATATAGTTGCGTGTTCTGCTCCTAGTCCTAGAGCGAAAGCGACCAAAGAGATAGGGGCAATGATAGAACCGGCGTAACTTTCAAATAGATCCGCACCCATACCGGCAACGTCACCTACATTGTCACCGACATTGTCAGCAATAGTTGCAGGATTTCTTGGATCATCTTCCGGAATACCTGCCTCTACTTTTCCAACTAAATCTGCTCCAACGTCGGCTGCTTTTGTGTATATGCCGCCTCCCACGCGTGAAAATAGAGCTATTGAGGAAGCGCCTAATCCATATGCTGTAACCACTTCAAAAGCATCGTTTACTTCAGCAACTAGAACGAAGATTATGTACACAAGAGCGAGCCCGCCTAGAGCTAGCCCAGCAACCGAAAATCCCATCACAGCACCACCGCGAAAAGCAATTGGTAACGCTTTTGCCGGGCCATCCTGTGCCGCATTAGCAGTCCTGGCATTCGCCATAGTGGCAACCGTCATTCCGGCATAACCAGCTGTTGCTGAAAGAACAGCTCCGATTATGTAAGTAAGCGAAGCAGCAGGAGCTATCAGTATTCCTATCAGAATTGCCATAACTGCAACGAAAATCGAGACCCAAGAATATTCCTGTCGTAAAAAAGCACGTGCTCCTTTTTCGATTTCATTCATAAGAAAAATCATTCGATCATTTCCGGGTGAAGCTGTTTTAACATTCGTGTAAAAATAGCCAGCAAGCAGTAAAGCTAATAAAGCAGATGAAAGTGCTAGATATGGTATTGCTTCCAAAGGGTTATCTCCTCATGGTTATGTTTTGTGACTTGTACCCACAAAATAGATGAATTGTATGGCTAATAATAGCCAAAACGACGGTATTAAGTGTGATGCGGGCTTCCAACCTCAGTGGCATATTTAACTTGCTAAATAATCAAAATAGTGGCACAAAGTAGAAAGATCGGCGACGCTTAAAGTATGAAAAGACGGGATCTTCGTCAAAAAATTCTAGGAATCCGCAGAGCCATGCCTCCATCAACGGTTAAAGATGTCTCAAAGGAAGTCTGTGATGCAGTCAAGAATCTTGACTCATTCAAAAATGCGAGGACAGTAGCCTCATACATATCATGCAATGGAGAAGTTGACCCTATATTTCTTGAGTCGGATAAGAGTAAGATTTTTACTTTCCCAGTGGTCCAAGAAGACGGAACGCTTATATTCGTTGAACCAAACGGAGATTTCAGAAGGGGAAGTTTCGGAATACCCGAGCCAGAAAAGGGAATTGAGATTGAAATTTCTCAAATAGACATTGTCCTAGTTCCGCTAGTTGCAGCTGACAGTGAAGGAAACCGGTTGGGTCATGGAGGTGGTTACTATGACAAAACCTTTGCTATTGAAAGAAATTCCAAAAGACCACTTTTGGTGGGATTAGCCCATGATTTTCAAATTGTAGAAAAGCTAGAAGTCAATTCTTGGGACGTTCCAATGGACCTCCTTATAACTCAAAGCAGAGTTTTTTTATCTGAAAACTCGTATTTACGTGTCTCCATGGGAGAGTATTAAAAGATGAGAATAATCGTTGTTGGAGCCGGAGAAGTCGGTACGTACATAGCGGACCGCTTGAGTAAACAAGAACATGACATTGCGCTTATAGATTCGGATCCCGAAAGACACAGACAGATAGACGCTGAGTTGGATGTCCTTGCCATTAAAGGAAGCGGAACAGATTTTTCAATTCTGCAAAAAGCTGGGATTGAAGAAACAGATCTACTTGTCGCAGCTACAAATAAAGATGAAATAAACCTGTTATCGGCTCTGCTCGCTCGCCAAGCTGGAGTCAACAAGACGATCGTTCGTGTTGAATCCCGAAAGCTTAGAAGCAAGGAAGTCGAATCATTATTTGAAAAATTTGATGACCATCTAGTAATAGACCCAGATCAGGAAGTAGCTGATTCAGTTCTGAGACTCATGGAATACCCGGGTGCAATGGATCTATCGAGAATGGCCAACGAAGAAGTGGTAATAATTGGAGCAAGATTACCGGCGCATGCTCCTTTAGTAGGAGTTTCACTGCATGCGTTAGGAAGAGAACTTGACCCAGACTGGGATTTCATTGTTGGAACAATCACAAGAAAAGATGAAAACGACGACTCGGAAGAAATAACTATAGTTCCAAGACAAGATGAGGTCCTCAAAGAAGGTGATCTACTTAGGGTGATATGCAAAAGTCGGGCCATGCACGATGTCACCAATCGTCTAGGAATAGCAAGAGATGTTCCTAGAAAAGTTCTTCTACTTGGCGGTGGCAGAACTGCCGAGATGATCGCTGAATCGCTTCTATATAGAGGTGTAGACGTTGCCATTATTGAGAAAAAACCTGAAAGAGCTCTTGAGCTGAGTGAAAACTTGGCTAAAGCATTAATTTATGAGGGCGATGTGACCGACGTGGAAATTCTTGAAGAGGCAGATGTGGCACGTCAAGACCTCGTGATCGCGTTAACAGGTGAAGATGATGCAAATGTGTTGGCTTGTTTGTACGCAAAATCTGTATCTACTCACGCAAAGAAAAACAATGGTAATGCAGAAATAGAAACCATAGCCGTCGTTCACAGGCTCAAATTGTTAGATCTGTTAGAAACAAATCAAGT
>CEVZ01193656.1_pt1 | contig 16128 bp, 12 predicted proteins | sample 361371 | NCBI WGS metagenome assembly CEVZ01 (sample SAMEA2620217, study PRJEB7988) | marine metagenome | isolation source: saline water (ENVO:00002010), including
TTATAATATCCAGAAATATTTTGTGGGCACTTTGTACAAATTTCACCATCATCAGCTATCCTTATTTCTGTATTTGCTAATGCTTGACCGACCGATCCGATCTTTGCCTTGCCAATTTTATTGCCAGTTACTATTCCAGTTGTTTCAGTCATTCCATATCCTTCATAAATATCAAGACCAACCCAATGAAAATATCTTATAATATTAGGAGAGATTGGTGCTGCGCCAGAAAGTAAATAACGAATATTTCCTCCAAACATATCCTTTATTTTTCTAAAAACAAGAAAATGAGCTAATAATCTATTTAATTTTATCCAAACATTCGGTTCTTTACCTTCATCTTTTAATTCTGAATACTTTTTTCCTGTAGATATTGCCCAATTATATATTTTCTGTTGAAATAGCGTTGCATCTTTTATTGCAATAGAAATTTTTGCATAAAATTTTTCAAAAACTCTAGGAGTTCCAAACATAACTGTTGGACCTGTTTGACGAAGATTATAAGGCAGATCTTCAATACTATCGGCATAAACTGTTACGTACCCAGAATATAGTTTTATAAAATGACCTAATAATCTTTCAGCAATATGAGAAAGAGGTAAATAGGATATACCTAGATCAGTTCTATATGTAGGTAATAAATCTGGTAAGTTCTTAGCTACAGAAATAACATTTGTGCTATTAAACATACCAGCTTTGGGATTTCCTGTTGTACCAGATGTATATGTAAAACTGATGATATCATCTGGGCTAACAGATTGTAATTTATCCTCAAAAGACCCAATATGTTTCGAACGATGAGATACCCCTAATTCTCGAAACTTTTCAATTGATAATACATTTGGTAAATCATCAGGAATGTATTTATCCATGACTACTATTTTTTTCAATGCAGGTAGATCATCCCAGATTGCTAATAATTTATCTAACTGTTCCTGGTCTTCAGCAAAGATGATCTTACTTTCACTGTGTTCAATAATATATTTAACCTGATCTTCCGTATTTGAAGCATAAACTGGCGCAGTAATACATCCAATCCCAATTATAGCCATATCTATTACAACCCACTCTAGCCTTGTCTCAGATAAGATAGATACCTTATCTCCTTTTTTTAAATTCTCAGAAATTAATGCATGTCCTAAATCTCTTGACCAGTTTCCGTAATCATTCCAAGTATGACTTTCCCATATACCTTTATTTTTCCGCCACATAGTAATATCATCTCCAAAGTTTTCAACATTATACCAAAATAGTTTTGGAACTGTATTTATAATATTAGTATCAGGTTTATCCATCATATCCATTATCCGCCCCACAGTTTTTCTCTACGAGTATATTTCCCCTCACCTAAATATTGCTCACGTACTTTTTCTTCTTTTATTAATTCATCATATGTTCCACTTAAGAAAATTTTTCCCGTTGTTAACACATAACCATAATCAGCTATCTTTAATGCATGATTAACATTTTGCTCGACTAATAAAATTGTTACACCTGATTTATGTAATTCTTTTATTGTGGCAAAAATATCTTGAACTAATAATGGAGATAGTCCCATTGATGGTTCATCTAATAATAACAACCTAGGTTTTATCATTAATGCGCGAGAAATAGCTAGCATTTGCTGCTCCCCACCGCTTAGAGTGCCAGCTAACTGATCTTTTCGATTTCTTAAAATAGGGAAATGAATATATGCTTCTTCCATTCGTTCACTTAACAATTCTTTATCATTAATTAAAAATCCTCCCATATATAAATTGTCATAAACCGTTAAGTCTGGGAATATTCTTCGCCATTCCGGGACATGACTAATACCCATAGAAACTATTTTTTCAGGATCTTTTCTATCAATACGGACATCATTAAAATGTATAGTTCCATTTTCCGGCTCAACCAATCCGCTGATAGTTTTCAATATTGTAGACTTCCCTGCTCCATTTGCCCCTAGAATAGTTACTAGTTGACCTTCTTCAACATTAAGTGAAACTCCATGCAATGCTTTTATTTTCCCATAATATGTTTCAACTCCAACAAGTTTAAGCATCAGCTGGTTCCCCTAAATATGACTCGATTACTTTTGGATCATTTTTAATAACACTAGGATCACCTGATGCAATAACTTTTCCTGATTCTAATACACAAATTTGATCAGATATACTCATAACTAAATTCATATCATGCTCTACTAATAAAACTGTTATTCCAAGCTCATCTCTTATATCTCTAATAATATTTGCTATTTCTCTGGTCTCCTGATCATTCATACCTGCTGCTGGCTCATCTAATAGAATTAATTTTGGTTTAGACACAAGTGCTCTAGCAATTTCAGCTAACTTTTGAATACCAAATGGCAATCCCATCATATATTTTTGTTCATAATTAGCCATTCCCAAAAAATCCATAATTTCAAGAGCCATTGATTCTTCAGCTTTTCTTTGATCTCTACTTACCCATCTCTTTATTGTTCCTAAAGTATCAATTCGACTATTTGCACCTAAAAGAATATTATCTAGTACTGTCATAAATGGAATATTCTGAACATTTTGAAAAGTTCGTGATATACCAGAATGAATTATATGATGTGTCTTTTTATCTAATAAATTTTCACCATAAAAATTTATAGTTCCATTTTGAGGTTTATTGAATCCATTTATACAATTAAATAATGTTGTTTTACCAGATCCATTAGGGCCTATAAGAGAAAAAATTTCGTTTTCTTTTACTGAAAAGGAAACCTCATCAAGCGCAACTAGTCCAGAAAAACGCATTGTTAAACTATCAATAATGAGGTCTGACATAAAAAAACAGGGCTCTGTTTATACAGAGCCCTTATATTCTAACTATAGTCTATTCGAGCCAATCAGAAATGACGACTTGCTTGCCATCCTGCATTTGAACAAGTTTTACTTTATCTACCCCTGCATGATCATTTCGACTATATGTAATAGGCGGGAATGTATCAGATTCCCATTCATCGAATGACTCTAAACCCTTAACTAAGCTATTACGAGTAGGGTTTTTCCCAGCTCGTTTTAGACCTTCAACTAAAAGCATAGCAGTAGCAAATCCATAATAATGATATAAACCTATATATGGTTCAGGTATATCATACTTTTCACATAACTCTCTATATAATTTTGGACCTGCTTTATCAGAATTCCACATATATGCCCAGTATGTAGCTGTGAATCCTTCTCCAGCTGATCCCGCCATTTTTCCAACCCTGGCATCAATGGTTGGACCAGTACCATAAAAATTTGGTTTAAAATTCATTGCTTCTGCGGTTTTCATTATAACCACAGGTTCCCGAACAATTCCAGCAATAATAACATCTGTCAAACCACCTTTTAATAGATTCATAGTCTGACCTTTAAAATCAACTGCTCCACGCTGGTATGATTCCTTTTGAATTGAAACACCATATTTGGATTCTGATCTAGATATTCCTAAAAGCACGTTTGCTCCATAATCATCATCCTGGTATACCAAACCAATTTTAGCATTTGAATTCTTACCCATAATGTAATCAACTAAGATTTCTGCTTGTCTATCATATCCAGTATCTGTATGAAAAATTAGATCACCTGCTTCTTTAGTTAAGTCAGACATTGTACCAGAGTTGGTTGCTGGCGCAATCAAAGGCGTACCAGTTTCAGCTAAGATAGGACGTATCGCCTCACATGGAGATGTCCCTATAACTTGAAACATACAGAAAACTTGATCTTTTTCAATTAGTTTCTTTGTAGCTGCTACAGCTTTTTGTGGATTATATTGATGATCTTCAATCAGCATTTTTATATTTCTTCCATTTACCCCACCTTGATCATTAATATATTTAAAATACATATTTGATCCATTTGGAATAATCGCACCCAATTCTTTCATTGGACCGCTAAGATCTTGAACATTACCAATAAGAATTTCAGAATCTGTTATACCAGGTGATGGCGTACGCTTTACACAGCCTGAGCCAAAAAACCCGATTACAATAAGAACTCCTATTATTTTTTTCATAATAACTCCTCCTCCTAATTATTACGTAAATCGTTGCCTTGGATTGAAAGGAAATAATTTCCAATATATGCGCATTTTAAGCCACATACCATACAAACCCATGGGTTGGAATATAATAAACAAAAACATAATAAGTCCGAAAATCAATGATTGAATATCTCCAGCATGTGTATTAAATAATAACTGAATTTGATCTTCAATTAATGGTACAAATAAATTATCTAATAAAACAATAAATAACGATCCTAGAACTGCTCCATATATTGAGCTAGCACCACCAACAAGTACCATTATAATAAAATATATGGATAGCAAAATATCAAAATGATCAGTAGAAATGAATGAACTAGTATGGGCAAACAATACTCCGGCAAATCCTGCGTATAATCCGGAAATAAAAAATGCTAACATTTTATATTGTGACAAATTTATTCCAGAAGCTTCTGCTGCTTGCTCCGAATCTCTAATAGCCATAAACGATCTTCCAATCTTTGAAGTCGCAATACGACGTCCGATTACAATGGCCACAATTACAAACGTATAAATTAAATAATAATTATCCCAATCTGATTTTATTGTATATCCAAAAAGTACTGGAGATGATACTTCTAACCCTGCCGAACCTTGAGTCCATTCCCGAAGAGAAATAATAATCCTTTTAACTATAAATCCAAAACCCATTGTCGTAAGACCTAAATACATACCTGAGATTCTTAGAGCAGGAAAACCAATTATAAAACCAAATAAACCAACTATTATTGGCGATAAAATCAATGATAATGAAAAAGGAACACCGAATTGATCAACCATAATTGCTGATGTATACGCTCCAACAGCTAGAAATCCAGCGTGACCTAGAGATACAAGTCCAGTAAAACCGCTAAGTAAATCTAAACCAACATTTAATATGATATAAATGCCCGCCAAATTCAAAACAAACAAATAATACTTATAACTAAATGAAATACCTTTTAAAATAATTGGTAATAGAAATACAAATATAATTAGAATGGGAATCCAATACAGATTTTCATGATCGTAACGATCTTTCATCAGACTTTTTTCACTTTCTCAACACCAAATAAACCGTCTGGCTTTACCATCAACACTGCGATAAGAACAAACCATGCAATTATATCATTAATTTCTTTTATCCAATCAAAGTGAAATGATAAAGTTCCTAAGCTAATTGTTTCAATCACTCCTAGAATTACTCCTCCAACAATTGCTCCTGGAATTGAGCCAAAACCACCTAGGACTGCTGCTGGAAATGCTTTTAAGCCTAAAAACCCCATTGACGTATCTAATAATGCAATCCTTGGTGCAAGTAATACACCGCTTAGAGTCGCTACTAGAGCAGAAAAAATCCATACCAAGGCATATATTTTTTTAATAGGTATTCCCATGAGTTGTGCAGCGATAGGGTCTTCTGATGTAGCCTGCATAGCAATTCCCCACTTTGTATAATGAAAAATGAAATAAAAAATAACAACTAAAGCAACCGCACTGCCAATAATGAATAAATCAAGAATAGATATAACTATCGTTCCAAGTGTTATTGAGCCACCACCAAATGGAGATAAGGGCATCAGTGCAATGGGCCCTGCAATCATCGCAACAACTGCTCGCATTATGATGGCTAAACTTAAAGTAGCCATTATCACAGAAAATATTGGTTCATCTTTTAATGGACGATTAATGATGAAATCAAGAAAAAAACCAAATAGTACTGAAAAAATCATGCTGCAAACTAATGCTACCATAAAAGTCCATGCAGTTGGTTCTCCAGAATTAGATAAGAAAGTAGAAACAAAAAAGAAGTTTGCGTAGGCGCCAACCATCATTACATCACCCTGAGCAAAATTAACTACCTCTGTGGCTTTATAAATCATGGTAAAACCCAAAGCAATGAGAGCATATATTGAACCTAATGCAATACCACTAATCACCTCTTGACTAATGCCCGTAAATATATCTGTCATTTTATTATTGCCTGCCCTTTTAACACTCTTTTATCTTTTTGATTTTTCACTTCTACATTAATTTCGTCACCGTTTTGTTGACTAAGAAAAGTGAGCTCATCACTAGGCAATACGGGATTTAAAAAACGAACTTTGAACGTTTTCATCTTTGATGGATGATCATTTTTAATAATATGTTTTGCAGCCAACCCCATTGTACACATTCCCTGGAGAATAATATCTGGCAAGCCATTTGCTTGGGCGAATTCACGATCAATATGAATAAGATTAAAATCTAAACTCGCGCCAGCATAAAAATATGGCATATACTTACTTATCCTTAATTTTGATTCGTTTTTAACAGCCATTACTCTCCTCTAATAACTAATCTATACGTTGCAGTACAAACTAATTTATCATTCTGATTTGTTGAAGTAGTTAATAACTCTATAATCCGATTTATTTTTCCAGAACGATTTGTTTTCGTATAGTCTTCCTTTACTTCTGCAGATGTATGAATAAGATCACCTGCTCTGACAGGTTCTACAAAATTATATTCTTGTTCCCCGTGGACTAATCTTGGAACCAATTTTGAAAAATCAGGATCAAAATAAAGATTCTTTAATGCTGGTTGACAATAAACTGCAGCAAAAGTAGGTGGCGCATATGGATTTCCTCCATCAATAGATTTTACAAATTCGCGATCAATATAATGAGGATTATTATCTCCTAGAACTTCGACAAATTCTTTTATTTTTTCAAAACTGATTTCATAATCAGCCTCATATTTTTTTCCGATAATATTATTTGTAGACATATTTATTTTCAATAATGAAACAATTTACAAATCAATTACAAATAAATAAATCATCCCTTGAATAGATTGAAAAAACTATAATTTATCAACAGTTTTTGCCATACTTATGCAATCAGATGTAACTCCACCTTGATCATGTGAAGTAAAACTAACAGAGACTTTACACCATCCTACAACTAAGTCTGGATGATGGTTTACTTCTTCAGCAACTCTAGCCAACACATTAACAAATTTTATCCCATCCATATATTTATCAAAATCATAGGACTTGGAAACTTGATTATCCTTAAAAATCCATCCATCCATATTACTTAATTCTTCATTTATTTTTTCATCGCTTAAGATGCTCATTATGTTCCCTTTCTCTTTAAGTTTTTTAACGAAATAAATAACCAATAACATGCAATTATAAATGCTACTCCTGTAGAAATCATCATTGCATACCAAACCCATTCAACAGGTTTTCCCATTTTAAAAATAAAAATTAATGATAAAGGCGCTGAAACTCCTAAAACTCTGATGATTGTTATTATTAATACAGGCAATCCCTTTCCCATCCCTTGTAATACGCGTCCTGTTGTTATCCCAACAGCAATCAAGGGATATACAAATGCAAATAATCTTAGAAATGTAACTGCTACATTTATTATTTCAGAATCTGATGTAAAAAACCCAATAACATTTGATGCAAATATATAAAGAAGAAAAGACATTAATACAGTTATAGAAAATGCAGCTGTGATTCCATATTTAATAGTATACCTCAGAATATCAAAATTCTTTGCTCCATAAAACATTCCAACAAGAGTAGTTAAAGATGCTGCAATAGAAAATATAGGTAGGAAAACCAACATATCTATTCGACCTGCCACTTGATATGCTGCAACTGTATTTGATGAAAAATATATTAATATTTTATTAAACACCCCCTGCCCAACAGCCATTACAATCATGGAAAGAGAAGCAGGTAAGCCCACTTTAATTATATCCCATATTATTTCACTAGAAAAAGAAAAATCTTTAATTCGGAAAGTGATATAAGCATGCTCCTTTATAAATAACATATAAATAAATATAGTAAAAACTGTGCACTGACTAATTACTGTTGCCATTGCTGCGCCTTTTATACCCATTCCAAGACCTATCCCACCTAGGTTTTCTAAATCAAAAATAAATATTGGATCCAAAATAATATTTAAAACTGTTCCTAATCCAGCAACCATCATCGGGAATTTCATATCTCCTTCTCCCGCTAGAATGGAACGAAAGAAACCAGAAAAAACCATAAATGGTAGACCAATACTCAATACTCTTAAATAATCCCATGCTAAAGAAAGAATTGAACCTGAAGCACCAAAAACAGATAAAATACTTTTCCCAAATAATACCACAACAATGAATAAAATTAAGCTGATTAAGAATGCAATTATTATCGCGTGTTCAGCGCTATTATCTGCACCTGCTTTATCATTCTTACCAATGAATCTTGCTATTGATGCTGTAACACCAGTTCCAAGCCCCATGGTTAGCCCTAGTGCAAGAAAAAAAAGTGGCATATTAAATGCAATTCCTGCAATAGCATCTCCACCCAATCGACCAATAAATATCATATCTACTATATTATAGAATGTCTGGATGCCCATTCCTGCCATCATTGGAATAGCCAAGGTCCATAATGCTCTAGATGGATTTGACTGGAATTGATTTAATCTTGATTGTTCTTTTTTCCCAAGATCCATAACTGCGAATTTATGATTAATGTTTTTTGGAACTAGGAAAAAATAATAGAATCAAATTGGATTAAATGGCCACAATTTTGGAAGTAATAGAATGGCCATAATCCATAACGTAATAGATAGTGGAAGACCAATTTTTATATAATCGGAAAATTTGTATCCGCCTGGTCCATACACCATTAAGTTTGTTTGATAACCAATTGGAGTAATAAATGATGCTGATGCTGCAAAACATATTGCAAAAACAAATGGTCTTGGGTCTAATCCAAGTTTTGTAGATGCAGATATGGCAATTGGAGTCATTATGATTGCTGTTGCTGCATTTGAAGAAACTTCTGTTAAAACCATTGATATAAAATATATCATTGCTAATAAAAAGATTGCTTGATGATCTACAGATATATTCTGTAATAAATTAATTAAGGTATCGCCAATTAACTTTGCTGTTCCGCTTGATTCAATAGCAATTCCTAATGGAATTAAACAACCAATCAAAATAATAATCTGCCAATTAATTGAGCTATATGCTTCAAGAGGTGAAATAACCTTAAATACTAATATAATTGCTAAACCAATAATTGCCGCCTTTAAAATAGGCATAATAGATAAAGCAGCTAATAATACCACTCCAAGTATAACGATAATGCTTAACCACCAAAAACGATGTTTTCTTAGAGATCTATCCAATTGAGTTAATAAGATAAAGCCGCCAGAATCTCGCATTTCTTTAATCTTATTTTTAGGACCATAAATTAATAAAGTGTCAAATGTCCTTAAAATAACATGTGCTATTTTTTTCTTTACAATGCCACCTTCACGCCTAATAGCCAAAACAAAACTTCCAAACCTCCCTCTAAAATTAGTTTCTTTTAATGATTTTCCTATTAAATCAGACTGATTAGTCACTAAACACTCAACAAGTAAATTTTCTTCTTTAATTAATTCTTCCTGATTCAACTTTTCATCCGTTAACATAAATACTTGTTCAACTTCTTTCATACGAAAAAAATTCTCTACTGAACCTCGAACAAGTAATACATCATCTTGTTCTAAAGGAGTCTCTCTTAAATTTTTTGAAAGAAGTTTTTTTCCTCTTTGAATTCCTAATATTGTAATATCATAATTCCTGTTAATTCCTCTTTCTAAAGTAGTTGCACCTATCAAAGGAGATCCTTCTCCAATCTTAAATTCTGTCAAATAACCACCCATATGATAGCTTTTTGTCAAACTTGATGTAACTGTCCTTGATGGAAGAAAACGATAAGCAAAAAATATTATATATATTAATCCAACAACTAAAATAAAAATACCATATTTTGAAAACTCAAACATTCCTAGCGGAGTAAAGTCACCGCTATTTGTGTAAATTGAATTAACAATTAAATTTGTAGAAGTACCTACTAATGTCAGCGTACCGCCTAAAATAGCAGAAAAACTCAAAGGCATTAACACTTTTGATGGACTTATATGATACTTTTCAGCCATCCGAATTGTAACTGGCATAAATATCGCTACAATTGCTGTATTATTTACTAAAGCTGAAGAAATTGCAATAGAAATCAAATAAATCGTTAACCCTCCAATTAATGACTTACTAACAAGGCGATTTATTCTAATAACCAGATATTCCAATACTCCCGATTTTTGCAAGGCATGACTTAAAACAAATAAAATAGCAATTGTGATTACTGCTGGATTAGAAAAACCTGAAATTCCTTGGTTAGGATCAAGTTGTCCCGTTATTAAAAGTAAGCTTAATACTGCTAATGCAACAACATCCATTGGCAATAATTCACTGACAAATAAAATAAATGCCAATAGGATAATGAATAATACAATAAAGATATCAATAGTCATGATTTACAATTAATAGTAATAATGATTAATTAAATACTAATCTTTTACTTCATCAATTTGTTCTGGGTCTAAGAAACCTTCAGCATATTTAAGATAAATCTTCTCTTGTACGAAAACATCAAATAATTCTGCATCAATATGCGCATCGTTTTTCATAAAGCCTAGTATTCGCATTGCCTGACTTAACGTCTTGCCTTTTTTATACGGTCTATCTCTTGCTGTTAGTGCTTCAAAAATATCAGCGATTGCCATTATTTTTGCTTGCACGGACATCTCTGCATGATTTAATCCTTTTGGATAACCGGTACCATCAAGCTTTTCATGGTGACCTCCTGCAAATTCTGGAACATTTCTTAAGTGTTTAGGATATGGAAGTTGTTCAAGCATTTCAATTGTAACTACAATATGATCATTAATCACCTTTCTTTCTTCAGGAGTTAAGGTGCCTCTACTAATACAGAGATTGTACACTTCATTATCACTTAAAAATGATTTTGCACTTCCATTATCTTTATAACGATATGACGAAATTTTCTTTACTCTATCTTTTCTATCTTGAGACATAAATTCTCCACCAAAATTAGACTCTTCAATAAAGGTTTTATCTTCATCTAATTGTTTGATTCTTTTCAAATAAAGAATTCTCGCTTTTTTTATAGCTTCCTTTTTATCTACATCTGATAAAGAATCTTTCTTTTGAATAGACAATTGTTTTTTTAGAAATTTTATTTCTTCATCTCTTTTTATAACCTCAAAACGAGTTGCTACGGTGTGAATTCTATCATATATAGTTTCCAATTTAGTACTCTTATCAACAACATATTCTGGAGTGGCCACTTTTCCACAATCATGAAGCCAAGCAGCAATTTTTAATTCATACATTTCTTTATCTGAAAATTGAATATTCGCAAATGGACCTTCATTTATTTCATTAACAGATTCTGCTAACATCATAGTTATTTCAGGGACACGAGAGCAATGTCCACCTGTATAAGGTGATTTTGCATCAATTGCTGAAGCAATTAACTTAATAAAAGATTCAAATAGGACTTCTAAATCTTTAATTAAATTTTTATTTGTAATAGCAACTGCAGCCTGACTTGAAAGAGCCTCAACGCTATTTTGTATTCTCTCGGAAAAAGAAATTACTTTGTTTGATTTTATATCTTGAGCATTTAATAACTGAAGAACTCCAATTATTTCATTCTCATGATTTTTTAATGGAACTGTTAAAAATGACTTTGATCTATAACCTGTTTTTTCATCAAAAGCTTTGGTTCCAGAAAAATCAAAACCTTTAGCTTTATAAGCATCCGGAATATTTATTGTATTTCCATTAATTGCTGCATTTGCAGCAATCATATTTTCGTTAGGTTTTCCATCATCATTATACAATTTAACAGGGTAAAATGGGATTTCTTTCCCTGATGTTCCACCCATATGAACATTAAGTGAATCCGTAATCATAATTGAAAATCTTAGTCTCTGGTCATCTGTCATCATATATAAAGTTCCACCATCAGCATTTGAAATTCTTTTCGCTTCAAGCAAAATCATTTCAAGCAATTTTTCCATATCTCTTTCTTTTGAAAGAGCCAATCCTATTGCAGACATATTTGATATTTGGTTCTGCAAACTATCGATATAATTTCGAATTTTTGAAGGTGCAGATTCTAACATTTCATTAATCTCTGCTTGAGAAAACAAAAGCTGCTGTTTTTTATCTAATCCATTATTCTTCGACATTCATTACTCCTAAAAAGATAATTAAATATAAGTTACATCAAGTGCACAATATCCTCAACGTGAATATTGCCTAATCAAAATTTATTCTAACCCCTATTTAATTAATTTAATTAAATTGGTGGAAATTTATTATTAATAGTTGGAAGGAACTAGACTATGAATAGAAAATTATATTATTCTATATTCCTGTGTTTTTCCCTATTACTTGCAGGTGATACAGGGAAAATTGTTGGTAAAGTAACAGATAGTGAAACTGGTGAAACCTTAGTAGGAGTAAATATCTTACTTAAAGGCACATCGATGGGAGCAGCTTCTGATGCTGATGGGAACTATATCATTTTAAATGTACCAGCAGCTTCATATACAATTACTGCTTCATTCATAGGTTATAAAACTATTAATGTCACAGACGCACGTGTGAATGCAGATCTTACTACAATAGTTAATTTTGCAATGGAGGTATCTGCTGTTGAAGGAGAAGAAGTAATTGTAGAAGCAAAAAGACCTCCAATAGTTAGAGATCAAACAGCTACCACAACTACGGTTGAAGATGATGATATTGTAAATATGCCTGTAAATTCATTTGATGAAATAATGACGACGATGGCAGGTGTTGTTGAAAATAACAATGCGGATGGTGGAATCCATTTACGCGGAGGTCGTACGGGAGAAATATCTTACCTCGTTGATGGATTTCTTATTGAAAATGCTCTTTATGGTGGAATGAGTATGGATATAGCAAAAGATGCTATATCAGAATTATCATTAATCACAGGTGCATTCAATGCAGAGTATGGTAAGGCAATGAGCGGTATTGTAAATATTGTAACAAAAGAAGGAAGTTCTAACTATCAGGCTGGTGTAACAACTGCAACCGATGGGTTTGGTGGAAAAAAGAATAATTGGGGAACAAGTAGAAATATTATAAATCTAAGTGGACCTATTATTCCTGGAATGGGTGAAATTGCAAATTTTAATTTTACTGCAGATATTAATAAATCAAGAGGAAATTTATGGAAAAATCAACTGCCTCGTGATGTATTAACACTCGATTTAGATGGTGATGGCGTTTATGATGAAGATGATGGAGATACCTATGCGATGGCAGATATAACAGCAAATGGTATAGCTGACACTGTCCAATTAAAAAAAGGTGCATGGGAAGAAACAGGCACCTTCAATGATTATCAAAGAATTACAGGTAAATTAGTTATTAAACCACTTAAAAATGCAAAAATTACTCTTGGCACCAATTATTATCAATCTGAAGCAAAGGGTTTTAGCATGTCTTACAGGCAGCTTCCAGATAGATATTCCACTTCTTTTGGAAGTACAGCTCAGACCAATTTTAAATTAAACTACTCTATAAGTGACAACATGTCCCTAACTGTAAAAGCGCAAAACTATTCACGGGATAGTCATAATGGATATAAGCCCCTATTAAATGATCAACATCAATTATGGGGAAAAGAAGTTTCAATACCATCTGATTGGGAAAACTATATACCAGCAACAGTAGTTGCTGGAGAAAATATGAATTGGTTTAGTTATTATGCAGAGCCATATGCTGATTGGAATGGTGATGGTCAATATAGCCCGTTTGGCGCAGCTGAATACTGGAAAGATAGTAATGGAAATGGTACATGGGATGAAGGCGAGTTTTATAATGATTGGAATGGAGATGGAAGTTGGACAATTATTCGCGATATCGATGGTGATGGGGTTCCTGATCCTGAGAATTTTGTGGATGTTGATGGCGATGGTTACTACGATGTAGGTGTGGATCCTAGGCTAAGAGAAGGTGATGCGTATGATGGCACATCAAACTATGAATTTTATGGACAATACCCAGTGGTCAACTTTTTTGGTGATACTATAAGAGAAGGGTATTCCACTTATCATGATTATCAATGGTATGGGACAAGTTATAATGAATATGGAGCAGAGCTTACTTGGCAAGTCAATGATGTTCACCAAATTAAAACTGGTTTTGATAACAAAAAGCATAAAATTTCAAATTTTTCTGGTGGAAATATAGGCGGTGGTCCTTTTGGTAATACTTCTGATCCAAGTTGGATCATGTATGAGTTTGAGCCTGAAGAAGCATCATTTTATATCCAGGATAAAATGGAGTACAAAGAATTTATCATTAATGTTGGATTGCGTTATGATGCGCTAGATCCAAACTCACGCTATCCAGATCCAAGCAGAAAATTATTATATCAATATGATGGTCAAGCTTATGCACCATCTGATCTTAGCCAGCTAAGTGAGCAACAAATGCAACAAGCCGACTGGGGCTATGCTGCGATTGATGATGATGGAATTCCTCTTACTGATGGAGATGGAAATTTTATTTTTGAACCAGCTAAATGGGCTAGCTACAAGAAAAAATGGAGTCCAAGAATAGGGTTTGGTTATCCAATTACTGATAATATAGCATTTCATGCTAGCTATGGTCAGTTTTTTGATTATCCAAACTTGAGTAGTGCATATGCTTATACAAATAGTAATGGTGCTAGCGGTTTAGCTCCAGGTCTAACTGGGATTAATGTGGATAACTTCAACTTTGGAAATTCTTATTCTCCTTTTCCTGTAAATACTGCTGATTTTTACATACCAGCAATTGGTAGTCCAAATGTTAGACCAGAGAGGACTGTTCAATATGAGTTTGGTTTTAGATCGTTTATAGCTGAAACATATATAATGAGCATGACAGTATATTATAAGGATATATATGACCTTATTTCAGCAACAATCTATGATGCTGACCCTGCTCAATATTCGCTTTATGAAAATCATGATTATGCAAACGTAAGAGGTTTTGAATTAGAATTAAGAAAAAATTTCAAAAATAATATTGCATGGTATATGAATTATACTCTTTCTAAAGCTGAAGGTAGTGCTCCAAATGAATTCTTTCATTGGGATGTCGCATACTTAGCATCTGTATATGGGTGGAGAGACTATAATCGAACATTTAATATGTCATGGGATCAAACTCACGTAATTAATTATGGTATTGATTATCAACATCCAAAAGGATTTGGGTTAAATCTAATTGGAAATTATGGTAGTGGTTTACCCTATACTCCAACAGATGCTCGAGGAAGACCAATCGATGATCCGTACTCAGCAAGAATGCCAAGTACTTCTGTAGTAAATATGAGAGCTTATTACGACTTATCGCTAATGTCTGCAAACTTAAGAATTTATGCAGATATAGATAACCTGTTAGATCAAACAAATATTTATAATGTTTTTACAGATACAGGAACAGCAGATGAATCCACAAACCCAAATACATCTCCAATGTGGATGCATCGCCCATATTATTGGCAAGCGCCAAGGCATATTGAAATTGGCATTACAGTGAGGTTATAATTATGAAGAAATATAATATCTTAGTTTTTACCTCTTTTTTATTATTCAGTAGTGTTTTTGCTGAGGAAATACCAAATATTTCTAAAAGAGATTATTACGATTATTACGTTGCTCCCGCTAAAGGAAGAATTCCTGATAGATTGAATAGATCTATGGGATATGCAGATCGTAAATTATCTGTATTAGATAAGGGAAATTTGGTTTTACGCATGTCTAATGCTGCGATTTATGGATATGATAGATGGGGTCTAAATCATGAATTTCCTGCAGGAAGTATGGCAAAGACAGGTTGTTGCACATATTATTGGACACAATCTCCCATGGTTGGTGCATTAATTAATGGTTTACCATCAGTTTCTGTTGGAGTACGTGGAAGTGTTCGTGATCATGAAGAAGAATTTGAGCCGTTACCTGGATATGATGCTGGGTATTCAGACACAGATAATAATGTTGGTATAGCATTTAGTGATGTTCCAGAATCCTGGCCTGCGCTTTGGCCTAGAGAAAAAGATCCAACAGGAACTTTTGAATCAGTTGTTTATAATGCTGATGGTTCATCTGACACATTATATTTTCCAGGAGTTGAGCCAGAAATAGGTCCAGATGGATTTCC
>CEVZ01073468.1_pt1 | contig 16103 bp, 17 predicted proteins | sample 361371 | NCBI WGS metagenome assembly CEVZ01 (sample SAMEA2620217, study PRJEB7988) | marine metagenome | isolation source: saline water (ENVO:00002010), including
CGATAGACATCCTCTGGATCTCTACCACTCTTACGAATAAGAGATGGGTTAGTTGTGACACCATCAATCAAACCAGTCTCCCAATGTTTGAGAATGGTCGGGACATCAGCAGTATCTAAAAAAATCTTCATTCAGGAACTTCCTCATAATTTTCAATAAACTCTTCTACTGTGAAGAGTAGTGGGTGGCACTGCTCAAGTATAAGATAGTTTGACCATTTATACATGTCATCCATACTATATCCCTGTGCTTCTGCTGCCTCCTCTTCGACCTCATCAAGCTCTTGCATTGCTTGTGGTAATTCCTCAAATGTAAAAGGAATACCTTGGATATACCACATGTCAACTACTGATCCGTTTAGGTAGCAATACTTGCGTGTGATACGTCCCTTCATGTTAGAACCCTTTCGTCATTTCCCCCAATGCTTGTGTCACATACGCTTGTGTTGCCACTGGATCTGGCACAAATTCATCAGGACTTGGAATATTTAGCTCTGGATTTTCAGGGTCGTTAACCTCTGAAGCCACTGCTGTAACCAATAATACAATGTTATCATCGGTTTTAATCTTAAGTGAATGTCCTTTCTTTGCTAAGGTAAAAGCAAAATCTACATTCTCTGTAAACTCTTTTTGAGTTAGTGAAATAATGTTCATAGGTATGTAATCATGTCCTCTGGGACTAGTCGTTTGAAATGCTGTAGTGTTTCAGTGAACCCATCAACACCGTCTGGACTAAACTCCCAAGTCACTATCTCATCATATCCTTCATTATCCATAATTTTAACTTCTCTCTTTGCAACGTTGACCCAGATATGCTCTAGGTAAGTCTCGTTGTCTCCTGTTATCTCTGCCATGATAGATGGGTCACTGCTCATAGTATACACTAGTTCAGCAAGACTGGCAAGCCGAAGATCTGTGTTGGTCCCATAGCACAACCTGCTGCCAGGTAACCAGTGTTGACCACATATGCCCCTAAACCAGCGTTACATTGGTTAATAATTGCTCCTGATGGCACGAATTCTGCAATGACACCAGTAGGTGCAGCAATGAAGGTAGCATGGAATGCGTTTTGTGATCCTACCATGATGTCAGCAAAACTGCTAGGCATCTGAGTACCAACAGATATCCTGATCTGTGTTGGTGGTGCCATGCCTGGGAAAGGTAGGTCAGCAGTAATATCTACGATAGATCCTTTAACTATAGCAAACTGTCCTGTCAAGGATGCAGACATTGGGTTGAATAGAGCAATAAACTCAAATCTACCTGCATTTAAGAAGGAAGTAATCCAGTTTGCCTGTTGGACTATCTCTCCATCTGCCATTATCTCAATAGTATTACCTTCTATCTTGGTATTCTGTGAGTTAATCTGCATCGACTCAATAGCAGCAAGACTTAACTTTGCTGCTTGGAATTTATATTCACCAGTGATAGAGACATCACGATCTCCCTCAAATCTAGCAGAAGACTTCTGCTCTGTATCATCTGATAAACTACCTGCTAGTTTAGGACCATGCTGTGTCCTTCCCCATGTATCAGCACCCATAGGATATGGTATCTTATCTACTGGATAGAAACCACCTACATTTAGAGTCTCTAAATCTTTCTTAAGTTCTGTTGTTGATTGGTTTAAGGTATTACTCTGCTGTTGTACATCTGCTGAGATCCTTCCTTGAGATACATTAGTATCAACCTGTTGCATAGATCCACCAGTGGTTGAAGTATCAGGTGTCTTAGAGGATCCTGATGATTCTGCCTGTGGTCCCTGAGAGTAGTGACCATTCCATGATCCTTCAACCTCTTGGTGCATGTTACCCATGACCTTAAGATAGAAATCACCCTCTACTGTTAGGGCATAGTTACCTTTAATAGTCTGACACTTATCACCAGCAACAATAGTTGTATCATTACTTGGGACATTACTATGTCTATTACCCCAACTGTCCTCAAATATACTCACACCTCCAGGTCCAGTCTGCATTCTCTTCTCTATACCTGGAGTAGCATCATCTATAATTCTAGTACCATTCAATGCACTATAAGTCTGCATTAAGTAAGGATCAATACCAGTAAACATCTTATCGATGTAACTACCCTGATCTGTAGAGGTTGCCATGTTAACAACACTCGTGCCTTGATTATAGAATGCGTCAGTGCTCTCGTATGGTGTGCCTCTAACAGCATCATCTATGTTATCGCACTTTGTGGTACCTAACAGAGGGAACCATGACTTACTACTTGGTCTCTTTATCTTTCGTCCACAACTCTTCTTGAATAGTGCACCTAAGATTGCCATAAGGATCTGAATAAGACTACCCCAATCTAATGAGGTGAAGTCAAACTCCATAATCATACTGACAGTCTCACCTAACTTCGCTGCCCCTGCCATACCTTTAGCAGAACTAATAGCAGACATCACATCACCAGCAACGTCTCTTACACGATTCATTGCATTAGTAATACCTTCTAAGATACGGTTGCTTAAACCTTTAACAGCAGAGTCAATCTTACCAGCAATTTTAGACGTAGCTATCTTATCTACAGCAAGGCTCGCCATTTGGTTAGCAAAGTTTGCCGTATCACTCAGTGCCCCTTTCACCAGTCCTAACCACATTGGTGTCTTAGCACAGAATAGAGCAAAGATCTGCTCTAGGAATGCCATTAACATCTGCACCACTATAACTGGTACAAACTGAGATATAATCTTCACCAACATTCCCACAACCTCAGCGATTAACTTCGCTAACATCTCCTTCAGAGGTGCAAGAATACCAGATATACCACTGGATAGGAAGTTCATTGTCTTACCAAGGTGCTCCCTCACCTTGTCTCCCATCATCTTATTACCTGTGATGACAGAGATAAATCCACCTGGACCTGAGGACATAGATGATGCCATCTGACCTAACTCAGTCAACATCCTCTTCATATCTTTCTCAAACCCACTACCAGCAGGACCAGCAACACCATCAGCAATACCTTGTGCTAATGTTGGTGGTTTAATAGGGTTAGTTACTGGGTTACCTTCAACAGTTGCTTCAGCAACGTTAACACCAGCACCTCTTGCTTCCTCTGGTTTTGATGCCTTCTCATCAGAAGGTGAAGTACTTACTTTAGGATATGAGTTACCATCTCTAGCAGGTGTCCCAGCTAATGACTTCTGTTGATTAGTATTAGTTTTCTTCTTCTCTGCAATAGTACCGTCTGCAATGGTAGTGAATGCATCTGATTTCTGCTGCTGGAATCCTCTGAATGCTCCTAGTACACAAGGTAACTGTGCTTCTTCACCATCAAGGAAGAAACCTAATACCCATGCTCCTGGTTGTAATTCTGTTGTAGTACCTGTTGCTTTGGTCTGTGGTTGGTCACATGGTAACAACACCGTGGCCCACGGTAGTATCTCCGTAGGCATCTCTTTTAAATATGCTTGCTCATCATTCATCCCTGTATACCAACCAAGGATACGCACCTTAACACGTCCGATCTGTGAGGGGTCTTCTACATCCTCGACCTCTCCGACCCACCATGTATATCCGTCTCTTCCGAGATAATCAGTACGTTGTGCCATTGTAATATAGTTTTCTTTTATTTATCAATGCGAACAAAGAGAAATTCTCCATCCTCCTCAGGCTTACCCCAACGGAATGCTCCTGTCTCTATGTCATACCCAGTATCTATAGCCCTATAATCATGCCCATTAAATCTTATCTTCGATACGAGTCGTGTCGGTCCTTGAATACACTCTCCATCAGGATTCCCACTCCACCATTTACCATCCCAGTGCCAGATGAAGTTACAAGTATCGTCACCAGTAATAAGATTCCTATTTTTACTATAGATGATGTTTTCATCCATCACCTCCCATTGATACTGGATTATATTATAAGGATCCTTCTCACCTTTATACTTGTACCATGACTTAACCTCTAAGGTACCAAACTGGGGCTCAGTTATTCTAATGTCAATCTGGGGCCACTTAGCAGGATTAGAGTATGCTTGTCTCTGATTCCTATAGTGACCCACTACATCATTAAAGTTCATTCAAAATGAGGGGGTAAATCTTTATTCTCTACTGGTTTCCAACCCTTACCATAATATTTCTCCAAAATATTAAGATGTGGAGCACGATCAATTTGCTCTTGAGTTGGTGGTTTAGACTTGGGTGGTTTCTTAGGAAATAACTCTAGTTGTATACCATCTGGTAACCAAAACCACTCTTCTGGATCTTCTCCTTTGATGTGTGAAAACCCATAATAAGAACCATCATCCCTTTGATATAAGAAATGATGGTCATGAGGGTTCAATAGCCACATCTGAGATAGTTTATCGGTGGGTTTATAACCTATCTCTTCCTTAGTTAATTTTTTAATCGTCATACACGAGACATTCTGGTTCATCAGGATGCATCTCGCAGAATAATTCGATGCAATTAGGATCGTGATGATCACCTGCTTCTATCTCTGAAGCATGATTATGTGCATAAACTTCTAGTTCATGCAACTCCTCTTTATAATGGCGACGTGCAGCAGGATTAGTCTGAGGATCATCCAAGATCTCTCTATCATGCTGTATGTGCTGTTCTATGGTTTGCATTAGTTTACTGTCCATAAGCTGTATAGTTATTTATTAGTCTTCTGTCTTAGGTACGGAGTCCCTAACAAGATATAGTCTGGATGTTAGACCTTCTCTCTTGTATATGTGAGTTAGTCCAGCGATAATATACTTACCACTAAACCTCTGGTCAACCTTAAGATTTTCACCATCCTCTATAGATGCAGGTATAATAATATTAATTAAATTACCAGCAGTTAAAGCAGAGTTTCCAGGTACCTCAATTATAAGTTGAATCGACTTAAGTAAATTATACCTTGCTGCTGCATATTGTGCAACTGCCATTGTGTCGATATCTGGATTTGTACCATTATTAGGGTTAGCAGTACTAGTTTGATTCTTAAGACCAGGCAATGCCCTGATCTTCATCCTAGTAGGTTGTGTCTTCTTAATATCAAAGAAGTCTGGTACTTTATATGGTGGTCTTTCTTCTAAAGTAGTTGCCTTATTAAATATCTGACCGAAGGTTAATACCCTTGCTTCATTTACAGTGCCACCTGGTGCTGGTGATAATCCACTACCTCCTGATGCAGTGACAGTATCAACCTCAGTATCCTCTTTCTTACCAGATACAGGTGCAAAACTATTTCTAGCAGCAGCAAATGATATACCAATAGCAGCAGTCTTATAAGTACCCATCCTCATATTAGATAGATGGTTTGCTTTATCAGGATATTTAATACTCTCTATAGAATACCTACCAAGGTTACCCACACCTTCCTGTGATTTCTGTATGTAGTTGTAGGTATATACATTCTCTCTATGAGCATGTCCCTCACATATACTGTCTATTGATCTGAATTGGAATCCATTCCTATTCTCCCAGAATAAGAATCCTGACTGTTTACTATCACCCTTACTACTATTGAGTCTAGTTACCTTATCTGATAGGAAATGTATAGCATCACTAGGTTTCCAACTACATGCTAGGAATGTATATTTTGAATGATTCTCAAAATTCTTTTTCTTTATCTTATCTCCACCCTTTGCCTTGAGATAGTTCTCACAGATATACTTGGGTATACAGTCCTCATCTACAGCACCATCACCTGGACCAAATCCTTTGAATACCTTATTCATCTCATCAATATACATCTCAGGAGATACACAGTGTAAAATATACATCTGTCCTCTCTCACTCTTAATGATACTGCCTATCTTAAAGACCTGCATCCTAAACTTAAGAGGTTCTTCTTTTAATGCAGCAGCAGTAACTAACTCAACATCTATATACTCACCACCAAGTAGATTCTTATTGAAATCTACAGCATCAAATATACTAAAGTCACACCTTAAAAAGGATGATTCGATGGACTCATGATATTCAAAGTCAACTACAAGTTGACCTATATCAAGTTTATCTCCACTAACCATCTCCATCTCAAGCTTCTTAAGCTCAAACTTTCTAGGATCGTCATAGACCTCCTCACCAGGATTATATGTGATCTGTGTGAGACTGTTATGAAATTGTTGTAGTACTTCTGGTAAACCCATTTACATAAACTCCACAGGATCTGTCATAAACTCAGGTAGTAGACCATACTTAGGTTTGATATACTTATCAGCAGCTAACTCATGGTCACTAGGTATAACGAAAGGTACATCATCACCACCACCTGTACCTATAGCTTCAGCTTGCTCTTCCATAGCAACTACCTGAGGACCATCTAATGCCTCTTGTAGTTGTTTAAATTTCTCTGAATTCTCTCTTTGTTTAGCATCCTCAAGTCTCTGACCTATATTATCTTTCAGTCTTGAAGCACCATCCATCATGGATCCACGCTTATCAAGATCAAATCTATTACCAGTTAATGTATCAGCAGCACCTGCTAACCACCTTGCTATACCTGATGGTTTACCCTCATCATCCTTCTGAGTAAGAGTATCTTTTACTCCACCTATAAGATTAGATGCCTTACCACCTACCCATTTAGCTGCTTTAACCTGAGGTAATGCATTAAAGGTATTCTTTAACCACTTACCACCCCATGCATATGGTCGTAGTCTCTGGTCATATGCCTGTGGTAATGCATAACCTCCTCTCTTTGCTTCTCCTAGGCGTGTCTTAGTTAATCCAGGTCTCTGTCTAGTTGCAGGAGTATCAAATGGTACTACAAATGCTTGACCACCTGCTGCCTTCTTAGCTCCAACCCACTCAGTACCATGACCTATGAATGAAGTACTTTTTCCACCATCTAATGATACAGGATAACCTGATTGAGGTCCAGATATCCATCCTCCAGACTTGAATAGACCACCCTTAGCAAAATCAAATCCACCCTTTGAATCACCCTTTTTCTCAGTACCAGGTTGAGGTGCAGGCTCTACAGGATTACCATTACCTTCTTCCGCTAATTGCTTGAGATACATTTCCTGAACATGAGGTGCTAGATTCTGGAAATTCTTCTCAGACATCGCCTTACTCGCACCTATAATTGACATCTGTATAGGTAGTAATCTATCTCCTACAGGTAAACCTGCAACCAACGTAGCTTTAAATTTCTTACTTGTTGTCTTTGGTTGATCACCACCACCAGGGTCACCAGGTGTTTCCTTTATCTTATCTGTAGGTTTGGATCCTTTATCTCCTTCTTGACCTTTATCTCCTTTACCACCAGTAAATAACTTAAGCACCGCAGTCAATGCTTTCATACCTAAGAATAAGGGCCAGAATAGTACCTTAATACCTGTGCTGATTATCTTACTAATGATAGGCATGTGAGGTTTAATTGCCTCAATAATACCACCCAATACTTCACCTAATACAGTGAAGAATTCTTCCATTGGTTTCTTAATCTCTTCAACCACACCACCAAAGGTATCACCAATCATCTTGAAGAAGTCACCTATAGGTTTAACAATTGGTTCTATCATCCCACCAACTGCCTTACCAACAGTGCCACCTGCCATACTACCAATCATACCTCCCAGTGCACCAGCACCAGGAATTCCAGTTGCAGCACCTATTGCTGCTCCTGCCATTTGACCAGCACCAGCACCAACGGCAGCACCACCAGCTTCAGAAGTACTACCACCAGCAGCTTTAACTGATCCAAATGCACCAACAGCAGCACCACCAGCAAGTAGTCCCTTACCTACCTTACCCTCCATAAACTTACCAACCTTCCCGAACCTATGTCCAGTGGCTTTCTTAAGTTTAAATTGTTTTAACTTATCTTCCTTACTACCAAAACCAAAGAGATTCTTCAGTCCATTACCTAGCTTACTAATGATACTACCAAGCACCTTAACCCCTTTAAGAGGATTCTTAAGGAATGCAAATGCTGCAAATAAAGGTGTCGCACCCAGTATGAACTGGAATATACCAAAGAAACCTTTAAGACTTATAGGATTCTCAAGGAAATTAGTCAGTCCAGTAAGATACATACCAGACAAGAATCCTACAACATTAAATACAAACTTACCAATACCTTCTATAACCTTAAAGAAAGCAGTGACCTTCTTAGGATTCTTTGATATCCAATCAAATATATTATAGGATATAAACGTCCCTATAAGATTACCAAATAGACTTATTATAGTACCAAAGAGACCCTTACCTACTGCCTTGGTCTTCTCAGCAAATGCTGATCCAATACGTTTTAGTAGTGGATCCTTCTCAGTTTTATTCTCTGCCTCATCTCTCTGAGCTTTCTTTCTTCTATCCTTCTCCTCTTTATCTCTCTTCTTCTCTCTCTTAACCTTACCTCTCTCTGCAATCTTTTCCTTCTTTACAAGTAATTTGTTGTCACTTATCTGTGACTTAATAGATGACTTCCAACCTGATAATGTAAATTCAGTACTCCTAGCAATACTATTAAGAGTTTGTCCAAGTGAGTTAATACCTGCTGTGACAGCACTCATTCCCTTACCAAAACTCTTCTCAATCTGAGGCAGTCTCTGTGCTGCTGTAAGAGGTGAGTAATTATTTTTGCCACCAGAAACACCCTTATAAGATATCATCTTATACATGGTTGCTTTATTTACTTTAACTGTTGGTGCCATTTATTAACAAGTAAACATTGGTGAGGTTGGTGCGTATATAGGCACAGGAGTATTACCGCTATTATTTATTACAGGTTGTTTAATGTTACGGATTATAGTCCTAGGAGCAGGCATAAACTTCTCATTATCCTTATCCCTTTGTGCTTTATATTGGAATTGTTTTAAAGTTTCCGTTCTCACATCAGACATATCTCTCATCGTATCTATAGACATAGCTTGCCATGTCTCTCTCTTCTTTGGTGCTGGTGCTTCTGTAACTTCTTCTTTCTTACGACCAAATAGTTTACCTAGACCTTTTGCAAGTCCACCTAATACTGGTACACCAGATGCCAGTCCTTTTAAAAGACCTTGTTGTGCATTTTGAATTTTATTATTACCTCTCTTATCAAAGTCAAATATACCACCTGTTAAACTATCAGCAATACCACCTAAGACACCCTTAAACCCACGTTTACCTTCTTTCTCCTCTCCTTCTTTCTTCTCTTTTTCTTTCTTTGGTTTATGCTTACCAGCAAGAATCTCCTCAGCAGTAAAATTCTCATATGTTTCAGTCTCAAATATCCTTTCTCCAGTACCTTCAATATGCTTAGGTACATTAGTAATCTTATACTCGATACTTCTGATATATCCTGGAACATGCACCTCATCGGTAATCTCATACTTAGGTTTCCAACCCCTAGGTGGTTTCCATGGTCCTCTCTTCTTCCTACCCATAAGCATCATCATCCCACCCAAGAACATAGGTGGTGGTGCTGGCTGGAAGAGATTAATAGTATTACCACCAGAAACCTTACCACCTTCTGACTTTGAATCTATATCATCTGGTAGTTTTACATCTCTACCAGGATCCTTTTTCCATATAACATCCCATGCAAATCCTATAGGATTCTTCAAAAATGCAAATATATTCTTAGCAGCACCTATAATAAAACTTATTATACCTCCTATAATCTTAATAGCACCACCTAATATAAACCCAACGAAATCCAACAATGGTTTCAATCCCTTCATTAAGAGACCACCCAACTGACCTATAAACTGAAATAGTGTGCCTAGGAAGTCACCTACACCTAGATCTGCAAATATACTACCTATAAGATCCTTAAACATCATAAAGGTTTGTTTAATAGGTTCAAATATTGGTTTAATTACTGGTAAAAATGTCTTACCTATCCATTCCCCTAAGAAACCACCTAAAGCATTACCAACTATAGGTCCAAATGGTCCTAAGAATGGTGTTAACAAGGCAGATCCTATCATTCCACCTGCTGCCTGACCTAAACCTGCTCCAACTGCCTCAGTAGCATCTTCACCACTCGCAATACCAGACATAGCACGAGTTATACCACCAACAGCAGCAATACCCTTCTGCATGCCAGGTTGCATCAACTTACCACCAATATTCTTACCTTTCTGTAAGTGAGTGGCTCCTACTCTCTTATTATGTGCAGCACCTACCTTTCTTGCTTCGTTATGCTTACCTTGTGCCTTTAACTTTTTCTGCTGTCTCTCTACTGACTTCTTCTGTGCCTTATATTCTTTCTCTGTATAGATCTTACCAGTCTCTTTATCTCTATATCCTGTCTTCCTCCACATCTCATAATTCTTTGCCTCTACCTCCCTATTAGTCTGGTCACCAAATATCTTTCTAAGTTTTCTACCATCACTAAAGATCTTCATAGGGTTAAGTAGATACCTAAGGGTACCAAATCCACCTACAAAACTAAGGAATCCAAATAAGAATCTAAATCCTCTCTTGATTGGTCCTTCACCAAAGTTACCAAACATGTTGGATAGACCGCCAAATAGCATGTCTACTCCAAACCCTGCTAGTTTAAATGCAAACTTACCTAACGCAAATATTAATCTAAAGACTTTCGTTGCCTTCTCTGAGTTCTTCTCTAACCAATTAAAAGCACCATACAATACGAAGAAGTTGAACAGTGGTCCTAGCATTGCTGCTAATCTACCAAAGAAACCTAATGCCTTCTTACCTGCCTTTAATTTTAAACCTTCGTTTTCCTTATTACCTTTCTCTATCCCCTTCTCAGCAGTCTTCTCAGCAGCATCCCTCTTCTTCCTCCTGAACATCTTAATCCAGTTACCCAACCAGGTCTTAAACTTACCCTTTTCTTTCTTTTCTGTAGTCTGGACCTTCTCTACTCTTTCGTCGTTTCTATCTCCTAACCACTCTTTCTCAAACTTAATGAGTTTATGAGTCTCCACCATATTACTGGCAATAGACTCCGTTACTTCTCCAGTACGATTGATACCCTTCCGAATCTCATTGAAGGATCCAGATAATGCACCATCATCCTTGATGGGTCTAATTTTAACGAAACTCTTTATTGCCATTAGAGAGACATTTTACTTTCTTCTTGTTTTTGCCGTCTTTCCTCTTCCTGTATATGAGCGATGAGGAGATTCACATAAACATCACGTTCCCACGGTATCATGTCTTCCAACTCAGTTAATGAGTATTTGTGGTGTTGCATTAATGCGAAGTTAGTCTTGTAATAGTTTTCAAGACTGTCATGCATTAACGCTACTCGAAAAAAGCCGCAAGACCCTCAAGCACCATCTCACTCTTAACTTTAGTATTTGGATTAACAACCTCTAACTTATATGATAGTTTAGGCATTGTCTCAAAGAAAGCTTGCACCTTCTGAAACTGCTCTGCATTAAGATTTTCAAGAAACTCTAATGCTTCCTTCTTACTAAAGGTATCATATACTTCTTCTGAATCATATACTTGGTCAATACAACCAGCAGCTAATTCAAAAACATCATCCATAGAAGGATTGTCAGAGAGGTTTTGCTGAATGAATACATCCAATGAAGGATATTTCATCTTCACACCGACATTACCATCAAGATCAATTTCAGCATTGTGACCTTCTGGTATTTCAAGACCTACATCAGCAAGAGGAATAGTAACATTCACTGTAGTTTTCTCATCATCTGGACAGGTTACTTTAAATTCACTTGTCTCACCAACAGCAACAGATCTGATCTTAAGGAAGATATATTCAATCTCAAAAGTAGCGAGATCTTCTACCTTACTCTTAAGGTTTGTGCAGTTTTTAATAATAGTCTTAACTGCTTTAATCATCTGCTTGTTGTCTTGCGACTCCATAGCGAGATAAAGCAATTTCTCTTCCTTCACTAGGAAGGGTCGGTATGATATATTTTGCCCTGTAATAGGCAGTTTCATCTCATACTCAGGTATGGCTAACTTAGGTAAAGGCATAACGATTAATTATATTATCTTTATTTAGGGGGGAAACTAGAATCCAAATCTAGCTGCTGCTTTCTGGTTATTGTCTACCCCTAGAGCACCTTGTGCATCGGTGAATCCATTAATGTATCTATCAGGTGTATTATCACCTAATACATCATCTGCAATAGTATCAAACCTATATCTCTCAAACTTAAATCCTACTTTAAACTTAAGTAAACCTGCTGGACCATTATTAAATGTCAATCCTCCTAGATCAACTGGATATGCTCCAAAGAATTGCCATACACCTGTTGTCCTATTAAGTCTCTGTGTATAACGTTCTCTATTAAGATTTATACCATCCCAATTAACAGGAGATCCTAATTCCCACTTAAGTATCTGTATATTAGTAATATACTCATCATAGAAGGTAGCAGTATTCTGAGCATCAGATGCAGTGTAATTCATCCAATTCTCAAAAAACTTACGATGAATCAAATCTTTAGTTGTTACAAATTCTATACTTAAATCTGTATTTGCCTGATTGGTTGCATAATGCCACTGGACACCAACATTTGTCTTTGATGGTTGTGATGTAACTCTTCTTCCAGGAACAGTAACAGTGTCAGCAAGGAAATTCATTGCATCATAAACACCTCGCAAGTCCCTTCTGAGATCTGGGTCATTTGCGAGAAGCACTGGTGGCATAAAGAGATCTACACCATAAAGGTTTGACCTAGCAGGTTCCCTTGAACTGGTGGTGAGTAATTGTTTAAAATCCTCAAAACTATTTGTCACTTGAGTCTACTCCATATAATGCTGCTGGGTACTTCCATTACCCTACCTAAACCTTTAGGTCTAATAACAAACTGTTCAATTGGAAGTGGTGTCATGTCTCGCAACTCTTCTTGAGGTACATTATATGCTCTGGTGACACTAGACATAAAGTATTTATGATGGCAACGCATAGGATATGAAATAGAACCCGCAGCCCAGGTAGATGCCATACTTCTTCTACTATTAGGTCTTAAATAGTGCATATTACCACCAGAAAATTGCTTCTTCTGGAAATCTACATCTGTGATAAGTACCATTGGGAATGTATCCCAAAATTGTAAATCTGGTGTCTGAGCTGAATAATTGAAAAATACAATATCTCCCACAGTGAAAGCACCTTGATATTCCTCCAATCCATACTGGAGTTGCTCTCTATACCAAGATTTAGACTGCTTTACCCCTTCTGCGAGGTCTTTTACGTCCGTGAAAATGCTCATACGTTTAAATGTTTCTCTGTGAGTATAATAAAACTCATACGTCGATCTGCACAGTAAGCACGAGCAGCTCTCCATTTAGCACTATTTACATTCCAAGTCTTAACTTCACTCAAAAATGCCCTGGACTTAACCTTCTTCCTGCGTGGGGGTTTAGTCTGAGCAGCTGGTTTGACTTCAATGATCGATTTGGCAATTCTCCCATCCCTTGTTCTTGCTTTAACATAAAAATCAGGGTAATACCGATGGATGCGATTATCCAAGGGAGACTTATATGGAATAATAATTTCTTCACTTCCCCACTCTAATACGTTTACATTCTTGTCACACCACACCATAAATTTACGTTCCCACAAACTCCTATAAATAATACGTGTATGGTCACCCTTGTACTTATGTTTGTTTGATGGTCTGAAAATTCCTTTGTAAGACATGGCAAATTTTGTTTTTCCTCAGAGTAAACCTTTAGGTGTAAATTCAACTACTAGTAGAGAGTCAATCCGTGATGCGGCTGCCTTTCCTACTAAAGTAATTGATTATCTCAAGTTAGATATATTTAACCACGAAGATAATACTGCTGAAGATACTATCTTCTTATATTTACCAGAAACGCTAAGTGAGCAATATGTTTCTCGCTGGGAAGGTGTTGAACTGGGTGCAGCAGGTGCAGCAGCAATGAATGCAGCAAGAGGTATAGTTGGAGAAGGTGGTATTGGAGAAGGGTTTAGTGAGCAATTAAAAAAATTCGCTCAATCAGCAAAACCAGGATTAGGATTTAAAGCAGGGGCAGCAGCAATTCAAGGTGTTGTTGGTTTAACAGGTGCTGCTGGCGGTGGTGGAATTGACTCGAATACACTTGCTCAAATGACAACAGGTAAGGTATTCAACCCATATGAAGAGGCAGTGTATAAAGGTGGTAGTTTCAGAGGACATCAATTTGACTTCCACATGGTACCAAAGAATTCTGCTGATGTGGTACGTATATACGAGATTATCCACAAACTACGTTTAGCAATGTTACCTGGTAAGGATGCTAATATGTGGTTAACCCTACCAAACTTCTTCAGAGCACAAATAGTGCGGTATACCGATAAGGGTGGTGGTCAAGAAACAATAAGCAACCCTGAAACAGGTGGTGCTCAAGGGGTATTATCAGCATTATTGCAATATCCAACTAAAATGGTGTTAGAGAATATGACAGTAACACCTGAAAAGAATTTAACCTTACAATCAAGATTACCTGGTAAAGATTTGGCAGACTGGGGTCCTGTATCATATTCTGTGTCTCTAAAATTCAAGGAGACTGCATACCTTACGAAGGAAACATATACACAACCTCAAGACAGGGGTGGTGGTTTCTTCAACTTTGAAAGTGCTGATCTTGCTGATGAATTTGACTTCGGAGACTTAGAAGGATGAGCAAGTATTTTTCCTACCTACCTAACGTATATGTTAGGACATCTAGTTACAGAAAGAGTAATGTTGATCCCTATAGTCTTGCAAAGAATATCTTTAGAAGGATCAAAATACGTGAAGAGTTAGATGACGTTATTTTGGGTTTCCAGCAATATACTGTGAAAAACAACCAACGTCCTGATGAGGTTGCTTTGGATGCCTATGGTGATATGAAGTTAGATTGGGTTGTATTACTCTGTAACAATATTATCAATGTATATAATGAATGGCCCATGTCCGAGGATGAGCTAGAAAGGTATATTGACAGTGAATATGAGGAAGACGCAGATTCAGTACATCATTGGGTTACACAAAGAATCACAGATCAGAGAGGTCGTATATTATTGAAAGAAGGTCGAGAAGTGCCTGAAAACTTCACATATAAGAGAATTGACGGAACTGTCGTTCCTAAGGAAGACCTAATTAGACCGATTTCAGTCTATGACCACGAAACCGAGCAAAATGACTATAAACGCAATATTTACCTTTTAAGGAAACAATACCTAACTGGGTTTATACAAGAATTTAAGTCATTATGCAAATATCTTCCAAATGAGGAAACTGACCCAGAAACACAATCTAAGAGATCTAGGGATACAGTCGAAGAGCAGTTTGTTACCACTAAACCGACTTATAGCACAAATATCGGTCAAACCCCATCTATCGAATTTGCGTCAGAATCGGATTATTCATCTAGGACGTTTGACACCTCTGGTGCCACTATTAGCGAAGGTGACGTTTTAGCGGATGGTACCACAGTAGTCACAACTAGCACAGCAGGAATAACGTCTGCTTCGGATCCAATTAACCAATATGGATCAGCATAGGTATTTTTACTTATCGACCCTACAGGACAAAAAAATACCCCCGATTTTTTCGGGGGTTTTGCTTGTTCAAAAAGTCGAATAATATATCAAAGTGGTCTCACTCTTCTTCCGCATCTTTCCCACTCGATCACGTCACGTCTCTCATAATATCCTGGAATATATGTGTTACTACCACCTAGGTAGTGACCTGGTACCCAGTATTTCTTTGTGATCGTTACTTCACACCTACGTCTCGGTGGACCATAATGTGGATGTGGATGATGGTGGTCATACCTCCAATCATGCCAATGTCCTGATCCATGATCGTGTCCATGATGATATGATTCTACAAACGGCTCCCAAAACTCTTTCCAAGTTATTGCTTCTGCCTTGACTGGTGTTGTGATACCAATCAGGAGAAGTGGGAGCAGTAGTAGTTTCTTCATTAGTCTTCGTTAGCTAGGGCAGCAAAATAGGATAAATCTGGTGAATCACCCGACTCTTCTATTTCTTCTATCTTAGCACCAAACCCAGACTTTGTGGGGGTAGGTGGGTCCGCTTTAACAACTGGACTATCTAGTGGCACTATATTCTCATCCTCCTCATTTGATTGTACTACAGGTCTTGTTGACTTGTTAAGTACTAGATTCAAACGTGCTGATAGATCTTCATAGGACTTGAAGTTTTTAAGATCAGTAAACTCTTTAAGAGAATACTGTGACTTCCAGACCTTCTCAAG